>VFSW01015554.1_pt1 | contig 10447 bp, 11 predicted proteins | sample 5358111 | NCBI WGS metagenome assembly VFSW01 (sample SAMN11554181, study PRJNA540505) | mine drainage metagenome | isolation source: sediment from site ElyBrook_90M | place: USA: Ely Copper Mine, Vershire, VT | collected 2017
CGCTGCAGTCACCGACGCAGGTCGCCGCGCTCACCCGTGGCAGCGCGAAGAGCGAGCGGTCGCCGGGCGTCCCCTGGCGGCAATAGCCCTCGATCCATGCGCTGGCCCGCAGAATCGTCTCAGCCAGCGCGCCCGCCGCCCCCGCCTGGCTTACCGCGCCGCCCGCCGCGTGCGCCAGCGCCACTCCCGGCGCCGCCAGCGTCAGCGTCGCTCCGTCGGGCGCCCCCGTCACCTGCGCCATCTCGGCCCACGGGCCATCCAGCAGCCAGACAGGGCCAGCCACCCACCCCGCCGAGCTGGCCACCGGCAGCGTCAGCGCGCCTGCCGCGACACTCGCCACCAGTGTCGTATTCAGCCCCAGCAGCGAGGCTGTCTCCTGATTGGTCGCGGCGCGCAGATAGTCGCCGATGTCGAGGTATGCGCTCATCTGTGGCGCCATGCTCCCTCACCTCCTCCACCTCATCCCCCATGACACCGTGCTGCGCTGCGCGCTTCAGAAGCTGGGATACAGGCCGCGCAGCACGCCCAGCCCGCCGAGGAAATACACCTTCAGCGTCTCATCCACGTAGTCGGCGAACTTGTAATTGCTGTCGGTGAGCGCGAAATCCACGCCCCAGTACTCCTGGTTCGTCTCGATCTCGATGGCGTTTCCCACATCGGGCGTGGGGAACGGCATCGTCGTCGGCAAAAAGACGAGATGGCCCTGGGGGCAGTAGCGATCAATGATGATCGGCATCTCCTTGCCAGTGGATTTGTTGAGGTAGCGCGTCACACGGTACTGCGCGGTGAGCTGGCCCTGGTCGGCGCTCTCGCCCGCCTGCACGACATAGCGCAACTGCCCGGCGCCCACCACCAGATTGGTCAGCCGCACATTGTCCAGCGGGTTCATCACCAGGAAGTCGGGATCGCCCGCCGCCTGAAGATACATCCCCGCCAGCAGATTGTCTATGTCGGCCAGCGCCAGCTTACCCGTTGGGTCGGCGGGCTGCGCCACCTGCGCGCCGAGGGTCGCGCCATTCCCCTGGCTGGCGTTGTTCAGCGCCTGCGCGATCAGCCCATCCCACATCAGTGTATTGCCCGCGCCATCCACATAGGTCTTGGCGCTGTTGCTCGCCACCGATGCGAGCGCCACACCGCTGGTCGCAGGGGCCGCGCTGAGCGTCAGCGGGACGATGGCGGGGTTGACCTCGCCGGAGGGCATCGTCGTGACGCCATCGGCCAGCGTCACCGCCGCGCCGACGGCTGGCTGCGACGCATTCGCCCCGGAGAGACCCGTCTGGAGCCAGGCCGCCGCGTCGCCGGGATAGCTCGCGCCGCTGGCGATGTAGACGTTGTACTGCGTCGCGTTCGGCACAGTGAAGAGCGTGATCGTGATCAGCGAAGTCGCGCCGGTGGTGGTCACTTTGCTCACCGCCGATCCAGTCGTCTCGCCCTGCGCGTTCTTCGCCGTCACCTTCACCCAGTACGTTCCCGCCGCCAGCGCGCCGCCAGTCGTCGAAGCTACCAGCGCGGGCGCCGGTGGAACCATCAGCAGGCTCGACGCGCCCAGCACCCAGCGCTCCTCAGTCATCTTGACCTGGTAGAGCAGCTCCGCGATGCGCCGCGCCCGCACATCGGACTCCAGCGAGCGCCCACGCCACTGCGCCTGAAAGCTGACCTGGTTCATCAGCCCGATGGTCTGCACGGTATTCTGCATCTGCGCCACCGCATAGCTGACCTGGCTGGGTAGCGCGCCCTCCGCCAGCGTCCCCCAGTTGCGCGCGGTGTCGAAGCTGGTGATCGCCTTCCAGTGGACGACATCCACACCCGCGCCGCGTCGCCGTGGCAGCATGTTGACCAGCGGCGTCATCACTGGCACGATGACCTTCGCCGGACGCTCCAGTTCGTAGCCGGTCAGCCCGGTCGCCGTCGTGATGGCGCGCGTCGCGTCGCCCATCGCCTCACGCACCAGTGTCACACTCTCGTCCGTGATCGTCGGCGCGCCCGCGCCCGTCGTAAACATCCCGTTCGCCATACTCACACCTACCTCCTCTAGCTCCACACATCCACACAGCAGTGTGCGACCCCGGCGGCTCAAGCCGCGTCGCAGGGTCTGCGGCTGCGAAAGCCCACCTGCGCTGGCTAAGCCCCTCTGCGGGCGACCCGCCGAGGCTGCTCCCCGCCTACTCCCCGCGCTGTTGCAGGCGGATCATCTCCGCCGCGACAGCGAGCTGCGCCTGGGGATCGCGCAGGCGTCCAGCCAGCGCCTCCAGCGCGCGATACTCCGCGCCTGGCCCAGACTCGGCGCCTGCCGTCAGTCCGCCAAAGCCCACGCCAGACAGCGTTTTCTCCACCGCGCGCGCCGCCGGGCCACCTAGCGCGGGCTGCGCCTCCAGCCGGGCCACGCGCGCCTGTAGCTCCTCGACCACGCGCGCCGCCTGCGCCTCCTCGCGCTCACTGGCGGCGCGTCGCTGCTCGTCGCCCGCGCGCAACGTCTGCGCGGCGCCCTCCGCCTGCTCGCGTAGCGCCTCCACCGCTGCGCGCAGCGTCTGCTCGAAGCGCTCCAGTCGCTGCGCATTGACCCGCAGCCCAGCCGCCAGCGCCTGTGTCAGCGCCACATCAGACAGCGGCGCCTGCGTCGCTCCCGCCCGTGTGGCGTCGGGCGCATCTGGCGCCTCCTCCGCCAGCGTGGCCAGCGCCACCTCGCAGCGCGTGCAGCCACAGCCCGCCAGCAACGCCCGCGCCGCATCGTGCAGCGGCGCCCGCTCGCGCGTCGCCCCGGCGGCCTCCAGCGCGGCCACTGGCTGCGCCTCGACCCGCGCGGCCTCCTCCACAGACGCATCCGCCGCTGTCTCCAGCGGATCGAGCAGCGTCATATCGGGCGTCGCGTCACGTACGAAGGTGACGCCCAGCGCATCGGGATTGCTGGGATTATCCACCAGACTCAGCTCGGCCAGGTCGTAGCGCGTCGCCACATTGACCATGCGACTGCGCCCCGCGACACTGCGCCGCTCGCGCCGCCAGATGACATCACTCGCGCCGATGCTGGCGCCGCGCAGCGTGCCATCCAGCACTTTCTCCCAGGTATCCTGCGCGCCCCGCGAGATGCGCAGCCGCACGTAGATGCGATGCGTCGCGTCGTCGCAGCGCACCGCGACCCGTCGCCCGACCGCGCGCCGCTCGTGCATCTCGCGCACATTGCCGAGCCAGCGCGTGAAGGCTTCCTTGCTGGCGGCATAGTCGAAGATCGTGCCGTGCGCGTCGAGGGTCTCACTGGTGGCGCATAGCTCGATCTCGCGCCGCTCGGTGTCCACCCGCGTAATGGGCGCCCAGCCCACCAGCGCCACCGTCGCGCCCGCCGCCTGCGCCGCCACCGCGCCGCCAACATCCACCGCTTCAGGCGCTCCGGCCAGCGCCCGCTCCGCTCGCTCACTCACCTGACCCCTCCTGTTCACTCACCTGCCGCCCATCACGTCAGACAGCAGCAAGTGTAGGTCAGGTGTTCCAGATTTCGCAAGATGTTGGGCGCGCAGATGGCGTAGCTTGCGGCAAGGTGGCGCCAGCATCTGAGGGCGCCCGCCGACGCCTGAGGGGAGTTGTAGAGTGGAAAGGCGCGCCCGCGCGCGGGTATACCTCACCGCGCCCGCGCGACATCCGCAGCGCACACCATACGAGGAGAACGACGATCCCGATCATCAGAGCGAGCGCGGTAAACTGCGCGATCAGCACGGGTACATTGAAGCCTAGCGCCATGTGTCACCTCCTGAGAGTCGCCTCACAATGTCTCGTCCCCCGGCTCGGCGATCAGCGAGGGTTTGCCCAGCCGCGCCAGGTCGAGCGGCAGCGTGTTAGCCTTGATGGCGGTGTAGTTCGCATCCAGCGCGGGATAATAGCTGCGCTCATTCGTGGCGAGTCCACTGGCGCGAATCCGATGAAGCTCTTCGAGATAGTCCTTGAGTGCGCTCATACTCAGCAGTATACCTGCAACCAGCCGTCACCGCCAGCGCGCCAGCAAAGCCGCTCCATCACAAGCCAGCAGCCAGCTTGCTAGCTCCCCGCTTGTGATGGATCCTGGCGGCAACGGAACTCTTCGGGCGCCGCTCTATCCGCTCGCGCTCCACTGCGCGCTTGCCTTCCTGTATACAATGCTATCAAAGGAGTGAGCGCGAGCATGCTCTCCGACAATCCAGGAAACATCTCCGCGCCAACATTGCGATGGGTCAGCGTCGGCGCAGGGCGGCTGGCGCTGACCCACCGCCCAAAGCTGCGTGCGCTGCCACAGTTTCGCGCCGAAGGATGTGTGCGGCTCGTGACACTGCTCTCCGCGCGTGAAGGCGCTGAGCGCATCGGCGAGCTGGCACGCGAAGCCGGGCTGGCGTGGACCTGGCTGCCGCTGGAGAACGCACGCCCACCGACTGCTCCTGCTGTCTGGCGCCAGATCGAGCAGGGCCTCGCCGCGCTCATCGCCGACCTTGGCGCAGGCGAGTCCATCGCGCTGCACTGTAGCGCGGGCATCCATCGCACCGGCATGATCGCCTATGCGCTGCTCTGCGCGCTGGGCGATACCCCAGAGCAGGCGCTCGCCGCCATCGAGCAGATGCGGCCAGTGACGCGCGCGGGCATAACCACCGAGCGTCAGCGCTTCGCCGACGCCATCGCCGAGCGACTTGCGCAGCGACGCCACGCCTAGAGGAAACGCCAGTGGTAGGCTGCATACTCGCGTAGCCACGGCTCGTGAACCATAGCGAAATGGCAATCGTGGCGGTCATGCCACTGCAAGATGCCCATGCAGTCTGTGCGCAGCCGATGCGCGCTATCGGCCTTGTCCCAGTTCAGATCGGCGAGCTTATGGACTCGCGTTCGGCCACTTTGCCTATCGGTGATCCAGCTCAGATGGGGACCGCCATAGTGGCCAAAGAAGGCGTAGGCCGGGTGATAGCGTGTGAGCGCCTCGCCAACCTCTGGCAGGCCGCCCTCGTCGCGCCGATGCAGCGGCTCATTGGAGCTGGCGCTGTCTGGCGTAGACGAGACGAGGCCCGGCGCCGCGTCGTGCGAGAGCAGCACATCCACTTGCAAATCGCCCAGGCCAAGCAGTCGCTCACGCTCATAAGGTTGGATGAAGCGGAGCCTCTGCTCGTGCTGCTGGCGCTCGGTGTGCGCGCCGATGCGTCCAATGCCGAGCGTGTTCAGCCGCGCATCTGGCGCATCGAAGGTAGCGAGATGTCCTGTCTTGAGGCAATGGATGCGTCCGTAGACATCTACTGCGAAGCTGGCGTCCTCAGGAGGTGAGCGCCGTTCGAGCGTGTCGAGCCACTGGTGATCTTCGTGGTTGCCACGCACAAAGACGAGCGGACAGGTCGTCTCCGCCAGCAGCGCCTCCACTGCTGGGTCGCGCTGCATGAAGTCAGCGCGAAACGCCAGTTCGCTGGAATCGCGCTCGCCCCATTTGCTCGTCGCGCGATCGAGCAAATCGTGGTCGGGGAAGGCGCCCAGATCCCCAGCCTGCAAGATCAGGTCTATGCGCTCGCCTGTTTCACGCTGCCAGCGCGCCGCCAGCAGGAAGCAGAGCAGCGCGCGGCCATGTGTGTCAGCGAAAATGGCGATATTGATGTTGATCTCTCCTTATGTCGCCGCGCCACCCACTCTCCTCTCACTCTATGGGAGAGGCAAGCCATCGCAGTTACTCCCCCGGCTGGGCGATCAGCTAGGGTTTGCCTAGCAGTATACCTGCAACCAGCCATCACCAACAGCGCGCCAGCAAAACGGCTCCATCACAAACCGAAAGCCAGCTTGCTAGCTCCCCGCTTGTGGTGGAACCTGTGCACGTACATCCAGGCGCAGAAGCCATCGAAATCGGCTATCATCGAAGTCACCTCGGTTGAACTAAAGGAGTGGTACAACGACTCCCTTGTAGCCAGCCGGGCATTTTCTGTCACCACTTCGAACCGATACAACTCCCTATGAGTTTCTTCGCCTAAAGAAGCCTACGAACGCGACGACGAGTCCTGCCACCGGGAAGATGGATTCCAGCAGGTAGCCTGCTGTCGCCGAAACTGCGAGGCCAGGAGGAATGTAGGGTAAGAAAAGGTGTACTACAGTCGTTGAAAACGCCATGCCAAACAAAAGCAAAGCAATTCCAAGCAGTAGCAGGTCGGTTGATGTGCTTCTCATCTGTATCGCCTCTTTCATGAGGATGGTAGATGTTACCAGATGCGCTTCTTGGATTCACGGATGATATGGCGCGTTGCTCTTTGATAGGTGACTGCAGGGTATTCGCCTTGGCAGCGATCCTCGAGGACGCTGTACTGAACGATTCCATTCACGGCTTTCGCTGTTTTCAGACAAGTGAAAATTGCCGGTTTGTTCGGGCGCACTTGTACATCATGTACAGCGCAGACCTGGTTCATGGTTCCTTGCGACGAATTCATGTCAGATGGCTTGGCTGACACGCCTGGAGCCATCGCCGTGACAAATGCTATGAGAGCAAAAGTCACTACAACAAGGCGCGCGAAGCGGGGGTGGTGATCATGTACGCTCCTATACACTACTGTGCGGCTGCCCATGTTTTCTTGTATGCGCCAATCCTACATTGCGCTGGGAAGCCGATCCTCATGCCCTGGCCAGCTAGATGAGTATAGTAAACCTGCCTGCCGATGTCAATGAAGACCACTGCGGGGGGTTCTACCAAAAACCGGGGGTTAGCGAGCTAGCGGTTAAAGCCGCGCCTGGATGGCGGCTCTCGCCGACTCCCGTTCGCCAGCGCCCAGCCCGCGCAGAGCGCGCGAAGCGGCAGCAGCCTGAAAGGCCATCCAGGCGCAATTTCAACCGCCAGCTTGCTAGCCCTCGGCTTGTGCTGGATCACTCAAAGCCAACCCGCCGCAGCTCCTTCGATGCATGGGATATACTGGGCCATATCGCGCCTGGCTAGCGCGACCTGAGTCGAGAAGCGAGGTAGGCGCCATGATGGCCGCTCCTGCAACGTCATTGACCACCGCCAGCGTCCCGGCACGCCGCGCGCGCATGTGGCCCGCGCTGCTGACGCTGCTCCTGCTCTCACCCATCGTTGGCGAACTGCTCTCCGGCTCCACGCCGCCGCTGCGCTTCATCCTGCCCTTCTCGCTGGTGAGCCTGCCGACGCTCTATGGCATCAGCGCCATCCTGATTCGCGAGATCATCGCGCGGCGTGGCCTGGGCTGGGGCAATGCGCTGCTCATGGGCGCCGCGTTCGGCATCTTCCAGGAGGCGCTGGTCGTCCAGACGTGGTACACCTACGCTGTGCCAGGTTCAGCGTCGCACAACGCCGGCGCCTATGGCGTGGCCTGGCAAACCAGTTGGGGCTGGGCGCTGAACCTCACCGTCTACCACGCCATCATCAGCATCACCGTGCCGCTGATTCTCATCAGTCTCTTCTTCCCACGACTGCGCTCGCTGCCCTGGCTGCGGCGACGCGGCATCGTGGTCGGGAGCGTCTGGCTGTTCGTCTTCTGCGGCGCGCTCGCGTTTGGCATCGGATTCCGCCAGTTTGCCAGCGCAGGTTACACCCATCCACCGCTGATTCCCTATCTCGTCGCCGTCGCGCTGACAGTGGGCTTCTTCCTTGCGGGCGCGCTGATACGCTTCCCACCCGCGCGGCCAGACCCACGCCCCGCGCCAGGCGTCTGGCGGGTGCGGCTGAGCGCCTTCGGCTTCATCACGCTCTACTTCGTGTTGATGAGCATCGCCCTGCCCGCGCTCCACGTTCCGGCGCCGCTCATCATGGCGCTGGCCGTGGCCGGGCTGCTCGCCGTGCTCTGGCGTGCGCGCGCATGGGCTGCGCGGGCTGGGTGGGGGCCACGCCACCTGCTCGCCATCGCCAGCGGCGTACTGATGTACTTCGCCTTCGCCTGGGGGCCATTCGTCGAATTCCTGATGCGCTCCCCACAGGAAACCGGACTGGTGGCGGCGAACCTGCTCGTATTCGTCGCTCTGCTGCTCTTCGACGCCTCGCTCAAGCGACGGCTGAACGCCAGCGCCCCAGCGTCGCCCACCGCAGAGCCACTCACAGATGGAAAGGGTGAATCCGCATGAAAACATGGTTTCTCGAACGACAAGGCAAGCGTGTCACCGTCGAAACGCTGCTCCCCCTCGAAAAGGGCGGCACCTACACGGGCGTGGTCGCCGTTGTCAGCGATGACGCGGTCGTCCTGCAAATGGCCAATCTCAGCCGCCTCATCGCCTTCAACGCCATCGAGAGCGCGACCGAGATGCAGGGATTCTGAGCGCCTGCCGCGCATCAACGCAGGAACGCAGGGAGCGGATTGTGAGCGAAACGGGCGCGCACGATGCTATGGAGAGCTTTGCGGCGACCATGTGTGTCGCTAAGGAGGCTTCCATGAAACTCGCACAGTGGCATCGCGGCACGCAATCGCACGACACGCTCAGCGGCGCGCGCTGGCTAGGCATTGCGCAGATGGCGTCCGCGCTGGCGCTGCTGAGCATGCTGACGTTTACACTCTCAGCCTGCTCATTGGGCGGCGCCACAAGCCCAACCACTACCCCTACCGCGACGACGCAGCCCAGCGCCACCGCCACGCCTGCGCTGACGGGCTACCCGATCAAGGTGTATTTTTCAAAGGATCCTGAGACACTGAACACCTATGGCCTTACATTTCCTGTGGCGCGCGTCTCGCCGAGCGCTGACCTGAAGACCTTCGCGCTTCAGCTGCTCATCGCCGGGCCATCGCCTGAGGAACGTAGCCAGGGCTACTTCTCGGAGTTGAACAGCATTCTCACCGGCGCCTCGCAATGCGCCACGACGGTCACAGGCGGCCCGGATCTCAGCGTGCTCGCCAACATGAAGGGCAGCACGCCGGAGCAGGGGACATTCACCGTCAAGTTCTGTCGGCAGACGCAATCGCCGGGCATCGGCGCTGATGCGCGCATCCAGGCGGAGATCAACGCGACGCTCAAGCAGTTCCCCGATGTCAAGAAAGTCGTCATCCTGACACTGGATGGCAACTGCTTCGGCGACATGAGCACGCAGAACCTCTGTCTGAAATAGTTCCGTGTGTAGTCTCTGTCCCCGTGTCTCAGAAAGAGGGCGTGGCATCGGCGTAGCGGCGCGTGTCATACTCAAAAGAGGCGCGCGTCAGGCGTTCGGGCTTTCCAGAGCTTGAGCGCCACATCCGCGCACGACCAACCGCTCATCACATCGCGCTGGCCGTGATCTCATCGCGTTCCCGCCCGCGCGAGCACATGAAACAGGGGACAGTAGTGGATCACGCGGATTACACCTCGCGTCTCTCGCGGACTCGCCAGAGCATCGCCGCAGCTGGACTCGATGGCCTGCTCATCGCCAGCCAGTATAACCGGCGCTACCTGACCGGCTTCACCGCGACGGATCACGACATCACCGAATCGGCTGGGCTGGCGCTGGTGACGCGCGGAACCTTTGGCCTCCTCACCTCCACGTTCGCCCTGAATGGCGTCGAGGATGAGATCACGCCCAGCGGCGTCAGCGCGCTGATGACCGATAACGACACCCTCGCCAACGTACTCGCCCGCGCCCTGCGCGATGAGGGCGACGTGAAGCGGCTGGGCTTCGAGAAAGACTGGCTCTCCTACGCGACCTATCAGCGGCTGCACAAGGCGCTGGGGGAAGTCGTGGAGCTTGTCCCGACCGACGACCTCGTCGAGCTGGTGCGCGCGCGCAAAGACCCTGCGGAGCTAGCGACGATTCGCCGCGCGGCGGATATCGCCAACCGCGCCTTCGCCATGCTGCTGGGCGAAATTCGCGTAGGGATGACTGAGCGTCAGATCGCCGCCACCCTCGAACGGCACATGATCGAGCTTGGCGCAGCGGAGCCGAGCTTCCCCACCATCGTCGCCGGTGGCCCCGGCGGCGCGCAGCCGCACTGGGTTCCCAGCGACCGCCCCACGCAGGCGGGTGAGCCGCTGCTGATAGACTTCGGCTGCCGTGTGGATGGCTACTGCTCTGATCTGACACGCACGATTGTCATTGGCGAGCCAGATGCGAAACTGCGCGAGATCTACGACATTGTGCGTCGCGCGCAGGATGCCGCGCTGGAGGCGCTCCAGGCGGGCGGGCGCAGCGGACTGGCGATGGATGCGGCGGCGCGCAAGGTGATCAGCGACGCGGGCTATGGCAAAGAATTCATGCACAGCCTGGGGCATGGCGTCGGTCTGGCAGTCCACGAGCTACCCGTCGCCAGCCGCGTGCGCGTCAGCACGCCCGAGGCCCAGGCGGAGATGGCGCGCATTGAGCGCTTCGAGCCAGGCGCTGTCGTCACCAATGAGCCGGGCATCTACATCACGGGCTGGGGTGGCGTGCGCCTGGAGGACATGATTTTCATCGGCGAAGATGGCGTCGAAGTTCCCACCGACCGCAATCCGGCGCAGATTGTTTCCATCGAAGGGTAGCGCCGCAAACACCATCCAGTACGCGCCGGTCGGCGGGCATGCCCTCGCG
>VFSW01015555.1_pt1 | contig 10446 bp, 10 predicted proteins | sample 5358111 | NCBI WGS metagenome assembly VFSW01 (sample SAMN11554181, study PRJNA540505) | mine drainage metagenome | isolation source: sediment from site ElyBrook_90M | place: USA: Ely Copper Mine, Vershire, VT | collected 2017
GAATCTGATTGCGGCGCTCGCCGTCGATGGGCCGCTCGCTGTACTCGGCGATCCAAAGCCCATCGGGATTCGCGTCCGATCTTTTGTCCGCGATCAGCCGGATGCGGTATTCATTCACAAAGTGATCGGTGACCTCGGTTCCGTTCGAGAGATGGTGAACGTCCTTGACGCCGTAGACCAGGTAGGTAAGCGGCGCACCTGGAACGGCGTCGATCTCGCGCAGATGAAAGACCGACTGTATCTGCCCGTCATCGATCTTGCCGCGGGTGTTATCGTCGGCCATCGCCTTCAACGTGTATCCGCGCAGGTTGCGGGTCATCATATTGAGGCTCGCCGCCCAGTGGTCGTCCACATCGGTAGGCGAGTAGTTGAGATAGCTCGTCAGGAAGCGCTTGACGAATGCCTCATCGAGAAACAGGTCCGTGCCCGCTGTGGCCAGATCTGTCACCGCGCCTTTGACGGGCTTGCCTACAACCGAAGCGTCACCATTCGGGCCGATGCGAATTACCGTTGGCGGTTGCATGCGCGCGAAGACGGCGAAGCCAACCGCAGCAAGCGCAATCGGGATAGTCAAAAAGGCCAGCAGCCAGGCGCGATTTGCATTCGCGCGCAATGCGCCGTCCACCTCGTAATACTTCGGCCTCATCTGGGAGGCCTCGTCCGTTCGATCTGCCTTTGTCTTCATCAATGCCTCCTACTCCTGTTCTGTTGCTCGCCGGGATAAACTTGCCACACCCTGAGCCGCAACACGAGCAGCGTGGTACGCGCCCCATGTCCCGATGTTGTAACGGTGGACGGTTGGCCCACGCCGCGTCGGCGCGGATGTTCTTGGAGAACCGCTGCTTCCTCCAGAAGTTGCGCCTGTCACCTGCGCCGGAACCGCGGTTTCCGTGGCCTCGCTCTCAGGCTGCATGTCGCTTGAACCTGATCCCAGTACTTCGCTGAATGAACTGCGAATCTGGTCCGCATGGCCTTCGATCGTCGGCGTTCCGGCGAAGGAACTCGATGTGGACGCAGGCAGCGACTGTGGCGGCGCCGGCTGATTCGATCCGGTTGATGCGGCGGTCAGCCGGCCAGCACTTGCAGCCGTGCCTGTTGAACTGCCGGCCCCAGCACCTTGCGCGCCACCAGCGCCAGCAGCGGCAAATCCCGCGGCCGCACCCTCGCCCGCCGCGATTCCGGCTGTGACCACCGTAGCCGCCGCTCCGACCAGCGCGGCCGCGGTAGCCCCCACATCGCCGCTGACGATGCGCTTGGCAATGAATGGAATCACCGCAATCGCGAGTGAGTAAATGATGCTGGCGATACCGATGAGGAATGCCCCTTCCAGATTTCCCAGCCCGCCTAGAAAGTCGTTTTGGCTGAGCATCTGCCCGACCTGCCCCATCTGGACTGCACTCAGCAATGCGCCAAAACCCGCATAGAGAATCGGCCAGGCATTCCAGATAAAGACGTTCTCGACATACGATTTGGCTATACGATTCGCCGCTCCGAGAGGCAATAGAGCGATCACAATCGGGCCAAAGATATAGAGAACGCTGCCATAGAAGATATAAAAAAAGCCGAAGATAGCGATGACGACGGGATAAATAATGTAAGCAACAACAATTAGAATCCCATCAATAATGCCAGCAACGGATCCCGTAATCAGTCCCCACAGATTCTGAAAACCGATATTGCTGAATTGCGTACTAATATCGCTCTTCCAGTTTTCGAAAAGGTTGACTGATCCGGACGCATTGCCAATCCAGTTCCCAGCGTTGACAAATCCCTGGTTGATCGTTGTGAAGACGGAACCATAGTTCATGATCACGACTGCGGTGACGATGTACTTGATCAGATTCGTCCCCAACCCGCGCACGTCGCCGCCGTGCAGGGCCGACTGGTAGACCTGCCAGAGAAAGCCGGCCAGCAGGACGACATAGGCGACCGTCTGCATTCCGCTCGTGATGCTGGTCGAGTCGATTCCGGCCACGGCCTGCGTCAGGAATCGCTCGAAGAGATTCAACTGCGTCGCCTGGAAGAACGCAAGCAGCGTGACGGCGGCGTGCGGATTGGGAATCTGAAGACTCATTGCGTATTTCATGCTCGTCAGCGCCCCGGATATGAGGCCGTTGTTGGTGGTGTTGTTCGTGGTCGCCAGTTTTGTGATGGCGCTCTGATTGGCGAGATCGATCCCGCGCGTGCGCATCAACTCGGCCAGCGCGGTCTGCGTGTAGGCGTTGGCACGCACAACCCACACGTCGGCCTCGGCTTCGAGAATCGGTGCGCTGCCCGGCGCCGCGGCCGTGATCTGCTGGCCTATCTGGTCGGCTTCCTTGAGTTCCGCATCCGCCAGGGCGTCGATCTCGATTGCCCGTTTCATGGCGTCTTGGGCTTGTGCATCGGTCATATCGGTCATCGCTCGCACGGGCGGGGATGCCGCGTTCTGCTGCATCACCACGCCGTAGACAGATTGGAACTGGCTCGATACGCTGCCCACGTCGCCTGCATTGCGCGAAAGCAGCAGCGACTCAAGGTCGCTCGACTGCGGCAGGGTGGCGCTTGCGACATTTACATGAAAGAGATCGCTGACCTGGCTGAACTGACTCTCGAACTGCGTTACAGAGCTTTTTGCCTGGTTGATCGCCGAGAGTGGATACATGACCTGCTGTTCATAATTCGCCACGCTCTGCTCATACTGGTTGATCGTGTTGAGTGGCGCGGAGATGTAGGTGGACATCAAAGATTCCATCTTCTGAAGCGCAGCAAGAATCGCCGCGAGATCGATGCCGAACTGCCCATGCGCCCGCATCGGCAGAATCGTCAGAACTGCCAGAACGACGGCCGCAGCTTTGAGAATCGCGGATTTGCGCCAGGAACGCTCGGATTGCGCCGGTTCGTAGCCCTCACCGAATGCGGGAGTTTCGGGCGTCGGATCCTGCTTGCGCCGCCACGGAAACGGCCTGCGCACTTTGTTGGTGGACTTCTTCGAGTCGGACATGACACTCTCCTCAGTGCGCCGTAAGCGCTCCGGTAATCAGGTTGTTGATCCCGCCTGTGATGGTTGTTCTGCGCTTTAACAGCGCGTTGTCGTGGGCGATGCGGCCGGCCTCCTGCCGCAACTGAGCGGCAAGCATCTTCTGCAGGTATGCCTGGCAACGGAGATTCGAAACCTGCGCCTGCGCCGTCAGATAGGGATTGGAGCCCGGCGTGGTGGTGGCCACCTGGTTCCCCAAGCCCCATCCTCGTCAAAGCGCGCATGAGGACTCTCGTTTCAATGGGACTATTTAGGGAACGTGAAGCCGGAAAGAGGTAACATCCCGCTCCCGTAGTCAACTGAAGAGTTCGCAAAATACTGACTGCTTGCTTCGAAAGAGGAACATAATGGAACGCAATGCCGCTCCGGCGGCTGACACCACCGGGCAATTCATCGCGCCAGATCTCCTCATCCCAACGGATGTTGCGCCATTCCGCCCGTCATAATTCACCAGGACTCACGAGCAAATGCAGCGACAAACGAAGTGCCGGACCGGTGATCGGCGAGGCACACTTCTCGTCGACTTTCTTGATCAGCAGAGTGAAGCTGTCGAGAGGCAAAGGCGTGGGAAAAAGCTTACGCGCAAATGGCGACAACGAGTCGCGTGCGGCAATTGCCGGATTTCTTTCGCAAACGCCATCTACAATTCCGGCGGTAAACGCCTTTGCGATGAGGGCGCCGATCTGATGAGCTTGCTGACTTCCGTGCCGTAGCTCGATAGCCTGCAACAGAGGCAAGATCTGCTCTGGTGTAATCGAGGCGAGATCAAGCCCTCCAACTGCAGGGAAGATGTAGGCCTCCATAAGCCTTGATTGTGCTCGCGTGTAGTCCTGCGACACACGGCCGGCTCTCACTTCAATCATCTTCCGTACCCTACTTTCGAAAGAGTCTCGATCTCCTGTCGTGATAACAACCATGTTTCTTCTCCATAAAATGTCATCGTGGTTATGAACTCCTCGCTGGGTCGGACACGATGAGAGAATCCCTTTGTTTGTGACAGTGGATGCCGTCACCGGGAGCAGAACACCTCGCATATCACTCTTAGATGGGAGACTCATATGAAGATCCACATCCCCTCAACGCTGAATGCTCTTGAGGAGGTTGTAGTCCAGGCGCAGCGGTGGCAATCAGCCTACCTCTGTGAGGATTCCTCTTGCGATGTCCGGGACGCGAATACGGAACAGTTCGCTCTTGTGTCTAGCTCTCCACTCTCGGATGCGGAGCGCGACATCTACTTCAGTACCCTGAGTCGCCTGATCGACGAATACTTGATCGCGGGGCAATTCAAAGAAGTCTGGGCGGAGACTGCGATAAGTCTTGGTTGCGCCAGAGATGTGCGCGGCGTTCAGGCCACATCACAACTCGCGCAAAGAGTTGGTTGCGTTCAATCGGATGGCATGGTGTTTCAGATCAAGGCGGGGAATCGGAGCACTGCTGCCCGATATGCCGCGCAACTTACCTTTTTCCACATCCTGAATCCTTGCGAAATACTCCAGTTGATAGGGGACAAGGCGGGATCGCGCAGAGCATGGGCTACGCCCTTGATTCAACGCATTGCTGAATTCTTCTGCTGATTTCATGGAACACTCCAAATGAAAGTGCGTCCGAATTGCTGCTTGACTAAGCAGCAGAGACGGGCGGATTCACGCGTGGTTGGTTGATGTTGAACACAGTAGAAAGCACTGTGCGGCGGAGTTGGTTGACGAGAAGAGGAACCTAAGGCAACTCCGGTGTGGGCACTCTCGCACACCTCGCGAAAACTATCTCGTGAGGCGCATCGTGGACGATCCACGAGGCAGGTTTGGCTCCGAAGCGCTAATGCAGAGCACGATTCGCGCGACGCCGAGAGCTGCGGCGGCACGCAGCAGGAGTACAGGCGTGGGTGCGACACGGCCCGTTTCGATGCGCGACACATGTGTACGGTGTGTTCTGAGTGCGACTGCCAGAGTGGACTGTGTACACCCGCGTCTCAGGCGCAATCTCCGAAGAGTATTGCCAATCAATTTGCGCAGCGCGTCAGCATCGGATACGTCGAGTCCTGCCTTGATCGATGGAATGCAGAGTTCGAGGTGTGTGTCAGAAAGCGGTCGCCTGCAGCGGCGGCAAACGCTGGTTCCAGGTGCTTTCGAGACCTAGCGAAGACTACACCAAGGGCAAGTCCATATCCTGTTGAAAGAGAAGTCTGATGAATCCATTCCTGTTCCTGAGGTGCAGACCGTGTCAGACCTCGGGCCTCTTGTGCGAAATAGGCGGAGTTGCGAGGCCGACGGCGGCGTTGGAAGTGAAGAGTTGACAAATTGCAATAGAGAGTTAGGAGAGACGAAGCTCGCAGGAATGGTGGACCCGTTCGCGGTTAGCGCCTCCGTGCGAGTGTATTTCGCCAGGGATTCTCGGGGCGGCAAGAGACTACAGAATCGATCTGAAATCGGAAGTAAGGTAACGTCCAGTCAGAGTCGACGGTCTCCCAGGGTCCACTACGTGCTCGGCCCGCTTGTGACCGGCCCGGTTGTTCAGGCCGCCTTGGATACCTTTTGAATCGCTGCTCGCCACCACGCCGGCAATATCCTCTCGCTTCTCGTCACGAACTTCTCGAACTGAGAATCGAGGACGAACGTATCAGACGAGTCTGTCTCGGACCGGACGCAGCGTCCGACCGTCTGGATCAGCGCCCATGCCGTCTGCAGGTCATACCAGGAGCTATCTCGGGCACTTCGCGCGCGCGTATATGCGTCCAGCCGCCGATACGGCACCTTGCAGACAATCTGGAATCGGGCCAGATCGTCCTTCAGGTCTACACCCTCACTGAGCGATGGGCTGACGAGTACGGAGGCTTCGTTACTTGCGCAATGGCGGCGTATTGCGTCTTCGCGCTCCTGGGGGTTCCTACTTTGAGTGATGACGCGGTGACCGACTTTTCCCTTTAGATATTGAAAGACCCGCTGATTGATTTCATAGGTGTGGGTGTGGACTACGCCTTTGCACTGGCTATAGTCGCTGACAATGCGCGCTATGTGGGTGCATAGGTGAGGAATTGTGCGTTCCTTCGCTTGGAGGGACATGTCTCCGACGGGTGTGTAGATGATGGGACGATTGCGCAAGGGGAAATCAGAAGGAGCGCAAAAAGTCAGCGAATCGTCCGGTATGCCGAGTGTGCGCTGAAACGTCGCGAAGTCCAGGATTGTGGCGCTCTGGATTACCACGTGCCTTGCCCGCGCGAAGAGCTCGCGTGCCGGTGTAACGACGGAGAGAGGCTTGGCGCTTAAGACGCCCTCCTCAGACCAAGCAAGCCATTGACTCCGATCTTTCATGTCAATGTACCGTGCGACGCGTTCGGCGAGATCCTCCCACTCTCGCTGCGCGGGCGACTCACCGTAGCGACTTGGCCGCTTTCGCATTGCGGGCAGGAGGACGGTCCCAAGCCAGCTGGCAAAACGCCCTTTCTCGTGTGGCCCGAACGGGATTGGCGCATCGATGCCGGCTGCCCGACAAGTTTGCGATGTAACACTGAAACCCTCCATGTCGAGGAGAATTCTCTCAAGGTTGTGACCTTCATCGAGTATCAATACCGGCCCCTGCGGCAAACGACGTGCCCTCAAGAAGTACGAGTAGTTGGTTACGTCAAGAGGAGTTTCGAAGAATCGGGTCTTCGCCTGCTCGTAAGTACAAATGTCCTGCCGGCAATTGCTAGGCGAGACCGGATCGTAGTGCTTGCTGGCCTTCAAACTGGCTAGACCCAGACTCCCGAAATCGGAAGTCATCTGTTCGGCTAGATTGTTATGGGGCGTAAGGATGTAGGCGCCCGGTGAAAATTCACCATCGTCGAGCGTGGCGCCAATTCGTGCAGTGGTGAATGCCAATGCCGATTTCCCGGCACCGGTGGGTGCTTCAATAATGCTGAAGCGGTTACCCTCGTGAAACATCCTGGCTATGATTTCGAGCGCTGCTTTTTGGACTGGACGCGCAGGCTCGTAGGGAAACAGCGAAAGCAACTGGCGCAATAGTGGATTTGATTGATCGTTGTTGTACACGAGAATCTTTCCTGATAGCACGAAGCGCTGCAGCCACTCTGCGAGAGGCATCGGCGCTTGCTGAGGAGGTAAAGTTTTTGAGGGATTTGCGGCGAGTTGAATCAGTCGCAGGTAATGCGACGCAGGACGTTAGACACCCGCCCCCGAGCTGCGAGTTAGCGCTTATGAACCCCCTCTCCCCCGGAGTTGCGCTATGGTGATCCTCGTTCCCTGGAAGCCCGTCGCACTCGTGCTGGGCGTGTTGAGTGCTCTCATATTGGTCATGTACCGGGACTTGGCAACCTGCCGCCGCGCATCCTGCCGTGAGGCATCTGACTGGTGCGCACCAGCCGCATTCCCACTTGGCTGTTTCCACCAATCGATAAAGCGCGGGTATTTATATTTAACGCATGGCGCTTAAAAGAATGGATAATGTGGGCATTGTCGTCGAGGATCGGCAATCGCGGCGAGTGGAAGAAAGAAGCGGCTCTGCGTCAGCGATCGCAGGATCGCATCGAATTCCGGACTGCTCTCCTGGAATCGGTGGTTCGTGCCCACAACCACAAAAGCGAGGGAACTCTCCATTGCATCATGGTAGAGGTAGGGAGCCTACGGACTGTTCTAATTCGCGATGCTTTCTTTCACGTCTGCGGTGGTTTCACTCTTGTACGGGGGTAGCGGTTGCATCCGAGATTCCATTTAGGGCGGCCTCGTCCGTCTGATTGAGCCGTTGTTCCAATTCGGCGATCGCCGCGATCACCTTGTAGATCGCGGGGATGGGCCCAAAGATCATGCCCGCCATCGCTTCATAGTCGCGGGCCAGATCGGTCCGCATTTGATCGTGCGGAGTCAGCGAAAACGTACCGGGAACTGCCAACTCGAGATCGAAATTCGGGCGGTTGAAGAACATCAAAGCATGGCGCACACAATCGGCGGCCATGGCGCGATCCTCGGCCGCCCGTCGGCCCACGTCGGATTGCAGGAGTCGATACACGTCGTAGTAGTGGCGGGAGACGCGCTGACCGCCTCCCTTGAGCTCACCACGATGTTCCCACCAGCGGCGGAGACCATGAAGGATGACAACCTTGTCCCAGAATGTCCTGCCGGGATCGACGGTGGTCACGTTTTCGACTGCCAGTTTTTGTGCCGGTAAGTCGTCCGCGATATAGGGCGTGACGACCAACGGAGCGTGTGGATCGAGCGCGGATTTGGCTCCCGACTCGATCTTGATGGCGCGGCGGATATAGGTGTTCCCCTCCGCGGTTACGGTCGGATACCAAAGGAGCAGGCTCTGGCCGTCCCGGTCTTCGGGATCAGGTTCCAAGCGTGCGCTGTCGGCAGGAATCTTGGCGGCTTCAAGGGCTGCGCGTAAGAGTGTCCGCAGCTGGTCGAGAAGCGGGCCGTTGATATAGGCCTGGCAGGCTGTCTTGATGGCTTCGAGACGTGCCTCGCGTTTTTTGCGACTCAATGCCTCGAGCTCTTCGACGGTTGCGGCCTGATTGATGTCCTCGCGAAAGACGGTGATGTCGACGTCTTCGGAAAATCGCTCGATCAGACCGTAGCCTTTAGAGAGAGAAGTCCCGCCCTTAAATAGAAGACGCGGCCCTCCCGCGGGGAGGCCATTAAAGAGTGCGTCCAGGGTCCAGCAAACCCAGAAATCCTTCTCGATGTTCTGTTCGGCTGTGCCCAGCCGATTACTGGCGCCCACGAAGAGATCACGGCGATCCCGGGCGTCCGCGGACAATACGGTTTGAAAGCCTTCGGTCACCGGGTTGGCACTGCCTCGCTCTTCTTATCGTAAGTGGCGGATTTCGGTGCCTTGCGGTTCGATCTCTTGGTGGGCTCTGGGGAGTCCTGTGCCTTTTGGAGCAGGTCTCGCACCACCAGTTGCATCCAGTCCGGGAGCGCGTGGAGTCCAGCGCGGAGATCGTTTTGGATGGCTAGTCCATGGTCGGGGTCTTGAAGAATCCGGACCAGTCGGTTGTAAATGCTTCCGTCGTCGGAGGGAAGCATGTCCCTGACCCAATGGAGCGCTTGGACGAAGCGCATGGCCGGCCGGCCCGCCCAGTACAGCCGGCTGGGCGCCGCATATTGAAAGTCAATTTTCAGATTGCCGAGCAGGATTGGTCGCAGCCGTCCGTCGGTAAGCACCGTGACGTGCGCTGGCACAGCGTCGGTCAAACCAAGATCGTTGGCGGCGGTGATTCCATCCACGACGATGCGGACGTTCCCCTTGCGCACCAGCGCGTCGATGACGTCGCGGGGATCGGGATAGGTGGGCTTTCCGGTAAGACTGTTCACCCCAGGCGCATCGTAAAGACCGTGAGCGATGCGGCGGATCTTCTGATCGGCCATGAGGCGATGAAGCGCCTGATCGACGGCGGTTCTGGAACCGAGATCGGCAAAATCGTGTTGTCCCCAGACCCGCGGGCCGGTGGGGGCCTGGATGCGGTCGAGAATCGCCGCCGGCACGCTGCTGGGGGGCGCTGGCATAGAGTACTCCATGTCAGAAAAATGTAGCAATTTTCTGACATCACTAGTATACGCCATGTCAGAAAAATGTAGCAGTTTTCTGACATCCATCCCAATCGATCAACGTATCCCCTTGGGATCATTTGGGGTTGCCGAAGAGTCTATTCCCGCCGCTCTTACCGATAACCTTCAATATTCACTCTCCGCAGCTCCTCCACCTGCCGGATCTCGCGTTCTGATCGCACTTGGGCCTCCTCCCAGCTTCTCGAATACTTCCAACCGGTGATGGGATCGGTCGAGATCTCCTTCTCCCGCAGGGCCTCGAGGGTCCGTGCAAAATCGGGGAAATCGGGCAGCCCATTTTGGTTCAGAACGCCCAGAACCGAATAGTGATGGCGGAAGTGCGGATTGTCTTCTCGGTAGGTAATGGCCACTCCCAGCGTATGCCTCGACCGGCTCATCTCCCGCACGGCCAACCGCTGCAGGCGCTCCTGATAGAGCATGCGCAGGTCATAGGGAGAATCGATCCAGAGAAACTTCGCAGTTCTGGTGCCGGGAGCGATCTTGGTCTGCGAAACCTTCTCGTGAATCTTGTCGCTCAGCCGCGTGTAGGGATCTTCCGAGTTCTGGGGAGTTTTGTATCGGATGAAAACGCGTCCCCGTTCCTGATAGTTGTATTCGATCCCAGCGCGGAACATCTCAGATACTTCGACCGAGGTCTTGCCAGCGATGCCGCCGATCGAGTGAGCATGCACCCATTCCGAGCCGGTCGTATCCACAAGATGTCCGTCAACCATGGTGAAGGGGATCTTCTCTGTCTGCTTGGTCAGCGGTTCGACCTCAACTTCGACCCCTTGCGGGGAGGAGACCACCGAGACTACGCCGATTCGTTCATGGCGTTCGAGGGTTCGCGTCAGCCGCTGAAGGATCAGATTGAAGTCGGCGCGT
>VFSW01015556.1_pt1 | contig 10445 bp, 6 predicted proteins | sample 5358111 | NCBI WGS metagenome assembly VFSW01 (sample SAMN11554181, study PRJNA540505) | mine drainage metagenome | isolation source: sediment from site ElyBrook_90M | place: USA: Ely Copper Mine, Vershire, VT | collected 2017
TTGTCGGCCGCATATCGCGTGTACGTCCCTTCGTCGTTCTCGTGCAGCGTGTACTCGTACGCCGTGCGCGGCTCGAAGAGATCGGTCCCACGCGCCATAGCGGTCTGCAGCTCTTGGATCGGGCGCATGTCATCCATCACGTAGACGGAACGCCCGTGCGTCGCGAGCACCAAGTCGTCGAACTGCGGCTGCATGCGAATGTCGTGCACCGACACGTGCGGCATGTCGTTGAGGAACGAGTGCCAGGTCGTGCCGCCGTCGAAAGAGATGTAGATTCCGAGCTCGGTTCCCAGATAGACGATGTTCGGATTCTTGATGTCGGGCCTGATCGAACGCGCCCACTCGGTGCGCGAGATGCCGCCGGCGATCGACGTCCAGTGATGGCCGTAATCGTGCGTCACCCATGCGTACGGCGCGTCGTCGCCCATGTAGTGATTGTCTTCGATGGCGTAGACGGTTCCATCGCGCAGCGTCGAAGGCGCCACGGTCGCGAAGCGGCCGTACGTCGGAGCACCGGGCGGCGTGACGTTGTGCCAGTGCTTCCCTGCGTCGAGGGTCATCTGCACGTAACCGTCGTCGGTTCCCACCCAGATCTCGCCGCGGCGCAGCGTCGAGCCCTCGATGTCGAGTATCGTGTCGCTGTACTCGGCGCCGGAGACGTCGTGCGTGACCGGTCCACCTGAGGGCTGTTGATGCGTCTTGTCGTTGCGCGTCAGGTCGGGACTGATCACCGTCCAGTTCTTTCCTCGATCGGTCGTCTGGAAGATGACGTTGCCGCCGTACCATGCGACGTGCGGATCCCACGGAGCAAACGCGATCGGCGACTCCCAATTAAAGCGGTACCGGCTCGTCGCCAGATCGAAGCTCTCGTTGCCGAGCTGGTTGTAGGGATCGGCGTACCAGCCGTCTTGCGTCACGCGGTTGTAGATCTGCAGCGCGCCGTCCTCGCTGTCCGACCAGATCCAGTTCGAATCGCTCGGGTCGACGAGAGACCATTCTCCATCCCCGCCGGCCGTCACGATCCAATGCTTGTTGAGAATGCCTGACGGGTCGAGCGAGTTCGACGGGCCGCACCAGGCGTTGTTGTCCTGCAGGCCCACGCAGACGGTGTACGGATTGTCGTTGCCCAGGCCCACGCGGTAGATTTCGGCAATCGGCATGTTGAGGGAGGACGACCAGTCTTGCCCACCGTCGAGCGTCAGCGCGTAGCCGCCGTCTTCGCCGACGATGATGCGCTGTGGGTTATCGGGCGCGATCCAAATGGCGTGATAATCCACGTGCACCGCTTGCGCGATGGGATGGAACGTCTTTCCGCCGTCTTTAGAGAGCGCGAGCATCATCGAGACCGCATACACGCGATCGGGATTCTTCGGATCGACCGCGATGTGCGAGAAATAGAACGGCCGCTGGTCCACGAGCGTGTTGTTCGAAACCATCGTCCACGAAGCGCCGGCGTCGTCCGAGCGCCAGAGGATCCCCTGGCTCGACTCGATGAGCGCGTAGACCCGGTTCCCGTCGCTCGGTGCGACGGCGAGACCGATCCGTCCCGTGACGCCGGTCGGCAGACCGTGCCCGGTCAGTTTCGTCCACGTGCGGCCGCCGTCCGTCGACTTGTAGAGACCGTCTTGCGAACCACCGCTCGTGAACGTCCACGGGCGTCTCTGGAACTGCCAGATGCCGGCGTAGACGACGTTCGGATGCTGCATATCCATAGCAAGATCCGATGCGCCGCTCTGCGGACCGACGTAGAGCGTGTGCTGCCAGGTCTTGCCACCATCCCAGGTCACGTAGACGCCGCGATCCTGCGAGTCCGCGAAGAGATCGCCGAGGGCACCTACGATGACGTGGCGAGAATCGTGCGGATCGACGAGAATGCGCGAGATTTGCTTCGTGTCGCGCAGCCCCATATTCTTCCAGGTTGCGCCGCCGTCGGTGCTCTCGTAGACACCATCCCCGTAGCTCACGTCGTTACGCGGATTGGACTCGCCCGTTCCGACCCAAACCGTGCTATCGTCGTTCGGATCGATCGTTACCGCGCCGATCGCCGCGATCGGCTGCTTGTCGAAGACCGGATCCCACGTCTCGCCCGCGTTCGCGCTCTTCCAGACGCCGCCGCCGGCCGTGCCGACGTAGTAGAGATTGGGATCCTGATCGGTTCCGGCGACGGCCGCGATTCGTCCACCGCCGGCTGCCGGTCCCATCTCTCGCCACATCGCGTTACCCCACGCCGGCCCCGGAGTCGGCGTTGGTGAGGCAGTCGGCGTCGGACTGGCATGCGGGCTCGGTACGGCGGGCCTCGCCGAAGGCGCCGGCGACGGAGTCGTCGCGGCGTTTGCCGCGGCTGGCGACGAACAAAGGAACGCAGCCGCGCTAACTGCGACGGCAAACAAGCGATGCATCCAAGTCTCTCCTTGCTGCTTAGCCGGTGCAATGCGCGCGCACAAACTCCTGCGCGCGCGCCATCAGAGTACGCTCAAGACCTTACGCCGCAAGAATGCCATGGTTTCAGCGCCGGGCGCGAGCTTCGTAGCGCGGCACGTTGACGTGAACGGCATACCACTGTCCCCACGCGATGAGCCCGCACATTATCAGGAAAAGGACGCCGAATGCGACCCCCCAGCCCCTTGCGGTCATGCCGGGGAGGAGGGCCGGAGGGGGAGCCGAACGGGGGCGACGATGCGTAGCAGCATTGGGGCGTTCCTCATAGGAGCGGCGTTCGTCTCTTGCATCCTCGCTGCTGGGGCGCCTGCCGGTGCGGCGACGAGGACTCTCCCTGCAACCCCCAAGGTCATCTCGATCTACGCGAAGGTCCTACGGGGCATCAATCCGCGTATGCCGGCCTGGCTGAGCCGCGAGCTCGCGCACCATCTGCTCGTCAACGCGGCGCGGTGGCACATCGACGCCAACATGCTGGCAGCGGTGGTAACCGTTGAATCCCGCTGGCACACGCACGCCGTGTCGAGCGCGGGTGCGATGGGCCTGGGGCAGCTCATGCCCTCCACGGCCGCCACGCTGAACGTGAACCCGCTCAACCCCGAGCAGAATCTCGCGGGAGCCGCGCGCTACCTCAGCGGCCTCGCGCAGCGCTTTGCGCACAAGGCAAACCGCTTCGCGCTGATGTTTGCCGCATACAACGCTGGCCCGGAAGCGGTCGCGGAGTTCGGCGGAGTTCCGCCCTACTACGAGACGCAAACGTACGTGGAGCGCGTTCTGGATACGTGGCACCACTTTGCTCGCACGGTGCACATTCCGCACAGCGCGCTGATCGGCGCGATCGCGCCCGCGTGGACGCAGGCCCACGGCGCCGACGTCGACTACTGGCTGAAGACGCGCTAGCCTCCTATCTCATCGCAGGCTTGGGCGAGCGCGAGCGCCGGGCCCACGCGTACCATTCGCATTCCGGCGTTGCGCGCGGCCTCAACATCGCTGTCCTTGTCGCCGACATAGACGCACGCCGATGGCTCGATGCCAAACGCATCCGCGGCGTCGAGTAGCAACTTCGGCTTGGGTTTGCGGCACGCGCAATCGTCTTCGGGCGCGTGCGGGCAGACGAACCAGCCGTCGAAATGGCCGAGCAGCTCTTCGATACGAGCGTTGACGGCTTCCATCTGCTCGTACGTGATCATGCCGCGTCCGATGCCGCTTTGATTGCTGACAACGCCGAGCTTCAACTCGGCGGCGCGAAGACGATCGAGGCACGAGCGCGCGCCCGCGACCGGTACGACGGCATTGGGATCGCCGTTGTACGGGACGTCCACGACGAGTGTCCCGTCACGATCGAAGAGCACCGCCTGCGGCCTTTGCAAACGCATCGCCGTTCAGGGTAGCGGCACGTAGACGTCGGCGCCCTTTTCCACGAACTCGCGCGATTTCTCCGCCATGCCCGCTTGTGCGTACTCGCGAACCTCCTGCGTGATCTTCATCGAGCAGAAGTGCGGCCCGCACATCGAGCAGAAGTGCGCGACCTTTGCGCCCGGGGCGGGGAGCGTCTCGTCGTGAAACTCGCGGGCGGTCTGCGGATCGAGCGAGAGCTCGAACTGATCCTCCCAGCGAAACTCGAAGCGGGCCTTCGAGAGCGCGTCGTCCCAATGGTGTGCGCGCGGATGCCCTTTTGCCAGATCGGCAGCGTGCGCGGCAATTTTATATGCGATGACGCCGTCTTTCACATCCTTCTTGTTCGGCAAGCCGAGATGCTCTTTGGGCGTCACGTAGCAGAGCATCGCCGTTCCGTACCAGCCGATCATCGCCGCGCCGATCGCGCTCGTGATGTGATCGTAGCCCGGCGCGACGTCGGTGACGAGCGGCCCGAGCGTGTAGAACGGGGCCTCGTCGCAGATCGCGAGCTGCTTCTCCATGTTTTCTTTTATGAGATGCATCGGGACGTGCCCCGGACCCTCGATCATCGTCTGGACGTCGTGCTTCCACGCGATCTTCGTCAGCTCGCCGAGCGTCTCGAGCTCCGCGAACTGCGCGGCGTCGTTGGCATCGGCCGTGCAGCCGGGGCGCAAGCCGTCTCCCAGCGAGAAAGCCACGTCGTACGCCTTCATGATCTCGCAGATCTCTTCGAAGTGCGCGTACAGGAAGTTCTCTTCGTGATGCGCGAGGCACCACTTTGCGAGGATCGATCCGCCGCGCGAGACGATACCCGTGATGCGGCTCGCGGTGAGGGGAACGTATCGCAGCAGCACGCCGGCGTGAATGGTAAAGTAGTCGACGCCCTGTTCGGCCTGCTCGACGAGCGTGTCGCGATAGAGCTCCCACGTCAACTCCTCGGCCTTACCGTCGACCTTCTCGAGCGCTTGATAGATCGGCACCGTTCCGATCGGCACCGACGCGTTGCGCAGAATCCACTCCCGCGTTTCGTGAATGTTCTTCCCGGTCGAGAGATCCATGACCGTGTCGGCGCCCCAACGCGTCGCCCACGTCATCTTCTCCACTTCCTCTTCGATCGACGACGTGACCGCGGAGTTTCCGATGTTCGCGTTGATCTTGACGAGGAAGTTGCGACCGATGATCATCGGCTCGCTCTCGGGATGGTTGACGTTACTGGGCAATATCGCGCGCCCGCGAGCAATCTCGACCCGCACGCGCTCCGGCTCGACACCTTCGCGCAGCGCGACGAACTCCATCTCCGGCGTGATCTCGCCGCGTCGCGCATAATGCATCTGCGTCACGTTCGCGCCGGATTTCGCTCGGCGCGGCGCGCGGGTATTCGGAAACCGAATCCCGGCGAGATCGGGCATCGCTTCGCGTCCGAGCCGATAGATCGACGACCCGCGTTCCAGACGCTCGGTATCGTCGCGTGCCGCAATCCACTGCTCGCGCAGCAGCGGCAGGCCTTGCCGAACGTCGGCTTCATACGCCGGATCGGTGTACGGACCGCTGGTGTCGTACAGCACGTGCGTCGTTCCGTCGGTCAGTTCGACGGCACGCATCGGCACGCGCATGCCGTTGCGTCCCTCGAGGTAGGTCTTTTGGGATGATGCTCTTGGCGTCGTCATCGCCATGGATTCGCTCCTTCCTACGCCGGCATTACCCGGTTCAGGTCTGGCGGTCGGCGCTTATTCACGCTCCTCTCAGCCCGCGCGTGCGAGCTCCCGCGTACGGCGACGCTTACCCCATCCGGCGTCTCGGCGCCTCTAGAGCTCACGCAGCCCTCACGCGTCGCCAAGGTGCCATATGGACCGTTCCACTCGATAGAATGGATGGCCCCAGAGGCAAGGGTTCCCATCCGCTAGCGGAATGCATGGCCCTTCATGGCGATGCAACGGCCGGACGCCGATCCACAGGAGACCCAAGAATGGGTTGATGCGATGCGCGGCGTGCTCGCCGCCGAAGGCCCGGAGCGCGCACGCGAGCTGATCCACCGCGTCGTCGACGAGGCGTGGAAGGGCGGCGCGCACGTCTCGATCGGCGTCGAGACGCCATACGTGAACACCATTGCACCGGCGCAGCAGGCGCCGTTCCCGGGAGATCGCGCGATCGAAGCGAGGTTGCGCCACTACGTGCGATGGAACGCGCTGGCGATGGTCGCGCGCGCGAACAAGCTGAGCTCCGAGCTGGGCGGGCACGTCGCGACGTTTGCTTCCGCGGCGACGCTGTTCGACGTCGGGCAGAACCATTTTTTCCGCGCGCCGGCCGAGCCGGTTCCAAACGAAGCCGACGGGTTCGGCGGCGACATGATCTTCTACCAGGGTCACTCCTCGCCGGGTATCTACGCGCGCGCGTTCCTCGAAGGCCGCATCAGCGAAGAGCGCCTCGAGCACTTTCGCCGCGAAGTCGACGGAAAGGGGCTCTCCTCGTATCCGCATCCGTGGCTGATGCCCGAGTTCTGGCAATACCCGACGGTCTCGATGGGCCTGGGCGCGATCATGTCGATCGCGCAGGCGCGTTTCATGCGCTATCTCGACGACCGCGGGCTCATCGCGGCCGGCAATCGTAAGATCTGGGCCTTCCTCGGCGACGGAGAGATGGACGAGCCCGAATCGCTCGGATCGCTCTCGCTCGCAGGGCGCGAGCATCTCGACAATCTCGTCTGGGTCGTCAACTGCAACCTGCAGCGCCTCGACGGCCCCGTTCGCGGCAACGGCAAGATCATCCAAGAGCTCGAGCGCGTCTTCCGCGGCAACGGCTGGAACGTGATCAAAGTCATTTGGGGAAGCAACTGGGATCCGCTCATTGCGGCCGACACGACCGGACGGCTCGTGCAGCTCATGGACGAGTGCGTCGACGGCGACTATCAGACGTTCAAGTCACGCAACGGGCGTTTCGTGCGCGAGAAGTTCTTCGGGCGTTATCCCGAGACGGCCGCGCTCGTCGCCGACTGGAGCGACGATCGAATCTGGGGGCTTCAACGCGGCGGTCACGACCCCGCAAAGATTTACGCCGCGTACCGGGCGGCGTTCGAGCATCGCGGTAAGCCCGTGGTCATCTTGGCCAAGACGATCAAGGGCTACGGTATGGGCGGCGCCGGCGAAGCCCAGAACATCGCGCATCAAGCCAAGAAGATGGGCGTCGACGATCTGCGCGCGTTTAGGGATCGCTTCGATATTCCGGTCACCGACGCGCAGATCGAGAGCATTCCGTTCTGCCGGCCGCCGGAAGGCAGCGCCGAGATGCAATACCTGCGCGCGCGCATGCACGAGCAGGGTTCGTTGCCGCAGCGGCGGCGGGCGTCGGTCGCGCTCACCGTTCCGGGGTTGAGCGCCTTTGACGCGCAGGTCAAGAGTGGCAACGAACGAGAGCATTCCACCACGATGGCGTTCGTCCGTATCCTCAGCACGATCTTGCGCGACCCCACCGTAGGGCCGCGCGTCGTACCGATCGTCGCGGACGAGTCGCGCACGTTCGGCATGGAAGGCCTCTTCCGGCAGCTCGGAATCTACTCGTCCGTCGGTCAACTCTATCAGCCGCAAGATGCCGAGCAGCTCATGTGGTATCGCGAGGACCGGCTCGGTCAAATTCTCCAGGAAGGCATCAACGAAGCGGGCGCGATCTCGTCGTGGATCGCAGCCGGCACGTCGTACTCCAATCATAATCTTCCGATGATCCCGTTCTACATCTTCTACTCGATGTTCGGATTTCAGCGCGTCGGGGATCTCGCATGGGCGGCCGGAGACAGCCGCACGCGCGGGTTCCTCCTCGGCGGAACGTCCGGCCGGACGACGCTCAACGGTGAAGGCTTACAGCACGAAGACGGCCAGAGCCACGTCATCGCGTCGGTCGTTCCCAACTGCCGCAGCTACGATCCGACGTTCGGCTACGAAGTCGCCGTCATCATCCAAGATGGCCTGCGGCGCATGCTCGCCGAGCAGGAAGACGTCTACTACTACATCACGCTGCTCAACGAGAACTACAATCATCCGGAGATGCCCGAGAACGCCGTCGAAGGCATCTTGCGCGGAATGTACCTGCTGCGCGACGGTGGTGCGGGAAGCGAGCCGCGCGTGCAGCTCTTCGGCTCCGGCGCGATTTTGCGCGAGGTGCTCGCCGGCGCGGATCTGCTCGAGAAGGACTGGGGCGTGCGCAGCGACGTGTGGAGCACGACGAGCTTCAACCTCCTGCAGCGCGACGGCGTGGCGGCGCAACGCTGGAACATGCTGCACCCCGACGAGCCGCGCAAGCGCTCGTACGTCGAGCAATGCCTGGAGGGGCGCGCCGGGCCCGGCGTCGCAGCCAGCGATTACGTGCGCACGTTTGCCGAGCAGATTCGGCCCTTCGTCACGGCGGCGGGCTCCGGAACGCGGCACTACACGACGCTGGGTACCGACGGATACGGCCGCAGCGATTACCGCACGCAGCTCCGCGCCTTCTTCGAGGTCGACCGCCGCTACGTGGCGCTTGCCGCGCTCAGCTCGCTCGCGGACGAGGGTGCGATCTCGCGCGACGTGCCGGCACAGGCGCTCGCGAAGTACGAGATCGATCCCGAAAAGCCTAATCCGGTTACGGTGTAGCGCGCGTGGCGAAAATCGTCGAGCTGCGCGTTCCAGACATCGGCACCTTCAAGGACGTGCCGGTGATCGAAGTGCTCGTCAAGCCCGGTCAGCGCGTCAAGCACAACGATTCCCTCATCACGCTCGAGAGCGAAAAGGCTTCGATGGAGATTCCGTCGACGGCTGAGGGAACGATCGCGGAGGTCAAAGTCAAAGTCGGCGACCCCGTCTCGCAAGGAAGCGTGATTGCGACGATCGAGAGCGCGGAGGCTCCCGCCGCGGCGCCGGTGCCAGCAGCGGCTCCGGCAACGCCTGCGCAAACGCCGCAAGAAACGCCGGCGGCGGCGACCACCGATGACGTCACCCCGAGCCAGCGCGAAAGCACCAAGTCGAAGGGCAAGGAACAGACGCCCTCTCAGCCACCGCCGAGCGCCTCCGTAGCAGTGCCACCTCCCACTGACGGCGCCCTCATCCACGCGAGCCCGTCGATCCGGCGCTTCGCGCGCGAGCTCGGCGTAGACTTGCACGCAATTTCCGGAACGGGACCACACAGTCGCATCACCCGCGAGGACGTGCAGGGCTTCGTCAAAGGCGCGCTCGGCGGCGCTCTTCGACAGGCTCAGGGTGACACGCTTTTCAACTTGCCACCGTGGCCGGCGATCGACTTCGCACGATACGGACGGATCGAGCGTCAGCCGCTCTCGCGCATTCGGCGCATCGCGGGCCCAAATCTCCATCGCAACTGGCTGCAGATTCCGCACATCACGAACTACGACGAAGCGGACGTCACCGGACTCGAGAAGTTTCGCCTAAAGATCAATGCGGAGCAGGCTAAAAAGAAGGGTGCGAAGCTCACGATGCTCGCCTTTCTCGTGCGGGCGTGCGTCGCGGCGCTCAGGGAGTTTCCGGAGTTCAACAGCTCGCTCGACGGTGACGAGCTCGTCTACAAGCAGTATTACAACATCGGCTTCGCCGCCGACACGAAGGATGGACTCGTCGTTCCCGTTCTCAAAAACGCGGATGCGAAGGGATTGCTCGAGATCGCGGCCGAGTCTTCCGCGCTCGCAGCAAAGGCGCGCGAAGGCAAACTCGGTCTCGCCGACATGAGTGGCGGCACCTTCACCATCTCTTCCATCGGCGGCATCGGCGGCACGCAGTTCACCCAGATCGTCAACGCTCCCGAGGTCGCGATCCTCGGTGCGACGCGCGCGGCGATGAAACCCGTCTGGAACAAGAAACGCTTCGTTCCGCGCCTCGTGCTGCCGATTAGCGTCAGCTACGATCACCGCGTCATCGACGGAGCGAGCGCCGCGCGCTTTCTCGTCTACGTCGCGAACGCGCTCGCCGACTTCCGCCGGGTGATGCTCTAGCAAAGCGGCCGTCCGGCGCGCAGGAAGCAAGCCCGGGCGGACCTTCAAGTCGTGCGAAACCGGCGGCTCGGCCTACCGAGTACCCAGAAAAGGGCCGGAATCATCCGGAGTCGGGTCGCAAGGAACGGTCAAACCTAGGACCCAAGCGGCCACTCGGAAAAGTAGGCGCAGCGTGCGCGTAGCGCTGATCTGGTCCATTCGCGTCGTCGCCGTCTTAGCGCTGGTTCTTGTCATCGCGATTGTTGTGGTTTTCATCACCAGCCAGCGCGCGCTTTCGCAGCACGTAGCGACGCCCCGTACTACCGCGCTCGATGTATCGCATGCCGATCTCACTCGCGGCGCACACATTGTCACATCGATGGCCGGATGCGAAGACTGCCATGGCACGACCTTGGGTGGCAAGGTGTTCATCAACGATGTTGCACTCGGAACGATTTATGCGCCAAACCTCACGAGCGGCCAAGGCGGATTTTTCGCGTCGCACACGGACGCGGAGTTCATCCGAGCCGTGCGTTACGGCGTGAGCACGCAAGGGACGCCACTGCTCATCATGCCGGCCGATTCGTTCATATCACTGAGTAACGGCGACCTAGGGAAGCTCTGAAGTAGCGACGTTAAGGTTGTCACCCTGAGCGTAGCGACC
>VFSW01015557.1_pt1 | contig 10445 bp, 9 predicted proteins | sample 5358111 | NCBI WGS metagenome assembly VFSW01 (sample SAMN11554181, study PRJNA540505) | mine drainage metagenome | isolation source: sediment from site ElyBrook_90M | place: USA: Ely Copper Mine, Vershire, VT | collected 2017
ACCCAGCTCGGAAGCAATCTTTCTAATTTCAAGACTGAGCGAGCTAAACGCTATATTCGGAGGTTCTGTCGTTGCTTCTTCCATTCTTAGTCTTGACACGCCCGGAGGAGAATCGCCGGCGAAGCATTTACAGTTTTGGACAAGATCTCAAAGCTGGTTTGCAAGACTTCCAGCTCGAACTCCGCTGAACTCCCGCCCGTTTTAGCAGGCGGGGTCAAAAATCGGTTAATTCGCCTGCTTGTCTCGCGGCTTCTGCTCCCTGGATCTGTTTGTAGTCTTTCTGTGATGCTGCGCCAATCCAGTGCTTGCTCTGGCTGTGCTCAATGTAGTACTGCACGGCGTCGGTCGTCGTAGATCCTTATCCTCATCCCTGCACACGCTTCCTAGAAGCTCTTCTTGCAGAGGTCCTTCACCGCCTCGTTGCGGAACACCTCCTGCTGTACTTTGGCGTGAAATGGAGGTGGGTAGTTTGACTCTCCCAAAGAAGAGCGTACGCTAACAAGTTGCATTTACTCATACACCCCTTGTGCGCCCACACGTGAGTCAACTTCCGGCCGGAAAGACCCACACATGGGTGTACGTATTTTGAAATCAGAGGTAGCGAATAAGCACGTCGCACATATTTGAGCACGAACCATGGGCTAGAAAGCCCGTGGGGTTCCACGGCGCACTAATCCGAATATTTTTTACCCATTTACAAGATTTGATGCGAAAAGGGAGTTGGATAAAAGTGCCTGGGGCCCAGCGTGAGTACGTGCCTTAAATTAATCAGAGCACAGAAGCTAAAAAAAGTTGGTTGGCGATTTGCCAAAAAGAGGCTAATCGCACACTTCTATTTCTGGGAGGGAATCAGCGTTGCCGATCGGTGGAGACTCCTACGAAATTGATCGAGCTTCCCCAGTTTGCGAATGTGGTCCTGGTTCCACCGCAAGAGGGCCCATTTGTTGCGAGGGTGTTACAGTTTGGTGACTGGATGTATTCCGTGGAGAAGTAGATCTTCCCGCTACCATCCCCTGACGGTACGAAGATCGCCGCCCCATAGTCGCCCCATCTTGGCCTTGTTGTCAGAGAGCCAGCCGCGGTAGTGTAGCCCTGATATTCGGTGAAACCGTCTTGGGGTGCCTGACCAAGAGCTGTGACATGGATCACGCCTGAATCTGGTGTCAACCAAGTGTACGCACTGCTCGGATAATATTGTTGACCAGACAGAGTGAAAGACATCAAGGCACTGCCAGCGTCCGTTGCAGCAATCGCCGGAAACTCGATGTCCGCGTGAGACGCCGTGACGTATCCTTCGCTTGACACTGAGAAAGTTCTACCCTGAGTGTTTACTCCCCAGTATGTTGCTCCGATGTGGGTTTCAGACTCTGCTCCAAATGTCTGTACCGTTTGAGTACTAACGGCTGTCCACAGCTCGCCATTTGCATATGAAGCCTGCGTGGTTCCATCGCCGTTGGTCGCGATTCCTGATTCAGGGCATGACGAAACATTCGAACCGTTGAGCATGTTGGCAACGCATGTGTTTCCGAGTGGAATGAGTCCAGCTTTTTGTTGACCCAGTCCACAGAAGCTCGACGGAATGATTGTAGAGCCAGTGGTTGCAAGACAGGCAGCTCCTTCATCCAAATACGACACTTGAGTTGTGAGTATTTGGCCGCCAAACATGATACCAGAACGCCCGTCGCCGAAATTGTCATCGCGGCCGAAGTTGTTCAAGTTAGACAACCCGGTCCAGTCAAATACCACTAAGCGATTGTCTCCTAGACCGAAGAGGTCAAGAGAACCCACCATGAACCCTGTGCCTCCATTGTTGTTATCGTATTGAGACGGATCTGGCGTCTGTGCTGGAATGACCTGGTACCAGCAGCCCCCAATAGTGCAATCGACAGCAAACGGCTGGAACGCCCCGTTCGCTGGTATCGGATATAGGTTCGCGGCAGTGCCCATGTTCTCATAGGCTACTTCCACACGGGCTGCGGGGAAGCCAAGCTCCATAGCGTTCTTGCTGAAGGCGAATTCCTGGGCTCCATTGAAGGTTGAACTTCCAAACCCAGAAGATGGAACAACGTTCGGGTTCAGGATGAATTCGTCGTAGAACAACATGAATGCGTCTTGAGTAGTTCCGATCTTCGCAAAGTCATTGAGCAAGTATCCCGCTCCCGGATCGTGGTTGACTGCGTTGGGATCTAGGAAGTAGACATTGTATGCTCCCATGGGGTTGTTGGTCACGCTCACGGCAATTCCCTCCCTACAGGCGTCAAAAACAGCCGCGAAGCAACCTGTGAATGGGCTCTGCGGCTCTGGAGTCGTAGAAACGAATTCCGTGATGAACCAATGTCCGCCGTTGTTATAATCGTATAGACACGATATATCGCCTCCACTGCCCCAACCAAGCGGCGGGTGAGAGGCAAGGCCCATGAGGCTGTCAAGAGGTACGACTCGAGACACTGGCTTGAGGTTTGACGCGCTGTATACTTGCAATTCTCCGATGTTCAGTATCTCCACAACGAATTGACCGTTAGCGCACAAGCCCTGATCCGGAGGTTCAATATCATACCCGTATGAATTGAAACTGCTAACCGCATTCAATCCAAAGGGATTGGTCGTCGCTCCTCCTGAACCGAGACTGACGGCGTCACAGCCCGAATTGAAAGATTGGCAGTTTACCGTAGGAGGATCAGTTGCGGCAAGGGAATCCATAGGCTTCGGATTAAGATTATCAGCAGAACTGGATGGAAGATTGCTTCCAGTCTTGGAAGAATCGCCCGCTCCCCCGGAGTGAGCATCAAAGACGGAGGGTACACTAAATGGCCCGTTCAGAAAGTGCCCAGCGGACCCAACAAAAGTTGGAGGCGCGGATGGAAGAGTCGTGCTCACCGATAATGGGGTGTTTGATGAAGAGGATGAGGAAAATGCTCCAGAAGTTGGCAGCGCTCCGCTGGTGAGAAGAATCGCGAGAAGAACTACCGAAGCTAACAAAATTTTCCTTCGAGCTGATAAGAAACCAGTACTATTCATACACGCCGCCCCGCAGAATCCCTAATATAAATTTATGTTTGAAAACTGCGCATGACGCTTTGTATCTCGGTTTCCGATATAGCTCCCTAAACATTGGTAAAGTCCTTCCGCTTCATCTCCGGATGTATTAGCAGACAGATTGCTTTCTCGACGGATGTGATTTGAGTGATCTTGAATCCATTTGTTTAGGGCATTAGGCTTTCAAAAAGAGATCCGTGTTGTTCAACGCGTCGGAATCAGCCAAAATCTTCTTCCTCAACTGTTCTTATGTTTGGACGGGATGTTTTCAACCAGCAGAAGAGTGTTAGATTCACATAACAGACTCAGTCGGGAAACATTCTGGACACGAGAAAGACAGTCAATAGCATGGCCCATGCGAATGCCTTATGCTTTTTATACGATTCCTCTTGCACTGTGGCCATGCTCCGAGCGGAATCCGACGAAGAGCGCCTTTTCCAGCACCTCGACAAGGTGGAAGCTGAGATAGAGAAACTTGGATCTCTGGGACTCCGCGACAAGAGTTTAGAGCAAATTGCAAAGCGTCTTCGGATAAGTCTGTATTCTTACAAGAGGCTGTCCAGCAACACGATGATCGAGGTCGTTCGTACCCATGATCAAAAAATCTTCGCCGCGTGGAATGAGATGTGGGAGCAGATGAAGGAAGGCAAAATTCACCCCCGCGAGCTCAAGGCGTTTCATGATGAGATTGTGAAACTCAACAAACAATCGTGATATTGTCGTTATGGTCTGGTTGGCATTCGGTAGGAGTCGAAGGTTCGCAATTGGCCAATGAATCTTGCTTGTTGAAGGTTGTTTAAGGGGGAAAAAAAAGTGGTGAAAGGTAGCAAATAGTCGTCCCCGGAAATGTAAGGACGACCCTAAACTATCTCTTTTTTTGTCATCCAGTGGTCGAGCTGCTGGTTGATCCAGTTGAGTATGAGCCCATGTTCGGGCAAGTGTGCCCGGACGATAAGCTAGAGCTCGAAGAGCTACTCGAAGTTGTCGACGATGTTGATGTTTGAGCGAATGACGCGAATCCAGTTGATAGTAACTCGCCCACTGCGACTATCGCGAGGACCGTAACTACTAGGATACTACGCCTGCTTGGATGGAAGGGCAAGCTCGACGTAGAAGTTGGATTGATTGACAAACCTTTCTTTCACCTCCCTTCAAAAGTCGAAACTCTGCCGTAGCCCTATTATCGGATTTCCGAGAACAATCCGAAATCATTACAAAATCATACCCAAAAGCGGACAAAGATTTTTCTCGCTGAGAGTCTTCGAAAGGAGTCGCTCGCAGGCAAGAACCTGAGCCAAGTTGCTTGACTCGGAGAAAGAAAATGCCCACTTGTTTCGCAAATAGTGGATTCCATCAAGCAGAGTCTGATCTATTCAAGACTCAGGTATAGAAACACGGTGTAAGCGATTACCATGAAAGCGTCTGCTATCGGGGAAGAATAGTTTATGGCGCGTAGCGCAGTGATGTTTATGAAAGGATAGAAGACGGGGTAACTCAGAATATTTTGAAAGAGTAGCGCCAGCAGCACCACCATAAGGCCAAGCACAAAGTTTGCCCTAGTCGCTCTGTAAGTTTGAGCGTAAACAACAACAAGAGCAACCAGCAAGGCGATGCCTACTGTCGAGAGAATTATGTGAACTGCGAGCAGTGTCTCAAAGGCCATGATCGCTTGTTGTTCAGGGAATCCGCCAAACTGAGGCGGTGGAGGGAGGATGACGATAAGAGAGAGTAGCAGCGAATAGTTCAGGGATCCTACTAGGGCTCCTATGAAAACTACGAAAGGAACCCATAACCTAGTCGGTCTACTAGGCTTCTTGCCTTGATTCTGATTCTGTTCCGGATTTGGGTCTGTATTGTTGGACATTTCTCTTCAACTATCAACTCTTTTTTTCGGCTTTTCCACTGCGGCCAGTTTTTCTCAGGATTTCATCGAGCTTGCTCCAGTTTGCTTCCAAGACTTCTGAAACGAAATAGAGCTTGCCATACTTGTCTCCTTCCGTAAGGACGAGCCTGTTTCGCTCCAAGACTCGGAGGTGATGTCTCACGGTCGTATAGTCCAATTTCAGGAGTTGAGACAATTGTTGAGCGTTTCTCGGTTGTTCTTTGATTGCATAAAGAACCTGGGCTCTTGTATCCGCTCCAGTGCTTCCCGCAAAGAGCCACCAGAGGAGTCGCTCGAATGCATCCATGAATAAGTCCGGTGCCTTTGATCACATCAATAACATTATTGTTTGATTGATAGGCGAGTGAATCTGATGCTATAAGGCAAGTCGCTTTGATTCTCATGGTAACAACAACATCACTTGACTCAATTTCTCTCTGATGTCTTCAAGCGCAGTTTGCTTACATGCCCCTTTCCTGAAAAACAAGAGACGATGGGAACTTGTGACGATTAGTCTTCGCGATTAACTCATCCCTGAACCTTAAGCTCCTGCAAGTTATTTATTCAATTTCCAAAATCTTTCCCTAATTAGCACCCGAACAAGAGATCGAAGAGTGTATTCGTGCGCGGGCAATTGTGGACTAATCCTGTAACAATCTGGGAAGCTTCTCGGAAATTGAATAAATCCGTTCGGTGTTGGTAAGATTCCATTCCGCTCTAGAATGGAGAACAGAACTACATTGGAAAATCTGAATCAAACAAGTGACAGGAAAAGAACCAAGCTCCTCACCCTGTTGATAGCCGTATTATTGGTTTCCACGATCGCCCTCGGTGTACTGTTGTATGCAAATTCGCTTGAATCAAGCCAGAAGATAGCATCGCTCAACAACTCGGTCAGCTCACTTCAAAGAGAACAGGCTGCTTCGTTGCAGCTTGTATCCGAGAATGGGACATATCCCGGGAGAAGCTACTTCAGTTCGAACTCCAGCCAGATCAATCCCGGAGCAATCTACGATTATGCGAATGCAAGCATCGTTACGGTGCAGGGTCTTCAGCAATCCTCCTCCTTCTTCGGAACGACGTACGTGCAGGTTCTTGGATCGGGGTTCGTCGTGGAATACGGGAATAGCGACTACATCGTGACAAATTATCACGTCGTCGGCGGAGATGTCAACATCTCTGTCACATTCTCGAATGGAGATGCCTATTCCGCAACCGTGGTCGGGTCTGACCCGTATAGCGATCTTGCAGTTCTATCAACGAGCGCACCCGCAAGTGATTTTCGGCCTCTGACGCTAGCAGCATCGTCTAGTCTACATGTAGGCGATCCGGTTGTTGCGATCGGAAACCCCTTTGGTCTCTCGGGATCCATGACTGAAGGGCTGGTGAGCCAGCTCGGCAGGACAATACAAGATCCTACCGCCGGAAATTACTCGATAGCCAACGTGATTCAGATGAGCGCAGGAATAAACCCAGGAAACTCGGGCGGACCTCTTCTAAATTCCTATGGACAGGTAGTAGGTATGACAACGGCGACCGTCAGCAATTCGCAATCCATAGGCTTTGCGATTCCATCTGACACTTTATTTCGCGAGCTACCAGACATTATTACGACCGGCTCTTACAATCTTCATCCTTATCTTGGAATATCCGAGGCTGACATGAGCTATGATCTTGCCAGAGCTAGCGGGACAAACGTCACGTATGGAGTTCTCGTCGAAACAGTCGTTTCCGGAGGGCCCGCTTCAATTGTAGGTCTAAGAGGCGGAACGTCAATCCAAAGCGTTGACGGGTCGCAGTATTATATTGGCGGAGACATTATTGTCTCGGTGAATGGTACGAGAGTCGTCAACAGCGACGCGTTATCGAGCTGGCTTGAGGAACACGCGTTACCTGGACAAGTCGTCCAGCTTGGAATCGTTAGATCCGGCATCAGCTCAGTCGTATCCTTGACACTTGGTCAGAGGCCGCCATTGTCCTAAGGAAGCTTGTGGGAAAATCTGAGCGTGTCATACCTTGTTCAACCCCATTCAAATCCACCGCGAAAAAAAGAAAGCTCTAACCTGCGTCGAGTTTGAGAACGCGAATCGCTTCAAAGACTATTCCCGAGGCGCAGAGTTAATGCCCACTGCGTCAACACTTGCTGGAATCACTTCCCTTGCCGAAGCATTTCGGGGACTGCATTCCCGAAGAGCCAAAGTCTCGCGTCTAGCCATCATATTCCGAAATGAAAGGACCTTTGACTTTCTCTCGACTCTAAAGGCCGCCGAGATGCTTGGCTTGCTTGAAAGGACCAACGAATACATTTCGCTCACCGACCTTGGAATAGGTTTCTTGCTAGCTTCTGAAGGAAAGATGAGAATAATCAGATCTAGGCTATCTGGAATTGAACCGTTCAAAACTGCGCTCGAATTGTTGTCAAAGAGAAAGTACATTTTTGTCGGTGAGATAATTGAATCATTGAGCGCAAAGTATTCTTCCCTCAAGTTTCTGTCAGGCGTCAGCGAAGAAGAGAAAATTAGAAACATGTTGATCGAGTGGGGAACATGCTCAGAGCTCATGGTGTATGATGGGAAAACACACGGTTTCCATTTGACCTAGAAACGCCATGCGCGCGTCAAAGGAGACGCGGTATCTGGTATTAGAAGACGGAAGAACTTCAACAACTCTAAGAGCCAGCATGGCGTAGGGTATTCTCAAGCGGTTTGCATTGGGTCTTGAGCGTTCTGCTTCTCATTCTGCTGGGAAGCGGGAGGGCTTGTCGGAGCTGTCTTTTTTCTGCTTGATTGAATGTGCCTGATAGAGAACGCGGATAGTACGATCGTTATTACGAGCAGAGCAATCGCCGTGGGCATAGTGTACGGCCAAAGCAGCCAACCTTCCGAGGGGTCTCCCAGAATCAAATACCGGAAAGCGTCGTACTGAGTCGGCCAGCAGTTAGTATTGGTAGGAGTCCCGAGACACATGCTGGTCACCACGTCTCCTCCAAGCGAGAGTAGGTAAGCAATCGGCCACGCGATTCCGCTGAGCGCTATCCACAGATCACTCTTGCTCTTCACGAATAGGAAGATTGTGGCGACCAAATCTACAACAGCGATTATCCAGTTGAGATAATAATGCGTCAAATTATACGCGTGGATGTTTGCATCGTAGAGGCCAATGTACACGTTTGCTATGAATACACCCAACATCGATAACCCTGCTATCCGAGGGAGATATTCTTGATTCAAGGCTTCTACTTCAAACACAGCCTCTGTGCTGTATATTTAAAGTTGGAAAAGAGGCATTTTGACTGAGGATAAACCACTCCGTGAAGTTTCTGGCCCCCGGATGAAATGAACCGTTATACATCGATCGAGCGCCCGATAGCTGCATCAGCAAGTCGGCAGATCCTAAACCGCCAAGTTTCGCTCATCAGTTTCAAGGGAAGAGTCATATCAACTGTGGTTGACTTTCCTGAGTAGCGCCCTAGCCTGCCTGTAGTGAACTGCGTCGATCAGCTGTTCGTTAATCCGCAGAGCACCAGTCTTCGCTTTGACCCCATTCTCATAGGCTTCCACAATTCTTTTCGCTTCCTCAATTTCCTCTGGCGTGGGAGAATAGACGGCGTTCGCGATTTGTATTTGTGAAGGATGAATCACCTGCTTTCCAACATAGCCTAGATCCCTTGATTGCACTGCTTCCCTCCTGAAACCTTCGAGGTCTGCAAGGTCGAAGAAGACATTGTCGATTGGCGCAACTCCATATGACCTAGCGGCAACGACGAGCCTCGTCTTGACGTAGATGTTTTCCATGTAGGCCCGAGTTTTCCCATCAACAGAACTCGCAAAGTCCGCGGCCCCGTAACCAATAGCGATTAACCCCTCTGATCTGACAATGTCTTCGACGCGCAGGAGCCCGCGCGCGGTCTCGACGAGCGGCACGAGCTTCTTTCCGCTGGTTTCTGCGAGTTTGCTCAAAGCATCCTCACTTTTCGGCAGCACGAGGAATGAAATCTTAGCCTCAGATCTGAACTCTTCAATGTCCTTTGAAGAGTACATGAGTTCGTCTTTGTTGATCCTGACACCCAGCTCCTTGTCTCCAAAGTCAACTTCATTCAAGAGCCGCTTCAACGTGCTTCTCGCTTTGACCTTCTCTCCAGAGGGAACAGCATCTTCCAGGTCAAATACAATGGAATCGCACTCCAAGGTCGCGGACTTTTTGATCTTCCTTTCATCGTTTGCCGGGACATAGAGCTGGCTTCGCAGCAACACGCAGCGCGAGTTCGGTTACCACGTTAAAAATCCTTTGAACTTGCAACTGGCAAGCGAAACCAACTGTTTCGAGATCTTAATTAACAGTAGACATTCAAACCGAAAGTTGCGTTTCAGGGAAGCAGTCGGTTCGGATTCATGGAGCAAATAGGCACTCTCCGATTTCTCAGGCGGTACCCTGTCAAGGGAATGAAGGGCGAAGACCTTGGGTACGCTAATGTCACTCGCTCGGGAGTCGAGGGAGACAGGGTCTTTGCCTTCGTTGACGAAAAGAGCCCGAAGAAGGAGTTTCCATGGATGACTGCGCGCCAGAAGCACGAAATGATTCTGTTTCGGCCTCGTTTTCTCGACGGGAGTTCATTTCGCATGGTCGAAGTCCTGACCCCAGAGGGTGAGCGATTCCGCCTTCCTGACGAAGAATTTGAGAATTTTCTTGAGACGAGATTCGGGTACGACCTGACATTGAAATTCGAGGAGAGCGGGATAATGGACAGTCACCCCCTTTCATTGATCGCACTTCAAACAATCGAGGCCCTAAGGGCTGAACTCGGAATTGACCTCCTGAGACACGAGCGATTCCGCGCGAATTTTTACGCTGACTGGAACAATCGCAAACCCTTCTTCGAAGACGACCTTATCGGCAGGTCCCTCAAGATTGGAGAGCAGGTCATAATCAGGCTCAAAAAGAAAGATTCGAGATGCGTGGTCCCCACTCTTGACACTGAAAATGCAATGTCGTCTCCCGAGGTACTGAAAAAAATCCAGCAAAACCACAAAGGATGCATCGGAGTTTATGCAGTCACGGAAAAAGAGGGATCCGTAAATGTTGAAGATCCGATTTACCTTCAATAGTTGCAGGTGGATAAGATTGGAAAACACGAGATCCCTTGGTGTTTCAAAAAGAGAAACCCGCAATGTCTGGACTGCCATCGTTGTAGCATTCGTGCTTTCAACGCTCGCCCTTCCGACCTGCACGGGATTCTTTTTTGCTATCTACCTTTTTCCTGGACTCGTTTATCTCCCGATCGGACTGGTCACGCTTGGAGTCCTTGTAGCGAGTTTCATACTGCTCGGAAGGATCAAGAGTCTGCATGAGTCGCTTGCAGAGGGCTTGAGGGACTCGATCAAACTGAACCTTTTCCTGGGGATTCTTGCCTGGACCTTTTACTTCATGCCGACCTTTGCTCCGATCGTTGGTAGATTCTTTTAGGGCCATAGCTAGCGACTTGCTTTTGAGCTCTCTACGACCCCGCACCGGAGTTAGGTCTAGCACT
>VFSW01015558.1_pt1 | contig 10444 bp, 6 predicted proteins | sample 5358111 | NCBI WGS metagenome assembly VFSW01 (sample SAMN11554181, study PRJNA540505) | mine drainage metagenome | isolation source: sediment from site ElyBrook_90M | place: USA: Ely Copper Mine, Vershire, VT | collected 2017
GTTCACCAGCATTGCCTACGTGCTGGATACATTAACCGATCTTGTCTACGCACAGATCGATCCGCGGGTACGGCTTGGTGATGCGTCATGAGATGACCACGGTTGGCTGTTGTATTGCTGTTGGCGTGGGTCGTGCCGGCGCTCGTCGTACCCTGACCATATCGATCTGACGCGTATTCTTACACCGCCCGGCGGCGCGGTGCTGTTGGGCTTTGACGATCTCGGTCGACCGCTTTGGGACCGGCTGGTGATGGGTGCGCGCAGTTCGTTGTTGGTCGCGGCGGCGGTGAATCTGTCGGCACTGATCGGTGTCACGGTCGGTGTCGGCAGCGCGTTTCTGGGGGGCGGGATCGAGTCGCCCTGTGCGGAATCGATGTCGTGCTGGCGTTCCCCGGCATGCTGCTCGTCATCGCATTGGCGGGAGTGCTCGGCCCCGGGCTCGGCAATGTGAATGTGGTGATCGCGCTTTGCAGCGTGGGCTGGGTGGGCTATGCTCGCTTGACGCGGGGTCGTTGCATATTATGCCCCGCCGCCTGGGAGAGTATGATCCGGCACGCGCTATATGCTGGTGCCGGGATTGGCGTTGCTGCTGCTGGCTGTGAACCTGCTCGACGATAGCTTGCGTGACCGCTTGGATGTGCGCGGGCGCGGCGAGTGGTTGTGAAGGATGCCTAACGGGATTACAGTTTACCCGGCCGAGGCCGCTAGGGACGCCAGGACCGCGATGTGCTTGGCGGGCTGGATAAGCCCGTTAACAAATACCGATAATGGATCCACTTCAGCAATGATTGCCTCTATAGAACAGCCATCACGACAGTTGGCAATAACCGATCCCGCCTACCTATTCGCGCGCCCGTCTACTGCCCGCCGGGTGATTGTGTGAGCGCGCAAAGCGACTCGGACAGCCCGCCGGAACAAGCCCGTTTCACTAGGCTGATCGACGCCTGCCGCGGTATCGCCGTGCAGTATCTGGGCATGCTTTTCAATGGCGTCATTGAGGGTGCCAGCGAGGCCTTGCTGGAATTCGCCGACAAAGCGGAGAACAATGCCATGCAGGCGCGGTTTTTCGAGGCGATCCAGGGCATCGGACGTGGGCGCCAAAACATCAAGCGGATTTTCGAGGGCGAAATCAAGATCGGTTTCGCGCAATTTACTAGGGGGCATCCGGTGGCCGTGGTCGGTGGCGCTGAACGTGCTCCCGGTCACAAAACCGTGACTGGCTTCGACACCGGTGGCCTGCAATTGCTGGACAAGCTCGCGCATGAAGAGTCCGCTGCCATCCAGACATTGGCCGCGAAATCCGGCAACCGCTACCTTGAATCCTTGTACGCCCTGAGTCAGCGCTTGGCAGTCATCAACGGTGGCAATCGGCTGGAGGATGCTGCGCTTCCCGCCGGACCAACGCATATTCTGAACGCTTTCAACGCATCGATACGCCCGCTGCGCTTACAGCCCAACATCAAGCTGGTGCTGTTCGTGGTATTCGATCGCATCGTCATGACCCAACTCGACGCTTTTTATGAGGATCTGAATCTCTGTCTTATCAAGGCGGGTGTCTTGCCTAATCTCAGGCCATCCGTCACCAAGAGTGCCAACACCGCCACGCCGGCGACCAAACCGCCCGCTGGACAGGAACAGCAGATTGTGTCGCACGGCGGCCACCAAGGGGCCGGTGCTCAAGCGGCCACGGCTGTCACGGCAGGCAGTTATTACGATTCATCAGGTGGCCAGCAGGGTGCCGCGACGGGGCAGTACGCCGATTCCGGCAATCGAGCTGCCGCTGTCATCGATGGCAATGAGCTCAGTGTGGGTGAGCAACTGTTCGGTTCCATTCGTGAACTGCTGGCCGCCTGTCACCGCGCCGGAAGCGCCACGACCTCGGCGGCGGGCGCCGCCGCAGCGCCGGCCAATGTTGACGCCGGACCGCCGGTTGCGCCGTATACCGACAACGCCATGCTGGTGTCGGTCATCAATCAGTTGCAGGTCGAGCAGGTACTGCCCGACGCGACCGAAGACCCGGCCCAGATGCAGCCAGAGCATGTTGACAAGAGTGTGCTTGAGGCGATACGCAGTAAGCTGCAGACGCAGCGCCAGCGCATCTATGAGGGGGTCGACCGCCGCCGCGTACCGCAGCTCGAGATCGATGTCATCGACGTGGTCGGAATGCTGTTCGACTACATCCTGAATGATGAAGTGCTGCCCAATGCGGTAAAGGCACTGTTGAGCCGCCTGCACACGCCCTACCTCAAAATAGCGGTGCTGGACAAACGGATGTTCTCTTCGGATCAGCATCCCGCCCGGCTGTTGCTCAATATCATGGCGGATGCGGGCGGAAAGTGGGTTTCGCAGGATCGCCTGCAGGTCGGTATCTACCCGCAAATGCGTTATGTGGTCGAGAGGGTGTTGAATGAATTCCAAGATGGTATGCAGTTGTTCGAGGATCTGATCGAAGAGTTCACGGCCAGTGTCGAGGTGATGAAGGAGAAAGCGGCGCTCATTGAAAAGCGCGCGCATGAAGCGGCCAAAGGTCAGGAAAAACTGCAACTGGCCCGCGACCGCGCCCGCGAGGAACTGGTTGCGCGCATGGCCGGCAAGCAAATCCCCGGTGTGGCGCGCAAATTCCTCAGCGAGACCTGGGCCGATCATCTGATGCTGATCTTGCTCAGAAGCCACAACGAGGATACCAGCCAGGACTTCGTGGAAGCGCTGCGCATTGCCGATGAGATCGTCTGGAGCGTAACGCCCAAGCATACGCAGGTGGAACGCGAACAGATGTCGTTACGTTTGCCGAAGCTCCAGCACATCATTGAGAATGAACTGGGCTCGCTCGGCGGTTATAGCCGGGACGAGCAGGAAGACCTGTACAGCCTGTTGAAAGATTTGCAGACGAATGCCCTGCACGGAACTCCGGAGGAGGCCGATCTCGACGTTGCGGACGAGCCTGGCGTGGCTACGGTGGAGACGCTGCCGGTCGTCGCCGAGCAGGAGGTCGTCGGTGCCGAAGAGCAGGCGATCCTTGATGAGTTACGTAAGCTTGATTTCGGCACTTTGATCGATTTCGATATCGGGTCGGCCGATGGCAGCCGGCGCCTGAAGCTGTCCTGGTTCAGTCAGGTCACCTCGAATTACATGTTTGTCGATCAAGCCGGCGTCAAGGCGGCGGTGTATAACGTCCATGAACTGGCGCGTGCCCTGCGGGAAGGCCATGCGCGTGTCGTGATGGAACACAACAAGCCTTTTTTCGAATGGGCGCTGGAAGCCATCCGCAATGTGCTCAAGGGTTCAATCGGTTCGCGGCACTGAGGTGTGGTTTCGGCAATTGATGCTGATGATAGTACAGGGGGGGCGATGCAGGAAAAACGCAAACATGCCAGGAAGCACATCGGCTGCGCCTTCAAGGTCAGCGATGTCAACCGAAACACGGTGCTCGGTTGCATGGTCGATCTCTCCGAGGACGGCTTCATGCTGCTGACGGATCAGGTCCACGAGGCGGGTGCGGTGTTGCAGCTGCGCGTGGATTTTCCGCGCGAAGTGCATGGCGTAAATCATATTGAACTGGGCGCGGAAAGCCTGTGGGCTGGCGCCGCCAATAAGGCCAACCATTACTGGGCCGGCTTTCACATCATCGATCTGTCCGACGGCGCCGCCGCAACGATCGCGGCAGTGATCAGCGGAAGCCAGGCTCTGGAGCCGGAGTAAATCTGTTCGGTCCGAAGCGTGCCCGCCCGCGCCGCCGAATCCATTGCGGATTATCACGCGACTTGAGTTTGCCGGGCCATTGAGTACTATTGCCGCCCATGTCCCTCGGACCTGTGATGATCGATCTCGCCGCGACGGCGCTCAGCGCCGAAGATCGCGAGCTGCTGGCACATCCGTTGGTCGGTGGCGTGATCCTGTTCACGCGCAACTACACCGATCCCGCGCAACTCACTGCACTGATCGCCGACATTCACGCCGTGCGTCAACCGCGCTTGTTGGTCGCAGTCGATCATGAAGGCGGCCGCGTGCAACGTTTCCGCGCAGGCCTCACGCGTCTGCCGGCCGTGGCACTGTTCGGCGAGTTGTATGATCACGATCCGCGGCGCGCCCGCCAACTGGCCGAAACCGGCGGCTGGTTGATGGCGGTGGAGTTGCGTGCGCTGGGCGTGGATTTCAGTTTCGCGCCGGTGCTGGACCTGAACCTCGGTGTCAGTAGCGTGATCGGCGATCGTGCTTTCCACCGCCGCCCCGATGTCGTCGCCGAACTCGCGCAGGCCTATATGCGTGGCATGCAGCACGCCGGCATGGCCGCCACCGGCAAGCATTTTCCCGGCCACGGCGGCGTGCGTGCCGACTCCCATCTCGAATTGCCGATCGATACGCGGCGTTACGAGGATATCCTGGTCGAGGATCTGCTGCCCTTCGAACGCATGATCGGCAACGGCCTTGCCGCAGTGATGCCGGCGCACGTGGTGTATTCGCAGGTTGATCCGTTGCCGGCGGGGTTCTCGCCGTTCTGGATAGGGGAAGTGCTGCGCAAACGCCTGGGTTTCCAGGGCGTGGTGTTCAGCGACGACCTGCATATGAAAGCCGCCGGTGTCGCCGGCGATTATGTGGCGCGCGCCCAGGCCGCGTTGCAGGCCGGTTGTGACATGGTTCTGGTCTGCAATGACCACACTGGCGCGGTGCAGATTCTCGATGGCTTGACACACGACAATGATCCGGTCGCCCAGATGCGTCTGGCACGCATGCATGGCCGACATCCGATCACCCGCGTGACGCTGCAATATGATCCGGCGTGGGAGGAGGCGGTGAAGAGTCTGGAAGGGCTGGACAATGCACCCTGGCTGGAGCTCGATGTATGAGCCTCTAAAAATCCATTGAACCGCCAAGGACGCCAAGAGCCTGTAGAGTATCAATCCCGATTTTCTTGGCGTTCTTGGTGGTTCAAAGTTTTTAAGGTTGGCCTTAGCTGGCATTCCAGACGGCTTGCCGCCTATAATCCCGCGCACATTCCCGAGCGTGCGAACAATCAATATGCCCATTACCGCACAGCAGGCCTTCGAGGCTTATCGCACGGCAGACTTGTTGCATTCGCAGCAGGCGGTGGAGGCGGCGCTGGATCGCATGGCGGCGCAGATCACCGCTCAACTCGCCGCTAGTAATCCGCTGCTGTTGTGCGTCCTGACCGGCGGCATCATTCCAACGGGCCGGCTGACCACGCTCCTGGATTTCCCGTTGCAGCTCGATTACCTGCATGCCACGCGTTACCGCGGCGCGACGCGCGGCGGTGAGTTGAACTGGATCGCGCATCCTTCCATCAGTCTGCGCGATCGGGTGGTGCTGGTCATCGACGATATCCTCGATGAAGGCGCGACACTTGCCGCTATTATGGAGCACTGTCGCGGCGAAGGCGCCAGCCAAGTGTACAGTGCCGTGCTGGTCGAAAAGCTTCACGACCGCAAGTATCACCGTATCAAGGCCGACTTCACCGGTCTTGAAGTGCCGGACCGTTATGTGTTCGGTTACGGCATGGATTACAAGGATTATCTGCGCAATGCGCCCGGCATCTACGCGGTGCAAGGCCTCTGATGCGGTATTCTTTCTCACTATCGACCGGGCAGACTCTAGGAACAGACCAGTGGCAATGAAAGCGGAATTGGCAATTATCGGTGGCAGCGGGTTGTCTTCGCTGAAGATGCTTGAGATCGTCGAGCGCGAGATCGTGCACACGCCGTATGGCGAACCCTCCAGTCCGCTGGTGATGGGCACGGTATGCGGCAAAGAGGTGGTGTTCCTGGCGCGCCACGGCACCAGCCACACCATTCCGCCGCACAAGGTCAATTACCGCGCCAACATGTGGGCGCTGAAAAACATGGGTGTGCAGCGCGTCATCGCCGTGGCGGCGGTAGGCGGCATCCGCGCCGATATGCTGCCCGGCTACATCGCCTTCCCGGATCAGATCATCGACTATACCTGGTCGCGCTATCACACCTTTTTCGAAAGCGATCTGAGCCATGTCACGCATGTCGATTTCACCCACCCTTATTGCGAAGAACTACGTCAGGAGTTGCTGGCCAGTGCGCGCGGACTTGGGCTGAACGCGGTTGAAAACGGCACCTATGGTGCGACACAGGGCCCGCGGCTGGAGACGGCCGCCGAGATCAATCGCATTGAACGCGACGGCTGCGATCTGGTCGGCATGACCGGCATGCCGGAAGCCGCGCTGGCCCGCGAACTGAGTCTGTGTTACGCCACCTGTGCGGTAGTGGCGAACTGGGCGGCCGGGCGCGGTGCCGCCGAGATCTCGATGGAGGATATCGATGCCAATCTCAAGATCGGCATGGACAAGGTGCGACGTCTGTTCGAGCATCTGCTGCCGACGTATTGTCCGCTGCCTTGAGTTTTATAAAAGGATTTGAACCGCCAAGGTCGCCAAGAAAAACCCGTTCAATAGATAAGCGACGGATCGTCAATCAGTAGTGCCATAGAATTTTTTCTTTCCTTGGCGGTGCAAAGCATTTCAGACTGATGCAATCACTACGCCGCTGCCTTCGCCGCCAGTAAGCCAAGTAACTCCTCAACCAACTGCACCCGATCCTCCAGCTCCGGCAGCAGTGTGGTGAAGCGCAGCTTGTCCTTGCCGTCGAGTTTGTAGGTGTTGGGCTTGCCCTGAATCAGGCGGATCACTGCCAGTGGATCGACATTGGGCTCGGGGCCGAACACGATGCGTCCGCCGCTCTCGCCGGCTTCTATCTTGCGCACACCCAGCGGCGTCGCTTTGATCTTGAGGATTGTGACGCTGAACAGATTCTTGACCGGTTCCGGCAGCAGACCGAAGCGATCGATCATCTCCACTTGCAGTTCACGCAGTTCCTCGGCGCTGGCCGCGCCGGCGATGCGCTTGTACAGAATCAGTCGCGCGTGCACATCGGGTAGATAATCAGCCGGAATCAGCGCCGGCACGCGCAGATCGATCTCCGGGCCGTGGTCCAAAGGCCTATCCAATTCCGGTTGGCGTCCGGCCTTCAAGGCGTGCACGGCGCGTTCCAGCAGTTCGCTATAGAGCGTGAAACCGATCTCATGAATCTGGCCGCTCTGCTCCTCGCCGAGCAGTTCGCCGGCGCCGCGGATCTCCAGATCGTTAGTGGCGAGCAGAAAGCCCGCGCCCAGGTCCTCCAGCGACTCGATCGCCTCCAATCGCTTGACCGCATCCGCGCTCATGGCGCCGCGCGGCGGCACGATCAGATAGGCATAGGCGCGATGATGCGAGCGGCCGACGCGGCCGCGCAACTGATGCAATTGGGCGAGGCCGAGTTTGTCGGCGCGCTCGATGATGATGGTGTTGGCGCTGGGCACGTCGATGCCGCTTTCGATGATGGTTGAGCACACCAGCAGGTTGAAGCGGCGGTGATAGAAATCCAGCATCACCTGCTCCAGATCGCGCTCGCGCATCTGGCCATGGGCGACGCGCACGCTGGCCTCGGGCATCAGTTTCTGCAGATCCTGCGCGGCGCGCTCGATGCTCCCGACTTCGTTGTGGAGGAAATATACCTGACCGCCGCGACCGATTTCGCGCAGACAGGCTTCGCGCATCAGCGCGTCGTTCCATTCGGTGATGAAGGTCTTGATGGTGTGGCGATGCGATGGCGGGGTGGCGATGATCGACAACTCGCGCAAACCGGACAGCGCCATGTTGAGGGTGCGCGGGATCGGCGTGGCGGTGAGTGTCAGCACGTCGACTTCGGCGCGCAGCGCCTTGAGCCGTTCCTTCTGGCGTACACCGAAGCGGTGTTCCTCGTCGAGGATCACCAGGCCGAGATTCTTGAAGCGCACGCTTTCCTGCAAGAGCTTGTGCGTGCCGATGACGATATCGACCTTGCCTTCGGCCAGATCCTTCAGCACCAGATCTTGTTGTTTCTTGGCGCTGAAGCGCGACATCGATTCGATCCGCACCGGCCAGTCGGCGAAGCGGTCACGGAAATTCTGCGCGTGTTGCTGTGCGAGCAATGTGGTCGGAACCAACACCACCACTTGCCGGCCGCCCTGTACGGCGATGAACGCGGCACGCATCGCCACCTCGGTTTTGCCGAAGCCGACATCGCCGCACACCACGCGATCCATGGGCAGGCCGGCGGACAGATCCCCGAGCACCTGTTCGATGGCGGTCTGCTGATCGGGCGTCTCCTCGAAGGGAAAGGCGGCGGCGAAGGCGGCGTATTCGTCGTCGTTGACCTGGAAGGCATGGCCCTGGCGTACTGCACGGCGGGCATAGATGTCGAGCAGTTCGGCCGCGACATCGCGCACACGCTCGGCCGCTTTGCGTTTGGCGCGGGCCCATTGATCGCCGCCGAGTTTGTGCAGCGGCGCATTCTCGGCGGCCGCGCCGGTGTAGCGGCTGATCAGATGCAGCGATTGCACCGGCACATAGAGCTTGTCGCCACCGGCATATTCGAGTCTGAGGAATTCTCCTTCCATGTCGCCCACGGTGAGCATCTGCAGGCCGAGATAACGACCGACGCCGTGATTCTCGTGCACCACCGGCGCGCCAACCGCGAGTTCCGCGAGATTGCGCACCACGTTCTCGGCATCGCGCACCGCGGCTTTGCGGCGGCGCTGTTGCAGGGCGCGGGCACCGAACAACTGCGGCTCGGCGATGACGGCGAGTGCCGGGCCGGTCAGTATCAGGCCCTGTTCAAGGGCGGCAATGGTGATGCCGAGGCGCGCATCACTGTCGAGAAACGCCTGCCAGCCTTCGAAAGTCTTTGGCTGAATCTCGTTGCCGCGCAGCAGATCAAGCAGCGCCTCGCGACGGCCGGCACTCTCCGCGGCGAACAATACCCGCCCGTCGAATTTGGCGAGAAAATCCTTCAGTGCGGCCGTCGGGTGCGTGCTGCGCCCATCGATGGGCAGCGGTGGCGGTGCCGCACTGGCGTAGGTGACGACCTGCGTGGCGCCAGGTGCGTCAGGCTGTTCGAAGCGCTGCACGCGCACGCCGGGAAATAGGGCGCTGCGTTCCGCGATTTCCTTTGGTGTGAGAAATAATTGCCCGGGTGCCAGCAGCGGTCGTTCCAGATCATGGCGCAGTTGCTCGTAGCGTTCGCCGGCCTGTGTCCAGAAGTGCTGCGCGGCAGCGGTGCTGCCGTCCTGTGTGATCACCAGGCTGGCGGGTGGCAGGTAATCGAATAAGGTGTCGGTGCGGTCAAAGAATAATGGCAGGTAATACTCGATACCGGCCGGCGCAAGCCCGCGGCTGATATCACGGTAGATCGGACTGCGGTTAGGATCGCCCTCGAAGCGCTGCCGGAAAGCCTGGCGGAATTGTGTAATCGCAGCTTCGGTGAGCGGGAACTCACGCGCCGGCAATAGATGTATGGCGTCGATCTTTTCCAGGGTGCGCTGGGTTTCGGGATCGAAGGTGCGGATGGTCTCGACCTGATCGTCGAACAGGTCGATGCGATAGGGTTGCTCGCTGCCCATGGGAAACAGATCGACCAGCGCACCGCGTACCGCAAACTCGCCGTGTTCGATCACCTGCGACACGTAACGGTAACCGCCGGCCTCCAGGCGTTTGCGCATGCCTTCCATGTCGAAGGCGTCGCCGATTTTGAGGAGCAGACTGTTCGCTTCCAGAAACGCGCGCGGTGCCACACGTTGCATCAGTGTCGCCGCCGGCACGATCAGCACGCCGCGCTTCAATCCCGGCAGGTGATACAACGCGGTGAGGCGCTGCGAGACGATGTCCTGATGCGGCGAGAAGTGATCGTAAGGCAGGGTTTCCCAATGGGGGAAACTCAGAATCGGCAAATCAGAACCGGCGCTGAAGAAGCGCAGTTCGGTATCCAGGCGCAGGGCGGCCTGGGTGTCTTCGGCGATGACAATTACCGGAGCGGTATGCGCCCGCGCCGCTGTCGCGATAGCCAAGCCGCCGGCACAGCCGTACAGGCGTCCCCAGGTGATGACTGGCTGCGCTTGCCCGGGCAGGCGGGGGTTGAGGGGTGAGGTGCTGATGGCGGTCATCTGTTTCGTGAAAAAGTTTGTTCGGCCTTGAAGCCCGGACTGTCATTCGATTCGATGAGCTTGCATCGGTCTGAATCGAGTCCGGGATGTGCGCGGGGGATTTTCTCATAGATGGAGGGGTGTCGTATCGCAACAAATGCACGGCCTTGGCTTGACGGCAAATTATTGAGGATTACATGTTCGCATGACGTTGTAGGAGCGGGCCATGCCCGCGACCAGGCTATCAGGTAAGACTCCATAACTGCGGGTGCGGCAGCCTGTCGGGTGGGACTTTTGTGTAGGCGGCAGCGGTTGTGGACTGGCGCGCCTGGGTTCTCGTCGAACGTCTGGGAGATTCATCGACAGGAACGCGGGGGGGGGGCACCAAGCCCCCCCCCCCCCCCCCCAAGAAGGGGTTGTGTAGGGTGGGTATTAACCGGGAAGAAAAAAACCAAACCCCCCCCCC
>VFSW01015559.1_pt1 | contig 10444 bp, 20 predicted proteins | sample 5358111 | NCBI WGS metagenome assembly VFSW01 (sample SAMN11554181, study PRJNA540505) | mine drainage metagenome | isolation source: sediment from site ElyBrook_90M | place: USA: Ely Copper Mine, Vershire, VT | collected 2017
CCAGCGGGGCCGAGGCGCCCGGGGGCAGGGCGTAGTAGGGCACCGGCCATGCTGGCGCGGAGGACGACGGAGGGGGCGGGCCCGAGGCCTCGATTGGTTGGACCGAGGCGGCTGCTGTGGCGGCGGCGGGGCAGGGTGCTGCGTGGGAGGAGGACGCTGGGTACGATGGCAGGGACGAGGGAGAGGAGGAGGAATAGCAGAGTTGCAGTTGAGAACTTGTTGATTATTACGAAGTTGCACGGCAAGGCCGGTGAAAGTACGCTGTCCATCACAAACATTCAATTGCAGTGTCTACGCTGAGATCTCACGAGAGAGATTTCCTCGGCTGCTTGTCGTCCTTACGCCTCCACACGACGGCGCTGCTGCACCCCCACTGGAACTTGCGCACGTGCTCCCTGATCGAGGCAGGGGCATGGATGAGCCTCCTCTCTCCTCCTGTCCGAGCTCTGGCATGAAAGAAAAATCACGCACCTGATGAGGAAGGGCATGTCCTCTCGCGCGATTAAGTCGAAGTCCTTGCTCAGGATCTCGGACATCGAGCTTGCGGTGTAGACGGGCTTGCCGCCCTGCAGAGAACAGGGATCGAGATGGGTCATGAAGAACAGCCCCTCTCTTGCAATCTGCTCCCCCTCACAATCCACCTTGTTGTAGCCACCCAGCCATTTGTCCTTGGGCGTCCACCCCGGGAGCCACGAGTGAGGCGACACAATCACAGCCAGGCCACCCGGCCTGCAGGTCATCCGGTGGTTGATAGAAACGAGGGGATGAGATGTGCAACAAATCGTCTCACTTGACGAGGGATGGGAGCCTGTCGAGGAACTTGAGCGGCTCGGGCAGTCGGCAGACCAGGTTGGCGGCGAGCACCGCGTCAAACTGAGGCAGCTTTGCGGGAAGGTCGCATGCGTCACCCTGGGAGAGCGGGTAGCGTGGTGAGTCCTCTGCGGAAACAAACTCGATGACATCGAATGGGATTGCAAATGATGCGACACTGCCATCAGAGGTCCAGACAAAGAATCGTTCCTCCTCACAAACGGCAGAGCCGTGAAATAGGAAGGTTACCAGAAGAAGGGTTCTCATCAGCTGGCAAATGATCATGCTGGCTCTAGTAACGCAGTAACTGCCCCGCAAATGACCCACCACCATGAACCTCGTCCGGTTCCTATCAATGTCCGTTGGCACAGAGGCGGAATAGCGCTTTGTGATGTCACCCTCAACCACCGCCAAATATTCTCGGCTACCCAATTCCTTCATCTCCTGAAATCGTGGATGAAAGGGAAAAGCGCTGATACAAAGATCCGTGTGCACCAGCGAACAAGATCACCTTTGCTGCATCAACAAAGGCCTGCGAGTAGTCGATGCCAATGACGTTCTGGAAAGAGCGAGCTAGCTCGAACGTTGCCCCTCCCACCGCGCAGCCCACGTCCAGCGCGAGCGTCTCCCCGGCCTCGCCGGTGAAGTCCAGCAGCGCCCTGCAGTGCCGCTCGCACAGCGCTGCACATCTAGCTGGGAACCTCAGCGCGTCCTGCACGGGCATGTTTGCATGGCAAACTGCTCTGACACATGGCGGAAGCGAATGGATGGCATCACCTTGGGACCTTGGGCGTAGGGCAGGATGTCCTGATCGGCTCCGAAGTGAAATTGGAGATATTCATCCACGGCTTTAGTGGTCTCGTAGGCTGCGGCACCGCCGCCGGCCGATGACGTCGTGCTCCTTTCTTCCAGCTTGCCGCCATCGCTCGATTTGCCCTTGTTGCGCCTGTTGCTAAGGATGAAAAACAAAGCCGTGGTGGCGGCTCCCGCAACGCAGGATAAGATCGAGGTTGCCGCAGTCGCCATGGGCTGCGCAAAGGGGCTGATTGATCGATCGTGATCGAAAACCGACAAACCAACTTCTGAGGCTTCTGAGGCTGAGGTTGGAGCGATCGTGTCCGATCATGCTTTCTCCGACCTCATCATCAGACTGCTGCTGCACCCCCTCTCATCATCATGGGGGCCATTGGTCACGGCGGTTGTCCAAGGGCCAATTCTCTTCCAAGGGCCCCATCAGCAGCAGCAGGATGCTCTCACCCGCACCAGCGTGTGGGAGATCAGGTGCGACAGACCTGCAACATGGCCGTGTCGCACGCACATGGAGCCTCGTTCAAACTCGCAGTTGAAGCCGGAACATCTTCATCAAGCAGCTGTCTTACCCGGCCATACCTGTTCCGATCTACCTCAGACGTACCATGCCCAAGAAGACGAGCTCCGTCTGTCGTGCCATTGCCCAGCCACCTTGGTCAGAAGCGCAGTTTGGCCACTGATGCGGGGGATGGCATGACCGGCGGGGATGGCATGACCGGCGGGGAAGGTGTCGCGTCATCCTCGTCCGGGTTGCAGCCTCAATCCTCCTCGATATTTTCTAGAGTTTTCTTTGCGCTCCGCCTCTCATTTCTCCAACGCCTGTCACCGCTGCTCTCGTTTGCCGTGAAATATCGAGACGTGCTGCAGCGGGTGGCGGTGACGATTGCAATGCTCGCCATCCTGCGCTTGGGCATGTTTGTGCCGCTGCCCGGGGTCGATATGGCTCTCATGCAGCCGACGGCTGAGGCGACCGAAGGTGAGGCGGCTTCAAATAGCGCAGGATCAAGGTGGACGATGCTGATGCAGTAACCCATGACTGCAGGCGACCGCCTGATCCGCGCGCTGTACGGCCAGGCACAGGCGCTGCCAGCTTCACTATTCAACCTCGGTATTTCGCCCTACATCAACGCCTCGATCATCATGACGATCCTGCTGGTCATGCCGTCGGAGATCTTCACGTTTCAGTGGCTTGCAAGACTCAAGGAGGCGCGCAAGGAGGGCAAGAGCGTGAGTGTCGATCGTCACATTCATTGAAACGTGTCTAAATACATTGCATCTCCCTCATTAAAACAGGGCGAGGCGTACATCAATACCTGGATCAACATGATGTCGTTGGTGTTTGCGGTAAGGCTCGGAAGTGCGGGGAGGGGGGTCAGATTTACGAAAATGAAATGAAGTTCAGTTTTTCGCCCGCTGACAAGCTCATTTATTCTGGCTGTGGACAGGTGTATCTTGCAGTCCTTCGGGCAGTGGAGCTGGAGCCTGTGGCACTCTTCACAAATGTCAGTCTCAAAGAACTGATACAGCATCATACGAGCTGATCCCCAACGTTTTACTTCGCAGGGTTTCATACCCTGCACAGCCCTAGCCTTGGTTGCCGGATCTTGTATCGTGCACTACTGTGCCAACATGATCACTGCATTCGGGATAGGCAACGGCTCTACGCTGGTCATCTGCACGGGCATCGTCACAGAATACGCCGAGACGCTCCACTTGATCATGACGGGCCTCGAGGCTGGAGCCATGGACCCCGCTGTCAGTTCTCATGCTCCTCATAATTATCTTTGTGTGGAGTCTATTCCCTCCTCGTGCTTCCACAGAGGCTGGCCCTGGTCTCCACTGGCTACCTGGCGCTGGTGATGCTTTCGGTCTACCTCAGCAGCAGCGAGCTGCGGCTGCCGATTGTGCAGTACAGTACTGCTGTCCCTGTGCCGACAAAGGTGGGGCCAAGTGACGACCGCAGTGCCTTCCTTGTAGGGCTCTCATCAAACTGTAGATCCCAAATGGTTCTTCTCGCCAGGTGGGAGGATCCTTGGGAGAAGACGACGACGGCGACGTGTTTGCTCGTGTCCGCGCGGCTGCTCAGCGGAAAATGGCTGCCAGGTCTCAGAGGGCAGACTACTTCCCGCTCCAGCTCAACACGCAGGGCATGATGGTGCGCAAGGAGGGGGTTCTTCCTCCGGCCCTTCCAAGGAGACTCACGCTCCTCTCCTCCAACCCACAGCCGATGATCTTCGCCGGGGCCCTCTACTTTGGATTCCTGCCCCGCATTGTTGAGATGCTGGGCTGGCAGGCCGTTGGCGCCAGCTTGGCCGCTGTGCAGTCGAGCCTCTGGGGGCTCGCTTACTACGGCCTTCTGGTCTTTTGCATGGAGGTAAGTGCAGATGCTGGCAATGCATGTTACCTCTGCTCTCCATCGGCTTCATCCCGCATCTGCGATTTCTCCGCAGTTTGTCCCTGTGGGAGGCATCAACCCGAAGGAGGTCGCAGAGTACCTCGGGCTGGTGAGTGATCAAACATGATCTTTTTCCACGCTGAATTTTTGATCCACCCCTTCCAGATGAACGTGGGCGTGAAGGGGGTTGTACCCGGCGAGCCGACAGAAAGGCACATCCTCGAGAAGCTGCTCAAGTGCAAGTTCTGGGGAGGGCTGGCCCTCGCCTTGCTGGCTGTGGCGGCCTACGTCTTTGACCTCGTGTGCCAGGTGCGATGAGATGATGGGCCTTTCCTTCCTCGTTCTTTTTTCCTCTGTTTCTAATCTCTCCCTGCTGATGCCTCAGTCCTACCTCGGCACAACATTGGCTACGACCAGCCTCCTGATCATCGTCGGGGCGGTCATGCAAACGTCGCGTCAGGTTGGCGCTCACAGCACTCCAAACAATTGTTAGCACTAAGTGTTTTTACACGGATCAGTTCAAGGATTGAGTACTTGCTTCCGCCCTCATGCACCGCGCTAGGTTGAGTCGCTGCTGGAGGGCCCCAGACTTCAAGAGAAGCTGCAGGGAGAGCAAGGCCTCATCCAATCGCTGAGAGTGTTGTGATCAATCAAGAGAGAGACTCGAGCGGCCACTGAGTGACTGTGAATAATAGCGCGCCTCGTCGGTCTGGACCGAATACAGTTCATTTGATTCTTGTCATGAAATGCCCTTGCAATTTCTTAGATTCTTTGTGACCAAAGAAAAAGCTATGCAGCTGCCTTCCAAACTCGAAGTGTCTTGTCATGCCCTCCGCTAACGAACAGCGGCAGTGTAGGATGCACGTCGATTCCCAAGACCGCTCCATGGTGACCGGGGCCCGGCTCCTCTGGACCTGCCCTGGCCGCAACGCGCTGCACCACGGCCTTGCTGTTGAGCTCGTAGATGACGATGCATCCGTCCTCGGAGCCTGTTATAACCGCAGTGCTGTCGCCCGTCCCCGGCAGCTTGCACAGCGACGAGAAGATGCAGAACTGCTTGTTCTCATGGCCCTGAAAAGGAAACAAGATCGGGAGTTGGATGCTTCAAATCTCCAATGATACCCCCGACAAAAGATCACTCGTTAGTTAAGCACCAGTAATAAATCGCCCACCTTGTACCGCTTGACAGCTCGCCCCTTTTCGCAGTTCCACAGCCGCAGCGTGCTGTCGAGGGATCCGGACAAGATGTACCGACCGTTGGGCACAAACTTGGCCGAAGACACGGGCGGGCTCTCCTTGTCAAACATTGTCTTCAGGCAGTGACCAGTATCATTGTCCCAGATTCTGACCAGCAAGAACGGATCGCAGGTCTCTTGAGTGCTTGACTCTCAGCATATTCAGTCTGATCTCCCCTCAGTCCTTATCATCGGCCCCCTAAGAATCATCATCACCTGATCAATCCATCGAGGCTGCAAGAGAGCAGCATCGTGCCGTCATGGTTGAAGTCCACAGACGTGACGGGGTCAGAGTGAGCCGGGACCTCTCGCAAACACCGGCCAGTCCTCACGTCCCACACGCGCAGGGTCTCGTCAAAGGAACCGGAGGCCTGCGAGTCGGGATGCGGACGTGAGACGATCGGAATGTGGCGGGATGAGGCGGACGACCCATGGTATCATCACTTTCCCACCAAGAGGTTGCCGAAGGGGTGGAAGGCGCAACAGAAGACGTAATTTGTGTGGCCCGTCAGCGTTTTGAGGGCCTTTCCAGTCTCTGCGTCCTGCGTCGTGCATTTGAGGTCGCATTGCGGTTCGGCACACACATGGGCAAACTCAATGAAGCGCACCCAGAGCTTTAGCGTGTGGTCGTCGCTCGCCGTGCAGATATAGTTGCCTGTCACGTTCCATGCGACGTCGTTGATCCCCTGAGAGTGGCCGCTCAGGGTGGATGCGCACTGCCCCTCGCTCTGAATGTCCCAGATCTTGGCCGTGGCATCGGCGCTGGCCGTAGCGACTCTAGAGCCGCCTCCCGGACAGATCTTGCAGCTGACGACCGCCTTGGAGTGACCCGAGAGAACGAGGGCCTCGCCGAACGGTGGGGGCTGCAGCACCATGCGTGATTCGATTTTGAAGTCTGATGGCGAAATCGGTATGAACGCGATCCGCGCTCGATTGATTTCCATAGATTTCCGCGATGGTGCTCTGCCTGCGCTCCCGTTGCGGCGGCTCGCTCGCGTTTCGTTCGAAAAGATCCTTCACCGCAACAGGGAGCAGCGTTCGGCCACCCCCAGGAGGGCCCTCGCAACCGATGTATTATCCCGGTAATCGAATCAGAGCGAGCCTCATGTGACGTGGGCGTGACGGATCCTTCGATCGCCATGCGCGCAGGCGTGGAGGAGGATTTTGAGGTCACTTCTGGGGCGTTTCACAAGGCCTTCGAAGACGCAAGACCCCAGCTGGTCGCCATTCCAGGCCTCCAAGAGTTTGCCGCTAGCATCTGGAACAGGCGTCGCAGGATAGCCTCTCCGCATGACCCTCTTCTGACCATATTCGACGAGGTGAGAGCTCTGATCACGCAGACATGCATGCATGCAGACACTTCATGCGCGGTGCATCACTCACCGCCGTGCTCTATGTCGGCCGGCAGTTTGACTCGGACAGCGACGGGATCCTAGCGTCTAGTGAGATTGCAGACGCACTCAAGTCCCGAGGAGTGAAGAGCATCACGACAGAGCAGGCAAGCATGGAAGAGCGGGCAACGAAGCACACATGCCCACCAGGAAGAGAAGAAGGGTCTTATCTCCGTATCCTCCTACGCAGGTCCAGACCCTCATAAACGTGTTTGAGGACTCGAAAGCCTGCGCACTTCCGACCTTCAAGCAAGTTGTCACCAGGTCTCAGTGGCCTGATTTCGTCTACAGCCTCACGGTCGCGGACATGCATGCTCAACACCAAGACGGTGCTGCGGAAAAGTCGTTGGATTCAGAATGATGTGTTTTCTGATTTTTTTAGGTGTTGTAGTAACATCTAAAGAAAGAGGTGATGAACGATTCTCGATGTGCAACTGAGAACAATCAAGCAAATAAGCAAACCGAACAATGATTATTATCATTATTATTATTATCAGGAATGGACGAGGAAAGAAGAAGAAGAAGAAGCGGCCAACAAATCCCCCTCCCCTACGCCTTCAGCGGCAGCTTCAGCTTGAAACCCGCGATGACCGTGCGACAATAAGGACACAAAGCGGGCGTGAGGCTGAGCCTCGTGCACAGGTCCTTGGCGCAGCCCATGCAGAGAGCGTGGTTGCACTTGAGCAGCTGCAGGTTGGAAGGCTCGTCCAGGCACACCGGGCAAGTGTCCTCGTCCTCGTCGTCTGCATTGCCAACGCTGCTGACAGCCTCGTCGTCGTCAACCATGCTCGCGTCGCTGTCGTTGTCGCTGCCGGCGGCAAAGTCAGAGGGCGCCCCGTGGGCCATGGTCTCTTGGGAGGGGCTGCCGGGCTCAGACTTCTTCAGGCGAGTGCTGGGCCCGCCGCCGCTGCCGAGAGTCATAATCGGCGCCACCTGCGCCGTCATCCTCTTGATCCCGGACTTGAGGGTGGAGAGGAATCCGCTGGGGGGTCCGACGGGAACAATCTCCTCGCTGACTCTCCTCACAAGACCGCCGTCGGTGGGCGCCGCATGAGGTGGTGCCGACGCCGCTGCCGCAGCAGCAGATGGAGCGAGGGCCGCCAATGTCCCACCCAATGAGACCCGTGTGTTGTCGTCCCGGAAACCAGCCGCGGCAAGCAAGGGAGAGGGCTCGGGATTCGCGATGGCGATGTCGGCGACCAGCGTTGGGCTGTTGATGTGCTGCGCCTCTGACCCTCCATCAGCAACCAGCCCAGGGGGAAGGGGCGGCTCGATGGCCCCCGACGGACATGAGCCCAGCCGAGCAAAGTCGTCCAGGACTGGAGGGGTGAGTCTCCCTCTTCCGCCTTCCTCCGAAGCTCCTTCAATAGTGTCATCGGAGTCTCCCTCCAACGCATCATCAACGTCACTGCATGGGCGGGTGCGCGGAGGGTTAGCGAATGAATCTGCCCCACGAATTAGAATCCATTGTGCCTGTGCAGCGTAAATGTTCACCTAGGTGCGTGACCAGAAGTGAGGAAGAACATGCCTGGGCCCTCATAGTCCTTCTCTTCATCCCCCATCATCCGCCTGCCGTCCGCCGCCGGACCGAACCTGCTGGTAGGCATCATGCGCGGCGAGGCCGGCTGCAGCACCGAAGTGCGGCGCACTCGCGGGTTGCCGCTGGTGGTCCTCTGGTGGACGCTCCTCGGCGTGCTGCAGCCGGGGTCCGAGTACGTCACCGACCGCACCGACTGCTTTGCAAAGTCCGCCCCAGCGGCGGGTGCAGCTTCTTCCCCCTGACCGTCGGTGAAAGAGCTCCGAAGTGCCACGCCGCCGCTTTTGGCGTGATTGAGCACTGCGACATGCTGCTCGTCGGGATCGGCCGGGATTGTGACGCCCATCAGCCGATCTACACCGGAGTAGTCGGACTGGCGTTTGAAGAGGCTGTTCAAAAGAGATTTCCTGTGATATGGCGCAGAGAAGTGGTAGGTTTAGGCCCGAGGGGGTCAAGAAGGCTCATCTCAATCCTTGTCGACGCACCTCTGTGCCGTTGCACCGAGAAGGTCCTTCTTCTTCTCGTCCTTCTTCTTGCTGCCCTTCTTCCGGCGCTTCCCAGCCTTCTTGTCCTCTGCCGACACAACGAAGCTGTTCCTCCGTGATCCTGTCAGACCTCCGAGCATGGCCCCGATCCTGCCCTTGAGAGTTTTAGACAGCTTCTCACGCTCCTTGGCAGCATCCCTCGCTTCCCGCTCGGCCCTCTGCTGCTCAAACAACTTGATCTGCTCGTCCCGCTCCCGCTCAGCCTTCTCGAGGTCTGACATCAGCGCTGCATGCAGCGCCTTGGACGCCAGCACCGCCAGCCGAGGGACTCCGATGCGGTGCTCGTTGCTGCCGTCGGCGACAGATTCCGCGCTGGAGAGCAGAAACATGAGAGGGATGGACGGGTCCAGCCACTCGAGGACGTCGCGGTGGCCGTGCCGCGCAGCGAGGTGGTACGGAAGCCGTCCAGACCGCGAGAGGATCAGGCGGGGGTCGGGGTGAGAGTTGTGCCGCCGCCTCCGCTCCACAGTGGCCATCATGGCGGTCTGGGATGGGATCAAGTCGGCGCAGCCCTCAAACTGCGCCGGGCAGAGGCATCGATCAGTAACAATGTGATTCAAGCGGTGAGTTGCATGCCGGCATGCTTCCCTCGGGCATATGAACTCACGTAGGCCCTAAGCAGCAGCGTGATCATCGACAGGTTGCCCTGCGCTGCAGCAATGTGCAGAGGGGTCACGCCAGAGGGGAGGAAGTAGTAGTCAGAGGCCGTCCGGTCGGTCTGTGTGAACGTCCTCGCGATGAGGTTGGCGTCGTATCCCAGCAGCGTGGAGACGGACGCCTCCTGCTTGTGAGCGCAGGCATGGTGCAGCGCACTCCACCCATACATGTCGACGCACTGAACGTAGCTGTGGAACGGGGGAGGGGGGCAAATTGATGTGATGGGAACTGAAGATCCGTCCAGGGCACGCGACTCCTGCACCACTACGCACTTGCAGCTCGCAGAATGCTGCGTTGAAGCTAAGCGCGTGGGCAGGGGCGGGTTGGTGAGCAGCTCTGTCAAGACGGCGACATGTCCCCCGATGGCGGCATGGTGCAGGGCCGTCAGCCCCTGGCTGTCGTACTGCCAGCAGTCGGATCCTAGTGAAATAAAACAGAGAGGTTCAAAGGATAAGAGATGGTTTAGTATTCGGAAACTCGATAGGACTTGCGACGAGCATTCCAGCTGCGCCCCTCCCTTGCGTTCACCTATGCTTAGCAGGTACGCGACGGCCTCTGTGTGCCCGCCCCGCGCCGCCAGCATCAGCGGCGTTATGCCGCCTCGGCTCCGCTGATGCAGGAACACCTTGAGCAGCTGCTCGGGCGAGGAGCGGCCCGAGACGATGCGGCGCAGCGAGGACGTGAGCAGGGTGGGCGTGTCCTCTCCGCTGTTCAGCAGCAGGTCGACGAGGGCCTTGAGGATGGACGCATGGCCCCAGAACGCGGCCATGTGCCAGGGCGTCATCCGCGCGGCCAAGGTCTTGCGCTTGAGGAGCTTTATATCCTGGCCGATGAGGCGCCTCACAATGTCCTCCTTGCCGGCCTCGATTGCCAGAGAGAGCGCATCTTGTCGACACAGGACAAAGCAACACGAAGGCTCTTGGCTCGACATGAAACTCCGACGTTCTCCGCCAAAATAGTCAACGTTGGTCGAGCTCGCTAGCTTCGAGTTTGCGGCTCGAGTCCGATAAGAACGAAAGAGAATTACGTCGATAAGGTGCCTCCTCTGCCGCTACTGCTGCTGC
>VFSW01015560.1_pt1 | contig 10444 bp, 7 predicted proteins | sample 5358111 | NCBI WGS metagenome assembly VFSW01 (sample SAMN11554181, study PRJNA540505) | mine drainage metagenome | isolation source: sediment from site ElyBrook_90M | place: USA: Ely Copper Mine, Vershire, VT | collected 2017
TGAGGAATTTTTCCCAAAGAGGTTGAAACTTACCAATTTGGAAACTTTGTGACCCGTATCGAGACAGACCTCGAACAGACCATGCCCACCTCGACAGACTGGTAGATGATCTTGTCGTCCACGTTACTAAAATGAACTCTGCTTGCAAGGAGGGAGAAATTACCGGAGGCAGCAAGTAATGCAGCCTCTATTCGAAAGGAAGTCGTACCTTCCCCTAAGGAAGTACCTCATCCAATCTCCCCACCTGTCGCAGCGCATCGTGTAGCAGTCGGTAGCTTTCAAGCGGAGCTGGCGTCTGCCCGGGCAATTTCCGGATCTCCGCTGCCGCCTTGCCGAGTCGCACGAGTACGTCGGCAATCGCCGCGTCTGGAATGGTCTTTACATGCGCTCCTCGGTAGTTTGTGACAACGGCGCGTATCGCGCCCGAGAGATGCTTCTCATCCACCGATCCGTCTGCGTTCCGATATGGCAGCTTCCATGTTGCCGTTTTCGAAGCGTCGCCAACGTACGCAAAGCACTGGACCGGAACTTTGTACTTCGGATGAAGCATCGCCGGGATCGCGTCCGGTTGCGGGGCGCTGTCGGCCGCTTTCTCAAGCGACTCTGCGTCAATAGCAGCTTCCGGCTTGGCCAAGCTCACGGGCGGCCGATAGATACCGTCAACGCTTACCCACCACGCATCGGGCGAGAACATCGGAGCGTCCAGGCAGAGACGGGCACGGTGTTGCAGGCCACCATTCACGATATCCGCGGCATAAAAGAGCGTGCCATCGCTGACGGCGATGGTAGGCACGCGCTGTTCATCGGCGTAACGGCGTGCTTGCGAGAGCGCCTGCTCAAGAGACGGCTGGTCCCATCTGAGCGATCCGGGGCGCTTCACCTCGATTAAAAGGTGCTTGATCCCCCGGCTCGTAAGCACGATGTCGGCGTATTGCAGTTGGTTATTGAGATCGCCGATGGTCCAGTCGAGCGCGATCGTGAAAAAATCTTCGAGGATGTTCTCCGCCACCTTCTCGGCAGCGGCGCCATTGCGCTCATGCTGCGCAAGCCGTGACTGGCGTTGTTTCTGGAAGACCACCCAGGAGGCGGGCAGTCGATCAATGAATTTGCGAAAGGTGGCAAGATTGGGCTGGGTCGTCATCTCTTTCATAGGATGATTATAGATGCAAATCCGGCTTTATCGTCGCTTCGTCTACGATGGTGACCCGTAGGAGAGACGCACCGTAACTATCTACTGCGAAGATCAGCCAGGATCTTGCTCCCGTTAGGATCCTGTTTTCAGGTGCGCGACAATTGCCTGTCGCATCCACCAAATATAATAGGCATAAAAATGCCCCTCTTCCTTGTCCTGATCCCCGCCATTTTTTATATATATGTTGAAGACGTGATCGAATGGCATCATGCCAATCTCAACTAACTCACGTTCTCGGTGTTGTGGAATATTTCTTGATTGCATGAATTCTCTCGTCGCGCGCATGACGTAGGGCAACAATTCCCCCCTAAGTTGCTGCCGTGCGGTTTGATTTATAGTCGCTTCCCGCACAAGCTGACGCTCTGAGATATTATTCCCGTCGAGTGATGGCATGCACATATGATTCTAGAATAAAAAGAAAAACATGGTACCCGATACTTAGACGAGTACCATGTTGTTAAAGAATAAAGAATCGTGTGTTATTTCCCGAAGATTGATTCCCAAAGAGAAGTCGCTCCCTCTTTTGCTCTTGAGTCGTTATACGACTTTTCCAGCGGTGATTCTTTTGCGGCGTCTTTTGCCGCGTCCGCTTCCGCTTTGTTGTCGGGAAGACTCGAATCGAAATCCGAGGACTTGGTCTCGCTCATTTGTCTCACCTCCTTGTCGATGCAACGCAAACGACTATTACCCCTGTCGCGGTTTATCCGTGACAAAGAACAGTCTGTGCTCAGACTGCTCCTAAAGGAGAGATGTTGTCAAACAGCCTTGTCGGCTGTAGTTCCCAAGTGAATATTGCAGTGCTGAAGAGCGCCACCTCATAGAAACAGGGCCAATGGAACCTTATGAAAATCTCCCGAACTCGACAATCTCAGTAAAGCCGCATGGGGAGGGTCTCATGTTTCTCCCTTTCACAACGTAGCCCGTCGGGGGCTGGATCGCGCGGCATAAATGGTTTCGTGTCAAACGCGCGTCCGACATTCGTTTTATTCGTTCTCTACCTGCTTACATACACGTTTCATTATTTGCGTATTTATTTATGTGTTGATTAGCTTAGTAGCCATTTGATCTTATTTGCCTCAACTTTGCTGACAATAATCTGATTCCGTCAGACATGCGTGATCTGTCCACCCAATCATATGGGCCGAAGGAGTCACCGCCAAGGTCCTTTCCCGCACAAACTGATTGATAGAACCAACTAAGATATTTGTAGACACCAAGGACATCTGTTTCTTGCTGAATCTTTGTCAGGCATGCAGAGACAACATCATCCATCCCAACGGCAAACCAATAGCAAGCTCGTGCGCCCTCAACGAATACCATTCCTGCGCGATAGCCAACGATCTCTTGTGTTTTCTTGGCTTTATCTAAATACCCAATCGCGTTGCTTCTATGCCCTAGATTGATTTCTGCCAACGCCATTGACGTCTGCGCCTTCCCGACTTCGATTAAATTACCACAGGCTTCATTAGCCTCCACAGCCTCGCGTCCTGCTTCTAGCGCCCCGTTTGGATTCATCCACCAATACGTTTCGGTTAGGTTAACTAATGCCTTACCATACATTCCGCGTAGCCCATACGCTTTGCTTTGCTCCGCGACTTCCAGATAATACTTCTCTGCCTCCGGTAGCATCCAGTTAAACCTATAGACATGCCCGATAAATCTTCGGCATTCGAGGCGCCACAGTTTGTCCATTTGTCGAATGTTCTGACACGCATTGAATATTCTCAGCGCCTCTGAAAATCTACCTTCGAGCATCAAGAGATCACCAAGTTGTCTTGTCGCCAAATGTCTAGTGTCTTGATCTTCGGGGCACTGATCCTGGGTCGCTACTATCGATTCATACTCGCGCTTCGCAGATAGGTAGTGCCCAAGAAGATGATCAACATGCGCAGTATTGTATTGAACACGTAATCTTAATTCAGGAACAGAAACCGCGGACATTTCAGTTTTGATAAGCGCATAGTTTTCTCTTGCTTCCTTCAATCTCCCAGTTCGGCGGAAACAATGTGCCTGGATAATGTCGCCGAGAACTGAGATAGCCTTAGGGTTTGAAGAACGAGACAAGTCGTTAGCAACTGAGATCGCGTCTTCGACATAGCCCGCATCAGCCAATTCCAAGCACAGAACAACGATTTCGGACCACGTACTCGCCCTAAGGGTCCCCCTCAGAATGCCCAAGGCCGGAAGAAGAGCGCGCATGAGCCAGGACACCCGCGGGTAATCTCCTTCATTCTTGGTCGCTTGAGCTTCCGCGACTACCGCGAGAACAATCCGGCAGTAATCATCACCGTTTATACGTGGTCTTAGATATGCTCGAACGATGTCATGGATTTTTGCGAGTCTTGATGGTTGGTGAAGAATCTCTGCATATGATGTGGAACAGAATTCGTCGTAGAGCGTGACGGGAAGTCCGATATTCAGAGCTTTCGTCACGGTGAAAAACACACGACTGTCGAAGCATTCGATCCCAGAAAGCGCGCGAACAGTTTCAGCATGCTCTCGGTCCAGATAACTAAGGAACCGATCAATTACGCGTCCCCCTGCACCTTCGAAATCTTCATTTCTAATTGATTCACCAGCTTGCTTTTTTATGACGTAGATTGATGTGCATAAATCTAGATATAGCGGCACACCGTGAGATGCAGCAACAATCGTCTCTCGGAGATTGTCCTCGGTAACAGGAATGCTGTGAAGAAAGGCATTGGCATCCGCATTTGCCAGCGCCCCAAGCAAGTGCTGTTCTAGGTATCGTTTCCACTCAACGTTGTTATCCGCCCATTCAATACGGTTGTGCCCACAAATGACGTAGAAGCCTTTCCCCGCGGTCCCTACAAGCTCTTGCAGCCGATCATCCATGGACGCCTTTCCAAACTTATATCGGTCGCTGGCAAATAGTCGCTCATGGCCATCAATAAACACGAGCAGCCGCTTATTGTTAGACGTCACCCATTGTTCGATCTCTTCTCCCAGCAGCGCCGGAAGCCATTCATCTAGTTCTGCATCAGTAAGTGACTCGACATGATCAAATCTTGCAGCTAGATGTCCGTGTCTGCGTAAGAAATCAGATCCCTTGGCATATAATTTCTTTACAAGCTTCGCTGGAGCAAAAACATCCGCAAGGGTCGCTCCTGCTTCAATCAGATCAAACAACAGGCTATCTTCTCGGATTATCTGTTTTCGGATTTGTTCAATAGTTCGCCCTTGGACTGCCCAATACTTTGCCAGTGCAAACTCAAATAGCGGACAATTACCAGGCCATTGTGTTCGAAACGCATATAGTGCATCAGCTGGCGCACCGATATGATCGGAGTCCAAATCGAGATGTATCATGCAAACGTCAATCTGTTCGTCCTCATACAGCTGTTTGGCATGTCTTCTTAATTCTTTAACCAGAGAAGTCTTACCGATTCCTCCGACTCCGTAATAGGTCATGACCTTGAAACTTAGTTGGTCAGCTAGGTAGCTGCGGAAATTCTTGTCAAAAGCATTTCTCGCATGTTCTCGGTCCGTAAACTTCTTGACAGCTTGGTTAGTGGCCAATGCTTTTAAACGACTTAGTGCCACGGCCTTCTCTCCTGGTGTCAGATTGTTTGTGAGGCCGAGAACAGTAGTTGATGTATAGGAATCGCGAATTCGAGATTCGAGCGATTGTGAATAAGCCTGTCATAGGCTTCGGCGAAAACCCCATTGTAATGATTGACTAGGCGCGGATATGTTGTCTGGCACTCAATCGAGTGAACTAGCACGCCGCCGGAAATCACATCCACGCGCTCGTTTGAATGATCCAATAAGATCTCTTTCCCCGTGTGGGCGTAGGAGAGTCTCGTGAACTTGCGGTTAATTCCGAGGGTCCAGTTTGTTTCTATCGTTCCCCTGCCATGAAAATCGTTAGCGACGAATCGGAAATCCACAATGGTCTGCGGATTGGCGCAGCCTTCGATATGAATCCTAGTGGTGCGCGCATTATCAACATGCAGTCGATCGGGTGGAACTATTGAGGCAATTACACTGAGCGCATTAATGCCGCTGTCGAACCAGGAACCGCCGAGCGGGGTAGCCGACGGTATGAGTTGCTGATTTTCTATGTAGGGATCAAAAAAGCCGCATTGGAATGAAGTTAAGGTACCAACCCCCAGGCTGTAATGGTTATTGATAAACCATCTTAGGTCGCGCGCATGCGCAGCATGTAGAGCAACTAAAAACAACAAACCTTTCTCGCGTGACAACTGAACCAAATCATCGAGTTGACCCGGCGTCTCACAGCAAGGTTTCTCTAGGAGTAAATTGTGCCCCTCGGACAAGACAAGTTTCCCTAGCTCGTAATGGGTGCAATTTGGTGTTGAGACCAACACCATGTCGGCATCTACGTTCGTGAGCAGCTCTTCAGGAGATGTAAAAAATGGCACATCAGGGGAAAGATAATGTCGTCGCTCGATTCGAAGATCTGTAGCTCCAACAAGATCCCAGTGCGGGCTGTGGGATAATGCTTGGAGTTGTTGTTCCGCAACATGGCCTATGCCAATGAGAGCTAAGCGAGCCTTTTGGGATGCCGAAAGGTGTGCTTTCATGAATGAACGGATCATCAGGAAGTGCAGTTTTGTTGCTTATGCCGGCTCACGTTATCACGGCGGCGTGGTTTGTCAATTTCAGTTGCCGTCACTAGCGATCTACCACCATTTTTCATTTGGAGTTGCCTCTTCTCCTTACGACAAAACACAACCGCAAAAAAGTCCGCTGTATCCTATCCAGCCATGACTTCTGGAACCCATTCGCTCGGCAAAACATGCGATCTCAGGAACATCCAGCAGAAACCAAATAGGCTCCCTTGCCATAATTCATGCTTTCGCTGACCGCATTACTGGTTTACCACTTTACAAAACACATTCAGCAACATCATCTCGTTTATAGACCCTGCTGTGGCACTGGCGATTCTAGGATCAGCAACAACTACGGCGAGACATTGAGCTCGCGAAAGTGCCACGTTGATACGGTTGCGATCCAATATAAACGCAAGTCCGCGTGAGCCATATTCGCCATAGCTGGAGCAAAGGGAAAGAATGCAGACCGGAGCCTCTTGGCCTTGAAACTTATCGACACTCCCGACGCGAGCGCCTGTAGGCAAAGCCGCCTGTAGGGCGCGGACTTGAGCGTTGTAGGGAGAGATGAAAAGAAAATATTCGAGAGCGAGATTCTTAACTTGTCCGTCAGATGCTGTATATGATCTGCCGACCATTTCCTCGTAGATAGCTTTGACCTGTACGACCTCTTCCTCGCTCTGCTGGATATTTCCATCATGCTCAACGCCGATGAAAATCACACCGCTTTCTTTAGTAATCAACTTTGCATTGCCAGGGACAACTATACGCTGATTCGCTGTGTCCGGATGCGATCCGAGGCGACCCTCATAGACGGTCTCGGAAACGAAACGGCATACGGATGGATGCATTCGCCGTGATTCACCGAGGAACAGACCGTAATCTTTCGGAACTACTGAATGGAAAATTGGAGAATCTTTCTTGCTCGACTTCAGGTCTTTGAGTGCGTATTGAAGGGACGAAAGACCCGCATCTCCTGGATGCGTACCTTGAATCGGCTGTTCTAGCTGCATCTGATCACCAAGTAAGACAATGTTCTTCGCGCTACGTGCCATTGCGATAGCATTGGCAAGAGAGACTTGTCCTGCCTCGTCGATAAAAATGAAGTCGAGCGCGTCTTCCCACTCGGGAAGGGTGAAGAGCCATGCTGTTCCACCGACGATGCCGCCTCCGTATGCACCTTGGGCATCTTTGTTGCTCTGAACGAATTGAAGGCCGGGGTTCGTATTGAAAAAATCATCATCTTTTTCTCCTCCCACTTTGATGCCGCGCAGCGTAGCACCGCTTTCTTTCGCAGCTTCGCCGCATGCATTGAGGAGATTGATGATGGCCTTATGGCTATTTGAGGTGACACCGACTTTTTTTCCCGCAGCAAGCAAAGACGTAATTACCTTCGCCGCCGTGTACGTTTTTCCTGTACCTGGTGGGCCTTGGATTACCAAACACGCTCCAGACATTCCTGCGGCGATGCGCGTAGCGGCCTCAATGGTTGTCTCCTTCGCGCCCTGTAACGACTCCGCCGGTACTGTTCGAGTCAGAAGCGCGGCGACCGGAGCATGGAGCGCTTTAGCGAGGTGTTTGTTCCCGACATCGGTAAGCGCAATCTGGATAGGTTTGGCAGATACAAACTCGTCTGGAATCAGAGAGCCATGTTGCGGGAAAGACCCTTCGAACTTTTCGCCAAGCGATTTCTTGCTGATTTTCAATTTCAGTGTTCCATTTTCAAGATCCAAATCAGTCACGGTGAATTTGCCATCGATATTGTGCGCGAACATCACTTTGTCATTGATTTTCAATTTGCATTCCTGCGCCGGATCGAAGGAATAGTCTTGGACGAGCGACTGCTTCTCGATCACGGGCGAGCCTACAGATTCGACACCTTGAATGCAGCCGGAGTCGTCACGAAGCTCTTCGTCTGTGGCCTCGGTGCGGTCAAACATGCGCCACCACATCGGCTTCTGCTCACGCCGGTGAAAGTCAATCACGTCCGCAAGCGCCAAGGACAGTGGGTCGCTCTGTTTGCGGAGATTGTCCACCGCTTCTTTCCGAGCAATTACTTCAGGTGACAATTCCCCACTCGATGAGCCATTCGATATTGAACCTATCTTGCTGATCGAGAAGGAAATATCGTTCTTTGCCGCGAGCTTCCTGAGCCATTCTGCAAGCTCAACGGTCGATTTGCAGTCGTCCTCGTTGTAATCGCGAATGCTCTTGAGAATCTCACTATCTTTCCACCGCGGAGACTGTCCGCTGTCCATCCAATGAGCGTACTGGACGATCGAATCCACGGCTGTTGTGACGGCTGTTGAGCGCTTAGGTCGGTAGAGGTGCTCCACGGATTTGATCGAGTAGCTGTCCTCTCCGATGCAAAGACCATGTCGCACGACTTTATAAAGATCGACGAATACGCCCGCACGGAGCAGGTCGTCCACTTCATCCTGGAACGTGTCGTGACGCGTACTCAATCGGCTCACCGCATTTACTTCATAAGCCGCGTAGTGATAGATGTGCATCTTCGGGTTTTCCTTCCACCGTTTGTGCACCCAGTCAACGAATTTCTCGAAGGCTATTTTTTCCTCATTGCGATCATGAGCCCACCAGTCATGAAATTCGAGATCTCCGTCCTTAGAATTTATTGAAATGGCACCAAACAGGTATTCCAATCCTCCCGGGGCGAGCGGATACCCCTCCATGTCAAAAAAAACGTCGGCCGGGTCTGATGGTGGCAGCGTGGCCAGACCCACTGGTTCGCCATTTGTTCCGGACTGCGAGAGTAATTCGTATCTAGCCGCAGCATTCGCATCGTTTGCACGATCATCGCGCGTCGCGCATTGAAGACGCGCTTGGGTCACAAGTTTCTCAAGCGAGTCCGACGCGAGCTTTGGTATGGATTGGCGAGATGCACTCGCGAGCTGGGCCATAGTCGTGATGCCAGCCAACTTGAGCTTTTTAATCTGGCCGACCGTAATCCCCGCGACACGTACGAGATGATCAGAATCATCAAAGAACTTACCGGCATGTGAAGTCCAGCGACCATGGTCAGCGCCGGGAAGAGGTTCGGGTCGGCCCGCAATATCATTGGTGAAATTGTCCTGCATCTCCAAGAATTTCGACTTTACGCGCCGATAGTAGTGAATAAACTCTTCAACACGGAATTCTACCCGGTCTTTTGTTCCGAGGATGATGCCGAACCTTTCCGGCAAATCGCCGCTGGTAGTAGCAGCAAACATTTCAGAGTAACAACAAAGCTGAATTGCGTAGTACGGCTTCGGTGATCGCGCCAGCTTGGTGTCCCAAATCTGGTAGCGCTCCGATTCATCAAGGACCACGAAGTCCGCGAAGCCAGAAAACCTTTCATCGTTGAGCGCTGCTTGATAGATAATCGGTGCATGCGACTTGATTGCTGCGAGTGTTGCTCCACGGGCAGCCTGATAATCGTCCTTCGGTATCTCAACTACCTCCGTGCTTGCCTTGAATTCTTCGAGCATTGATCGTTCATGCCCGTTACCGGTCTCCGCCATGAGTTTTTGGTCTTCGGTTTCTTCATCGGGAGTGACTGCTTTGGAATTTTCCAGGTAGTAACGGTCCATCCACGAAGCGAATGGTGATTTAACGTAGACGACGAGATCACTTGGAGAATAGAGTATTTTGTTGTCTGATTGCTTTCTCATATCTTTGTTTTGGGTTTGTCCTGCATCACAGAGTGACTCTCATAAAGGCCCGGAACTGAGAGACCGAAAATATCTTCTGCAAATCTCCTTATCAGATCAAAATCGCGGTGGCGAATGTGAAAGTAATAACCAGCGTTCAACCCTTCAACGAACACCAAGAGGTATTCTTCGCCGACCTGATAAAGCTCAACTGTTCCCTTATGCACATCGTCCCAAGATGTCTGGAGAATGCCGTTTGAAATATCTTTGGTGCTTGAGAAAGTATGGGGAAGACTGAATCGTTTTTGGAATTCTTTCGTGGCTTTGTTGTATGCCGTTCGAATATCGAATTCTCCGCGCGCGTCTGCTGCCGTGATGAGCTCACGGCTAGTCGCATCCCGGGGGTACCAAAGTGTAATAAACATTCCCTCCTGAACCAGCGCATCTACAAGCGGTTTGAAATCGACATCACCGGTAAGCAGGGTCGCCGTATGCATGTTCCGCCGGACCGTATGTGTAAGCATGTCAACGGCGATCATGACATCAACTTTCTTCTGTTCCAGGCCGCGTTTGGGCCGTCGACGGGCGTCGCCCTCGTATACATGGTACCGATTGAAGGAACGGATGTGGTTGAGCAGAGTTTCTTGTGCTTGTATGCGTGTGGTGTAGTCCGCTTCGGTTTCGCCTAACTCCTTCACGGGAAGCGCATCGTAATAGAACACTTTCGTGAAATTACCGGCAAGCTTGTTGTAATCGAGTTCGATCTTTGAACCAGGGAAATACCGTTCGGACAGAGCTTCTAAGGTCTTCCGAAGACATCCCCCATCAATGAAAAGATACTTGACCTCTCGTGGTCCGCTATATGGTGAGGAGAGATTCATAGTTATGTGGAGTGTTGAATCGCAAGAAATGGCTTTTGCGGAAATATCACGATCAACCCTAAGCTTTCAATTTCAGATTAATTAACCGGAATCTCATTGCGTCTTCACTTACCTGGTATTTATCGG
>VFSW01015561.1_pt1 | contig 10443 bp, 12 predicted proteins | sample 5358111 | NCBI WGS metagenome assembly VFSW01 (sample SAMN11554181, study PRJNA540505) | mine drainage metagenome | isolation source: sediment from site ElyBrook_90M | place: USA: Ely Copper Mine, Vershire, VT | collected 2017
TTATCTTGACACTACTGGTTTTAAATGATAACCATATTCCAATTTCGAATGGAGGTACGTATATAAATGGCACAGACAGGTAAGACGAGGAAACCGCCGAAGAAGTCAAAATCGGTTTTAAAGAGGCAGAGACAAAACGTGAAAAAAAGGGCACACAACGCATCTGCCCTGGCTTCATTGCATACTGAAATAACCAAATTTGATACAATGCTTAAGAAAAATGAAATGGAAAAGGCAAAGGCATTTTTACAAGAGCTGGTATCTTTTGTCGCGCATCTTTCTTCAAGGGGTATCCTCAAAAAACAAACGGCGAGTAGAAAAATATCAAGGTTGTACCTGCGTTTTAATAAAGCTTCCCGTGTAAAAGCTCAATAGTCAGTATATCAAGGGCAAGGCTGCTGTTCACCATGCCCTTTCTTATAGCAAGGCTGTAATCGTAGATGAGTCCAATGCGTTTCCGTATGCTGTCGTCGTCCGGTGCGTTATAGATTAATTGCCGCAATTTCCATACGAGTGCACCTATAACCATTGCACTTTCACCGCCTGTTTCTTTTATTTTTTTCAGGTCATGGAAAGCCGCCTTACCGGTATGATTCAATAGTTCGTTAACAAATTTAAAGGTATCGGACTTATTCAGATTAAAGGTAAGCTCGCTTACGGCATTCTCGTCTATACTTCCGTTTTTCCCTGCATACGTTGATAATTTGTTCAGCTCATTTTCTATGATTCCCCATGTCGATACCTCGAATACATCGATGAGCATGTCGACGGCTGCTCCCGTGATTTTTATGTTGTGCTCTTTTATATAGTCCTGTATTAATGAATAGGTGGTCTGATTGGAGAGATTGTGCTTTTTGATCGTTTTTGCGGAGTTGAGTGCTGAGAATTTGCTGTGTTTTAATGCTTCCGTATTCTCCGACACCAGTATTAAAAGAATGTGTTCAGGCGCAGATGCCGAATATTTTATTAAAGCCTCGATAACGTCTGGTTTGAGTGATTCGGCGTTATTGATGATTATACCCCTGTTCTTCGCTATAAGGGAATCCGTATATAATGCATTGTTGAGCTGATGGAGGTCAATCGATTTGCCCTCAAGCGTATCAAGGGCATCCGCTTGAACGCCATGCTGTGTTATTAGTTTCCGTATTAAGGCGGAATTATAAGAATTATCTTTTCCTATTATGAAATGTGAAGTGCCCATTGTTCTGTTTAGAAATTACTATGCATTGCATCAAACGCTCTCTGGGCCATTGATACAGCAAGCAAGTCTATCGTATCCCTTTCTTTTTCTTTTGTCAGTAATGGATCGTTTATCGGGTAGAAATCAAGGCTCTCTGTAAATCCTTTCATTTCCCACAATGTTTTATTCGTTATGACTTGAACAAGCTTTAAATTTACCGTTATGGTTAACTGATAGACCGTGGCTAACCCAGTACTCGAAAAGAATACAGGAACAGAGCTGAATGATATGATGGTTCCATCGACAATGCCTTCAGCATCAGATTTTGAAACAAGCTTTGCATCTGATGAATCGGCTATGGTTTTCCTCATAGCTGAAGTAAAAAGATCTTCTATGGCTACCTCATCCGTAAGGTTGGTAAACACGGGCACATAAAGTTTGCTTACTTTGAGGGGAACAACACCGGTCCCTCTGCCAAAATTATAACCGCACCCTGACGAGAGTGCGGTTATAATCAGTATCAATGCTGTCAGAGAAGTGTATAATTTTTCTTTTAAACTGTTCAACGGTCGTTTCTTTGTAGAACTCAATTGTATTAAAACCTTCTCTCCGTTCTGTTTCTACAGTTTTCAAACACTACCTTTCAGAAGGTGTTATTTTTTATTTTGTCTTTGATTTAACCTTTATTTTTCTTGAGGCGCTCGGCTTTGTTGCCGTTGGTTTCTTTTTTGTCGCTTCTTTATAGATCTTTTCCGCCTGTTTTTTGTAACCTTCTATTTTATTCTTTATATCGGAAACGGTACTTTCGGCTTTATCTTTGTAGAGCTTTAATGCCCTGTTCTGAAGATCCATAAATACCTTTTCATATCTCTTTTGTTCAGCCTCCAGCCTTTTGACTACGTTTTTAATCTGCGGGTTGTTTACTGCCAGTTTACCAATATCGTTCGTCGTTTTTACCACCAGTTCCTGAACCTGGGACTGGGTCTTTTTAACGAGTTCCTGTGCCTCATCCTTGAATTGTCTCACAACATCCAAAAGCTTTACTTGTTTTGCTGCCATAAAAACCTCCTTATAAGTTTAAGTTCCTTCATACAATATAATCACGATGAAGTCAAAGAAAATATAAAGTTCTTTGTAATCCCAATCAATTCTCACTCGTGCGTTTTCGTATATGAAAGACATATAAATAAAAAAATCTTGCTATAGGTATAAAGATTATTTATACTTTTGTAAAGATCCAAAAGGAGGTTTGTATGAAACAGATTAAACCTTTGTTAGTTCTTGCGATTATATTTATTCTTATCCCATCAAGTCTTGCAGCGGCTGAAAATTCGGGAAAGCCAATTACACTTCTCAATGTCCAATCTCTTGGTCCTGAAAGGATCGGAAACCTGCCCCCGGCACCTGTCCCTGTTAATAACCCGCAGTCATCCCTGAAAATACTGCTCGGCAAACAGCTTTACTTTGATACGCGTTTATCGAAGAACGACACGATAAGTTGTCAAACATGTCATAATCCGTTTATGGGCTGGTCTGATATCGGTCCGACAAGCACCGGTATTCATGGTCAAAAAGGTCCCCGTAGGGCACCTCCGGTATCAAATGCAGCCTACAGTCCTTTACAGTTCTGGGACGGCAGGGCAGCAAGTCTTGAAGAACAGGCACAAGGCCCCATGCAGAATCCTCTGGAAATGGGCAATACGCTCGATAATGTCGTTAAAACACTCAATGACATACCCGGTTATGTAAAAGAGTTCAGAGAGGTGTTTGGAACAACACCTATTACCATAAACCAGGTTTCAGAAGCCATAGCATCATTTGAACGCACGGTGGTGACAACGGATTCTCCGTTCGATCGGTATGTAAGGGGGAACAGAGATGCAATGACCCCCCTCGAGAAAGAGGGCATGGCGATTTTCAACGGCAAGGGACATTGTACCGCCTGCCACTGGGGAGGATATTTTAGTGACGGAAGGTTTCATGACCTTGGTACCGTTCAGAGCGGACCCTTAAAGGTAGATGACGGCAGGTATGCTATCACCCATAATTCCAAAGACATGCGCGCATTCAAGACACCTACGGTAAGAGATGCAGCACTTCGCCCGCCCTACATGCATGACGGCTCTGAGAAGACCCTTGAAGATGTAGTGGATTTTTACAATAAAGGCGGAGGAGACGACCCTAATCTTGATCCATTGATCGTGCCGCTGGGATTGACGTCTGAAGAGAAAAAAGCGCTGGTTGCATTTATGGCAGGAGCGCTTACCAGCATGAACCCCGAGGTCAGGGATGTAAAGTCTATACCGCCTTCGGAATTGCCCCAATAATACAATGAGGAGGATGAAATGAAAAGATTATATGTACTCATACTTTTAGCTTCTGTTTTATCATTTTTTATGCCTGCCAATGCCCATGCCATACCTGCATTTGCAAGGAAATACGGATTTACCTGTACCATGTGTCATACAGCTTATCCAAAGCTCAATGATTTTGGACAGAGGTTCCGGGACAACGGGTATCAGATTCCGGGAAAGGAGGGCCTTGAGAAGAATGTTTTTGAAATAGCACCGCCTCTCTCTCTGAGAACAACAACAGGTTTATCGATATACGATACAAAACAGGGAACAACATCAGGGTTTAACATCTACGGTCTTGACCTGTTATCCGCAGGCGTACTGCATAAGAATATATCCTTCCTGCTTGTGTACACCCCGAGGATCGATGAGCCTGCAGCAGACTACACCGGGCCGAACGGCGGTAATAATCCATCCCAACTCGGGACCATGGAATCCGCAAACGTTGTATTCAGTAATCTTGTTCAGGACGCATTGAATATAAGGATTGGAAGGTTTGAGCCTGCTTATCAGGCATTCAGCTCTCACCGCTCATTCTATATCATGGAGCCCTATGAGGTTTATACATTCACATCTCCTTCGAACAGCTTTGTTTTTGCCGACAACCAGATTGGCGTGGAAGCGTCCGGGCATTTCAGGAGCGGGTTTAAGTATGCGCTTGGCGTTGTCAACGGCAGCGGCGGCAATCCCGATAACAACACCTATAAAGATGTTTATGTGAACCTGTTTCAGACAATCGGAAAGGGTGATGGGCAGAGTGCAGGGCAGAGAATAGGTGTGTTTGGTTATTACGGATGGCAGTCTACGGTACTGCCGGGCAGTATTGTTGCACCTACCGGTGAAACGAACGGCAGCGGGAACAAACCGATGTACAGGGTCGGAGGTGATCTCAGCCTTAACTGGTCTACCGTAAACCTTGAGGTCTTGTTTATGGAAGGTGTCGATAACAAGGCACTGAACATAATTGACCCTGCAAAAGACTATATCTATTCAGGAGGGTTTGCAGAGCTTGACTGGGCAACCCTTGCGAATAACCGGCTGATTGCGTCCCTGCTGTATAATTTTGTTTTGCCTCCGTCCTATGATGATGCAAGGACGATTCAAGCATATTCAGCACTGGTCAGGTATTACCTCGGCAATTGGACGGCATTCAATATAGCACTTCACGGCGAGTATACCTACAGGGAAACAGGCAAGTCCGATCCATTGCGGGAGAATATCTTTACTGCCCTGGTTGATTTTGCCTTTTAAAGGCTGTAGCTCAATCCTGCAATCCACACGGTCTGTGGTGTTACAAAGGCAGAGCCCGTCGCCTGATTGATTTTTTTTGATAATGAGAGCTCTGCTGCAACGGCAACCCTCAGTCCGTTCAGCGGCGTGTAAAAGAGTATGCCCGGCGTGAAGTATAATGGGTTCTGGGTAAATGATACGTTCGAGAAAGATGGATCGGTTGCAGTATAAGAGCTGTACGTGTCTGCGAATTGTGAGGTAAATTCAAGCATGGGTTCTATATAGTAGTTCGGTAACGGAAATAACAGAGAAAATGCCAGTAAGGTAAGATTGTCCCCCCGTATGCCCATTGCGTATTTACCAACCGGCGGGATAAAATTATTATCGGTTGAGAGTAAAAGCTTCCGGGTATTGTCCCACAGGTACCCGATGCGGAGATTTACAATCATGGGAAATGATAGTTCCGAATCAAGCATGTCGTAGGATGCCAGGAGGCTTAACGTGTAGCTTGTCGCATCCCCGTTGTATCCGGCATATCCGGTACTGCCTGCTTTACTGTAGGTTAGGATTTCACCGAGTCCGGCGATGCTGAAATGCGGTAGTATCTCGTCACCCGCTTTTATGCCGATGCGCAGGTCACCTGAATATCTGAGGGATTGAGAAGAATTTATGTTGCTTGAAGAGTCGATGGAGCCTATGGATACCTCCAGATATTGGACAGGTGCATAGGAAAATGCTCCATACACCATATCGTTTTTCAGCTTATTTCCCACTCCCAGCATGTTATTCTGATATGCATATGCATTATAGATTGCAACATTCGCAACACACTTTTCAATCAAGGCTGAAGGTACATTGATAGAGCCGTTTTGCCCTGTAATGGAAACAGCCGGGTAGGTACGGGGTTTAGTCTCCAGGACTGCAGAAGGAGGGGGAATGATTATCCCGGGTTGATCGGTGTCTGCTTTTGCAGAACCTGCAAGTGTTAGTATACCCAAAACCACTATGAAATATCTTTTCATATTGCCTCCCTTCCTCCTATAACCCGTAACCCCATGCAGTCTGCTGCCTTATGACTTCTTCTTTTCGGAAGACTGTTTTATTATTCTGTGGCTGTGTTTTGTCTTCATATAATCCTTTGCCCATGGGTCATCCTTATAAGCTTCCATCCAGTCTATCTTACCGAAATATTTTGAACAGTAAAAACAGGGGAAGTAATCGAGTTCGGTCATGTTGTTGCTTTTGATGAGCTCTATCTTGTCAAGATTAAACTTGTGTATGGCGTCTGCCCACATTTTATGAGCATCGAATAAGCTTACCGTATGAAGGTCAGCTACTACGTCAAACTCCTCTTCGTGTGCACCGGTATAGCCCGATATCTGACAGCAGAATGAAAGCCTGCCTTTGTAGTCTATGTTTGGCGAATACATGGTCAGTGCCCTGCATTGGAAGAACAGCAGGGGTTCATAGTGGCCGAGAGAAAAATTGATTTCGATCTTCATCATATTTTTCAGTCTCTGGACCCTTCTTTCTGCTTCCATGTACTTTTCCGGCGGCAGGACAAGGTCATGCTCAAATGCAAGCGTGGTCGGTTCAAGGTGTGCATAGAACAGCCTTTTTAACCCGAGCTCGGATGCGAGTACAGCCATCTGTTCTATCTCGTCAAAATTCTTTTTATTTATGGTGATCTGTACGCTTATATCTATATTCTTTATCTTCAAGATGCTGATTGCCTGGAGGATTTTTTTGAATGAGCCTTTACCCCGTATATAATCGTGGGTCTTCTCGTTTGCACCGTCGAGGGAGATCGATACCCCCGAGAGGTTACTGAGCCTGCCTGGAAAATGCGGGTCATTGAGCATCTTCCACACGGCCATAAAATTCCAGGCATTCGTTACAAAATGGTACGTGTAACCATACTTGACTACCGTATCTATTATTTCAGTAAAATGCGGGTGCAGAGTCGGCTCGCCGCCGGTAAAGGCAATATGTTTAAGGTTGTACGCCTTTGCCTGTTTCAGAATGCTGTCAAAGAGCTCGACCGACAGAGCGCTTCTCATATCGGTTTTGTCCCTTAAGCAATGGAGACAGCTCAGGTTGCATTTGTTGGTAAGTTCAAAACTCATCTCGTAAAACGACATTATCTTCCCCCTTTTGTGTGTGAAACTATTTATTACCGATACTTTTGAAAATAATCAATGGATCCTTTAAAAGGTCCCTGCCGCAGAAACAGAGATACTCCTTTGTCTGATGTATGAGTGCATTCAGGGTATTTATGTGTTTGTCCGCTGTGTCTGTATGAAAGAACATCATCAATGATTGGGGTATGAGCATGGACATGGCCTGTGTGCTCTCAAGGGGAAGTATCCTGGTATCCTGCCTCTTCCCGGGCTGTAAAAAGAAAACGGTACGGGGAATTACACGGTCAACGGACTTAAACCTTCTGTACGGAATAAAGGTTTTATGAAAAGGCGGTACCGGAGGCTTTGTGTCCCTGAATTCGCTTTTGTAGAGCAGGAGCGTTTCCCTGGTAACATGGATGTCTTTTTTAAAGCCAACGGCATGTATCGTGTTGCCTTCCCGCTTCAAAAAGACAGCATCATCGGAACAGAGTTTATAGCCGCGGGAGTGAAGTCCAAGAGAAAGTGTTGTCTTGCCGGACATACCCATGCCGCACAACAGAACCGTATTCTTGCCCTTGCTTATTGCGCCTGCATGAAGATAATAAAGTCCGTGATGTCTCAATAGCTCTATCAAGGCTATGGTTATAAAAATAGATACAAATTCCGTTCCCCGTTTCAGTATGGACATATCTACATAGGCATCTGCCCTGTCGCTGTCCTTATCCACGAGTACAGATGTGCTTTTGTCGGAGAGCAATAAAATGCCGTTGTCCAATCTGTATCCGTTAATTTTGCCGTATGAAAATAAAACCGGGTTCTTGGTATCGGATAGGGCAGGGGATTTCCTGCCGGCGTACAGGTTGAGCGTTATCCCGTGTTTCAGGGAGGTATTTTTTATGAATGTATATGCTGAAAAAAATGCCTTTACCGTATCAAAGAGTACAGGGTCGTCTGTTTCAACGGATACAATTACATCGGATATCTTAAATAAGAATTCCCTCATAATTATTGAAATAGCCCTTTAGCTCGTTCCAGGCTTTTCGGATTGCCGATATCGATCCATAGTCCGTTATGAATATAACCCGCAATAAGCTTACCGTCATGCAGCATTCCGGGATACATGTGCATGGTGGTTGACGGCTGCCGAATCTGTTCCGGAATATAGCTTATGACTCCGGGCTTAAGGAATTGAATGCCGGTAAATATGTAGGGAGAGCAGTCGGGATAAGGCGTGAAAAGACTCCGCACATACCCCTGCCTGTCCGCGTAGATATTTGCTATATCCGCCTGATCATTGTTTGCCCGATAGAGCACCATAACAGCATCCGCTCCCTTATCCCTTAATAAAAGGGGCAAAACCGTTAAATCAAGATCGAATAGTATATCTCCGTTGATAAGGTAAAACGGCTCATTGAGAAATTCCCTTGCTTGTAACAATGCACCGCCCGTTCCTTTTATTTCAGGTTCGGGTGAATACTGTATCGTAAGCCCGAACCGTGAACCGTCTCCAAGTTGCTCCCTGAGCGTATCGCCGAGATGGTGAAGGTTAATCACAACATCTTTTATGCCGGCTTTTTTCAGGGCATCAAGCGAATGCACGATTACCGGTTTTCCGTTTATTTCAATGAGCGGTTTAGGAGTTGTTTCGGTTATGGGGCGTAACCTCGTGCCAAAACCTGCCGCAAGTATCATGGCCTTCATGGTTATCCATTATCACAAGCAGAGAAGTTTGCAACGACAAATCCCCTTGGTCACCCTTTTTAAAAGAGGAAATTCCCCTATCCTAAACGGAGGTCGGGAGGGATTTTATGCTTTCCGGTGCTGAATCTTAATTCTTTCATCCTGGACTATTTTCTGTTACAGGGAGATCATGCCGGAACATTGCGACAATCCTATTGTAAAAAAGTATGGCCAGCCCCAGGAGATCAGGGCTTTCATGGAATATGCAAAAACCGGGCTTGAGGCTTACGAAAAGGCCGTATTTGCCCGAATGATCAAGAACGATGACGTCGTGCTTGATCTTGGCTGCGGGGCAGGCAGGGAGGCAAAAGCCATAGCCGGAACATGTTCAAGGGTTTATGCTCTTGATCTTGTCCAGGGGATGCTCAGAACAGCCCGTGATATTGTTCCTGCGGACAACGTATACTTCATGCGCGCAGACGCAACATATCTGCCCGTGCGCAGCAGTACCATGGACGTGATATTGATGTCGAAACAGTTCATGAACCACATCACGGTTCTGGAACAGCGTAGGATAACCATGAACGAGGTGTACCGGGTGTTGAAGCCCGGCGGCAGGGTTTATTTGACGGTCCATAACAATCTGTTCAATATCGGCATAGTTCATATTCTGAATAGCCTGTATAAAATCTTAGATGCCAAAAGAACTTCACGAAAACCTGCTCAGCAGAACACCGGCAATAACGGCAGCACAAATCTGTCGAGCCTGCTTGCCGGATATTTTATTTTAAGACCGAGAAGCATTATTGTGAATATGTACAGGAGAACGGCATCGAAAATAATCAAGGGGTACAGTGGCAATGAGGCCGGGGACTGGGATATTTCCCAGGTCAGTGATGCATTCAGCCCGTATAAATCTCCCTACCATAACTATACCTTCAAGGAGATCGCTTCATTGGCGTTAAATGCAGGATTCAGGATAGACGATATACGGGATATATGGGAGCTCTCTCACCATAGGACGCTGCCCAAATTTATCCGAAAAGGCGCATTTATCATCTCCATTGTCCTGAAAAAGGCCTGAATCGATTCTTGAATATTTGATCCAGAATTTGATTTTTCCGCCGCCTTAACGGAGGAGTTAAAGAGAGGGTGAATATCCCGATGTCATCATGACCTGACACTGAAGACAATTCTCGCTCCTTTTTTCCTACCAACTGCTCTTAAACTGATTTCCCTTGACTAATTAATAATATGGATGTATGTCGTTTTTATGCATAAGGAAACAAAGAAAAATAAAGAGTCAGTTTTAAAGAAAGAACATTTTGAGATACTGCTTGAGGATATTCAAAGTTCAGTAAAGGCTATTTCAGAAGGGCATAGCGTTCTGAATAACAAGATAGACAATTTAACAAACGAACTCCATACAGGTCTTCAATCCACGCATGATGAACTTACTTTCTTAATCAAAGCCGTTAGTGAACATGCAGAAGAAAGATTAAACAAAAGAATGGACGGTGTCGAAGAAAAGGTAGACGGTATAGAACAGAAGGTAGATGGTATAGAACAGAAGGTAGATGGTATAGAACAAAAGGTAGATGGTATAGAACAAAAGGTAGATGGTATAGAAAAGAAGGTAGATGGTATAGAAAAGAAGGTAGACGGTATAGAACAAAAGGTAGACGGTTTAGAACAAAAGGTAGACGGTATAGAAAAGAAGATAGAAGATGGTGATAGAGCTGTTATGGAGCACGTCGATCTCAGGTTTGATGAAATGAATCAGAAAATTGATGCGATTAACAATAACCTGAAAGCACATGCAGATAATCTTGCTGAACATGATGAAAGGATTTCAAGGCTCGAATCCAAAAACTGA
>VFSW01015562.1_pt1 | contig 10442 bp, 8 predicted proteins | sample 5358111 | NCBI WGS metagenome assembly VFSW01 (sample SAMN11554181, study PRJNA540505) | mine drainage metagenome | isolation source: sediment from site ElyBrook_90M | place: USA: Ely Copper Mine, Vershire, VT | collected 2017
AGCGGTAATACTCGGGCTTGCAGGTGGCGAGTTCGCGCGACCAGTCGTAGGCGAATCCCAGGCGTTGCAGCTGACCGCGCATGTAGTCGATGTTGGCGTAGGTCCAGCGCGCCGGCGGCACCTGGTTCTGCAAGGCGGCGTTCTCCGCCGGCAGGCCGAAGGCGTCCCAGCCCATGGGCTGCAGGACGTTGCGGCCGCGCATGCGCTGGTAACGGGCGATCACATCGCCGATGGTGTAGTTGCGTACATGGCCCATGTGCAGGCGCCCCGAGGGATAGGGGAACATGGCCAGGCAGTAGAATTTCTCACGGCCGGGGTCTTCGCTGACCCGGAAGCTGCCCTGCTCTTGCCAGTGGCGTTGTGCGGCTGTTTCGACTTCTTGAGGTTGGTAGTCGGTCATCGGGAGGCTGGCGCACGGCGGTTCGGAGTCGGCGCACAGCATACCGTAGCCGGCCGCCGGATGCACAGAGCGAGCCTGCGCATCATCAATATTAGTCAACCGCGTTCCGGGAGCTTCAGCCCGTTTGCGCCGCGTTCCGTCCGGAGCCGCCATGGGCCCGCGCCCAGCGCTCGAACTCGGCCGCCGACATCGGCCGGGCGATGTGATACCCCTGCCCGGCATAGCAACCCTGCTCGCGCAGAAAACTCAACTGCTCGCCGCTCTCGATACCTTCGGCGATGGTCCGCAGGCCGAGGGTATGCGCCATGGCGATGATCATCACGACGATGGCGGCGTCATCCGGATCGGTGGCGATGTCCTTGACGAACGAGCGATCGATCTTGAGGGTGTTGATGGGGAAGCGGCGCAGGTAACTCAGACTGGAATAGCCGGTGCCGAAATCGTCGATGGACAGACCGATGCCGGCGGCGTGTAACTTGCGCAGCGTATCGACGCCGGCTTCCGCCTGCTCCATCAGGATGCTCTCGGTGAGTTCCACGTCGAGATATTTTGCCTCGAGACCGGTATGCTCCAGCGTTTCGCTGACCATCGCATTGATGAGATTGTGACGGAACTGCCGTACCGAGAAATTCACGGCGACATGCAACGTCGGTAACCCGGCCTCATGCCAAAGCCGGGTCTGCCGGCAGGCGGTGCGCAGCACCCACTGGCCGATCGGCACGATCAGCCCGGTCTCTTCCGCCAGAGGGATGAAATCCAGCGGCGGCATCATGCCGCGGTGCGGGTGTTGCCAGCGGACCAGCGCCTCCATGCCGAGCAGCGTGCCGCTGTTCAGGTCGATGATCGGCTGGTAGTGCAGCACCAGTTCATCATTGGCCAGGGCGCGATTCAGATCGCTCTCCAAGGCCAGAGCCTCGACCGCCTTGGCGGTCATCTGCGCGGTATAGAACTGATAGTTATTGCGGCCCAATTCCTTGGCACGGTACATAGCCACGTCGGCATTGCGCAACAAACCCTGCACATCCTTGTCGTCGAAAGGATACAAGGTGATCCCCAGGCTCGCGGTCATGAACAGCTCGCGGCCGAGAATATGAAACGGCTTGACGAATGTATCGAGAATCTTCTGCGCAACGCGCGCCGCATCGTCGACATGGCCGAGGTCGGCGAGCACGAAAGTGAATTCATCACCGGACAGCCGTGCCGCCGTGTCGCCCTTGCGCACCACTGTGGAAAGTCGTGCCGAAACCTCCTGCAGTATCTGATCGCCGGCGTCGTGGCCAAGACTGTCGTTGATGTTCTTGAATCGGTCCAGGTCGAGGAACGCGACGCCCACCAGACGTTCGTGGCGGTCGGCATCGAACATGGCCTGTTGCAGACGGTCGGCGAACAGCATGCGATTCGGCATGCCGGTGAGGCCATCGTAGTGAGCAAGATAGCTGAGGCGTGATTCGGTGAGTTTGCGTTCGGTGATATCGCGCGTGATGGCCAGCATCGACATCGTGCCATCCTCGACCGCCAGCGGCGCGGCATGCGACTCTAGCCAGCGTTCGGTGCCTCTAAGGCCGACGATCTCGAATTCCAGGGAACCTTTATTGCCGCGCATGACACTTTCGTAGAAGGCATTATAGGATGGTCGGTGTTCGGCCTTGACGATATCCAGCACCGGATGACCGATCAACTGCTCCACGCTGTCCGCCTCCAGCATGCTCAGACCCGCGGCATTCATCTCCCGCAGACAGCCCTTGGCATCCACCAGCATGAGACATTCCGGCTCGGCATCGATGATGGCGCGCAGATGATCTTCACTGGCACGCAATGCCTGCACCGACAGTTTGCGCAGCGTGATATCCTCGATCGCGCCTTCGTAATATTTGATCGCGCCGTCGCGGCCCTGCACCGCACGGGCATTGATGCGCACCCAGATCGGTTCGCCGTCGCGGCGGTGCAGTTGCGCCTCGAAGTTACGCACCTCGGTCTCGCGTCTGAACAGGCCCTGCCATCGGCGATAATCCGGTTCGGATACGAATAATTGCGCTTGATTGACGCCGCGCAGGCTATTCGCGTCGTGATAGCCGAGCATCTGCACCAGCGCCGGATTGACATCCAGTAGACGCCCGTCGCCGGACATTCGATACAGGCCGATCGGCACATGATCGAACAGGCTCTGGAAACGCGATTCCGCCCTAACGAATGCCCGCCGCTGCCACTCGCGCGCCAGCGCGACCCGGACCGCGGCCGACAAGCGCGTGAGCTGCGGCACCGTCTTGACGACATAATCATCCAATCCAGCCTTCATCGCCCGCAGCGCGGCCTGTTCGTCCCCGCTGCCGGTGAACATGATCACCGGACAGCCCGGACAGCGCGCCTTGACGGCATGCAGCACCGCCAAACCGTCGCTCCAGCGGCTCTGGTAATCGGTAATGCACAGATCAAAGCCGCCGACATCCAGCGCCTGTTGCAAGGCATCGGGGCCGGTGATCGGGCTGATCTCGATAAATTCGAACTCGCGTTGCAACTCGCGCACGACCAGCGCCCGATCTTCCGGATTGTCGTCCACCAGCAGGATGCGCAGCGGCCGCAGCGCCGAGAATTCAGCATCGGATGTATCAGGCATGCGCGCATCCATACTAACTAAGCGAGCTATTGTCGGCAAAAGGCCTTCGTATTACTACCGCGCCGCCGAACCGGGCCGTGGTTGAGTTCGACAATGGATATCATGATGTGTTCACACAGTCTATACTCCGTATATTAAGGATTCGACAGACCGCCATGACCGATACCGACCCGAAAAACACCGAACAACGCGCCATCGCCGCCTATAACCGCATGATGGAACGGGTAAGGTCCGCCCTGGACGAAGCCGGTCACACCACCCTGCCGAGTCTGCGGCAAGGCGTGGAGAAAGCGGTGCATGTGGCCGAACAACTCGGCGAACTGACCCGCGACGAAGCCGAGAAGATCGCCACCTACCTGCAACGCGATATGCACGATGCCGGCAAGTATCTGGCGGCTACCGGCAACGACGTGCGCTCCTGGTTTCGATTCGATGTGGAACTGATTGAAGACCGCCTGCTGGAACTGTTCGGCAGCGTCGCGGATCGCACCCGCCTGGAGTGGTTGGAACTGGAATGGCAGGCGCGCGTCGGCCCGACTTATCACAGTGGCGAAATCACCGGCCCCGGCACGCTGCAATGCACTAACTGCGGCAAAGACATCCACTTTCACGCGACCGGCCATATCCCACCCTGCCCGGGCTGCCACGGCACCCGCTTCGTGCGCCCCGACAATAAAATGTAAGGCGGGCAAACAACACCAGCCCCAGCCCTACCTTGCTGACAACGAGAATTTTTGCCGCGGCGGCGCAAAACTGGATAGGCACTCGCAAGGATAGCGCTGGTTAGCTCCGCATCCTCAGCGCCTCTGCGTGATAGGCGAGCTAGAAAGCATAGCACTGCCAGGGGCTGCTGAACGCCGCCAGATCGCGGCCCCGATGAGCAGCGCGAGCAGTGATACCACCGCCCAGTTACCCCAACGCACATACGGCGTCGATCCGCTCATCGGCTGCATAGCGCCGCTCAGCACGTACACCCGGAACTGCGGTGAGCGCGCCAGCAATTCACCCTTCGGACCGATGATCGCGGAAATGCCGGTATTGGTCGCGCGCAACATGTAGCGGCCGGTTTCCAGCGCACGCAGCCGCGCGATCTGCAAATGCTGATGCGGCGCCAGCGAATCGCCGAACCAAGCATCGTTGCTGACATTGACCAGATAAGCGGCCCGCGGCAGATCGCCGATCACCTCTTCGCCGAAGGCATCTTCATAACAGATGGAAATGCTCACCGGATAACCGGCGGCGCGCAACAGGGGTTGCCGCCAGGCGCCGGCACTGAAATCCGACATTGGAATATGCAGATAATCCAGCAGCCATCCCAACACCGGTCGCCACGGCAGATACTCGCCGAACGGCACCAGATGCCGCTTGCGGTAAAAGCCCTGCTGCGCGCCCAAGCTCATCATGGCGTTGTAATAGCGATCGCTGCTCAGGTCCAGCACCGGAATCCCGAGCAGCAGATCAACACCCTTGCGGTGCGCTTCTTTCTGCATGCCGGCGATGAAATTTTCGGCTACCTGATGATAGAAGATCGGCACCGCGGTTTCCGGCCAGATAATCAGGTCGTGGTTCCAGTTGGCGCGTGTCAGGTCGCGATACAACTCCAGAGTCGGTTCACGCTGATCCGCTTCCCATTTGACCGCTTGCGAGATATTGCCCTGTAGCAGCGCCACCTGGCGCGCAGTACCTTCGGGATACGTCCAATTCACCCGCTGCAGCGCCCAACCGCCACCGACTATCGCCAGCAGCACCAGCACGGCGCGCGTACGCGGCAACAGTGTGAGCGCGCCCGCGGCAACGGCCACCAACCAACTGACACCGAACACGCCGAGTACCGGGGCATAACCCGAAAGCGGCGAATCGGTCTGGCTGTAGCCGAGCGCCAGCCAAGGAAAGCCGGTGAGAAACCAGCCGCGCAGCCACTCCAGCAGGGCCCAGCCGGCAGGCCAGACGACCAGACTGCGCCACTCATCGTGAACGCTGAAAAGTCGCACCGTCAGCGCACCCAGCAGTGCGGGATACAGGGCGAGAAAGGCGATGAACGCCAATGTGAGTGCGGCGGCGAGCGCTACCGGCGCATGGCCGAAGTTGTGAATGCTGATATATACCCAGTTCACGCCCACACCGAACTGACCGAGGCCGAACAAGCCGCCGCGCCAAGCCGCGCGGCCAGGCGTCACGCCGCGCCAGAGATAAAACAACAACGCGAGCGCCAGCACCGCCAACGGAAAGAAATTGAATGGCGCAAACGCAAGCGGCAATACCGCGCCGGCAGTGAGTGCGGCCGCGTCGCCGCGCACACCCGCGCGCCTGGATGGCAGCACCGTGTCGCACCACACCGAGGTCCTGCGCATGTTAGCGCGCGTCCTGGCCCGTGTTTGCGGCTTCCGGCGTCAGGGTGAGTTGCATGAGATGGATGCGGCGGTTGTCAGCGCGAATAATTTTGAACTGGAACGTACCGATATTGACCGTCTCACCACGCTTCGGCAGCCGTCCGAAGGCATGCAGCACCAGCCCGCCGATAGTGTCGAATTCCTGATCGCTGAAATCGGTATTGAAGGCCGCGTTGAATTCCTCGATCGGCGTCAGCGCCTTGATCGAGTAGCGCTCGTCGTTGTGCTTGAGGATGAACACGTCCTCATCGAAATCGTGTTCGTCCTCGATCTCGCCGACGATCTGTTCCAGCACGTCCTCGATGGTGACCATGCCGGCCACGCCGCCGTACTCGTCGACGACGATAGCGATGTGATTGCGGCTGGCGCGAAACTCTTTCAGCAATACGTTGAGGCGTTTGCTCTCCGGCACGAACACCGCCGGCCGCAACACCTCGCGCAGATTGAACAGCCCGGAGGACGGGCCGGCGAAATGCCGCAGCAAGTCCTTGGCAAGCAGGATACCGGCCACTTCGTCGCGGCTGTCGCCGATCACCGGAAAGCGCGAGTGGCCCGACTCGACCACCGCCGGCAGCAACTCCACCGGTGCGGCGTCGCGCGCCACCACCACCATCTGCGCGCGCGGGATCATGATGTCGCGCACCTGCATCTCCGAGACTTGCAGCACGCCTTCCAGCATGGCCAAAGCTTCGATATCGAACAGATTGCGCTCCTGGGCCTCGCGCAGCATATCGACCAGTTGCTCACGGTCGCGCGGTTCGCCGTGCAGCGCCTGACTCAGGCGTTCAAACCAGGATTTGCGATCGCCGGCGTTGTTACTTCGTCCTTCTTTCATAAGTTGCTGCGTGCTGTGCCCTCATTGCCAGATATAAAAATATTTTTGAACCGCCAAGGACGCCAAGAAAGGAAAACACTTCCAGCCAGACTCATCTCCACCGATTGATGGAATGGGATACCGGGGGCAAATACCAGATTATCTTGGCGTCCTTGGCGGTTCAATAGCTTTTAACGGATTATACATGCCGCCGCATTCAGTCATACGGGTCCGCATAGCCCAGATCAGCCAGGATGCGCTTTTCCAAGCCCTCCATGATGCGCGCCTGGCGCACCATTATGTGGTCGTGCCCGAGCAGATGCAGCACCGCATGCACCACCATGTGCGCCCAGTGCGCGCGCGACGGCTTGCCTTGGGCGCGCGCCTCACGCGCCACCACCGGCGCGCAGATGACCATATCGCCGAGCGTGTCGCAGGCTACCTGCGGCGGCGCCTGGAACGGAAACGACAGGACATTGGTCGGTCCTGCCTTGCCGCGATAGGTCGCGTTCAAACGCGCGCTCTCGCGCTCGCCCACCACGCGGATGGTCAGCGCCGGAATCTTGGTCCGGCCGGATAGCGCCGCGTCCGCAAAGCGCCGCAGCGAACCTGCTGCGGGCACGCCGCGCCGGGTACAGGCATACTGCACCGCGATGTGCGGCGCCGGCTTACTCCGATTTCTTTTCAAATCTTTCATACGCAGTCACGACGCGCTGCACCATCGGATGGCGCACCACATCGCGCGCATTGAAGAAGATGAAGCTGATGCCCTCGATGTCTTTGAGCACTTCGATCACTTGGCGCAGTCCCGAGGGACGTTCACGCGGCAGATCGATCTGCGTGACATCGCCGGTGATCACCACGGTGGAACCGAAGCCGATACGCGTCAGGAACATCTTCATCTGCTCGGTGGTGGTGTTCTGCGCCTCGTCGAGGATGATGAAGGCGTCGTTGAGCGTGCGACCGCGCATATAGGCCAGCGGCGCGACCTCGATGACATTGCGCTCGATCAGTTGCGCGACGCGGTCGAAGCCGAGCATCTCATACAAGGCATCGTACAAGGGTCGCAGATAGGGATCGATTTTCTGCGCCAGATCGCCGGGCAGAAAACCCAGACGCTCGCCGGCCTCGACCGCCGGCCGCACCAGCACCAGGCGCCGCACCCGCTCGGTCTCCAGCGCCTCGACCGCGCTGGCCACGGCCAGGTAGGTCTTGCCGGTGCCGGCCGGGCCGATACCGAAATTGATGTCGTGCAGCTTGATGCTGCGCAGATAGTCCTGCTGATTCGGACCACGCCCGCGGATCGGCCCGCGGCGCGTGCGCACGATCACCTCGTCGGCCGCGGCCGGCGCGCCCTGCGCCAGGGCATCGACGCCGGACTCCTGCAAGTACAGATTGACGCGCGCCGGCGTCAGCGGCTCGCGCTGCGTCGCATCGTACAAGTCCTTCAGCACCTCGCTCGCCGCGCGCACCGACGCCGGTGTGCCGATCACCTGAAAGACATTGCCGCGATTGTTGATCTCCACACCGAGACGGCGTTCAATCTGGCGTAGGTGTTCATCGAACTGGCCACAGAGATTGGCGAGACGCTGATTGTCAGCGGGCTCCAGGGTAAGAGCGGCGGAATCGGGGTGGTTGGTCATTGGGGGTTATCTTAGAAACTTTCTGAATTAAAGCGTCACTGAAAAAGAAAGTCCCCACTCCCTCTGGGAGAGGGGGCTGTGTACTGCTTCACTAAGATTATTGACGTTCATACGCGTTTATTTGCGGCCGACACGCTGGTTCAGAAACTGCACCTTGCAAACGATCGCCAACCAGCTCGCCACGCAGCGAATTCGGCATCACCTCTGTAACCCGCACGTCAACGAATCGCCCGATCAATTCATCCGGCGCGCTGAAATTCACCACGCGATTATTCTCCGTGCGCCCCGCCAGCATCGTCGGGTCTTTACGCGAGGGGCGCTCAACCAGTATCGAATGTACACCGCCGACCATGCGCCGGCTGATCTGCGCGCCCTGTGCATAGAGGCGTTGCTGCACGATCTGCAAACGCTGCTGTTTCACCGCGAACGGCAGATCATCCGCGAATGCGGCGGCCGGCGTACCCGGACGGGCACTGTAGATGAAGCTGAATGAGTGGTCGAAACCGATGCTGTCAATGAGATCCAGCGTGGCCTGGAAATCGGCATCGGTCTCACCGGGGAACCCGATGATGAAATCGGAGGATAGGCAGACGTCGGGACGCACGGCGCGCAGGCGCCGGATCTTGTCCTCATAGGCGGCGGCGGTGTGACCACGCTTCATCAATGCCAGAATGCGGTCCGATCCGCTCTGCACCGGCAGATGCACATGATTCACCAGCTGCGGAATCTCGGCATAGGCCCGGATCAGCCGATCGCTGAACTCGACGGGATGCGAGGTCGTGTAGCGGATCCGCGCGATGCCGTCGACGGCGGCGACATATTCCAGCAACAGCGCAAAATCGGCGCTGCCGCCGCCGTGCATCGCACCCCGATAGGCGTTGACGTTCTGTCCGAGCAGCGTGACTTCGCGCACGCCTTGCGCGGCCAGCGCGGCGATCTCGGCGATCACGTCATCGAGCGGCCGGCTCACCTCTTCACCGCGCGTGTAGGGCACGACGCAAAAGCTGCAATACTTGCTACAACCTTCCATCACAGAGATAAAGGCCATCGGTCCGCTGGCGCGCGGCGCCGGCAGACAATCGAATTTTTCGATCTCGGGAAATGACACATCGATGACACCACGCTGCCGCGCGCGCGTTTCGGTCAGCAGTTGCGGCAGACGATGCAGGGTCTGCGGTCCGAACACGATGTCGACGTACGGCGCGCGCCGCTGCAGTGCCTCGCCTTCCTGACTGGCGACGCAGCCACCGACGCCGATCACCAGCTCCGGCCGCGCCAGCTTCAATTCGCGCCACTGGCCCAGCAGTGAATAGACTTTTTCCTCGGCCTTCTCGCGGATCGAACAGGTGTTGAGCAACAGCACGTCGGCCTGCGCCGGTTCCACGGTGAGTTCCAGTCCATGAGAGTTGGCGAGCACTTCCGCCATTTTCGCGGAATCGTACTCGTTCATCTGGCAACCGAAAGTTTTGACGTAGAGCTTATTACCCATGCGGGCGCGAGGACGAAGAGAGAGGCTGGCTAATCTACACGTTTCCGACCGCGCGTGCCAGCCAGAATTGGCTGCGCAACGGCGCTTCGGGACCAGTCCCCGCCAACTCAGCCGCTATACCCGGGCGGAGCCGCCCGAGCGCTTGTTCTGCGGCCCCGTACCGGGGAGTTGCCGACCAGCAGGTAGCGCAGCCCGCGGCTCAATCATTGCGGGCGGCGAACATGTGGCGCTTATAGTGATTTATCAGGCCGTTGGTCGAGGCATCGTGCCCTGCGACCGCGCCCGGTGTTTCCAGCTCCGGCAGGATGGCCTTGGCGAGTTGCTTACCGAGTTCCACGCCCCACTGATCGAAGGAGTTGATGTCCCAGATCACGCCCTGCACGAAGATCTTGTGTTCATACATCGCGATCAGGCTGCCGAGCGTGCGCGGCGTGAGCTTGCGGAACAGGATCGAATTGGTCGGCCGGTTGCCGGCGAACACCTTGTGCGGCAGCAGCCGTTCCAGCGCCTCGCCGGCCAGCCCCTGCGCGAGCAGTTCGGCGCGCGCCTCGGCTGCGGTCTTGCCTTGCATCAATGCCTCGGTCTGCGCGAAGAAATTCGAGAGCAATATCTGATGATGTCTGCCGAGCGGATTGTGGCTTTCCAGCGGCGCGAGAAAATCCGCTGGCACCAACTTGGTACCCTGATGGATGAGCTGATAGAACGCATGCTGGCCGTTGGTGCCGGGCTCACCCCAGATGATCGGTCCGGTCGAACAATCCACCGGCTCGCCGTCGCGGGTCACGGACTTGCCGTTACTCTCCATGTCGCCCTGCTGGAAATAGGCCGGAAAACGATGCATATACTGGTCATAGGGCAGAATGGCGTAGGTTTGCGCGGCATGGAAGTTGTTGTACCAGATGCCGAGCAACGCAAGGATCACCGGCAGATTCTCCGGCAACGGCGCAGTGCGGAAATGCTCGTCCATATCATATGCGCCGGCCAGCAACTCTTCGAAGCGATCCATACCGCTGTAGAGCGCGAGAGACAGCCCGATGGCCGCCCACAGCGAATAGCTCCCGCACCCCCACGACCCGAAAACTCAACTTTTCC
>VFSW01015563.1_pt1 | contig 10441 bp, 6 predicted proteins | sample 5358111 | NCBI WGS metagenome assembly VFSW01 (sample SAMN11554181, study PRJNA540505) | mine drainage metagenome | isolation source: sediment from site ElyBrook_90M | place: USA: Ely Copper Mine, Vershire, VT | collected 2017
GTCGTAGAGCGCCTGCGGGCCGGAGCCGATCGTAAACGCGCCGCCGTGTATCCAGACCATCACCGGTCGGCGTTTGCCGTCGAGCGCGGGCGTCCAGACGTTGAGCGACAGGCAATCCTCGGACTGTTCGCCGTCAACCACCATCGCCGACAGCGCGGTGAGCATCACGCGGTTCTGGTGAGCGACGGCGCCGAAGCGGCGGGCGTCGCGGACGCCGGTCCACGACGCGGGCTTTTCGGGCGCGAGCCATCGGCGCGCACCGGCCGGCGCGGCGGCAAACGGAATTCCTTTGAATACGAACAGCCCGCTCTGATCTTCGCCTTCGAGTTTGCCCTGACGGTTTGAAACAGTCGCGCTCATATGGATGAAACCTCGATTCGAGAATTGGGCGGATTCTCGCAGAGTTAGTGGCCATTTAACAAACGCGGAGGCGCACGGCTCAGTCCCAAAATGGCACACGTCGCGTCGAATCGTTCCGCGGCCTGTGCTGATACACGATCGATCGCAAGCCGCTGCCCGCATCTGCGACAGATTTTCGGGCATTGGACTTGCTCTGGATCAGTGGATCCCTGCGCCGGCCAGGGACCGGAAGGAGATCGAATGGGCGCTTCGCCCAAGCAGCATGACCCTGACGCCCGCGAGGCCGCGCCTGACCAGTTGAGCGACGAAGGTTTGACTTCGTGTGCGCTGGCGGATGCACAGTCGCGCAGAATTTTGTCCGCTTCGCAGATCGCCGACGAGAACGTCGTCGCCTTGTGGCGTACCGGCGCAGTGCTGGTGGTCTTCTTCCAGCTAATCTATGCAGCAGAGCATCATCATGCGTCCGTCGCGACGTTCGACGCGACGCTGAGCCTTCATTTGACCAACATCGCCATCGGGGTGGTGTTTTTTCTGTCGAGTTTTACTGCGGCGATGCCGCGCTATTGGCGCCAACTTGCTCTCTTTGTCTGTATCGCGTTGCTCGTATCGACGACGACGATCTGCATCAAATCGACGCGTGTAGAAGCGCTCTTCGTGTCAGTGCTGGTCATCATCGTTGGCGCCGGCACCCTGGCACCGTGGGATTGGGGCTGGCAGGCGGTGCTCAGCGCTGTCGGGATCGTTTGCTTTTACGCGCTCGGGCGCGCGCATGGGATAGTTGACTCCGATCCTTCCATGTATTGGCTGGGACTGACAACCGCAGCCGGGCTGGCGCAATCGAACGTTTATCTGCAGACGAAGAATCGGCGCGAAATCGCGCGCAACCTTGAGGGCCAGTTCAGCAGCGCCCAGAAACTTACCGACAGCGAAGAAAAGTTCCGGCAGATCTTCCAGCAAAGCGGCGACATGGTGGTGGTCAACAACCTCGACACCGGCGCGATCCTCGAGGTCAACAACCAGTTCGTCAAGCGCAGCCGGGTGCCGCGCGAGCTGGTGGTGGGCCGGATGGATACCGATTTCAATTTCTTTGCGGAGCCTGCGGTCCGCGAGCAATTCATGCAGGAACTCCGCACCAGCGGGGTGGTGCAAAACCTCGAGGTGATGCTCAACGGCCTCGGCTATGACCGTCCGCTGCCGGCGCTGATTTCCGCGGTCGTCGTCCGGCTGAACAATCAGAACTGCGCGATCATCGTGGTCCGTGAAATCTCCGACGTCAGGGAAGCGGAGCGGAAGCTGCGCAATAGCGAGACGACGCTGCGCAAGATCTTCGACGCCAATCTCGATTCGGTGACGACTACCGATGCGGTGACGCGGCGCTACACCGACATCAATCACGAATTCTCACGCGCCACCGGCTTCAGCCGGGAAGAGGTGCTGGGCAAGACTTACTGGGAGGTTGGAGTCTGGCCAAGCCGCGAGGAGTCGGACAACTTCTCGGCGTTGATGATTCGCAGCGGCGAAGTCCGCAACATGCGCGCGAACTTTTACGCCAAAGATGGAACCCAGATACCGTGCCTGATGTCCGGCGCCATGGTCGAGCTTGAGGGCAAGCTGAGCGTTCTGACGATCACGCGCAACATCGGCGACCTGCTGGCGGCGGAACAAAAACTCAAAGACAGCGAGGCCAGCCTGCGCAAAATTTTCGACTCGATCCTCGACCCGCTGTCGATCACCGACCCCGATGGGCGCTTTGTCGATGTTAATGACGAGTTCACACGGCTCAGCGAATTCTCGCGCGCGGAGATCATCGGAACGATCTCGCCGAAAGTGGCCGACCACCGCTTTGAGACCGAGTACCTGGAATCGCTCCGAACGACCGGCCAGGCGCGGAATTTCGAAGTGACAATTCCGACCAGGAGCGGCGTCAAGATTCCGGTGCTGCTGTCGTCGGTGCTGGTGGAACTGGGCGGCGAGCCGCGCGTCGTTACGATTGCCCGCGACATTACCGTGCTTAAGGATCAGGAGCGCAAACTGCAAAGCAGCGAAGCGATGCTGCGGGAGATATTCGATTCGAGCGTCGATAACATCGCGCTGACCGACCTGGAGGACGGCACTATTATCGACGTCAACCACGAGCTGGTGCGATCGCTGGGAGTGGCGAAAGACGAGATCGTCGGCAAGCGCTTCGCCGAGCTCAAAGTGTGGGACAGTGCCGAGCAGCTGGCGTTGTTCACAGCGACCCTGCTCAAGCAGCGCGAGGTGCGCAATTTCGAGACCACTTTCCGCACCGCCGGCGACACTACTTTTCCCGCGCTGATCTCGGCGGTCGTGCTGGAGCTTGGCGGGCGCCAGTGCGCGCTCTCGATCGCGCGCGATATCACCGACCTCGAGGCGGCGCGCCAGAAGGCGCTGGCGGCGTCGAAGGCCAAGACCGAGTTCCTGTCCAGCATGTCGCACGAAATTCGCACGCCGATGAATGCGATCCTCGGGATGGCCGACCTCATCGGCGAGAGCGATCTCAATTCCGAGCAGCGGCGCTACCTCGACACGGTCATCAGCAACGGCAACGCGCTGCTCGAGTTGATCAACAGTATCCTGGACCTCGCGCGGGTCGAGAGCGGAAGGATGAACCTCGAAGCGGCTGAGTTTGACGTGGTCGAACTGACCGAGAAGGTTGCCGACACTCTGGCGGTGCGGGCGCACGAAAAAGGAATCGAGCTCGCGGTGCGCTTCAGCGCCGATTTGCCCGCCACGCTGGTGGGCGATTCGCTGCGCCTGCGCCAGGTGCTTACGAACCTGATCGGCAACGCGATCAAATTTACCGAGCGCGGCGAGGTTGTGATCGACGTCGCGCTCAACCCGGGCCATTCCAGCCGCGGCAGCCTGCTGTTCTGCGTGCGCGACAGCGGTATCGGAATGCCGCGTGACACGCTGCCCAACATCTTCTCCGCCTTCACCCAGGCCGACTCATCGACCACCCGAAAATACGGCGGCAGCGGACTCGGCCTGACCATCGTCGAGCGCCTGGTCGCGCTGATGGGCGGCAAGGTCGGGGTCGAAAGCGAACTCGGCTCGGGCAGCACATTTAATTTCACCTTCGAGCTCGGCTTGCCGCCGGCGGTCAGCGGCCAAAGCGAAGCGCGCGAGCATCGCGCGATTGATTTGTCTTCCGTCCGCGCGCTGGTGGTCGATGACAACGCGACCAATCGCTCGATCGTCAGCCGGATGTTGACCGCCAGCGGAGCGACGGTCACCGAAGCCGCTTCCGGCGCCGAGGGTCTGGCCGCATCCGCGTCTGCCAATCGCGACGGCGCGCCGTTCGGCCTGCTGCTGGTTGATTTGCAGATGCCCGCGATGGACGGTTTCGAAATGATCCGGCGCATTCGGCCCGGCCCAAATGGAAATGCGCCGATCGTGATGCTGGTGACTTCCAACGGTCTGACGACCCGCCTGAGCACGATGCGCGAGTTGGGTTTGAACTATTACGTGGTGAAGCCGGTCAAGAGCCGCGAATTGTACGACGCGATTTCCGCCGCGATGATTGAAGGCGCGGCGCCGCCCGATGCGCCCGCCGAGCCGCGCCACGAAGTCGCGCCGAACGGTTCGAGCACCCACCTGACTGATCGGCCGCTCAGGGTCCTGCTGGCAGATGACTCGCCGGACAATCGCCTGCTGATCACCGCCTATCTGAAGAAGGGCGGCTACGCGCTCGACGAAGTTGAGGACGGCCAGGCGGCGGTCGATCATTTCATGACCCGCGCCTACGACGTGGTGCTGATGGACATCCAGATGCCGGTGCTCGATGGCTACAGCGCCGTGCGCGAGATACGTCGATGGGAGGCGGTCAACCAACGCGGCCGGACGCCGATCATCGCGCTGTCAGCCGCCGCACTCGAAGCCGATGTGCATCGTGCGATCGAGGTCGGCTGCGATATGCATGTCAGCAAGCCGGTTAAGAAATCGACGCTGCTCAAGGCAATCGCGACCGCGGTCGAAAATTCCCCGCGCGGCGACGCGACCGCAACGGCGGGTTCGAGCGGCAGTGGCGAAAGCACCAGCGTCCAGGAGTAGCGGGACGTCGTCGCGCGCTTGTTCGTCACCTGTCGCAGCGAGCAAGAGAGTCCGCTTGTCATCCCGACGAAGCGAGCATCGCAAGTCCGCGCGTCATCCTGACGTAGCGAGCATCGCGAGCGGCAGGAAGGATCTCGGACAGCTTCGCGTCAGCGAAGCCGGTTCCGGTTTTGAAATCGCGCAGCGCTCCTCTAGTCTCGTCGGGGCGATTGCCGCCTCGATGGTGCAAGCCGCCCGGGAGGGATTTCGAGCAATGAATTTCCTGCTCTACTGTAGCGCCTCGACTCAGATCATTTTCGTCATCGTGGTGTTCGGCGGCGGCAGTATCGCCGGCCTCTGCCTCGTAAGATGGCTGGTTCCGCTGGACCGGCTGCAAAAGAATCACGAAGTGGCGGGAGTGACGTTCGGGGTGCTGGGCGCGTTTTACGGCCTGGTCCTTGCCTTCGTGATCGTCGCCGCGTGGGAGCGCTTCAACGACGCCAACGCCTACGCGCTCACCGAAGCGACGGCGCTCGAGAGCCTCTACAAACTCGGCGCGGCGTTCTCCCAGCCGATGCGCTCCCAGCTCGATTCGGTGGTCCTCGAATACTCACACCGGGTCGTCGAAAAAGAATGGCCGGAGATGGCCGACAACACTTTTCAAGGCGGGAAAGTCGGCGCGCATGAACTCTGGGCCACGGTGCTCGCGTATCATCCGACCGACAGCCGCGAACAAATGTTGATGGACAAGTCGATTGACCAGCTCAACCTCATCAGCCAGGCGCGCAGCGAGCGGTTCAACTTTTACGAGGAAGATCTGCCGTCGGTAGTGTGGACGGTGATCTATCTTGGATGCCTGATGACGATCGGGTTCAGCTACTTCTTCGGCAGCAACGTTTTTCGCGCGCAAGTGCTGATGTGCGGATTCTTTTCGATCCTGCTCGGCATGACGATTCTCGCGATTCTCGAACTCGCGCATCCGTACCAGGGCGTCGTCACGATCTCGAATGAGCCCTACCGCTACGCGATCGCGCGGATGGAAGCGGCGGGCGGATATAAGATGGCCGCGGCGAAAGCATCGCTTGCGGCGGTCAATAACGCGTCAGATCGATAAGAGGTGGCAAAGACCATGGCGGAACAACGTCCACTCCGATTCGGAATTCTCGGTGCGGCGCGGATTGCGCCGGATGCTTTGATCAAGGCGGCGCAAAATGTGCCTGACGCCGTCGTCGTCGCGGTCGCGGCGCGCGATCCGAAACGCGCGCGCGAGTTCGCCGACGCCCACAAGATCCCGCGCGTGCTCGCGAGCTATGACGACCTCGTCAACGATCCCGCGCTCGACGTGATCTACAATCCGCTGCCCAACTCGCTGCATTGCGAATGGACTATAGCGGCCCTGCGCGCGGGCAAGCACGTGCTGTGCGAGAAGCCGCTCGCGTCGAACGCGCACGAGGCGGAGCGGATGGCGCAAGCGGCCGCCGCGAGTGGCAAGATTCTCGGCGAGGCGTTTCACTACCGCTATCATCCGCTCGCGGATCGCGCCCGCGCGCTCATGACCGACGGGACGCTTGGCCGCCTCGTTCACGCCGAGGGTCACTTTTCGGTGCCGATTCCGGAGACCAACATCCGCTTCGATTGGAGCCTCGCCGGCGGCGCCACGATGGACCTCGGATGCTACCCGCTCCACATGATCCGCTATTTTTCCGGCCTGACCCCACGTGTGATCAGCGCCAAGGCCGAGACTGGCCCGAAGAATATCGACATCGCGATGGACGTTGATCTCGAGCTCGCCGGCGGCGGGACAGCGAAGATGACCTGCGCGATGAAAAAGGATTCCGTGATTAACGCGACCTTTATGGCGCGTGGCGATCGCGGAGAACTCCGCGCGACGAATCCGATCGCGCCCCATCGCGGTCATCAGCTCGTCGTCAAGACGGGCGCCGGCGAAAAGACCGAAACGGTGCCCGGCGACACGACGTTCACGCATCAGCTACGCGCATTCGTCAAGGCCGTGCGCGGCGAGGCCAAATTTCCCACCGACGGCGCCGAAGGAATCGTCAACATGCGCGTGATCGATGACGTTTACCGAGCGGCCGGCCTGCCACCACGCGCGATGTAAGGGCCCCGCTCGTCGGAAAAGGCGAGCATTCCTCTAAAAGCCCAGGCACTACAAACCTGCATTATGCTGGCCCCTTTCAACCTCAAATCGTGAGTATTCCCATGTCATAATTGATTAAAGCGAGCCAAGACTTGCATGACCTGTGCATGATGGCTAAAAATCTCATTTAGTTATTGATGCGATCTATAACTAAAAGAGGAAGGCTAGTGACTAGATTAGCGAAGGTTCTTTTAGCCATGACCTGTGCGGGGCTGTTCTCGGTATGCATGCTTGGATCAGCGTGCCACGCGTACGCGCAGAACGGTGGCGAACCGGACGGGAACGTCGGTGCCTGGAGTGCACCCGATGCTGACGGTGCAGAACAATCAGTTCCCGAAGCTAAAGTGCATCCGCTCAAGATAAAGGGATGCTGGTCGGGCGAGGTGATGGACACCGGCGATGGCACGGGAACCGCCACTTTCCAATTCGATCAGAATTCGAATCGCAAGAAACTTGTGGTAGGGAGCATTATTCAGTTCGAGTGGCCTGATATGGCCAGAGCGAAAATCCCGATGAAGGGTGCGGTAACTTCAAGCGGGTTCACGTTCCAAGGCAACGCGGGCGTCGGCTGTGCGCTCGTCACGGGAAGCGGCACTGGTGACGCCACATCGATGACGGGAAGCGTCACGTTCGTAGGAGACTGCTCGACGATATTCCAGGAGGTGACCTTTTCGATCACGCGGGGTTGTCCATAACGCTCGTCCATTTTCTCTATTCCGTGCGCAGACCATTGCCAGCCATTTCGTGATATAGCCGTCGCTGTAACCTGCGCATCGAGACGGAGGGAAATATGGCGAGCGAACAATTGAACAAGGTAATCGAGCGGATTAAGTCGCAGCCGCAGAATCCGAGCGCCTCGATGGAACAGCGGCGCGCCGGGATGGAAAAGATCAGCGAGCGCGTTCCGGCCGACGTGATCTGCGAAAAGGTCAGCGCGGGCGGCGTCAACGCTGAATGGATCGCGGCGCCCGGCGCGGCGGCCGATCGAGTCATCCTGTATCTGCACGGTGGCGGCTACGTCGTCGGCTCGATCAATACGCATCGCGCGATGGTTTCGAGGATCGCGCGGGCGTCGAACGCACGCGCGCTGTCGCTTGATTATCGGCTCGCACCCGAGCATCCGTTTCCGGCCGCGGTCGAGGACACGCTCGCCGCATACAAATGGCTGCTCGCGCAGGGTTACAAGCCCGGCAAAATCGTTATCTCCGGCGATTCCGCGGGCGGCGGACTCACGCTTGCGGCGCTGCTTGCGATTCGCGACGCGAAGCTGCCGATGCCCGCATGCGCCGTTCCGATTTCACCGTGGACGGACCTCGAAGGCACCGGAGAATCGGTGCGCACGCGAGCCGCGCGGGACGTGATGGTGACGCAGGACAATCTGGCGCAGTCGGCCAAGCAGTATTACGGCGCGCACGATCCCAAGGATCCGCTGGTGTCGCCGGTGCATGCGGACTTTCGCGGTCTGCCGCCGATGCTGATCCAGGTCGGTGATGCGGAAATTCTGCTCGACGATGCGACCCGCGTCGCGAAGAGCGCAAAACTGGCCGGCGTCGAAGTCGATCTCGAGGTCTGGGACGCCATGCCCCACGTCTGGCACGTATTTGCGAAGATGCTGCCGGAGGGTCAGCAGGCGATCGACAAGATCGGGAAATTCGTGATCGCGCGCACGTCGTAGACGCCGGCGCACGGTCGATCGCTCACAACGCGTAGTGCACGTTGGTGAGCTGCTCGGATATTTCCCACAGCCGCGACGCCGCCGCGCCGTCCTGCGCCGCCGCACTGCGGCCGACGCGTGCCGGATGCCCCCACATCTCGGCCATCCCGTCGGGCCCGATGTAGTCGTTGCCGCGGATGTCGGGCGCGACCGCCGCATACTCGGTGGGCAGCGCGCCCATCGCAGCACTTTGCGCGAACACGCTGTTGGTGGCTGAGAAAACAGATTCGAGCATCGACGATCCTTGCATCCGCGGTCCCGCCGCTTGCAGATTCGTCGCAGCGTAGCCGGGATGACATGCGACGCACAGTAATTTTTTCCCGGCCGCATCCAGTTTGCGCTGCAACTCGAGCGTGAACAGCAGGTTGGCGAGCTTGCTCTGTCCGTATGCCATCCACTTGCGATAGCCATTTTTCCATTGCAGATCGTCGAAGCGAATTTTGCCCATGCGATGCGCGCCGCTGGCGACGTTGACCACGCGCGCGCCGTCGGTGGCGAGCAATCGATCGAGCAGCAGGCCGGTCAGCGCGAAGTGGCCGAGATGATTGGTGCCGAATTGCATCTCGAAGCCGTCGGCAGTTTGCCGATACGGAATCGCCATCACCCCGGCGTTGTTGCACAGCACGTGCAGCGCCTGATGCTGCAAATGAAACGCGTCGGAGAAGCCCCGCACCGACGCGAGGTTCGAGAGATCGAGCTCCATCACATCAACCTTGGCTCCTGGCGCCGACGCGGTGATCTGCGTGGCCGCGGTCCGCGCTTTGCCCAGATCGCGACACGCCAAAATCACCTCGGCGCCCTTGCGCGCGAACGCGAGCGCGGCTTCGTAGCCGATACCGCTGTTGCCGCCGGTAACGACGATCGTCTTGCCGGAGAGATCGGGTATGTCATCGGCGGTCCAGGCTTTCTTGTCGGGCATGGTGGGCACTCCTCGAAATCGGTTACGCGAAGGCTATCACACGATTACCGACTTCAGAGAAATGCCGGCGAGCGCCGCGATTCGGGATAAGTCCACGCAATCCTCGAGCGCATCGGCGATTCGATCGAAGGCGGCGGTGCGATTCGCGTCGGTGTCACTCCGCTCAGAGGATTCGAGCGGCGCGAGTCCTTTCGATATTCGTACCTCGTCGAGGAGGTGTCGTCGAAGGCCGCCGGAATCGAACACGCCGTGAATCGAAGTGCCGATCACTCGTCCGTCGTCAGATCGGACGCCTTCGAATTCATTCACGGCGGAGGTGTCTCGATGCGTCAATCTGAACAGCGCGCGGGACTCCGCGATGCCTGGGATGCGTCCAGAGTGAATCTCGTAGCCGTAAATCGGCAGGTTCGTCGGCAGATGGGTCGCACGAATTCGATCCGTGATCTTTTCAGTCTCAAAGGTGGTTTCAATTTCGACCAGTCCCAACCCGATCGTTTCACGCACCGCGCTCTCGACGCCGCCGGTATCAACGATGCGCCGCCCAAGCATCTGGTACCCGCCGCATATTCCGATCACCCATCCACCATCGCGACGGTGCCGCGCGAGGAAATCCTCCCAGCCGGCCGTGCGCAGCCATTTCAAATCGGCGACAGTGCTCTTGGTTCCCGGAATGATCAAAACGTCAAGGTGGGGCGCCATCCCGGGATCGCTCAAGTAGTGAAGGGCGACGTCCGGTTCGTCGTCGAACGCCTGGAAATCCGTATAGTTAGAAATGCACGGCAGGTGTATCACTCCAATAGTCAGTGGCTTGTGCCCGCCACGGCTCGCCACTCCGGCGAGCATCGCGGCGTCCTCTTGCGGCAAACCGAGATTCTCCTGCCACGGCATCACGCCGATTATCGCAATCCCGGTGCGCGCTTCGAGGAAGCGCAGACCCGCCTCCAACAGCGTCAAATCGCCGCGGAACTTGTTGATCAGCACGCCCTTGACGCGACGGCTTTCCTCCGGCGCTAGCAGTTCAATCGTGCCGACGATCGAGGCAAACACTCCGCCCTTGTCGATATCCGCGACCAAAATCACGGCCGCGTCGGCCAGCTCGGCGATTTTCCAGTTGACGAGGTCGCGCTCCCGCAGGTTGATCTCTGCCGCTCCACCCGCGCCTTCGATTACTATGAGCTCGAATTCCTGCGCGAGATTGTTATAGCTACTGACTATCTCAGGCCATGCCTCAGTCCGATAC
>VFSW01015564.1_pt1 | contig 10441 bp, 6 predicted proteins | sample 5358111 | NCBI WGS metagenome assembly VFSW01 (sample SAMN11554181, study PRJNA540505) | mine drainage metagenome | isolation source: sediment from site ElyBrook_90M | place: USA: Ely Copper Mine, Vershire, VT | collected 2017
AAACGAACCCAGTGTTTACAGCAATTCAACGGCTTCAGATGGCTTCAAAAACTAGACTGGCAGCATGAATTTGCCCGGATTTCCCGTGTCCCGTCCGCGCCGGTTGCGGACTTCGCCCGCGCTGCGTCGGCTTGTCGCGGAATCGTCGCTGAATGTTTCGCAGCTCGTGCTGCCGTTGTTCGCCCGCAGCGGCAGGAAGCTGCGCCGGCCCGTGGATGCCATGCCCGGCGTGTTTCAACTGTCGCCGGACGAAATTTTGCGCGAAGCTGCGGCGGCGCACGCACTTGGCGTACCGGCGGTTTTGCTCTTCGGCATTCCCGATAAAAAAGACATCAAAGCCAGCGGTACTTACGCCCGGAACGGCATCGTGCAGCAAACCGTGCGGCTGCTGAAAAAAGAATTGCCGTCGTTGCTCGTCATCACCTACGTGTGCCTGTGCGAATACATGAGCCACGGCCATTGCGGCATCGTCCACGACGGAAAAATTTTGAACGACCCCACGCTCAAGCTGCTCGCGCAAACAGCCGCGAGCCACGCGGCGGCGGGCGCGGACATGGTTGCGCCGAGCGACATGATCGACGGCCGCGTCCGCGCCATCCGCGCGGAGTTGGACAACGAAGGTTTCATTGACACGCCGATCATGAGCTACGCGGCAAAGTTCGCGTCGGCATTTTACGGGCCGTTCCGCGAAGTGGCGGAATCCGCGCCGCAGTTCGGCGACCGGCGCAGTTATCAGATGGACGCGAGCAATTCAAACGAAGCCATTCGCGAAGTGGCGCTGGATATTCAGGAAGGCGCGGACATTGTGATGGTCAAGCCGGCGCTGGCGTATCTGGACATCATCCGCCGCGTGAAAACGGAATTCGGCCTGCCCACCGCCGCCTACGCCGTGAGCGGCGAGCACGCGATGATCAAAGCCGCCGCCGCGAACGGCTGGATTGACGAGCGTGGCGTGACACTGGAAAGTTTGCTGGCGATGCGCCGGGCGGGCGCGGATATTTTGATCACCTACGCGGCGATGGACGCGGCGCGGTGGCTGAAAAGCTCATAATCCCAATCGTTATCGCGATCTTAATTGGTTTCACCCGGAGAGCCGCGATTATGATTGTGATCAGGCATTGAGGTTGCGAACGGAGGCCTTGTGTTTTGCGTTTGCCTTGTGCCTTCGGGCAGGCTAGGCTGCGCGTTCCATTTTTCACTATGATCGGATCAATTCGCAAACATTCGGCGCTGTTGTGGTGGACCATTGTCCCCCTCACGATTATTTCCTTCGTTTTTTTCATGAGTTCGAGTCCGATGCGCACCGGCGGGAACCGGGGTTCCGGTTACGGCACGATTTATGGCAAGCCGGTGACGGCCGAGGTTTTCACGGCGGCCCAGCGGGAGTTTTATATTTATTACTGGCTGCACACCGGCGAATTTCCCGACAGAAGCCCGAACTTTAACCGCACGGATGCGGAACGCGAAACCTACGTCCGCCTGATGCTGACCGCCAAGGCCAAATCCCTCGGCATCCACGTCAGCGAACAGGCGCTGGCGGATGGCGCGCAAGATCTCCTCCGCTCCATCGGCCGCAACGGCCAGGCCGTGCCGATGAGTCAGTTTCTCGAGCGGGTGCTGCAACCGGAAGGTCTCACTGCGGCTGACTTTGAGGGTTTCGTTCGCGACGACCTGACCATTCAGCAATTGATCCAAGTGCTCGGACTTTCCGGTGCGTTCGTGCCGCCGCAGGAGGCCGGGAAGCTTTACGACCGCGAAAATCAGGAAGTTTCCGCGCAGGCGGTTTTCTTTTCCGCGTCGAATTATCTCGCGGAAGTCACCGTCACGCCCGCCGCCGTCGCGCAATTTTACACGAACAACATGGCGGTTTATCGCGAGCCTGACCGCGTGCAGGTGAATTATATTGCGTATGACCTGACCAATTATTTCGCCGCGACCGAAGCGAAGCTGGGCACGACCAACCTCAACAATCAGGCCGAGGCGGAATACGGCCAGCACGGCACGGAGGCCGTTCCCGACGCGAAAACGCCCGAAGAGGCCAAGGCCAAAATCCGCGAACTGATTCTGCGCCAGAGTGCGCGGGCCGCCGCCGCCGAGCAGGCCAAGCAGTTCGTCACCGAACTGTTTGCGATGGATCCAGTCAGCCCGGAAAATCTCGTTGCGCTCGCCCGGCAAAAGGGTCTGGCTTTGCGCACCACCGCGCCGTTCGACGCCACTGATGGTCCGAAAGAATTTTCCGCGCCGGCCGAGTTTTCCAAGACCGCGTTTAAGCTGAATGCCGACTCGCCCTTTTCCAAGCCGATTCCCGGCGCGGACGCCATTTATGTCATCGGACTGGCCAAGCAACTGCCCAGCGCGATTCCGCCGCTCGACCAGATTCACGCCCGCGTCGTTCAGGATTTTCAAACTCACGAAGCGGCCGTGAAAGCCCAGATCGCCGGCACCAATTTTTATTACTCCGCCGCCGTGCAGATTGCGACCGGCAAAACATTCGCGCAGGCCGCCCTCGCCGCCGGCCAGTCCCCGCTGGTTCTGACGCCGTTTTCATTGAGTTCCACGGAGGTGCCGGAAGCGGGCGACCGCGCCGAATTGAGGCTGCTCAAACAGGCGGCGTTCACCACGCAGCCGGGACACTTGAGCAGTTTCTTCCCCACGGCGGACGGCGGTTTTGTCCTATTCGTCAAATCACTGCTGCCGGTGGATGAGGCGAAGAAGAAAGCTGAACTGCCACAATTCATTTCGCAAGTGCGCCGTGGCCGCGAAAACGAGGCGTTTAACCTTTGGTTGCAAACCGAGGCGAACCGCGAGCTGCTCAACACGCCGCTCCGCGAAGAAATGGCCGGCGGTAAATCGCCCGCCCGCTGACGTGAGCGCGGTCGTCAAACTGTCATCGCCCGCCACCCGCGAGTTCTGGGAAATCCCCGTTCTGTTTGAGGACGAGCACCTGCTCGCGCTCGACAAACCCGCCGGCCTGCTCGCTTCACCCGAAGCGGACGCGCGCACCGAAACCGGTGCCGCCGAAGTGGAGCGGCCGAGTCTGATCCAACTTTTGCACGCAGGCATCGCCGCCGGCAAACCGTGGGCGCGCGAACGCGACCTCACTTATCTGAACCTTGAACACCGGCTCGACGGCGACACCAGCGGCGTCATTCTGTTCGCCAAAAACAAACCCGCGCACGTCGCGCTGGCCGATCTGTTCGGCTGTGACAAGCCGCAACGGAAATTTGTCGCGCTGGTGCGCGGCACCTTGATCGAAGAATCGTTTGAAGTGAATGCCCGGCTCGCGCCGCATCCTGCGCGGCCCGGTTTGATGCGCGTGGACAAAGACAACGGGAAGGCGGCGAAAACCAAAATCACCCTGCTGGAAAATTTTACGCGCGCCGGCTATGCCTTGGTGCAATGCGAACCCGTCACGGATCGTCCGCACCAGATCCGCGTGCATTTGAACCATGTGGATCTGCCGATCGTGGCCGACGAGCTTTACGGCGGCAAAAATCTCTGGCTCTCGCGCCTCAAAAAAGATTACCGCCTGAAACCGGGGCGTGAAGAGCGCCCGCTGCTGTCGCGCGCCGCGTTGCACGCCGAGGCGTTGAGCCTGCCGCATCCCGTCACCGGCGAAACCGTGACCATCAATTGCGCGTGGCCGAAAGACCTGAAAGTCGCCGTAAAATATCTGCGGTTGTATGGCGGGGGAATGATTGCAGGTTGAAGGTTGAATGTTTCAAGTTGACTGACCCAGCAAGCCGCCGGCGGAAATGACACAAGGATATTATTTGACGAAACCCAGCAAACGCTTCGCTGTCTGGCTTTGGCTGACAGCGCTGGCGATTTGCTGCCTGACGACGCCACTTTCCGCGCAGACGCGGACGTTGCGTATTGTCACTTACAACATCGAGGCGGACGTGGGCGTGACCACTCCGCTGCCCGGCCTGATCGCCCCGCCGGACAATCCAAGCAACGTGCTGGCCGGCGGCGTGCTGGAAGGCATTGGCGAGGAGATTGTCGGCAATGACCCGGCGCAGCCGCTGGACATTCTGGCGTTGCAGGAGACGACGAGCAATCCCATCACGGTTGTGCCGATTGTTACCGGCTTGAATTCTTTTTACGGCGTCATCGGCATGTATGCCAGCAGCAGCTACCAGGCAACGCAATTCGGCGGCAGCACCAACAACGGCAGCGGCAACGGCCCAAACGCACTCGTATATAACACGAAAACCATCCAACTGCTCGCCTCCGTGCCCATGGATCCGCCGGGTGGTATTGGCAATCTGGGTCCGGCCAGCGGCGAGTATCGCGAGGTGATGCGTTATGAATTTGCGCCCGCCGGAGTCGCGCCCAGCGCCACAAATGAGTTTTACATCTACGTTAGCCACTATAAAGCGAGCGCCGGCACGGCCAACGAAAACTACCGCAACGGCGAGGCGAAGATCATTCGCAATGATGAGGCAAGCAATCTGCCGGCCACCGCCCGCGTCCTTTATGTCGGCGACTACAACGCGGATAACAGCGGCGAGCCGATGTATCAGACGATTTTGTCCAACGCCGCCCCGAACGGCATTCACCAGGGACAGGGCATTGATCCGCTGAATCCGGCGAACAATCCCAATATCAACTGGAGCACCAACACTACCGACACCAACATTCTCGTCATGCTGACGGAACAGAGTTACAACCTCGAATACCGTGACGATTTGCAGGTGATGACCACCAATGCTTATTACGGCGCGCCAGGCAGACTGAAATATGTTTCCGGAACGTATCATGCGTTTGGCAACAACGGCACGACACCTTACCTTGGCACAATTAGCTCCCGTGCCAACACTTCGCTGAACAACCGGTTGGTGACGAACGCGCCGGCGTTCATCAGCGCCGCCCAGCTTTACCTTGATCTCACTGACGCCAGCGACCATCTGCCTGTCGTGGCCGATTATACCATTCCTCTGCCCGCGCCGGTCATCTTCAGTTTCAACCCGGTCGGCTCGAATCTCGTTCTCAATGTGGCCAACTGCATCACCGGCGGCGTCCTGACCGTGCTGATGAGCACAAACCTTGCGCTCCCGCTGGCGAACTGGACCGCGCTGGCGACCAGCACCACCACCAACGGCAGCTTCACCTTCACCGCCACCAATGCCGTGGATCCGGCCGCGTTCGGACGGTTTTATCTATTGCAGGAAAAGTGAAACCATGCGCGCCGACAGATATTGCCGCTGCCGCAGGGACACATTTGTTGCCGAAATGTTGCCGTAACGCCTTCTGTTTGCCATCGGTTATTGATGTAATGTTGCGGTTGAAGTTTGTTCCTCCAACTGCAACCGATAGACGCACGGTTGCTTTCGAGCACGCGCGGGCGCTTGCCTGCGCGTGCTTCCTTTTCCCCGCCGGCCAATCCGGCTGACTCCGACTGAAACCAAGCCAAATAAAAAAGCGCACCAGAAGATGCGCCGGTTGGAAGGATAAATTCTAAGATCAAACTTTTCTGCGCAAACTGCGGCGTTACGGCTTGGCTGCGGTTGGCCTCAAAAACCAGCGATTCGCCTATGGCTGCGGCCCATCAAGGGTTCGCCGCGCGATACGGCGGATCCCAGATGACATCCGGCAGCAGCGGCTCGTTTTCGCCGCCGTTGGAGGGATTGCCCTGAATATAGGCGGTCTTGAAATAACCGACGTGGCCGTCAAAGAAATTCACCTCCCCGCCCTTGTTATGCCGTGAAGCAAAGCTGTTTTGACGGTTGGCCGGATTGACGGAATTCCATTGAGGTGAACCGTTGACCACCTCCGTGACCGGATCAAAGACGCAGTCAAACATGAACACCGTCGCCGACGCCTTTAGAGCGGTCATCTTGGGCATTTGAGGATAATCCATGGCCTTGGTATAAGAGCCATCGTTAAGTCGTTTCAGGTCAATGTTCATGTCAAAACTGAAGAAACCATTCGCGCCGTTGAGTTGCAAAACATTGGCTATCGTGGCGGGCGTCATGGTGGCCGAAGGACATTCCCAAATGGGGCCTTGCGCGCCGGGAAAAGGCATGTAAGTCGCCGCCGAAATCGCAACCGTGCCTCGCCCAGATGGTTTTGAATTGTAATAATATTGGAGAGGATGATCGGCCACCAACTGCGGCAGCAGATTAAACCAGGCATTGGGATCATTGGGACCACCCGAATTTCCCGGCCACGACCCATCCTGGCCCATCCCGTCGCGCGGAATGCGGTCATTGTTGTCCGGGGAATAAATTTGAATGGCCAGCCCCCACTGCCGCAGATTGGAGGTGCAGTTCGCGCGCTTGGCGTTTTCCTTGGCTTTGGCCAGGGCCGGCAGCAGCATCGCCGCCAGAATGGCGATGATGGCAATGACGACCAGCAACTCAATCAGCGTGAATGCGCGCCGCTTCACGGCGGCATTCCCGCCCGGCACATTGATTTTTTCACGCATATTGCAATTTCAAGCCGGCAATTACGGCGTGCTGACCTTGAAGAACTGGGTGGCGGCAGCATTGGTCAGCGAATAAACACCGGTGCTGGGATGATAACTCAAACCAAAAGTTTGGATCCACGGCCCCATCAGGTTCGTAGCACTATATACGCTGTAAGTCGAACCGTCAATCGCCGGCCAAGTCAGTTGAGAAATCCCATTGCTGACAGTCAAGCTCGTCGCAAACGGCGCGGGCTGGGTGGTGACGATGTCCTGATACCGGGTCGGATAAAGTTCGGGGGTGGTGGGGCTGTAAATTTCCATTTCGCCGGTGATCTCATACGCAAAGCTGGGGATCGGTTTGCCGAAGAAATTGGTGGACAAAGTGTTCACCGCATTGGTGTAGGAATAAACATAAACCTCGATATACGGCTGGCCGGCCGAGTAAGGCTGGGCAAACGCATACAGCCCCTTGCCGGTGTTGACCCCGAAGTTGCCGCTGACCGGCGTGCCGGTGGCCGAGGCGTAAAGATAGACATTGGTGAGGGTAACCAAGGAGCCTTGGAGGCTCAGTCCATAATTGCTCATCGGGTTAGTGGCCATCAACGATAGGTTGAGTGGCTGGGGCGCTGGCAGCGGGTTGCCGGAACTAAGGATGGTAATACTGTTGCTGGACGTTGTCACATTGGGAACCAGTTCCAATTGGCCGTAATACTGCTGGGCCGAACCCGTCACACTTACCAAGGTGCCGGCCGGCGGCACGTTGGTGCTGCCGGTGCCATTGACAAAGACCAGCGCGCCACCCGTTCCGTCTTGAATATAGTATTCCGAGTAGGTTTTGGAAATGATGGCCCCAAATGACGTCACCACCCCTTGAACATTATAGATGGTGGAGCCGTTGATGTTCAAGGTTCCGCTGGGGGCGTTCGAAATCAGAAAGCTGTGCAGGTAGCCAATCGTCACCGTGGGCGGCGGCACCACCAGCAATGTGGCCGTGGTGCTGTTTTGCGGGCTGCCCGCACCGCCGGTGGCCGTGACATAATAAGAGCCGGAATTGTCAAAATCAAGATTGGCCAGGGTCAAGGTCGGCCCGGTTCCCAACGGACTGTAGCTGCTGCTGCCGGCCGGCGCAAAATACCATTGGTAAGTGATCGTCCCGGTGCCAACAGCATTGGCCGTCAGCGTGACGGTTGCACCCTGGGAGTTGGTCTGGCTCTGGGGCTGCACCGTAAAGATGGGCTGCGTGGGGGTGGTATTGACAAACACCGTCGCCACATAACTCGTCACGCTGCCGGCATCATCGGTAACGGCCACGCTGTAATTGCCCGTGGCAGTCAGGTTACTCAAGTTCAATACATTGCTGGTCGAACCAAAAATCGTCGCGCCGTTATCGGACAACGGCGCGTCGTTTAAAAGCCATTGATAAGTCACGTCAATGCCGGAGGCGGCGGAATACAGCGTGATCGCGTTGCCGGAATACACGTTGGTTCCCTGCGGCTGCACGCCGATCACCGGCAACTGCGGGATCGCGGCGTCCACGTCAGCGGGTGTGGTGCCGACCTTCACGTTGCCAATGGCCACCACGCCTTGATTGGCGTATTGGCTGAAACCAATATGACTTATGTTGATGTTCTGGAGAACGGTGCTGGTCGTTTTGTCCGTGGGATAAACATAATTGGCCCCGGCTCCAGACGGCGACCCCAAATCGGCGACGGACGGGTTGATCCACAAAGTGCCGCCGGCGAGCGGACTGGAGTTGTTCGGGTCATAGGCGATCACCACCTGATAAGTTATGCCCGTGGCCAGGTCCATGGGGAAATTAGTGGCTCCAACCGTTGTGATCGAGGTCGCAAAATTGGCGATCCCCAGGCGGTAGGTTCCGGGCACGATCGTGTTTTTGGTGTCAACGAAAATTTTGCAAACCGCGTTGTTGGTGGCATCCCCGAAATTCACGAAATAACCGCCGTTGACCGTCGGGAGCTTGCTGGCGTTGATCGTGAAACTCGCATACAAAAGCGTGCTGCCCGTGTTGTTGGTGAACGGCGCCGCCACGGCGTCGGAATGGCTCGAGTCAAGCACCAGCAGATTACTCACCACAAAAGTGTCCTTGACGGGCGTGGCGGGCGAATAGCAATACCAGACCCCGTCCGTCTCGATCAGCCCGTCGGGATAATTCAATGAATCCTGAAAAAGGACATCCGCCCGCAGCGACCAGGTGGTGAGGAATACGAAACAGAGTAACGCGGTTATTTTTTTCATAGATGATCAGTTTTTTGATTCTGGAATGGTGGTTCCAATAATTCATGTTCACTATATCAAATCTCAGCCCTGCTTCCGTTACATTTGCGAAACAATTTGCCGAAAAATTTCATTGTCGGCTTCGGATTTCCCGGCCAGCCTTCCGCAAAAAGGACCGGCGTTGAAGGATGACCGTGGTCGCCCGGCACCCGCCGGACAAAATCGCAATCCAGCCTGGCGGGCGGGTTTGCTGGCACGGACATTCCTTGTTTGCTTGACCGTCTGAAATTTTTTCAAATTTTCCGGCGGCGGGCAAGCAATTCGTCGGAAAGTTGTTCACCGTGTTCACCGCCATTCACACTCCGCGAAAATTTCCTTGGGCGGCTGAACGTAATGTCATTATGCTCCGTCCAACTGAAAACCAATCGCCAAAGCCATCCCGCATGAAACGAATTCTCGGCCTTTTGTCCGCCCTCGCCGCCGGCTCGCTCGCCGTCGCCGAACCGGCGGCCACCAACGCACCCGCCGCCAGAAGCGAGGTCGCGATGATTCCCGACGCCACGCACCAGCCGGTGCAAATCACCAACACCGTGACCATCGCCGGCGAACGCGTGACCTACACGGCGGAGACGGGCATGTTGCCGGTCTTGAAAGCCGACGGCACGTCGCGCGCCTCCGTTTTTTACGTGGCTTACACGCGGCAGGATGTCACAAACCCAGCGGCGCGACCGGTGACATTTTGCTTCAACGGCGGCCCCGGTTCGGCCTCGGTTTTTCTCCATCTCGGCGCGCTGGGGCCGCGCCGGGCGAAAATGAATCCCGACGGCACGCAGCCCGCGCCGCCGTCAGCGCTGGTGGACAACGAATATTACCTGCTCAACGCCAGCGACCTCGTTTTCATTGACCCGGTCGCGACGGGTTTCAGCCGCGTGACGAAAGACGAAAAGGCGGATGACTTTTTCGGCGACTCGGCGGATCTGGATTCCGTCGGCGAATTCATCCGGCTGTGGACCACGCGGCACGAACGCTGGCTCTCGCCAAAATACTTGTGCGGCGAAAGCTACGGCGTGTTCCGGGCGGCCGGCCTCGCGGATCATCTGCGCGGGCGTTACGGCATGTATTTGAACGGGCTGGTGCTGGTTTCCGGCGTGCTGGATTTTGCGACCATCAGCGGCGGCACGGGCAACGATCTGCCGTATCCATTGATTCTGCCGGCCTACACGGCGGCTGCTTCCTACCACAAAAAACTGCCGCCGGATTTGCAGGCGGACTTGGACAAGGCGCTGGCCGAGTCGCGCGGGTTTGCCAAGGGCGAATACGCGGCGGCGTTGCTGGCCGGCGCGGAATTGCCGGCGGAAGCGCGGGAAAAAATCGTGGTGGAACTATCGCGGCTGACCGGCCTGGCGGCGTCGGTGATCGAAGACAACAATCTGCGCGTCGGCCCCGGCGTGTTCCGCAAACAATTGTTGCACGCCGAAGGTTTGATCCTGGGCGCCTACGATGCGCGGCTGACCGGGCGCGATGGCGATCCCGCCGCCACCGGGCCGGATTTCGACCCGTCGGCTGCCGCCGTGATGGGAACATTTTCGGCGGCGATGAATTCGTATGTGCGCAGCGAACTCAAATTCAAGGACGATTTGCCATACGAACTGCTGGCCGGCGTGCAGCCGTGGAATTATGGCGCCCGCAACAGCTATCCGAACGCGAGCGAACGGCTGGCCTCGGTGATGAATCAGAATCCGTATCTGAAAATCCTGGTGTGCGGCGGGCGGTGCGATCTCGTCTGCCCGATTG
>VFSW01015566.1_pt1 | contig 10439 bp, 8 predicted proteins | sample 5358111 | NCBI WGS metagenome assembly VFSW01 (sample SAMN11554181, study PRJNA540505) | mine drainage metagenome | isolation source: sediment from site ElyBrook_90M | place: USA: Ely Copper Mine, Vershire, VT | collected 2017
CGGCGTGCTGGTGCCCACGGGCACGCCCCGGGAAATCGTCACCACACTCCACGCAGAGATCGCCCGCATCTTGAAATTGCCCGATGTCCAGGAGCGAATCGCCGGCGAGGGCGCCGATCCGGTCGGGAACACGCCTGCCGAATTCCGGGCGTTCATCAAGGGCGAAGGTGCGAAACTGGGCAAGGTTATCAAGGCGGCGAAAATCCCCATCAACTAACCAGCAGAATTGAAGCTCTCCGCAGCAAGCTGCGGAGAATCTTCGATCCTTAAGAGGAACAACCATCCGTCCCTGCTCGCTTTCCCCGCAGCAAGCTGCGGGGAATGGCTCGCCGGCAGATTTAACCCGACCGATCAGTCCATTGATCCGGCGCTCACACCGGGGGCGTCAAATGGAGCTCGGCCAATTTCTCCCGTGTCGGAAAACCGGTTGCTCGATCCCAGCCGCGAAAGGCATAGTATTCATCGATCATCGGCTCCAACCGGACCACCTGTCCTTTACCCGGGCCATCGGGATAGGGTTCCTTGAGAAACCTCTCCGGCAAAGCATCGTCCTTGCGAGTCAATCCCTCCCGAATGTTGAAACACCTCTCGAGATTGACGATTCGCTCGCCGATTTTGAGGACCCCCCCTTCGTCCAAGGAATCCCCGGTAACTGCCTCGTGAAGCCTGGCCAGCATCCGGGGAACGCATCCCCCGGGAACCGTCCAGGGATAAATGATGAAAAGACAAATTTCCATCGAATTTTTGAACGCTTGCATGTCCTCGTGCCACTTGACGAGCTCGGCTTTGCCTTCTTCCCGCAGAGGGTTGGTCGGGTCCTGGTATTTCTTGAAGATATCCGTTAGCGAGGAATCCCAGGCCGTCGCTTCATAGGCTTCGGGAAGATGGGCGCGAACGTGGCAGGCACCCCGGCCGGCGACCGCGTAGGCCAACCCCCATCCCTTGGATGCCCGGGGGTCTCTTGCCACGAGTGCCTGGCCTTTGACCTGCATCGCATAGGCTTGCGCACCGTGGCCGATGATCTCCGCTGCCCGCGTCACGCCTTCGGCCAGCACTGCCCCCAGCCCCTCTCTGCGGGCGATTTTAGCAACAAGCCACAACGAGGCCTCCGCACTGCCCCATTGCAGGTCCAACCCGTCGGTATCCTTTAGAATCCCCGTCTCAAAACACTCCATGGCAAAACCGAGGCAGGAGCGCATGTCCATGTAATCCAGCCCATACTGGTCACACTGCTCGTGCAACTTGACATTCAAGGCCGGGTCTTCATTCCCGATGTTCGGGCCGAAGTCGAGGATGGTCAATTCCACTCCTCCGCCATAAGCCCCAGCATACGGGCCGTCCGGGACCACGAACAGGTGATCGCAACCGGCCGGACAGGCAAAGCACGCCTTTTGTTTCGCAAAAAACCGGTCAATGCCCTCCATTTGGGATTTCCAGAGAGCCCCTCCCTGAAAGTTCTTGGTCCCGAACATGCCGAAGTTCTGATACCGCGACCATCCCGCCGCCGGACCATATCGGGCCCGCAATTCCGCGGGGCGGTTCAATCTCCCGCCCTCACCGGAAGGGGCCGTCCAGGCTTTGTACATCTCACCGGCGGCCTCCATCAGGGCTGCCGGATCGGCTACCCGCACCCCCTTCCTTCCCCGAACCGCGATGGCCTTGAGCTTCTTGGAACCGAAAACCGCACCCTGCCCCGTCCTGCCCGACGCCCGCCCGAGATCCGTCATCAGGTTGCTGAAGCGCACCTGGTTTTCACCCGCCGGGCCGATCGAGATGACATAGATGCCCGGGTCGAAATTCTCCTGCTGGATGGCCCGTGTTGTCGCGAGGGCCGATCTCCCCCAATGCCGCTCCGCATCTTTGAGCTCCACCCGATCATCATCGATGAAGAGATAAACGGGCCGGTCTGATTGCCCTTCGATGATGATGGCGTCATAGCCGGCATACTTGAGCCCAACGCCAAAGAATCCACCGGCGTTGCTGTCTCCGAGAAACCCCGTCAGCGGAGATTTTGCGCTGATCGTAAACCGGGAGCTTCCCGGGACCAGCGTGCCGGCGCAGGGGCCCGTACCGATGATGATCTTGTTCTCCGGCCCCAACGGGTCTATCCCGGGAGTCAGTTCATCATACAACATTTTTGAATTCAGCCCTCTCCCGCCAACGAATTCCTGCGCAAGAGTCTTATTCAGCGGTTCCTTCGTGATCCGGCGATCCGTCAAATTGACCCTGAGCAGCGTCCCCATGTATCCTTCCATGTCCGACCTCCTGATGAAATTTTTCCCCATCAATCTGAAATGGATCCCTGACCAATCAGGGGGGCCGGGAAAATGCCCAACGGGTTGTTCTTCCTGAGGAGGGCAGCCTCTTTGGAGCTGGTGAAGCGGATGGCCTTGGAAGGGCACCAATCGACGCATCTGTTGCAGCCGTCGCAGTGCAGATCCACCGCAACGATGCTTACGTCCATCTCCCAATTTTTCAGAACCCGGATCCAGGACTTTTGGGGATTGTACTCGCCCTGCTTGTCCATGGAACAGATCAATTCACAGATGCAGCAACCCGTGCATCGCTCTGCGTCAAAAATGAGAACTTTTTCGTGCAAAGGATTGTTCATTTTTCCCTACCTCCTCAAAAAATAGTCTTGACATTCCGGACCCTTCTGGATTAGGTGTTAATCATCGACGTGTGCTCCGATCGCGTGGTATTGTCCCGGACGGCTGTCGGCGTACATGACACCTCGAGATCGTATCCATCAGTTTCACCTTATAAAAAGGCATCGTACAGGATTCACTTTACAACGTGCAAAGGAGGATGGCAATGAAAGAAATGGGGACGATGAAGAACACATGGATGGGGATCCTCTGGGTCATCGCGGGAATTCTGCTGATGGCGGCAGGGCCTGTTTGGGGGGCGCCCAAGGGCGTCTTGAAGCAGGCCATCCACTGGAGCGTTTCGGCCGACTGGTTTGACCCGGCAACGGGAAGCTTCGCCATTCCGACCTATCACCCCCTGTACCTCTTTCACGATGCGTTGCTCAAGCCCATGCCCGGAAACCTATTCGCCCCCAGCCTGGCGGAATCCTGGACCGTCAGCGACGATGCCAAGACCTACGAATTCAAGATCCGTAAGGGCGTCAAATTCCACAACGGCGATATCCTGACGGCCGAGGATGTGGTCTTCAGCTTCAAGCGCTACAAGGGGCCCGAAGCCCCTATGATCAAAAACAGACTGGACACGGTCGAAGCGGTGAATCCCAACCTGGTGCGTATTCGCTTCAAAACCCCGTTCCCCGATTTTCTGGAGTATCTGCTCCCCGGAGCAACCACCATTGCCTGGATTGTGCCTAAGAAGTACGTGGAAAAGGTCGGGGATCTGGGATTCAAGAAGCATCCCATCGGCTGCGGCCCGTACAAGTTCGTAGAGTATGTTCCCGGGGTCAAGATGGTGGCGGAAGCCTTTGAAGGCTACTGGCGGAAGGTGCCGAACATCAAGACCCTGGAGTTCTACAACATCCTTGAGCCGGCAACCCGTCTGGCCATGGTCAAGCGGGGCGAGCTCGACATGGCCCAACTGATGCAGGGGGTCTTTTACGAAGAGCTGAAGAAATCCCCGAACCTGCGGATGCTGGCTCCCCTGAGCGCGGTGAATTGGCTGGTCTACATCGGCGGGCAGTGGGATCCCAAATCACCCTGGGCCGATCCCCGGGTGCGCAAGGCCGCGAGCCTGGCCATCGACCGTCAGACCCTGGCGGACGTCCACATGCCGGGATGCGGGCCGGTGGGGACGCTGGCGATGAGCGGCGACCCGACGGCCGTTAATTTCCCGCCGGACCCGTACGACCCGGCGGCCGCCAAGAAGCTCCTGGCCGAAGCCGGATACCCCAACGGCTTCGACGGTGGAAAGTTCTATCCTTATGAGGGAGGCTACTGGCCCTACGGCGAACAGGTGGCCAACTACTGGAAGGCCGTGGGCATCAGTACGGAAACGGTTCTGTTGGATAAGCCGGCGCTGATGGCCCAGAGGGCGGCCGGAAAGATGAAAGGTGCGCTCTTCATCGACAACCCCACAGCGCCTCTGGTCGGATTGCGCCTGAGCGTGCTTTTCAGCGGCCGTTCCTACGGGAATTACCCCGATATCCAGGAACTCTGGAACAAGTACCAGAAGGAGACATCGCTGCAGGTCCGCAAGAATCTGCTCGACAAAATACAGACCCTTATCCACGAGCGGATCATGTGGATCCCTTTAACCGATACCAACTCTGTGGCCGCTGTCGGCCCGAAGGTAAAAGGCAATCCTTTCAAGCTCCAGCCGCTGATCTGGTTTGCTTGCCCCTTTGAGGACATCGAGCTGAATTGATCCGAACAGGGGCGACAAAAGGTTGGTTTACCCGTGCCAGGACGACTATGTCATCAGCAGGCCGCCGGTGACCTCCATGACCGCGCCGGTGATGTAGCGGGCCTCGTCCGAGGCGAGGAAAACGACGATCCCCGCCTGCTCTTCCGGCACGGCCAGCCTCCCCATCGGGTTTCGCCCCTCGCGCTCTTTCAGTCCTGCGGGATTCGCGGCAAAACTCCGCTCAGTGCGGGGCGTGAAGGTCGTGCCGGGAACCGTCGCATTGACCGTGATCCCCTGCCGCGCCACCTCGAGGGCGAGGTGCTTCGTGAAGCCGATCACTCCCGCCTTTGCGGCGGCGTAGGCCGGGCTGGTGAGACGCACCGGCAGCCGCCCCGCGTCGGAGGAGATATTGATGATGCGTCCCCAGCCGCGGGCGATCATGTGGGGCAGGACGGCCCGGCTGCAGAGGTAGTGGGACCGCAGGCAGAGCGCGAAGGTGATGTCCCACTCATCGGGAGATATGGTGAGGGTCGTCATACCGCCGAACCTGTTGCCGGTGCCGTTGACGAGGATGTCGATGCGCCCGAAGCGCCGCATCACCTCCTCGACCATCCGACGAACCGGATCGGGCTCGGTGACATCGCAGACGACCGCAACGGATCCGGTGCCGCGCGCTACCAGTTCTCCCGCCTTTTTTTCGGCAGCGACAGGGTCCTTGTCGACCACCGCCACCGACACGCCGTTGTCGGCAAAGGCGTTCCCGATCGCCCCGCCGATCCCGACGGCGCCGCCCGTCACGATCGCCACCTTGCCGGATAGATCTGAATACGTTCCCATGTCAATCCTGTAGACAAAACGCCCGGGAGTTTCTCCTTGCCTCCCGGGCGCGGTAGATTCTGTGCGAAACGGTCACTCCCCGTGCCGATACCGGCCTGCGGAGCCATCCAATGTCATCCCTTATCCGCATCTGACAGCGCAACCTGAACAGCGGCGCGCCCGGCCGTCAGAATCGGCCGGGCCACCGTCATCGTCATCCTCTTCGGGCGACCCTCATTGCGGCTGCAGGTTGTACTTCTTCACCAGCTTCAGGAACGTCTGCTCGATCTTGTTCATTTCCTTCAGAGAGTCCGCGGGCCCCTCCCAGGCCGCGGTGCATCCCAGGTTGGCCATGCCGGCGGCGTACCCCGGGTCGGCCAAGCCCTTCCTGAAAGCCTCCGCCAGGTGGTTCACGACGGCATCCGGGGTGCCTGCCGGTGCGCCCACCCAGTAGATGTTCATGATGCCCGCCATGTCGAACCCGTTCTCCTTGAAGGTAGGGATGTTCGGCATCCCGGGATCCCGCTTGTCCAGGGTGGTCGCCAGAACGTTGACCTTCCCGGACCGGTACAGCTCAGCCCAATGGGACGCGCCGCCGAAGTTGATGTCCGTATGCCCGCCCAGAAGGGCTGGGATGGTCTCGCCACCGCCGCCGGTGAAGGGGACCCGGATGCCCTGGACACCGGCCTCGTCCTCGAACACCGCGCGGACGATGTCCTCGGGGACCCAGTTCCCGCCGACCCCGATCTTGATCGTGTTGGGCTTCTCCTTGAACTTCTTGACCAGCTCCTTCAGCGGGATGTCGTAGGGCCCGCCCTTCTTGACGTACAGGCCGATGGGCATGATCGCGGTCTTGCCGATGATCCGGAAACTCTTCTTGTAGTCGTACGTCACCCCCTTGACGAGATAGGGGGTGAAAATCACGGCTACATTGAGATTCCCAAGGGTGTATCCGTCCGGTTTCGCTGCCGCCACGAAGGCGTACCCCCGCGTTCCCCCGCCGCCGGCTTTATTGACCACGACGATGGGCTTGCCTACATACTTCTCCGAGAACTTCCCGATCAGCCTCGCGACGCTGTCGTTGCTGCTCCCCGGGCCGAAACCGGAGACAAACTCGATCTCCCGGGTGGGATAATCCGCGCACAACACGGTCCCCGGAATCGCCAACAACGCCAGGGCCGCCGCCAACGAGAAAATCCAAACCTTTCTGTTCATGAACATTTCCTCCTTTCGCCGACTGTTATGATGTATCATATCCCCAAAAATCCCTTCGGAAGCCGCAGCTTCATCCAGACCTCGAAGATCAGGTACGAACCCACGGATCCGCCCAGGGCCCAAGCGATCACGACCTTCCAGGGCTGAGGTTCGATAAAACGCAGCAGCACGATCATGAGAAGAAAGGTCACGATGAGAAACCCGATGGTGTCCATCAGGAACCCGTAGAGGATCAAGGCCCCCAGCACCAGGAGGACCTTTCCCCAGCGGACGTCCTCCTCCAGGATTTCCTTGAGGGTCCTTTCGCTCTCCTTCCCCCTGGTGGTCTGCGCGAAAAGGGCGATCGACATGCCGCCCAGGATCACGCCGAGCCAGAGCGGGAAAAAGCCGGGTCCGGGATTGTGGAGGTTCCCGTAGGGGAGACCGAGGGCTGCCCAGATCATCCCCGCAGCGAGAATCGACAGAGCGAGCCCGCTCCACTGGTCAGCCTTTTTCATGCGTATCATCCCTTTTCAAATGGAATCGTCCTTCAAAATTGCGATCTTTTCCTGCCGCGTCTTGGTGAACATCGGCATGATCAGCAGAATGGCGGCGATCGCGAAAATAACCGCGGGAATCGGCCGGGTCACGAAAATCGAGAAGTCGCCCCGGGACATGATGAGGGATTGGCGGAAGGACTTTTCCATCATCGGTCCCAGGACCACCGCCAGGATGAACGGGGCGGCCTCGAATTCGAATTTCCGCATGAGGTACCCGACAACCCCGAAGAAGATCGTCAGGTAAATGTCGAGGACGTTGTTGTTGACGCTGTACACCCCGATCATGCAGAATAGGAGGATGAACGGGAAGAGGATGCGGTAGGGGATTTTCAAGACCTTCACCCACAGGGGGATCAGGGGGAGGTTCAGGACCAGGAGCATGATGTTGCCGATGTACATGCTGCAGATGACGCCCCAGAAGAGGTCGGGCTTCTTGATCATCAGCATGGGTCCGGGCGTCAGGCCGTGGATCATCAGGGCCCCGAGCAGCAATGCCATGACCACGTTGGAAGGGATGCCCAGGGTCATCAGGGGGATGAAGCACCCCGAGGACGCCGCGTTGTTGGCCGATTCGGGAGCGGCCACCCCTTCGATGACGCCGGTGCCGAAGAGGTCCGGCCTCTTGGATAAGCGCTTCTCGATCGCGTAGGATGAAAAGGAGGCGATGATCGCGTTCCCGCCGGGCAGGATGCCGAGGAAGAACCCAACGACGGTTCCGCGCAGGATGGCGCCGATGCTTTTCTTCCAGTCCTCGAGGGTGGGGAAGTAGCCCTTGAGTTTGGTCTCGAACACGGAGACCCGCATCGTCTTTTCGATGTTGCAGAGGATCTCGGCAATCCCGAACATCCCCATGGCGATCGGGACCAGGCCCACCCCCTCCATGAGCTCGGGAATCCCCAAGGTGAAACGCTGCATTCCGGTGGTGATGTCCATGCCGACGGTCCCGACGAAGAGACCCACGATCGCGACGATCAGGGCCTTGAGCATCGAGCCGTGCCCCAGGAAGGTCAGCACCGTCAGCCCCAGGCACATGAGCGCGAAGTACTCCGGAGGGCCGAAGGAGAGGGCGGCATCCACCAGCGGCGGCGCGAGAAAGGAAAGGGCCACGACGCCCAGCGTCCCGGCGATGAACGACCCGAAGGCGGAAATTCCCAGGGCCGCACCGGCCCTGCCCTTCCGGGCCATCTGATATCCGTCCAGACAGGTCACGACCGAGGCGGATTCTCCGGGGATGTTTACCAGGATCGAGGTGGTGGAGCCTCCGTACTGGCAACCGTAATAAATCCCGGCCAGCATGATGATTGCCCCCGTCGGAGACATGCCATAGGTCACGGGGAGGAGCATCGACATGGCCCCCACGGGGCCCAAACCGGGAAGAACGCCGACAAGCGTGCCCATGAGCGCCCCCAGAAAGGCACACAAGAGGTTCATGGGCTGCAGCGTAACGCCGAATCCAAATATGAGTTGCTGAATAGTCTCCATCAAACTCGCTCGGGGAATTCCGTAAGAACCTGCTTCCATGTAGAATGGAGGGTAAAAAACGTTCCCTATGGGGCCTTGCGTTCGCGCGACCCGAGGATAGGGAAACCCCCCTGGTATGTCAAGGAGATTTTAAACGGGAGATTTTGAACGGCGTAAAAGCCCGCCCGCAACAAACAAACTGCACTTGAAAAAATTCCGTGATATATAAGGCACGGTATTGCGATACCATCGAGAGAATAGGAAGCAGATAGGGAAAGTAACAATAAAACCGCACTATAGGGAAGGAACATGTACAGAGAACCACCGAAAGCACCCTGCAGGGAAGCGTGTCCGGCGGGAGTCGACGTGCCGCGCTATCTTCGCCTCATCGTCGCCGGCAAGTATGCCGAAGCGCTGGCCGTCATCCGTGAGAGCATCCCTTTTCCGGCCATTTGCGGCTACGTTTGTCCCGGCCCCTGCGAGATCAAGTGCCAGTTGGGCCGCGTAGCCGATGCTCCCGAGGCCATCAGGACGCTTAAGCGCTTTGTCGCCGACAACGCCTCGGGGGAGCGGCAGCCCGATCGTGAGATACCGCCTACCGGGAAGCGTGTCGCCATCGTAGGTTCGGGGCCGGCCGGTCTGACGGCCGCCTACTATCTGGCAGGACAGGGGCACAGGCCCACCATCTTCGAGGCGCTGCCCGAGCCGGGGGGAATGATGCGCGTGGGGATACCGGCCTACCGGCTCCCGCGGAATATCCTCGATGCCGAGATCGAAGATATCAAGAAAGCCGGTGTCGAAGTGAAGACGGGCGCCCGGATCGAATCGCCGGATGGCCTTTTTGCCCAGGGCTATGATGCCGTTTTCCTCGCCGTCGGAGCCCATCGCGGAGTCAGAATGGGAATAGAAGGGGAAGATAGCCCGGGGGTCGTCGACGCCCTCTCTTTCTTGCGCCGGGTCAATCTGGGTGACGGCCCGGCGGTGGGCAAGAGCATGGCCGTGGTCGGCGGCGGCAATTCAGCCGTGGATGCCGCACGGACCGCCCTCCGGCTGGGCGCCAGAGAGGTAACGATCGTGTACCGCCGGACCAGAGAGGAGATGCGGGCTTACCCGGAAGAGATAAATGAAGCCGTCCGCGAAGGGGTGAATATCGTCTTTCTCGCCACCCCCAGCCGGATAAGCAGCGAAAACGGACGCCTCAGAATGGAGTGCCTCCGCACGCTGCCAAGCAGGAAAGATTCCGGCGCTCCTCCCGCGCCGATCACGGGCAGCGAATTCACCGTGGACGCGGAGACGGTGATCGTGGCCGTCGGCCAGGAGCCGGAGATCCCCTGCGCGTTTTCCCTGCCGCTGAACGGAAAGACGATCCGGACCGCCCCCGACGGCATGGCGACGGCAATACCCGGGATCTTTGCGGGCGCCGACTGCGTCACCGGACCCCGGTCCGTCATCGAAGCGATTGCCGCCGGACGGCAGGCCGCGATCGCCATCGACCGCTACCTCGGGGGACGCGGAGTCATCGAAGAGCGACTGGCGCCGCCCGAGGTTGCGATGCCGCCGGCAGCGACCGATTATCCTCCCCCGACGGCCATCGTGACTCCGATCCCGCTCCTGTCCGTCGCCGAGCGGTTCAACGGCTTCCCCGTCGTGGAACTGCCGCTCTCCCCGGAGATCGCCGCGCAGGAAGCAAACCGCTGCCTGAGATGCGACCTTCCCATCGTAGCCGAGGCAGCGAAATGCCGGTCGTGCTATGTCTGCCAACTGGTATGCTCGCTCCGGCTGGAGGGCGCCTTCGAAACCTCGAAGGCCGCCATCGCTATCCAACCGGTCATGAAACCCGACGGCGACACGGAGATCCGGATCTCCTTTGAAGATAAATGCGATTCCTGCGGCCTGTGTGTCCGATACTGTCCCTTCGGCGCCCTGACCCGGGGATCTTCAGGCGGGAAAGTCGAAATTTCAGTCTGACAATACGAAACAAGGCAAGACCAGAAAGGAGGCATTTGCCGTGTCGGAAAATACCTTTGGCGGCTATGCAGGTAAGATACTCAGGGTAGACCTCACCAACGAACGGAT
>VFSW01015567.1_pt1 | contig 10439 bp, 10 predicted proteins | sample 5358111 | NCBI WGS metagenome assembly VFSW01 (sample SAMN11554181, study PRJNA540505) | mine drainage metagenome | isolation source: sediment from site ElyBrook_90M | place: USA: Ely Copper Mine, Vershire, VT | collected 2017
GTTCTCATTCTAGCTAACGCGCGCAGGTACGCCAATCTGCTTCGCGGATTCCCGTTTCGCCGCTCGCCTTCGCCCCACGTCCGCGACCCGGCCACTCGCCCCTCCCAGGCATGTACAATGGGTCTATGCCCATCCGGCTCATCGCCATGGATATTGATGGCACGCTGCTCGATAGCCGCACCCAAGTGCCCGAGGACAACGCCCGCGCCATTGCCGAGGCCGCCGCGCGCGGCATCGAGATTCTGCTCGTTACCGGCCGCCGCTTCGACTTTGCCCGCGCCGTCGCCGACGCCCTGCCCTGCGATCTCCACCTGATCGTCAACAATGGCGCGCTGATCAAGTCCAAAACCGGCGAAACGCACCAGCGCCTGCTGCTTCCCGCCCAGACCGCGCGGCAAGTGATTGAACTGACTCCCGAGTTTCGCTCCGCCGCGGCCGTGTTTTTCGACCGCCCCCGCGCCCGGCAAGTCATTCTCGAACGCGTGGATTGGGATGATCCCGTCCGCGGCGGATATTTCCGCCGCAACCGCGAATACATCGCCGAAGTCGCGCCCCTGGCCGCCTGCCTGGACGGCGACGACCCCATTCAGATCATGTACGTGGGCGACTGCCGAAGAATGCGGGAGGCAAAACGCGCCCTCGAACAACTGCCCATCGCTGCTGCCTTCACGCTCGCGCTCACCGAATACGAAGATCGAAACTTGTCGCTCGTGGATGTGCTGCGGCCCGGCGTCAACAAGGGCGCGGCGCTGGCTGACTGGGCACGCCGCCGCGGAATCGCCCGCGAGGAAATCATGGCCATGGGAGACAATTGGAATGACCGCGAAATGCTCGATTTCGCCGGCCTGCCCGTGGTGATGGGCAATGCCGTCCCCGGGTTGAAATCCCTGGGCTGGAGCGTTACCCTGTCCAATGACGAGTGCGGTGTCGCCCGGGCCATTCGCCGGCACGCCTTCGGCATGTAGCCGCGCCCGGTAACGCGTAAAAGCGTGCAGAACGCATCTGACAACCGTTTGCAACACGTTCCTGTTCCTGTCATTCCGAGCGAAGCGAGGAATCTCTCTTCGTAGCGCGCCAAGGAAACGATGGCCTCCCGGCCTTTCGCCGTGGCGGACTCTTCGGAATGGCAGATTCGCGACGTCGTGCAGCAGACGCCCAAAAGGGGGATTGCATGAAGCTTTGGATCGGACTAGCGGTGCTTTTGGTGATGACTTTGGCGAGCGGCGCGCCCGCCCCGGCGCAAATGCCGGTAGCCCCCCAGAATCCCACGATTGCTTCGACACTCGATTTCCAGCTCTCCATCGTCGAGAGGGAATTTGTCTCGGTTGCCGAGGCCATGCCCGAGGACAAATACTCCTTCGCGCCCACCAACGGCGAGTTCAAGGGCGTGCGCACCTTTGCCCAGCAGATCAAACACGTCGCGACAACGAACAACCGGCTCTTCGGAGCCATTCTCGGTCAACCCGTCTCCACAGGCTCGGCCGAAGGCGAAGGCTCCAATGGCCCCGATTCCATCCAGACGAAAGAACAAATTCTGAAATACCTGCGCGATTCATTCGCGCTCGGGCACAAGGCCATCGCCACAATCACGCCGGAGAATGCCCTGGTGGCGCTGAAGACCCCGCCCGTCCCGTTTCTGAAGACGCCGATGGCGCTCGCCAGCTTCGCCTCGGTGCATTGCATGGACCACTACGGCCAGATCGTCGAATATCTGCGCGCGAACGGCCTGATCCCGCCCGCCAGCCGCCCGCGTCCCGCTGCCGGCCGCCCGACCTCATGAAACGCTGCGTCATCCTCGGCGTCGTTGTAGTAGCTGCCCTGGCGGCTCCCCTGTCGCGGGCCGATTACGCCGTGCTGCGCTCGGGGTTGCGGCTGCATGTCGCCGGGTATGAACGCAGAGGCGATCGCGTGCTCCTCACGGTCGCCGGCGGCGAGGTGGACATTCCAGCCACCGATCTCGCGAGCATCGAGCCGGAAGACACGTTTGAAGCGCTGCCGGCGGTTCCCGAAGCTCCTTACGGTGAACTCGTTCGGGCCGCGGCCCAAAAGCACGGCGTGGACGAAAAACTCATCCGCCGGGTGATTGCGGCGGAATCGAATTTCAATCCCCGGGCCGTCTCGCGCAAGCAGGCTCTCGGACTGATGCAGTTGCTTCCCAAGACCGCGGCGCGCTTTGCCGTCGTCAATGCCTTCGATCCCGCCGCCAATATTGACGCCGGCACGCGCTACCTGAAGGAACTCCTGGACCGTTACCGCGGCAACGTCCGCCTGGCGCTGGCCGCCTATAACGCCGGCCCGGAGATGGTGGACCGCTACGGCGGCGTGCCTCCGTTCGCCGAGACTCGCCACTATGTGAACCAGATCCTCGCCACCCTCGCCGCCGGTTCCCCGAGCGCACCCCGCCGCTGAACTCTAAGGAACTTCTGAATAAGGGATTATTTCACCGGGCTGATGTCTGCGCGCAAGGGGTTGCCTTTGTAGCGGCCGCCTCGCCTTTCAGGCGGGCGCTTTTGGCTTGTTCCCAAGGGAAGCTGGCCCAGGTGTACCCGCGCCAGGAAGCATCAGAGGACTTATTCAGAGGTTCCCCAACAGTTCGCGGACAAACCCATTATCGTGTCATTCCGAGGAGCAAAGCGCGGGGGATGCGTCCCGGCGCATTTGTCGGGACGACGAGGAATCTCTCTTCTTCGCCAGCTGTTAATCGCGCTTCGCTGCTTTCACCAGCAGGTTGACCATCGGGACATGGATCGCGCCCGCGCCGTCCATGGGACTCTTCTCGAGATACCGATCGATGACTTCGCGCAGAAATATAGGCCGCTTCTCCGGCTCCATCCGCTCCGCATAGGGCATCCCCGTAGTGCGCAGCCAACCCTCGAAGCCTTCCCGGCCAGCGTGCGCCACATCGCGGTGCAGCAATTCCAGCCGCTCGACCATGAATCCGCACTGTTCGAGCCACGCCCCGTATTCCTCCGGGCCATAAAAACCAAAGGGACTTTCGAAGCCCTGAAAATGGGCGCTCCACGCCGGCTCCCGCATGACGGCGTCCAGAACCTCCTGTAGTCCTCCGAGCGTGTCCCGCGCTGCAAACGTGAGGTACAGCTTCCCGTGAGACTTCAGTGACCGGCGAATGCCCCGCAGCACGGCGAGATGGTCCTTCACCCAGTGCAGCGCGGAGGTCGAGAAGACTACGTCGAACTCCCCGAGGAATGGCAGGGCCGTGGCGTCGATGGTTTCAAAGGCGAGATTGGAATGGAGGGATTGCTGCGTCTGCCGAGCCGCGGCAATCATTTCAGGGGAACTGTCAATGCCAACCACCCGGCCGCGCGGCACCTTCTGCGCCAGCGCCGCGGTGAGCCGTCCATCGCCGCAGCCGATGTCCAGCACGGCCTCGCTTCCCGACAGCTCCAGCGCGTTGAGTTGCTTCCGGCCGAACTCTTCCTGTATCCGCGAATTGCGTGCGTAGTCCCGCGCGTCCCAGGCAAACGCCTTGCCGGATGCGGAAGGCTCGGTGGACACCCCGCGCCTCTCTATTGCGTGGCGGGCTTCTCGCCCAGGCGCCGCATGCGCTCCTGCAGCTTCTTGCGCAGCGGTCCGGGCGCGTTGGGATTGAAGGCCACCAGATACCACAGCGGCTGGCTGCGGTCGCGGCTCAGGCGCGAAAGCGTCGCACCATCCGTGTTGGGATGGCGCGCGATATTTTCGCGGATCGCCGCGTAGGGATGGTGCGACAGCCGGGTCAGCGTCTTGGCCGTCACCTTCGGATGCTCGCTGATCAGCCGCAGCAAATAGTAATCTTCCTTCGGCGTTTCCCGCGACAGATAATCCAGCGCGTCGGGCTTCACTTCGGCGCTCAACACCGTCGCCACTTTCTCGTCCCACCCGGCGTTGATGCGGTTCAGCTCCTGCGTCCGCGCGTGGATCAACTGCTCGATCACCCGCGCCTCCTGCTCGCGCCGGGCCACCGGCAGCGCGCTCCGCTCCACCGAATCGAGCACGCGCAGCAGGTGCTGCCGCTCGCCAAAAACAATCTGCGAAGTCCTCACCATCTTGCCCTTGGTCTGCGCTCGCACTAAATCGGAACGTCTCATGTGTAGGTCACCCCGCAATCCCACGAATCCCAAAAATACCGCGCGGCCCATGGCCGTGCATAGACCCCAATGCCACTTCCAGTCCCCGCTCTAAACTCCACAAGCGCGCCGCCACATGATGGAACCCCGCAAGCCCCGGACCCGGCCGTAGACACCGCCACCGCGCCGATTCGGTCGGCCCTGCCATTGCCCTCTGGCACCGCGCACCATAAACAGCCGTGCGCATTATCTAGCGCCCACCAAGTGGAGTAAAGCAGCGTCCAGCCCCCTTGTTCCATAGCCAGCAATAGATGGTTCTAGAACCATCCCGCGGAGCCGGCGATGCCTAGGCGGTCCGCCCCGAAGTAAGCCACAAGCGCCGAGTGCGTTTTCACGGTCAACGCTATTTGCTCAGGATGTCCCGCTTCATGCCCTGCCGATACAGCGCACGGATGCCGTAGCCAATCAAAACTAGTAGCGAAGACACTAAGAAAAACTTCACTGATTGGCCGAGATACGGAATACGCCAAAAGGAGACCATCCACGCAGGGATCCGACCGAAGATAGAGACGGTCAGCATCAAAATTACCGCATACCCGGATATTACAGCCCAGGCTCCTATCAACATTCGCGGAATTGTTGTCATGGTCGTCTATATCTCCGGTCTTTCCTTCCGAAGCACTTGGGGAGTGTACACGGCAAAACAATAAAGGCACGCCCCGTACCAGAACCCAAGCAGCAGGACGACAAACGATAAACGCCTTATCCATTTCTTGGAACGGTCAATGCGAATCCAGTACCGCAACATGCCAATCCACAGGAAGAATACAGCGACCGCTCCTACCGCGCCCAAAATATCCCAAACGAGCCTCATCCACAAAGACATGTGTGCAATGTCGATCCTGCCCAAGAATACGGGAGTCAAAGCAAGCAGATAGACCGCGGACACTAGAAAGAGCTTGACGGCCTGGCGGGTGACGAGCCAGTCGTCCTCGAACCGATTGTATAGCCCCCACGGCCCCCAATGCCTATCGTTCACGAAGTTCATAGTCCGTTCAATCGGTAGGTGGCTCAGCCTTGCCCGCCACTGGACACGAGGCTTGACCCTAACCCACGCGCGGCATCATACCATCGCGGCATTTTACTAGGGAGTACGTTGTAGGGGTAGGTTCTGCGGGTGCCCCATCCTTCGCGCCGTGTGCGAAGGGTGGGGCTTTTCGGCCCCCAGCCTCAATTCGCAACCGGACACGCCTCAGCGGAGAAATGGGTTGTGTTCGCGCTCCTCCCCGATTGTAGTCGGATCGCCATGGCCGGGAATGACCACAACTTCATCGGGAAGGACGAGCAGCTTTTCATGAATGGACTTCATAATCTGCGGATACGACCCGCCGGGAAGATCGGTGCGACCGATGCTGCCCTGGAACAGCGTGTCGCCCGCCAGCAGATGCGGAACGCCCGGCGCTCGATCGTGCGCGTGGGCGTGGGCATGGGCGTGGCCGTGATCGTGCGCCTGCGGGGCGGCGTTGGGATCAACGACAAGGCTGATGCTCCCCTGCGTGTGGCCGGGCGTGTGCAGAATCTGCGCCGCAAAGCCGCCCCAGCGCAGCGTGTCGCCTTCCTTCACAAAATCGTCAATGCTCACCATTTCGGGCGTGGGCACTCCGATCCACTGCGCCTGCGTCTCGAGCGTGGTGTACAGCTGCAGATCATCCCTATGGATCAGGACGGGCGCGCCCGTGGCGCGATGCAACTTGGCCAGTCCGCCGACGTGGTCAATGTGCGTGTGCGTGCTGACGATGGCCATGACCTTGAGGTTGTCCTGGCGGAGAAGCTCGAGGATATAATCCACCTCGTCGCCGGGGTCCACCACGATGGCTTCGTGCGTCTCCGCGTCGCCCAGAATCGAGCAATTGCACTGCAACAGGCCGACGGGGATCACTTTGTGGATGAGTCTTTCGGGCATGAAAAGGCAGTATAACAGCAAAATCCAAGCCGTTTGGAACGTAGCGTGTGTTTGCCAACGCTAGATTCTTTGTGGGTCGCGGCTTCAGCGCGCCGTTTGCGTCCCGGACAGCAGTCGGGACCGCGACATTAGGCCCACAAAATGAGAACGGCTTTAGCCGCTGAAGCTCCCTGCAACGGCCCTCGGCCGGATTACTCGGTTTCGGAAGAATTTGCCTCGGCCAATGGCGCGGCAGGCCGCTGCTCGGGGGGCAATCCGGCCGCCACCAGCGACTCGACGCGGGCGAGCAACTCCCCCCGGCGTTCCAACGTGTATTCCGAGGCGTCCACGGCGGGCCCAAATCGAATAGTCACCTCGCCCGGACGCAGCGTCCACTTCCCTTTCTGCATCAGGTTCTGAGTCCCCACGACCGACACCGGCACCACAGGAGCCCCGGCCTGAATCGCCATCACGAACGTGCCTTTCTTGAACGGCAGCATGCGCCCCTCGGGGCTGCGCGTTCCTTCCGGAAACACCGCGAACGACAGCCCATCCTTCAGCCGGCCCGCGGCGATGTCCACGCTGGCCGTGGCGGCTTCCCGGCTGGCGCGGTCCACGGGAACAAACTGCGCCACGCGCATCGCGGTAGCCAAAATCGGAATGCGGAAAATCTCCTTCTTGGCCAGGAATGACACGCGGCGCGGAATCACGGCCACCAGCGCGGGTGGGTCGAGGTTGGAGACGTGGTTGGCGGCAAAAATGCACGCGCGCGCCGGAATGTTCTCCAGGCCTTCCACGCGAATGCGCAGTCCGGCCATGCGGCAAGCCAGCCGAATAGCTTTCGTTGCCGTGCCGTACAGCAGTTCCGGGTTGCCGGCCAAAAGACTCCACACGATCAGCCACGGGAACGCGAGCACGATCCCCAGCGTGACAAATACCACGACAGCGAAGGTGCGAATCATGACGAGAACGATTTCACAGTAGACCGCCTAGCCCGATTTTCTCACCACGAACTCAACAGAGTCACAAATAGTCGCTGATTCATTGAGGATGTTGTTTCTTGCCGTTCTTCTGTAGGGGCATCCCGCCGATTACGCGGGACCGTGCCCGCTTTCAGCCCATCGTCCCGACTCTGGCGCACCGGTACGCGGCATTTTGATTATCTCGTGCCGCTCGACCAGATTTTGTGGCGGCCGCCTCGCTTCTCAGGCGGGCGTCCTTGAACTTGTGAGAAGGCCGGACTGGTGTCCTGTCCCGCAAATATGTGGCAATGGTTCGCAAGTTGTAACCCGCTGTAGGGGCGCTGCTTGCTGCGCCCCGCCCGGCCGCAAGATTTGGGAGCTATTTTCGGGACACCACACTAGCAGGTTGCGAAAAAAAACGCATTTTAGGGGGCCGGAGCTTCCAGCTCCGACAAAAGACCCGCATCCTCATCAAAAGTTTTAACCCCTGAGGCGCCGGTTTTGATTCCTTCCCAAAGCTGCTGGAGCCGTGAGTGGATGCAAGCAACATGTCAGTCGGTGCTGCCCCGCAGGATCCCTTCGCGGATGCGGCGCTGGCGGCTGGAGGGATGCGGCATCTCGGAAATGGAATAGCGCTTTCTCGTGGCCGTGCCCAATGCGTAGGAAATGGCCAGCTTTTCGCCCTCGCGATCCACCAGGAACGCCACCTTCTCTCCCGGCGCAAGATTTTGCAGCGACGCCACGTCGGCCCATGTGGCGGCCTTGCCGTCCCATTCGGCAATTGTATCGCCCACGCGCAAACCGGCGGCCTCCGCCGGCCCTCCGGGCTCCACCCAGGCGACACCGAGCCGCATCTCAAACGCGCTGCCGGGCGAAAACCCGATGTCGGCGGTCTGCAGCGATTCCACGTTCAAAGCGAGCCCGGCGAGCGCCAGAAACGAATCGTACGGAATGTCGTCCGTCCCCGCGACGTAGCGCCGGAAAAAATCCTCCAGGCTCACCCCAGCCACTGCCTCGGCCGCGGCGCGAATGCCCTCGCTTCCGTTGTAGAACGTGTGTCGCTGCGCGTATCCGGCGTACAGCCGGCGCAGCACGTCGTCGAGCGACTTGCGATTGTCGGTCGCATCGCGGATCGTCAGGTCGAGCAACACGCCGAGCAACTGGCCCTTGTTGTAATACGAGATGCTGCGGTTGGGAGCGTTGTAGGCGTCGTACTTTTCCAGCCATGCGTCCAGACTCGATTCCTCCGCGCTCTGCCATTTCCGCGCCGGCCGTCCCTCCAGTTGCTCGATCTGCCAGGCCAGGTCGCCGTAGAACTGCCTCTTCGGCCACAGCCCGGTGCGCTCCAGCGTATAGGCGCTGTACGCGCTGGTGACGCCCTCGGCGAACCACAGCGCGCGCGTGTACTGCTCCCGCGTGTAATCCACCGGCTCGAAGGCCTGCGGGCGAATGCGCTTGACGTTCCAGGCGTGGAAGAATTCATGCGCCGCCAGTGCCGCGGCGTTTGCCACCGACGTGTCGGCGATCGCCGTGGAATTGGCGTGCTCCATGCCGCCCCCGCCCACTTCCGCGTACGGCCCGATGTGGAAGATAAACGTGTATTCCTTGCGCGGCGAATCGAACGGCGCGCCGCCCATCAGTTGCAGTTCGTACTTCGTAATGGACCGCAGGCAATCCTCCAGAAACGCCTTGTCCCATTTCTGCGCGTCCACCACCACGCGGAAGTGCGCCCCGGCATTGTCGAATTCAAATTGCGCGAACATCCCGGCCTCAACGGGAGCGTCCACCAGAGCGTCGTAGCCGCTGGCCGCGAACGAGTTCTTCCCCGGTCCGGCGGGAAGTTCCGCGGCCACCCGCCATCCATCGGGCACGTCCCTGAAGGTGACCTCCACAGCCTCGGCGCGGCGGTCCGGCACGTACAGCAGTATCTCGGCGAGATTTAAAAACGCGTGATGTGCGTTGAGCTGCGAATTGAACGGCCCGGGATCATCCCATTCGATCGCGTAGTCAATCTCCACGTCGCCTCTCGAACCCTCGGCGGAAGACCCTGGCATGCGAACCCGCCACGTCTGTTTGTCCATCGGCTCCAGGGAGGGCGCACCCGATCCCATCGCGTGGCTGGCCGCATGCATGCCGTGCACGCGGTAGGCGAAGTCGCGCACTTGATAAATCGCGTTCCACGCCGGCATGGCCACGACGATCTCTGGCCGCTCCGTCTCCACCGTCATGGCGATATGCAACACGTGCTGCTCGGGATGCGCCAGCGATACCTGGTAGCGAATCGTGGCGCCCGCCGGCCCCGCCGCCGCCAATATGACCGACAACGCGAACAGCGGCACGCAAAGCGCCCGCCTCATCCAATGTCCACCAACGGTGCCGCGAGACCCCCGCTTCATGCGCGCCCACCGGCACGGGCAGTGAGCTTTTCCAGGAGCTTGGCGGTGAGGCCGTCAAAGCTGCCGTTGGACATGATGAGCACCATGTCGCCGGGCGCGCCCTTCGCCAGCAGATACTCCACGATTTCATCGGTGGCGCCAAAAGCCTGGGCGACACATCCCCGCGCGCGCGTCGCCGCGGCAATCGTTTCGGGCGACAGCCGGTCCTTTTCCTCGATCAATTGCGCGCGGCTGACCGGACCCAGCAGCACGCCGTCGGCCAGCGCCAGCGCGTCGGGCAGCGCCTCCTCGAACACTTTGCGCCGCATGGTGTTCGACCGAGGCTCCACCGCCGCCCAGATCTTGCGCCCCGGCCAGCGCGTCCGCGCCGCCTCGATCGTCAGCCGGATAGCGGTGGGATGGTGCGCGAAATCCTCCACCACCAGCATGCCGCCGGCTTCCCCCTTGATCTCCATGCGGCGGCGCACGCTCTCAAACGTGCTCAGGGCGCGCTCGATCGCTTCCCGCTCGATCCCCCGGCCGTGCGCCAGCGCCACCGCCGCCAGCGCATCCAGCACGTTGTGGCGCCCCGCGACCGGAATGCGAATGCGCGCCGCCTCGCTCCCGCGATGCGCCACGCGGAACTGGGTCGCCGAGTCGTTCCACAGGATGTCTCCGGCGCACCAGTCGCACCCCGGCGTGAGCCCAAAAGTTTCCACGCGGCAGAACGCCTTGGCCGTGGCCTCTTTCAGCTCGGGACTCTCCCCCCAGATCAGAATGCGGCCCCGCCGCGGCACCAGATTCACCAAACGTCGAAACTGCAGCGCGATCGAGGCGAGGTCGGGGTAAATATCCGCGTGGTCGTATTCCAGCGAAGTGAGGATCAGTTCCTCGGGATGGTAGTGCAGAAATTTCGGGCCCTTGTCGAAGAAGGCCGTGTCGTACTCGTCTCCCTCGATGATGAACTCTTCGCCGCCGCCCAGGCCGTAGCTGCGGTCGCCGAAGTTCGGCGCCACCCCGCCGATCAGGAAATCCGGCCGGCGCCCCGCCGTCTGAAAAAGCCACGCCAGCATGGCCGTGGTCGTCGTCTTGC
>VFSW01015568.1_pt1 | contig 10439 bp, 7 predicted proteins | sample 5358111 | NCBI WGS metagenome assembly VFSW01 (sample SAMN11554181, study PRJNA540505) | mine drainage metagenome | isolation source: sediment from site ElyBrook_90M | place: USA: Ely Copper Mine, Vershire, VT | collected 2017
TGACGGCGCCCGGAGGGAGCCGCACGCTGGAAGATGTTCACAATATGCTCGCCGCGGGAGCCGCGCGCAGCGGCGCCAGCGGGGGCGTGAAGATCATGCAGGAAGCGGCGGGAACGGCCGCCCCGGCCGCGAATCAGGGCGGATATTGACGACGCCAGCCATGTCCACTCCCCGGAAATCCTCGGTAAGGTTCCGCGAACGCGCGGAATTGCTCGACTTCCTGCTCGAAGTGTCGCGCGTCACCTCGGAGACGCTGGATCTGGACAAGCTGCTGGCCGAGGTCGGCTCCATTGTGAAAACCGTGCTGGCCTACGATCTATTCGCGATTCTCCTCTACAACGAGAAGCAGCAGGGCCTGAGCATTCGTTATTCGATCGGCCACCGCGAGGAGCTGGTGCGGAGCCTGGTGGTGAAGCTCGGCGAGGGCGTCACGGGCTCGGCCGCGGCGACGCGCCTTCCCGTAATGGTGGACGACGTTCGGCAGGACTCGCGGTATTTGAACGCGCTCGACGCCGTGCGCAGCGAACTGGCCGTGCCGATGCTGGCGCGCGGCAAGCTGGTGGGCGTCATCGATGTGCAGTCGACGCGCGTGAAGGCCTACTCCGAACACGACCGCGCAATGCTGCGGCTGATCGCCGCGCGGGTTGCCTTTTCGATCGACAACGCCCGTCTGTACCGCCGCGTGGAGCGGCAGAACCGCACGCTGCGCACGCTGGCGCATCTGTCGCAGGAGTTCCGCTCGATCCTGGACCTGGATGAATTGTTGAGCAAGATCGCGGCTACGATCCGCACGCTGATCGCCTACGATGCCTTCAGTATTTACCTGGTGGACGCCGAGAAGAAGCTTCTCCGGAGCCGTTTCAGCGTCCGTTTCGACGAGCGCGTTACGGTGGACAACATCCCGATTGGGAAGGGCATCACGGGAACCGCGGCCGAGACCAGGGAGGCCGTGCGCGTGATCAACACCGCGCAAGATCCCCGCTACATCGCCGCGCACGAGGACGTCCGCGCCGAGCTGGCGACGCCGCTGATCGTGCAGGATCGGGTGGTGGGCGTTCTGGACGTAGAAAGTCAGCACCTGGGCTTCTTCACGGAAGACCATCAGCGGACGCTTTCGCTTCTCGCTCCGCAGATCGCCGCGTCGGTGGAAAACGCGCGGCTGTACGAGGAGATCGCCACGCGCGAGCAGCGCATGGATCAGGATCTGAAGGCCGCCCGCAAGCTGCAGCACGTACTGCAGCCTCGGCAGGCGCCGGAGATTCACGGTCTGGAGATCGCCATCCGGTCGCGTCCGGCGCGGGAGATTTCGGGCGACGTCTACGATTTCTTCGATAACGGAGATGATTACGCCGTCATCGCGTTCGGCGACGTGAGCGGCAAGGGTGCGGCGGCGGCGCTGTATGGCGCGCTGGTCAGCGGGCTGCTGCGGATCCTCGCGCCTCGGCGCAGAAGTCCGGCGTTGCTGATGCAGTCTCTTAATGAAACGCTGCTGGAGCGCAAGGTCGATGCGCAGTACGCCACACTGACGCTGGCGCTGTGGGAGCCGCGGCTGAAGCAATTCAAGATTTGCAACGCCGGCGCGGAGCCTCCGCTGATATACCGCAAAGGCGAGATCCTGAAGCCGCATTCCGAAGGCGTGCCCATCGGCCTGTTGGAGGATCGCCAGTACGACGAAGTGCTGCATCTGGCCGAGCCGGGCGATCTGATGCTGTTTTTCTCCGACGGTGTGGAGGACCAACTGAACGCCAAGGAGGAGGACTTCACACGCGGGCGCGTCACGAGGCTGCTGAAGAAGCACGGCACGGCGTCTCCCAAGGCCCTGGCCGATGCGATCTTCGCGGATCTCGACGCGTTTCGCGACGACACGCCAATCACCGACGATCAGTCGGTGGTGGTGATCAAGGTTCTCTAGGACATGAATCCGATCGAATATCGACACAGAGTGCTCTGTTGTGACGGCGTCGCGCTAGCCGACATCGCCGCCGGGGCGGGAACGCCCTGCTACGTGTATTCCGCGCGGACGATCGTGGAAAATTTCAAAGCCTACGATGCGGCGTTCGGGGCGCAGCCGCATACCGTGTGCTACGCGGTGAAGGCCAACAGCAATCTGGGGATTCTGAAACTGCTCGCGGAGGCCGGCGCGGGGTTCGATATCGTCTCCGGGGGCGAACTGTTCCGCGTGCTGAAGGCCGGGGGTGATCCGGGCAAGGTGGTATTTTCAGGCGTCGGCAAAACGGCTGCGGAAACCGACGCGGCTCTGGACGCCGGCATTTTTGCGTTCAATTGCGAATCGGAGCCGGAACTGGCCCTGATCGACGCGCTGGCTCACCGCCGGGCGATGCGGGCGCGCGTCGCGATGCGCGTGAATCCGGATGTGGACGCGGCAACGCATCATTACATCTCCACGGGACGGTTGGCCCACAAGTTCGGCATCGACATTTCCGAAGCTGAGGTGGTTTACGAGCGCGCTCGGCAGTACGAAAATCTGTTGCTGCACGGCGTGAGCTGCCACATCGGCTCCCAGTTGATGAATCCGGAACCGGTGATGGAAGCGGTGGACCGCGTCCTGGCGCTGATTGAACGGTTGCGCGCCAAGGGTTTTTCGATTAACCATGCGGATCTGGGCGGAGGCCTGGGCGTCGCCTACAAGCCGGAGGACTCGACTCCGGAGATCGCGCGTTTCATTGAGACGATGCGCGAGCGGGTGAAGGACCGTGGACTGCATGTGATGGTGGAACCCGGGCGATCGATCGTCGGCGCGGCAGGCGTTCTCGTCGCGCGGGTTTTATATCGCAAGACGACGGGCGATAAGAGCTTCGTGATTCTCGACGCCGCAATGAACGACCTGATCCGCCCTGCGCTATACAGCGCGTATCATGAGATTCTGCCGGTGCGCCTAACCGATGCCCCGAAATCGAAGGTCGACGTCGTCGGACCCGTGTGCGAGACGGGCGATTTTTTGGCCAAGGACCGCGAACTGCCGGGCGTGATGCCGGGCGATCTGCTCGCGATCTGCACCGCGGGAGCGTACGGATTCACCCAGTCGTCGAACTACAACTCGCGCCCCAGAAGCGCGGAGGTGCTGGTGGAAGGCGACCGCTGGCGCGTGGTGAGGGCGCGGGAAACCTACGAGGATCTGGTCAGGGGTGAGGGCGCGCCCCCGCACTAAGCTTCGCCTTTATTGCTGATACTGGAACGTGCCGACGTAAGCGCTGCGTTTGCCGGGATAGCTCCACGTCGTGTTGAGACCCTTGCCCTGATACGACTGCTCCACCGTGTAAGCGGCCATCGCGTGGTCGAGCTGCGTCAGCGGCTTGTACCAGACTTCTTCGTTGTGGCAGATCTTGTCGGTGTCGGCAAGCGCGCGCGTTTCCACCTTGGCCAATTCGCCGGCCACCATCTTGGCCTCGCGCGAATGCATGTCGCCGGTGGTTAACGCGATCGTGCGCGCTTCGGTGCGCACCACGTCGTTCAACAGGCCCGCGCCCATTTTCTGGGCAAACTGGGCCAGCGCGAGCCGCTGCTCAGGAGACGCTTTCTCATCCACGATGAGCACGGCGTGCGCGCCCACCGGGTCCGGGTGCATGTAATCGCCCAGCGTATTGTCCGAGCGCACCACGCCGACGACCGACAAGCCGTCGAGCGGAACGCCTTCCCAGGAGCCTTTTTCGATTTTCCAGCCGAGCACCGCCAGATTCCCCGTCAACTCCACTTCGGAGTTGGCGAAGCAGGGGCCGGTGTAGATGTCCGCGGTGCGAGCTTCCACATATTCGCCGCGAACACGAGTCATGGAGCCGAGGTCGGCGGCGGAAACCACCGTGGCAACCGAAAGAGCGAAGACGAGGGTTTTCATACCTTCAAAATACCACGCTCTGGTAATGGAAAAATATTAGGAAGTGCGCATGCCGCGTAAAGCTGTAACCTGCCGTGAGATAGACTAGGGGTTGGCTATGTCCAGTCCCGCCTCTATCAGCTCTCCGGCCGAGCTTCTCAACGATCCCAGCCTTTACATCGATCGCGAAATTAGCCTGCTGGCGTTTCAGCGGCGCGTTTTGGAGGAGGCGCAGGATCCGGCCAATCCGCTGCTGGAGCGGGTGAAGTTCCTGTCCATCCTTTTCTCCAACGTGGACGAGTTTTTCATGGTCCGCTTCGCGGTGTTGAAGCAGAAGGCAGCCACGGTGCAGGATCCCTCCATCGGGGACCAACTGGACCGCATCCGCGCCGCCGTGCAAAAGCTGATGCGCGAGGCCTACGCGGGTTGGCGGGAAATCGAAAGCGCACTGCAGCAGGCGGGCATCGAGTTGCGCGATTATTCCGAGCTCACCAACCGAGAACGCGGCCTGATGGAGACGTATTTCCGCCAGGTGGTCTACCCGGTGCTGACGCCGCTGGCGTTCGATCCCGGACGGCCGTTTCCCCACATCTCGAATCTCAGCCTGAACCTGGCGGTCGCGGTGCGCGACGCCAAGGGCGGGGAGCGCTTCGCGCGCGTGAAGGTCCCGGACACGCTGCCGCAACTGGTTCCGGTCTCGATGCCGGATCAGCCGGCGGGCGCGCGGACGGCGTTGGTCTGGCTGGAGCAACTGATCATCGAAAACCTGCACGCACTCTTTCCCGGCCTGGAAATCATTGAGGCCTATCCGTTCCGCGTGACGCGCGACGCGGAAATGGAGATTCAGGAGCTGGAAAGCGACGATCTTCTGGAGACCATCGAGGAAGCGGTCTGGCAGAGACGCTTCCGCGCGGTGGTGCGGATGCAGGTTTCGCGCGATATTCCAGACCATCTGCTGGAAATTCTAACGGCGAACCTGGAACTGGATCCGCGCGACGTCTATCACGTGGACGGTCCGGTGGACTTAAGCCGCCTGCGGCAGTTGTTGGGCGTGGACCGGCCGGATCTGAAGGACGCTCCGTTCCAGCCGTACACTCCGTCGGAACTGCACCCCAAGTCCGAGGACGATATTTTCGCCGTGCTGCGCCGGGACGATCTTCTTCTGCACCACCCGTTCGATTCCTTCCAGCCGGTGGTGGAGTTCCTGCGCAAGGCGGCGGTAGACCCGGATGTGCTGGCCATCAAGATCACGCTATATCGGGTGGGGCGCAATTCTCCGATCGTCGAGAGCTTGCTTAGCGCGATCGAAAACGGCAAGCAGGTGGCGGTGCTGGTGGAACTGAAAGCTCGCTTCGATGAGGAGAGCAACATCGAATGGGCCAGGGCGCTGGAAGCCGCGGGTGTGCACGTCGTCTACGGGTTGGTGGGGCTGAAGGTTCATTCCAAGGTGGCGCTGGTGGTGCGGCGCGAAGGCGACACGATGCGCCGCTACGTCCATTTAGGGACGGGTAACTACAATCCGACCACGGCGCGTTTATATACCGATATGAGCTTTTTCACCTCCGACGAGCAGATCGGCGCGGACGTCACGGACCTGTTCAACTATGTGACCGGCTATTCCGCCAAGAACGAATTTCGCAAGCTGCTCGTCGCGCCGATCAATATGCACGACGAACTGGAAACTCTGATCCGGCGGGAGATCGCCCATGCGCAAAATGGCGTCCGGGCGCGGCTGATCTTTAAAATGAATGGCTTGGAAGACGCGCATATGATGCGCCTTCTGTATCAGGCTTCGCAGGCGGGCGTGCAAGTAGATCTGCTGGTGCGCGGGATCTGCTCGCTGCGGGCCGGTATTCCGCAGGTGAGCGAAAATATCCGCGTGACCAGCATCGTGGGCCGGTTTCTGGAGCACAGCCGCATCTACTACTTCGAAAAGGGCGGCCGCGAGGAGATTTTCCTCGGCAGCGCCGACCTGATGAACCGCAATCTGCATCACCGGGTGGAACTGTTGTTCCCGATCGAGAACAAGCGGATCATGACCAGGCTCAGGGACGAAATTCTGGGCACCTATCTGGCCGACAATCGCAACGCCCGCCACATGCTGCCCGATGGAAGCTATGTGTGGGATAAATCGGGCGAGCCGGCGGTGGATAGCCAGGCGCGATTCCTGCTCCGCGGATAGCGGACACCACCAAAATTGGTTAGTCTAAGAGGATTGCGCATGTACTGGCGGACGGCGGTCTTCTTCGTTCTGGCATTCAGCGCGCGCGGCGCGTCGGCCTCGGCTCCGGGCTACGCTGGCATGGCGGCGTGCGCGAAGTGCCATGCTGAGATTCATCGCCAGTGGACGCACTCCCGCCACAGCAAGATGGTGCAGCCCGCGCCCAGGGTCAGCGTCAAGGGCGATTTCAACGCCGGAAGCGGCCGGCTCCGGGATCTAACCTAGCTTCTGGGGGAACGCGCCGGGGGTTGCTGGCTCGCGGGGGCCTATCTCACCGGCAAGCCTCAGGAACATCGCGTCGATTACACCCTGGGCAATCGCCGCATCCAGCATTATCTGACCACGCTGGAGGACGGTAAGATCGTGGTTCTGCCGCCGAGCTGGGACGTCCTCAGAAAGGGCTGGTTCCATAACCTGGACATCGCCGATCCGGATCAGCCGGAGGGCGTGGAAGTGCAGGTCTGGAACAAGAACTGCTATTCCTGCCATGTCAGCCAGCAGGAGAAGAACTTTAACGCCGCGGCCAACCAGTACAAAACGGCATGGCTCGATTTCGGCACCAACTGCGAGCGCTGTCACGGCCCCGGGGAGGCGCACGTGAAGCATTATTCGTCGCCCACGCCGCCCAAGGGGAAGGCGACCGATATCGTGGTGCAGACCAGGCTCGATGCGGCCCGCAACACCATGGTGTGCGCGCAGTGCCACTCGTTCCGCGACATCTACGCCAAGGGATTCACGGCGGGCGCGAATTATTACGACTATTTTCTGCCCATTCTCGAATACGATCAGCCCAAGGACGGCGATCCCGCCTACTGGCCCGACGGGCGCACGCGGCGCTTTTCCAACGATTCCTATGGACTGTGGCAAAGCGAGTGTTTCCTGAAGGGCGGCGTGACGTGCGTGGCGTGCCACACCACGGTGCACGACGTGGAGATCGAAAAAAATCCCCAACTGCGGCCGACGGCTAATGCGCTTTGCACGCGATGCCATACAGCGATTGGAGCGGCGATCGCGTCGCACACGCATCACACCGCGGGCAGCGCAGGCAGCTCCTGCATCGAATGCCACATGCCGAGGACGGTGTACAGCATCAAGGCCGAGATCCGCGATCACTCGATGACAGTTCCGGTGCCCGAGAACACCATCCGCCACGGAATTCCGAATGCATGCAACATCTGTCACAAGGACCGCGACGCGGCCTGGACGCTAAAGAACATGAATGCCTGGTACGGCGATGGTTCGCGTCAGAAGCTGATCCGCCGCGCCGATGCCTTCGCGCTGGCGGCCAAGGGAGATCCCGCCTCCATCCCCGGGTTGTTGGCCATTCTGGCCGAGCCGTCCGAGGGCCCGCTGGTGCGCGCCAATGCGGCCGGGCATTTGAGCCAGTTTTCGGAGGATCCGACGGTGTTCGCGGCGCTGGTAAGCGCCTTGAAAGATCCCCAGGATGTAGTGCGCGCCGTAGTGTCGCTCCGTATGCAACCTGGTCCGGCGGATCGCGAGACGGCGGTGCAGGCGCTGATCGCGGCGCTGGGCGATCGCGCCACTCCAGTGCGGATCGGCGCGACGGCGACCCTGGTGAGCCTGGGTGTGCGCGAATTGCCCGGCGAAGATGGCAAGCGCTTCGAGGCGGCGAAAACGTTGTTCCGCGCCCGGGCCGAAGCCAATAACGACGATGCCGAGCAGGACATCGGCGCGGGCCGCTTCTACTACCTCACCGCCGAAATGGACAAGGCCGTGACGGCGTTTCAAACGAGCCTGCGCATCGATCCAAACGCTCCAGCTCAGTACCTACTGGCCGCGGCGGATGTGCAGAAGGGCGAAATCGCCAAGGCGCGCGATGTTTTGCTGACCATTCCCGCCGGGAATCCGCAATATGACAAGGCGCAGCGGCTGCTGAAGGCCATCGCCGAACAAGCCCGCGCGCGGTAATAACCTCATCCCTTAGGCCGATAAGACGTCCATGGACGTGTTTGTCGCCCGGCAGGCGATCCTGAACCGGCAAAAGGACGTATACGGGTACGAATTGCTCTTCCGGTCCGACGCGGCGCGGAACCAGTTTAATGGCATGGACTCGTCGTGCGCCACCCGGCAGGTGATCGCCAATACGCTGTTCTCGGCGGGCCTCGAAGGAATCCTGGGCGGGAAGAAGGCGTTCATCAACTTCGACCGTAAGATGCTGCTCGAAGGCAGCTACTCCATCCTGCCCAAGGACGTGCTGGTGATTGAGGTGCTGGAGTTCGTGGAGCCGGACGAGGAAGTGGTGGCGGCCTGCGCCCAGCTGAGCGAAAGCGGCTACACCATCGCCCTGGACGATTTCGTGCATCATCCGAAGTTCGAGCCCATGATCCAGAAGGCGCACTTCATCAAGGTGGACGTTCTGGCGACGCCGCGGGCGGAACAGCAGCGCCTGGTGGAGAAATACGGCAAGCAGGGGATCCGGATGCTGGCGGAAAAAGTGGAGACGCTGGATGATTTCGAGTGGGCGCGCGGCATCGGCTTCGATTATTTCCAGGGCTATTTCTTCACCAAGCCGGTGGTGATTCGTGGACGCCAGATTCCGGCATCGAAGTTGGCGTGTCTGCGGCTGCTTCAGGAAGTGCAGCAGCCGGAGCTGGACTTCGACGAACTGCGCGCGCTGATTATGGACGACGTCTCGTTTTCCTATAAACTGCTCCGCTTCACCAACTCCGCCATGTTTGCCCATAGAACGGAAATCCGGACGATTGAGCACGCGCTGATAGTGCTGGGCGAGGAGGGAATCCGGCGCTGGGTCGCGATCGCCGCCTTGCCCGGTCTGGCCAAGGACAAGCCGCATGAGCTGATCGTCCACTCCCTGCTGCGGGCGCAGTTCGCCGAGCGGTTGGGCCGCGCCGCGGGGATTGAGGCTTGGCCGAACTGCTTCCTGATGGGCTTGTTTTCCCTGATCGATGCGCTGCTCGACCGAAGCATTGAGTACGCGCTCCAGCAAATCAAGCTGATGCCGCCGGTGGAGGAGGCGCTTCTTGGCACGTCCGCCGGGAGTAGCCGCCTGGCCGAGGTGTATGCACTCCTGTGCTCGTATGAGCGCGGCGACTGGGAATCGGTCGTCGAGGTCACCAAGCAACTGGGCCTGGCTGCGTCAGAGATCGGCGCGATGTACATGGAGTCGGCGAGATGGGTATCGGAGGCCCTGGGATCCGCCGTTTAGATTACCCGGCAATCTATTCCGAACCGGCAGCCGCATCGGCATGGATCTATTGTATGGAGAGGTACATCGATCCTCGGGCCGGCACCTGCACCGGCACTTGCACGCGATATGCGCGGTCGAGAGCATAACGCCGCGGTTTTCCATCTTCTTCGCGAATAACGGCCGTTTTGTTGAGGCCGGTGTAATAGAGAGGCAACGTGATCGTCTTCTGCACTTCGTGGTCAAGCGGGTTATAGATGACTGCCAGCCCTTTTTCGGCCAAACGCGGATTAACGTGCAGGATCACGTCTAAATCGCGTCCGTCCGGTCGGCGGACGTGAATAATATCGGAATCAAGAATGTCACGGTGGAGCTTATAAAACTCTACCCAGTGCTTGACCAGGGCCTTGGTCTCCTCGGAGTCGTAAAGGCGCGGGCCGCGATAGCAGGCTTGGACGCCGGAGGCGAAATTCTGCGCCAGATGCGCACCGTAAGCATCCTGGTGTTCGCGAAGTGGTTCCAGCGTTGCCGCGTCGCCGCCGCCTTGATACTGCACCAGAGGAACGAACATCCACCCCATACTGGGCGTCTTCTCCCAGGTGCCGTCGTAGATGTTCTGGCGCCCTAATAGAATCTGCCGATCCCTGGGCAAGGACCAGTTGACCTCGCGATAGCCCATCGCTGTTTTGTTAGAGCCCTCCAGAAAATACCAGTCCGGGACATTCAGGTAGACGCCCCGCGCGCGGCACCATGCGTAGAAATCCGAGATCTTCTTCCATTGCGCCCACTGGGAGTCCTCAAGCCCGCGGTGTCCTGGATGTTTGGTGGATGCGCACAGGTCGCCCGGATAGGAGCCATCATGCTCCAGCACGGAGATGCCGGTCTTTTCGATGAACGACATGACCTTGCGGAAGTATTCATTGCCCCACCGGCTTCCCAAGCACGGGGAATTGCCGAAAATCGCGCCGCCCGGCTGGCCTGTCGCGGGGTTGATCACGTCATCCTCAGCGTCGATACTGCGGCTTGCCAGCAGGGAGTACCCGCCCAGCTCAACACCCTTGCTCCTGCCGTAGTCTACAAGCTCCTTGATCTGCTCGAGGTAGGCCGGATCCTCTCTCTCGATGTTGAAACCGCTGCCGAAAGTCATGATGACCATCTCGAAGCCCCCGGCGGCGGACTGGTCAATGGCCGTGCGGACGGACGCCGGGTCGGCGTTGCGG
>VFSW01015569.1_pt1 | contig 10438 bp, 9 predicted proteins | sample 5358111 | NCBI WGS metagenome assembly VFSW01 (sample SAMN11554181, study PRJNA540505) | mine drainage metagenome | isolation source: sediment from site ElyBrook_90M | place: USA: Ely Copper Mine, Vershire, VT | collected 2017
GTGGTACACACATGCGCCACGCTCATCTTGCCTTCAGTCAGCGTGCCGGTTTTATCGAACACGAAATGATTCACCCTGGACAGGGTCTCCAGCACCAGGCCGTTCTTGATCAAGATGCCGTACCTTGCCCCCAATCCGGAGGCCACGGCAATCGACATCGGCGTCGCCATCCCCAGCGCGCAGGGGCAGGTGATGATCAGCACCGAGGTCGCCGCCATCAGGGCGAGTTCAAAACTTTTGGTGTTCCAGATGAAGAATGTGAGCGTCGCGCAAATCAGCGTTACCAAAACAAACCACGGCACGATGGTGTCGGCTGTGCGTTGTATCGGTGCCTTGGAGGCTTGCGCCTCTTCAACCAGCCGGATGATTTTTGACAGTGTGGTGTTCTGTAAAGTCGAACTTACCTCAACCAGCAGCGCGCCATTGGTATTCACCGTCCCGGCGGAAACCTTTGCGCCGGCATATTTGCTCACCGGCGCGGATTCCCCGCTCAACATGGATTCATCGACTGCACTGTGCCCTTCGAGCACGATGCCATCCACCGGCACTTTAAAACCGGGCTTGATCAAAACACGGTCGCCGGGTTTTACCCCGCGTGTCGGCACAATTTGTTCTTTGCCATCCTGTATCACGGTTGCCACGCGGGGCTGCAATTCCATCAATCGCCTGGTGGCGGACAGCGCCTGATGGCGGAACAGGCCTTCCAGATAGCGCCCGATCAGAATCACAAAAATCAGGTTGGTGACCGTATCGAAATACACTTCGCCGATTTTGTTCGCCGTGACCGTGATATAGGTGGAATAGGCATAGGTCACGCTCAGGCCGATGGCAATAGGCAAGTCCATGGTCAGCCGCCAGGCGCGCAACCCGCCGATTGCGCCCCGGTAAAATGGATAACCCGCATACAACAGGGTCGGCGTGGCCAGGGCGAAACCCATCCAGTGGAAGAACTCCCGGAACTCTCCCTTGTTCGCACCGCTGTACAGTGCAATGGAAATCCAGATCAGGTTCATCATCGCAAAGCCCGCGAAGAACAGGCGGAAGAGCATGCTGCGATTGGCTTTCTTGATTACCCCTTCCGCATTTTCCGGATCGTAAGGCACGGCTGCGTAGCCTATCCTGGCAAGGGCGCGGATCAGGCTGGAAAGCTTGTTGCGCCTGCTGTCCCAGCGCAGGTGTATGCGCTTGGCGGCCAGATTGACATTGGCCGATTGAACCCCGGGTTCGCGTTGCAGCCCGCGTTCGATCAGCCACACACAGGCGGGGCAGTGGATGCCTTCCACGAGCAGGTGAATATCGCGCAGGTCGCCGGAGCAGGTGACAAATTCCTGCTGCACCTCGTCGAAGTCATAGATTTCAATATCCCCGGGCGGCTCCGGCGGCGGGGCAAGCAGCATGCCTTCCGGTGTGCGATGGTAATATCCCTGCAACCCTGCCTCGAAAATGGCAGTGCACACCGATTGGCAGCCCGGGCAACAGAAACTCCTCTGCGCTCCGTCCAGGTCAGCGTGATGGTGAGCCCCCGAAGGGACAGGCAGGCCGCAATGGAAGCAGCCGGTGGTGCCGGGCGTGCCAGGCTGGTTCACCATGAAGGTTTATTGCGCTTGCGTGACCAGGAGCTTATCGCTTGCAGCTTCAAACATATCATTGGCGCGCTTGACACGAATGCGCAATTCCCAGTAGCCCTTGAGCGGGAAAGTGATATAGCCCTGATATTTGCCGGATGCGACATTCTTGAAGGGTATCGAAAAGTCCTTCTCCGCGTCTGCAGGACGATAGGCCACCACCTCCATTTCGCCGTTCACCGGCACACCCTGGTTGTCCGCCACATCAATTTCGTAGGAGGCGGGCGTGCCCAGCATGACTGCCTTGGGCTGTTTCAGGGTGACTTTCCACGCCAGGGCATTTTGTGCTTGTATGCCATCTATTGTTTCCGTATCGGATTTGCGGTCCTTGGTGCTGTACTCGTGATCCACCAAAGCGGAACGGCTATGCAGTGCGTACCAAATCAACACCGAATTGACCAGTAATGTTGTGACGATCAGCCCCGTCATTCCGATAACCCATGGATTGCGCCAGCCCGTCTTGTCTTTTTGCGTAAGCATTTGTCACTCCTTGTCGAATCTCATTCAGGGCTTGGGGCCGTTGAATTTGGAATCGTATTCCGCCGAGATTGCCGGGTCCTCAACACTTTGTATGCGGAACTCTATCGGTGTCACTTCCTGCCTGATGTTCGCACCGGGAGCCTTGACGAAAATCGTAAACGAAGTGCCGCGGCCATGATGGGTCAGCACGGGCTGCTCTGCACCGAGTATGGCCTGGCCGGCCACGCCGCCCTCCGTCGACACACTAACATGAAGATCCCTGTCGGTCTTGTTGACCACCTTGAACTCGTACTTGTTCTGGATCGAGCCATCACTCATTGTGACAAACAATGGCTGGCGTTCCGGGATCACCCTGAGGGTCATCCCCCCCAGATGGGTCAAGCCGTACACGATGCCGCCCAACGCGATGGCTATGATGCTGATGTAAACCAGTGTACGCGGCAATGCGACGATCATGAGGCCGATGGAAACCAGTGTGCGATGGTGCCGGTAAGGTTTTTTAGCCGGCTTGCCGTTGATCTCGTCCAGCGAAGCGTAACGGATCAATCCGCGCGGGCGTCCGATCTTGTCCATGATGGAGTCGCATGCATCCAGGCACAGGCCGCAGGTGATGCAACCCAACTGCTGGCCTTCGCGGATATCCACTCCGGTCGGGCAAACCTGCACGCACTGGAAGCAGTCGATACAGTCGCCTTTCCCGTGCGCGCCGGCTTGGGCGCCGCGCTGCAGCTTGCCGCGCGGCTCGCCGCGCTTGGCATCATAGGTGGGCATGATGGTCCTGCTGTCCGTCATCACCGCCTGGATGCGTGCATAGGGGCAAAGCCAGAAGCAGGTTTGTTCACGCATGAATCCGGCCAGAATATATGTGCCCGCCATGAACAGGGACAGGGTTACCCATCCGACCATCGGCAACCGGAAGGCCAGCAGGTTGTGCCAATAATCGAAAGCGTCGACAAACCAGATCGAAAAGCTGATCCCGGTTAAGGCCGAAATCACCAGCCAGATCGAGTGCTTGATCAATTTCAGGCGGATTTTTTCGGCATTCCAGGGTGCTCTTTCCAGTTTGCGCCGATGTGTGGGATTGCCCTCTATTTTTTCTTCTACCCAGGTAAATGCATCCGTCCATACTGTATGAAAGCAGAAGTAGCCGCAGAACACCCTCGAGGCGACCGAAGTTACCGCAAACAACGTCATCGCCATCACCAGCAGCAGCAGCGAAAGCATCCAGATGTCCTGGGGCAGCACCGTCAGATTGAAAAAGTGGAACTGGCGGTTGCCGATGTCGAACAGTATGGCCTGCTTGCCGTTCCAGCGAACATACGGGCCGAGAAACAAGATCAGCCAGAGAGAGCCGGGCAGGGTTTTAACCGAGCGAAAAAAGCCCGGCATACGCTTGGCATGGATGGTCTGGTCACCCAGGTTGACATTCCAGGTCTCAAACTCATGATAGATGTCGGTGACGCTGCCCGTTTCATTTTGTTCGTGCTCTTTTTCCATGCTTTGAATTCCTGATATCCAGACTACACAATCCAGCCGGGCTGGCCAGGCCGGCTAACGAAAAACCCCGGATGGCCACCGCTCAAAACCGCCTTGTTCAAAACCTGCTGATGAGCGGGGTGTAAAAAAGGAGGAGTTTGAAATCTCCTCCTTGTGCGTAGCGGTACGATTTTATTACTGGCCGTCTTTGCTTTTGGTTGTGTTTCTGTACAGCATATACAACAACCAGGTCATTACCAGAGCGCTGCATGCAACGCCGATAATTACGCCCCAAAACACCGCGTCGTGATTCATCTGCATTCTCCTTTTGTTAACATGCCGCGCGGGCTTGGTTCACACGCGCAGGCACCCAAATTACCTGGCTTTGCTTGCCGGAGCGGCAGTTACAGCCGCCTGGGCAGGAACTGCGGGCGTGTCCGGCTGGCCTCCGCCGAATTTGTATACGTATACCGCCAACTTCTTGATATCGGCATCGCTCAATTTTCCGGCTTGGGTAAAGCTGGGCATGATGGCGACACGTGTCTTGGGGTCACCGGAGTTCACGCCATATGTGATGGTTTGCTTTATTCCCTCCAGCGATCCGTCAAAACGCCAGACCTTGTCGGTCAGGTTGGCAGAGCCCATTGCTTGTATTCCCCGGGCATCTGCGCCATGACAGGCGGTACAGTCGCTTTCCATGAACACTTTCCTGCCCGCGGCAACTGCAGAATCGGCATCCGCCTTATCCTTGCCCTCGTCGCTCATCGCCTTGACGTATAGCGCCACATCGTCGATTTGCTGTGCAGACAAACTGTCCTTGTGCGCGGACATCATGCCTTGCCGCCCGCCGGAAATGGTGGTGTAGATGTCGTCGATCCTGCCTCCATACAGCCAGTCGTCGTCGTCCAGAATGGGGGCGACCAGCCCTTCCTTGTCCCTGGTGCCGACTCCGTTGGTGCCATGGCAGGGTGCGCAGTTGTCGCCGAACAGCACTTTGCCGGAGCGTTTCACATACTCGGTCAGGTCACTGTCGGCCAGAATTGCGGCCGGTGCCATGTTCTTGATCCTGGCTTCATACTTGCCGCGCACCGCGTCCACTTCACCCTTGTCTGCTTCCATTTCCTTGATCGCCGTCCATCCCCCCACACCCTTGAAGTAGGTGTTGGAGGAGGGGACGGGAACAGACGGGTAGTACACCCAATACACCACCACCCAGATTGCACTGGCAGTCAGGGCCAGCATCCACCACCTGGGCGGCTGATTGGCAAAGTCGGCCAGATCGTCGTCCCACACGTGCCCGGTTGTCGTAGGGTCATTTGCATCGTGCTTTTCACTCATTATTTTTCTCCCACATGGATATGCTCTTCGTCATCCAGCGCCATACTGCGCCGGGACTCAAACTTGTATTTGTTTGCAGGTCGGAGCGCCATGAAATAAACATAGATCATGGCAGTGAACACAAATACGGCAAAAAACACGCCGAGCCAGTCATTAGCCGTCATGGATTCCACATCCATGCCCAGGTATCCCATCAGCTTAATCACGGTAATCCACACCGTCGGTGAATTTGATTTGATTGCCCAGGCCTTGCAAGTAAGCAATGACTGCATCCATCTCGGTCTTGCCTGCCACTGCGTCTTTTGCGCCGGAGATGTCCGCATCGGTATAGGGGGCCGGATAGAAGGGCATCTTGCGCATCACGCTCATCGTCTTTGCCACATTGGCCGGGTCCACCATGTTTTTATCCAGCCAGAAAAAGTTGGGCATAACCGATTCGGGCACGACATCACGGGGATGGCTTAGATGGCGGCGATGCCACTCATCCGAATACTTGCCCCCGACACGAGCCAAATCCGGGCCGGTACGCTTTGATCCCCACTGGAACGGGTGGTCATACATGGATTCGGAAGACACCGAGTAATGCCCATAACGATCTTTCTCGTCGCGGAAAGGGCGAATCATTTGCGAGTGACACAAGTAGCAACCTTCGCGGATATACACTTCCCGCCCGGCCAACTCCAGCGGCTTATACGGGCGCACGCCGTCCCCCGGCTTCCAGTCATCCAGTGTTTGACCGGGTTTGCGATCCCAGACAATGGGGGCGGCATCACCCGCGTTTTTCTGTGATGCTTTTACGTTCGGCGACAGATGGGTCATGGTCGTATCCACGTAAAAAAGCGGCACGATTTCCACCAGGCCTCCCACAGCCACCGCTAGTGCAATTACGATGGCCAGCTTGATGGTGCTGCGCTCCAGCGAGTCCTGAAATTTTGTTGAATAAATTTTGCCGTGATCAGACATGTCGCACTCCTTATGCTTTTGCAGGAACGGCGTCAGTACTGCGCGCAACATTTGCCTGGCGCACAGTCATCACCACGTTGAACAACATGACCCATGTGCCCAGGTTGTAGATAACGCCGCCGACAACACGCATCGCGTAGTATGGATGCATGGCGGATACGGATTCCACAAAGGTATAGGTCAGCGCGCCGTACTCGTCATAATCGCGCCACATCAGGCCTTGCATGATGCCGGACACCCACATCGCCACAACGTAGATCACGGCGCCGATCGTGGCCATCCAGAAATGCACATTCACGAGGCTGTCGGAGTACATTTCGGTATGCCACAGCTTCTTCACCATATGGTAAATCGCACCCACGGAAACCATCGCTACCCAGCCCAGTGCGCCGGAATGCACGTGACCGATGGTCCAGTCGGTGTAGTGTGACAACGCGTTTACGGTCTTGATGGACATCACCGGACCCTCGAAGGTGGACATCGCATAGAACGCCAGAGACACCACCAGGAAGCGCAGGATGTAGTCCGTGCGCAGGCGATCCCAGGCGCCGGACAAGGTCATCATTCCGTTCATCGCACCTCCCCAGGACGGGATGATCATCGCCAGGGAAATCGCAGCGCCCAGGGAACCGGCCCAGTCGGGCAAAGCGGTGTATTGCAGATGATGCGCGCCCAACCACACATAGCCGAAGGTCAGCGTCCAGAAGTGCAGCACGGACAATCGGTAGGAATACACCGGGCGGTTTGCCTGTTTGGGTACGAAGTAGTACATGATTCCCAGAAACCCGGCTGTCAGGTAGAAACCCACTGCATTGTGGCCCCACCACCATTGAATCATGGCATCCTGCACGCCGGAAAAAATGGAATAGGATTTGGTGAGGCTGACCGGGATTGCCAGGCTGTTCACCACATGCAGGTAGGTGATCATGATGATCATGCTCATGAAGAACCAGTTCGACACATAGATGTGCGAGCTCTTGCGTATCGCGACTGTCATGATGTAATTCAGGCCAAAAGCCAGCCAGACCACGGCAATCATAATATCAATCGGCCATTCCAGCTCTGCATATTCCTTGCCCTGGGTCATTCCCAGCGGCAACGTGATCACGGCCAGCACGATGATCAGGTTCCAGCCCCAGAAGGTGAACCAGGCCAGGCCGTTGCTCCATAGCTTGGCCGCACCGGTGCGCTGCACTATGTAATAGCCGGTGGCCATCAGGGTGCTGCCACCAAATGCGAAAATCACCGAGTTGGTATGTAGCGGGCGCAATCGCCCAAAGGTGATGTAAGGGATATCAAAATTCAGGAACGGCCAGGCCAATTCAGATGCAATATACACACCGAGCAAAGTGCCTACGACCAGATATATTACGGCCATGACGGAAAACCATTTGACCACCTCCATATCGTACTTAACCGGTATCGATTGAACTGCTTCCACGGTAACCACCCCCATTGAGCTAAAGTAATAATCGATGTCTTAACCTGAAGAGGTAAATGACACCCCCTTAATTCCAGCTTTTAAACCGAGTGACCGTGCTATATCGACTGGCAAGCGGGTAAACAAATATGGCGCGACATTTCTTTACACCCGCTTGAGCTGCTCGGTTATGCCAACAATTGCACGCGACAAAGTTGCAAAAATGGACAACGGTAAACTTTAAGATGTATCAAGGCGGCAGTTTATACCCACTTTAATAAAATGGGTATAGTCATTCCCGGTGCCTTGCGTCAAAGAAATAATGTATTAAAAATATATCTTATGTAGGCATATATTCTTTGTCAAGGATGAAAATCACAGGAAGAAAATCACATGGAGCGGTGCCGGATGGCGCTGTTGCCGGTACTTCGCCCGATAGATCAAATTTGGGCGGGGAGAAGGTCGGGCATTTATAGGGTAGAGACAGGTTGCTTCATTTCAATATTGCTCACCGGCCGGTGGCGAGCAGCAATCTAATGTCCTGCACCAGCAGGTCAACGGGTTGCCCGTATGGGGAAAGCAGCAATGGTTTGCCTGTTATGCCAAGCAAATAAATTCCGTCGGTATGATCCAGCGTGTAACCGCCGTGCTTGTCATACTGTTTCGTATAGCTCACGCCAAATGCCTGGGCTGCCCGGGCGGTGGACTGCGCATCCCCGTATAAGCCCAGGAAAGAAGGATCAAACGACGGCACAAACTTCGCGAGCATTTCGGGACTGTCCCGCTCGGGGTCCAGCGTGACAAACAAGACCTGCACCCGGTTCGCATCCTTGCCAAGCAGGCGCATAACCTGCGCCAAATCGGCCAGCGTGGTGGGGCATACCTTGGGGCAGTGGGTATAACCAAAGAACAGAATGACCCCTTTTCCCCTGAAATCCGAAAGGCTGCGAGGTTTGCCATTGAAATCAGAAAGCTGAAAATCAGCCCGGGCATGCTGCCAGGAGACATCCATGGCATGGTAAGGCGATGGCATTTCGGGCTTCCCGCACGCGCCAAGCAAGAGCAATAAAATCAAAATGGAATGGCGCATGGAGAATACATGCAAAAAATCTGTTGGGTGGTACGCCGTATGGTGATGATCTGCCGGCAATCAAGCATCGACATGGCAGCTTCCTGTCCAGCCATGCTCAGCAAAAACATAGCCTACTTTTACCAGTCCATAGACGCCAAACGCCATCACGATCAGGCCGGCCAATACCCGAACTCTTGGCGATTGTACCCAGCGGCGGCAGCGTTCCCAGAACAGCCCGATGACCAGCAGATTGGGTAGGGTGCCCAGGCCGAATGCCAGCATGATCAGCGCGCCGCTCTGCGGGTGACCGCTGGCCAGTGCCGTGACCAGCACGCTGTATACCAGCCCGCAAGGCAACCAGCCCCATAACATGCCGAGCATCAGGGCTCGCAGCGGGGACGTGACAGGCAACAACAGGCGCGTCAGCGGTTGTATGCTTTGCCATAACACGCTGCCGGCCTGCTCGATGTGCCGCACCATGCTCCATATTCCGGCGAGGTACAAGCCAAGCGCGACCAGCATCAGGCTGGACAGCGCAAACAGCAAATGCTGCACCGGCACCACGTCGCGCAATAACAAACCTGCTTGTCCGACAGCGCCGACCAATAAGCCCGCCACGGTATAGCTGGCGATGCGCCCGCTGTTGTAAGCAAGGTGAAACGGCCAGCGTGCGCCGTCTTTCGGCAATTGCAAAGTGAGGATGCCAACAATGCTGCCGCACATGCCGAGGCAATGTACACCCCCGAGCAACCCAACGAAAAATACGGCGATGATGCTAAATTCAGTCATGCCTGCTTTCCTGTTCCAGTAATTTACGACCCTGAAGCTGCAAATCCGGTTTCTTCATAACTTCAAACCAATACGGTTCTTTAATACCGTGCGTGTATCGCCTTTCCGGCCAGCATACCAGCCTTCATGACATTGGTTTATCTGGCAATCGAGGTTTTATGAATTATTTTTAAGTCACTCATGGGTATTGCCAAAAAACCGATGCTGAACATTTCAGGAAACGGATTGAATGAATACGGCAAGCTGTTTGTGCAACCAAATCCGAGCAAAAGAGTCATGTAAGAATTCATTGAACAGACCTTGCCCGGGTAAAAAATTATGCTACGATGAAATCAACCTGATTCATTCTTGATGTTTAACCTGGTTATCCGGGAGGATAAAATGGCAATGATCACGACAATCTGCGCAGTTGGTACCGCAATCGCGGCAGTTCTGTTTTCCTTGTGGATGCTTAAGCAGCTGTTTGCGAGCAACTAGGCAATACGGAATATAGCATTCGTTATCGATTACATTATCTTCCGTGGCAACGCTGTTACCCATGTCTGGCGCCGACCCCATAGTCGGCGGCCGTGTCGAACTGCAACTCCTCACAACGCTCAAGTGCAACCTGAAATGCAGCTACTGCTCGATGAACGTAGGCGAGGTGCTCGGCTCCCAGACCGAGCTGAAATACGACATCGAACAACTCGCGGCCTTCATCGAGCGTAACCTTGGCGGCAAGGAAATTTACGTTACTTTCTATGGCGGAGAACCAACGCTCAACCGGAAGATGATGGAAACGGTCATGCGGCGTTTCCCGTCCTTCCGCTACCAGTTGCAGACCAACGGTACGCTCCTGGATAACCTGCCTGACTGGATGCTGCAAAGGCTGTCCAACGTTCTGGTCTCCATCGATGGGGGAGAAAAAACCACCGACGGTTACCGCGGCCGTGGCGTATGGCGCCAGGTGCACAAGAACGTGAACCAGGTGCGCAACATGCTTGGTGGCAGTGTCACCGCACGCGTGACTTGGGGACACTCCGACACTGGTTTCGAGGAACTCGACCAGCTCGCGGGATCCTTTGATTACCTGTACTGGCAGTTCGTCGCCGACGAGCAATATTTCGGGTTCTCCCTGGACAAGCGAAAGGCCGTGCTGATTCAGCTCATCGACAAGTTTTTCAGCCGCACCGACAAGTTGTACCCGTTGATTCCGGTTATGGGCATCGTGCGCAACAAGGTGTTGCCAAACCGTGCAAGGGAGCTCTACGCGGGCCAAACCCAGTGTCGCGTTTC
>VFSW01015570.1_pt1 | contig 10438 bp, 6 predicted proteins | sample 5358111 | NCBI WGS metagenome assembly VFSW01 (sample SAMN11554181, study PRJNA540505) | mine drainage metagenome | isolation source: sediment from site ElyBrook_90M | place: USA: Ely Copper Mine, Vershire, VT | collected 2017
GAAACGCGTTCATGCCTTCGATCGATTCCTCGCTGCCCCAAATGTGAGCCAGCAATTCCATTCCATGCTGCCAGGAAGCATAAAGTTCGTCCGACTCGTGGTTCAAGGACTTCTTAGTGGCTCGCAAGGATTGAGCGGAGAAGGACTTCAAGCTTTCGCACCATTGCTCCGTTGCCTCGCGCAAGCGCGCCTTGGGAACCACTTTGTTGATAAGCCCGATTTTCTCCGCCTCTTCCGCCTTAAATGTTCGGCAGAGAAAGATCATTTCTCGCGCCAGGCGTTCCCCAACGATACGAGGCAAATACTGGGTCGCTCCAACCGTGGGGCATGCGCCTACCCGCGCGCCGGTCTGGCCGAAGACGGCGTCATCCGAAGCGATGACCAGATCGCACCACAGCGCCAGTTCATGGCCTCCTCCCATGCAATATCCATTGACCATGGCAATCACCGGGATGGGAAGTCCGCGAATGGTCATGGCGAGGCCGAGCATCCGGTCGTTCCAGTGCAAGGCATTGGCGCGGTTCAGACGCTTCATGGCATAGAAGTCGCCGCCCGCCGAGAACGCTTTGTCGCCAACCCCGGTCACCACCGCGCAAGCGATCGACGGGTCGTTCCTGGTTGAACTCAATGCGTGAATGAGTTCGTCCAAGGTCTGCTCGCGAAACGCGTTCATGACTTTCGGACGGTTGATTGAGACCCAAGCTACTCCGTCCTTCACTTCGAACAATATTTCCCGGTAGCTAACCGACTGAGCCGCTTTTTTCATGGCATCCTCATTTTTACCCGATTTGGAAACTCTGTGGATCAACGCCGCCTTGTCCACCCGCTTGAGATTCTTCCTCGAAACGGATAGGTTGGCGAGTCATGGTGAAAGAAATCAACGCTCCCACGAACAGCAGCGCCCCGGCCACGTAGAATGCGCCATCGAAGCTGCCCGTCCATTTGACAATGTATCCGGTGACGATCGGCGCCACCATTCCAAAGCCGATGCCGCCGAGGATTGAGATGCCCATCGCCGTGCCCACCATGTTTGGGTTCCAGACAAGATCGCTGCTCAAGGCGATATTCAAGGTCACCGCGGTCCCGATAAAAGTTAACGACATGGAAATCAAGATCAGGGCCAGATATTCGTTGCGGACCACGTTCGTCAGAACTACGCTGGTCGACAATAAGATAAACACAATCAGCAGCGTCCGGCGTTTCCCCTGTTGCACCGCTTCGGGGGCGAGTACGGCGTCACTGAGCCTTCCGACAAATAAACCCACGACCGCCGCGACGAGATAAGGCACGGCAGTGAACCAACTCGCCTTCATTAAATCCATATGGCGCGTTTGCACCAAATAAGAAGGCAGCCAAAAAAGAAACATGAGCATGGTGTAAGCGCAGCAGCCTTCCGTCAAGAGCAAACCCCACATTGTCTTGGTGCGAATCAGCCGGACCACGGCTCCTTTGGGCGGCGGTGCGACAGTAGCCTGCCCGCCCGTTTCGCCAAGGATATAAGTCCGCTCCTCCTGCGGCAGCCACGAACATTCCGAGGGCACGCGGAACAATTTCAGCCATAAGATCACCCACACGATGCCCATGGCTCCGGCAACCACAAAAGAAATTCGCCAACTCGTTTTCAGCACCAGCCAAGCGATGGCTGGGGCCGTGATTGCGGGTCCGGCGAAAGTTCCGGCGTTGAAAATAGCGGTTGCGAGTCCGCGTTCACCAGGCGGAAACCATTGCCTGACGACCTTACCTGAGGCGGGTACCGAAGCCGATTCCCCGACTCCCAAGGCTAATCTCGCGGAAAGCATGCTGCCAAGACCCGTGGCAGCTCCGGTGAGCATTGCCCCAATCGACCAAATCGCGACGGAAAAACCGTTGACCTTCCGGGTTCCAATTCGATCCGACATCCATCCCCAAGGAATAATGCAAAAACAATAGGACCATATAAAAGCCGAAAAAATAAGGCCCATGGTTCCCGGATTCCAGGCGAATTCCTTGGCAATGGCAGGCGCGGCGATGGACAAATTGATGCGGTCCATGTAATTGATGAAAAGGTTGAAAAACAGAAAGATGGCGATGTAGAGACGCTTGCCGGCCCATAGCGAACCTACTCGACCTGGTCCTGCGGGATTCGCCGAAGGCGTTTCGGCGGGCAGGTCCAATCGCGTTGTCATCCCCACGCCCTCTCCCCGAATCCGGACCGGTCGTCTCCGTACGACTTGCAATTTCAGCCATCATGAACTGGCGATGAAGCACAAATACGGAAATCCTACCACATCAGCGGCCACTTTCTTGGGAGAAGGGCTTATCGGGACTTGGCTCACCTTGCGCTCAGAGGTATACTCCGCAAAATCTTAAATTGGCGCGAGCCGAGGTGAAATTGGAAACGGGGAGGAACTACATGCGAGGAATTCTCTTGTCGATGCTGTTGACGGCTTCGCTGGCCGCAACTATGAGCGCGCAAGCGGCGACCGGGCAAAGTACGGAAAAATCCAACGTCGATCCAATGGTGGGAACCTGGAAGCTCAATCTGGAGAAATCAAAGTTCACCGGAGATTACCCGGCGCCGAAGAGTGAAACAATCCTCATCGAGCAGGAAACAGGAGGCGTGAAGGTTACCGCGGACCCGGTCAACTTTCGCGGAAAGCCCGCCCATGTCGTATACAGTTTAATGTTCGATGGCAAGGATTACCCGGTAGTCGGCGCTCCACAGGATTCCGAGTTTGGCTTCGGGAATGCCTCCACGGACACCGTCGCAGTCAAGCGGATCGATGCCAGAACGATATCCGTCATCCGCAAGCAAGAGGGAAAGGTCGTCTCGACGCAGAAAATTATCATCTCCAAGGATGGAAAGACAAGGATCAGCTATTGGAAGGCCGAAAACGCCAAAAAAGAACCCATTGCCTGGATGACAATTTTCGAAAGACAGTGACGCTTGCGCCGCGATGAGAAATCGTGAATCGCCCGAATCCTGCGGTCCGTTCGCCAAATCTTTCCAGCGGACATTGGCCGTACTGAGAGTTTTGAAGATGCCAAATTGGCCGCTGCGCATGTATGCCGATCCCCGTGAAAACCGTTCCGGGCGGCAAGCCGAGTCCGCCGTCGACTGCCTCTCTTAGCTTTTGGAGGGTAAGCACGGCATTCAGGAAGCGAGCGCCACGATTAGGATTCGAAGTTAGCTTCCGGTTCCGGCAGCTTATCGCCCTCTTTCGCGATCCAGACATACAAAGTCGGCAACAGAAAGACGCTCATTGCCAGGTTGACCATCAAGCCCCCCACGATAACGATCGCGAAAGGCCGTTGAGAATCGGATCCGATCGCATGCGATAGCGCGGCCGGCAACAAGCCGAGCGTCGCCACCAGCATGGTCATCATGATGGGGCGCAGCCTCAGGACGGCTCCATTGATTGCGGATTCCTCAATCGATCCGCCCCGGGCGCGAAGCTGATTGATGTATTCGAGCATGATGACGCCCGTCTGGACCGACACGCCGAAGAGCGCCAGGAATCCAACTCCCGAGGAGACGCTGAAGTGGGTTCCCGTGAGTAGCAGAGCCAGCAATCCGCCCACGCTGGCCATGGCGACGGTGGCAAGAATCAACGCGGCCCATTTCGGAGAGCGGAACATGGAGTAGATAATCATGAATATCGCCAGAATGGTCAGCGGCACGATGACGAGGAGTCGCGCCTGGGCCCGCTTCTGGCTTTCGTATTCGCCTTCCCAGTCGATATGATAGCCGCGTGGTAATTGTATTTGTGCGTTTACTTTACTCATCGCTTCCTCGACCGCGCCGCCGAGATCGCGGCCCCGCACGCTATACTTGATGGCCACGTACCTCTGGTTTTCTTCGCGGTAGATTTCCGAGCCGCCGTCCCGCTCCTTGATCGTGCAGAGCTGCGCGAGCGAGACTCGCTCGCCGGACGGCGATAACAGGCGTATGTTTTCCAGGGCTTCCTTCGTCGTGCGGAATTGCGGAAGGTAGCGCAAAACCAGGTCGTAGCGCTGCTCGCCTTGCAATACCTGCGTGAGAGCGGATCCTCCCACCGCCGTCTGAATCGCATCCTGGACATCCGAGACGTTAATTTGATAGCGCGCGGCCTCTTCGCGGTTCACCTCGAAATTGATGTTGGGCTGGCCAAGGGCGCGAAACACTCCGAGATCCTCGATGCCCCTCACCTGCTGCATTACGCTGACGATCTGGTCGGCTTTTTCCTCGAGAACTTTCAGGTCGTCGCCATAGACCTTGGTGGCCAGCTCGCCCTTCACGCCGCTGACCGCTTCTTCCATGTTGTCTTCAATGGGCTGAGAAAAACCCCAGGTTACGCCGGGGATCCGATCCAATTCACGATTCATGGCGGCGATCAATCTGTCCTTATCCTGATGGAAGACGGGACGCCACTCTTCCTTGGGCTTCAGTCCCACGAAGTACTCCGTATTGAAAAACCCCGTCGCATCCGTCCCGTCATCGGGACGTCCCACCTGGCTCGTGCATTCCGGCACCTCGGGAAAGGAACACAGCAGCGTTCGAGCCTGGTTTGCGATCCGGATCGATTCACTCGGTCCGATGCTGGACGCCAGGGTTCCGCGCACCCAGATAGCTCCCTCATCCAGGTGGGGCAAAAACTCGGAGCCAATCATGCCGCTAGAGATAAGAAAAACGGCCACGCACACGCCAGCCACTCCGATCCCCAAGGTCAAAGCGCGATGATGTATCGCGGACCGCACGGCCTTGCGATAGCGATCGGTCAAGAATGCCATCGCCGGGTTGTGCCACTCCTTAACGCCATCGCGAAAAAACAAGGTGGAAAGGACCGGGGCGATGAGCATCGAAAAAATCAGCGCCCCGAGCAGAGCGAATGCCACCGTCCAGGCCATGGGTCTGAAGAGTCGCCCCTCGACTCGCTGCAGCGTAAAGATGGGCAGATAAGCCGTAATGATGATGGCGATGGCGTAAAACACCGGCCTTTGCACTTCATGGGCGGCTTCGCGGACGACTTCCGTCGCTTTTCTGGAGGAATTGTGCGGGTGGGTCATGTGCCGGACGATGTTCTCAACCATGACAACCGCACCATCCACGACCATCCCAAAATCCAGCGCGCCCAGAGAGAGCAAGTTCGCGGGAATACCCTTCAAGTTGAGGCAGGTTGCGGCGAAGAGCAGGGCAAATGGAATTGTAAGGGCGACGATGATTGCCGCGCGGACATTCCCGACAAATAGAAAGAGGACAATCACAACCAGGAGGATGCCTTCCGTGAGGTTGTGGAGGACGGTGCGCGTCGTGAAGTGCACCAAATCGCTGCGGTCGATGAATGGAACGATCTTTACGCCGGGGGGCAAAATGCGATCGTTTAATTCCTTTACCTTGGCATGGATTCCCGCGAGTGCGTCGTCGGCATTCGCGCCTTTGCGCAAGAGCACGATTCCCGAAACCACATCGTCGTTGTCGATGATTTTTCCGTCTTCGCGATGGATCGCGCGCGCGAACTGGCCGAGCCGGATTTTCGGGCCTTGCGCCACGACGGCGATATCCTTGACCCGCAGCGGAGTGCCATTCTTGGCCGTGAGGACGGTGTTTTCGATATCGTGGACGTTCCTGACCAGACCAACTTCCTGGATATTGATTTGCTGCTGGCCGGCTTCGATGAAACTCCCGCCGGCATTGATATTGTTGCTGGTCAGCTGTTGCTCCACTTGGGCGATGCTGAGGCCGTAGGAAACCAGCTTCGTGGGATCCAGGCGGACCTGATACTCGCGCGTGGGACCGCCGAAGCTGGCCACATCGACAACATCGGGCACCGATTTGAAATTTTTCTCGACCGTCCAATCCTCGATCGATTTCAAATCCATGACGTCGTACTGCGGATTGGCGCTTTTCAGCGTGAAAAAGTAGATTTGGCCGACCGGGCTCCAATCCGTTCCCATTTGCGGAGATACCCCAGGCGGCAAGGTGACTTGCGACAGCCGCTCGAGAACCCTCTCCCGGTTCCAGGCGTTCTCCTCTTCGTCATCGAAGATTAACTTGAGGTCGGATAGTCCAAAGAGAGAAAACGAGCGCAAATGAACTACGTGAGGTATGCCGTTCATCACGATTTCGAGCGGAATCGTGACCTGCTGCTCGATTTGTTCCGCCGATATTCCAGGCCATTGCGTGATGATTTCCACATAGTTGTCGGCCACGTCGGGATACGCTTCGATGGGAAGTTGATGGAACGATATCGCCCCCCAGCCAAAAAGCAGGAGGGCCGCTGCCAGCACCATGAAGCGGTTCTCGAGTGCGAAATCGACGAGTCTTCGAATCATTCTACTGCTCCACCGTGTTCTGCAATGTGAGCGCGTTCTGGACTACCTGCGTTCCCGGCAGAATGCCGGAGACGACTTCCTGCATGCCTCCAGGCAGCGAATCGCCGGCTACGATTTCCTTGCGCTGAAACTTTTTGTCTGGCGTGGTCGCGAATACCCAATCCGCGTCATGCAGATGCAAAATCGCCGTGGCCGGAATAACCGCGCGAGTAACCTCCTTCTGGCCGCGGAACGTTGCCGTCGCGAACATGCCGATGCGCATGATTCCCGGATTGGCCACCTCGATGCGAACCTTGGCCGTGCGAAGATTCGGATCCATAATCGCGCCGATGTTGCCGATCCTTCCGGAAATCAGCCTGCTGGGATAGGCGTTCAGCTTGATTTGGGCGCTGTCGCCCATTTGCACGCTGGCCAGATCGTTCTCGTAAACGTCGCAGACAACCCAGACGCTGGACAGATCGGAAATCGTGAACGGATTCGTGCCAAAGGCTTGCACCGACGCGCCATTGGTGACTTCCTGGTCGGTGATCACTCCCGCGACGGGCGCCTTAATGTCCACGATAAAGTTCGGATGATCGGGGTCGTTCCCCAGCAGCCGAAGGTGTTCGGCCATGGTTTCGACATCCACCTTGGCCTTGTCTTCGGCGTCTTGCGCAATTTCCAGTTCGCTCAGCGCAATGGCGCTGTGCTCGTAGAGATCCTTGGCGCGTTCGTATTGTTTCCGCGCCAAAATTTCGTCGGCGACCGCTTTTCGATAGTCGGAAAATCCGGCGGAAACGTCGTCGCTTCGAACGCTCAGCAGCACCTGGTCCTTTTGCACGGTATCGCCAAGCCGCGCATGGATTGCCACCACGCGCCCGGAAGCCAGCGAGACGACCGGAACATTCCGCGAAACGTCGGGAGTTACGACGCCCGTCACAACCAGTTCCATCCTGGAATTGCGCGCCGCCGCGGTGGCCAGCGGAATCTGATCCGGATGATCGACTTGGACTACGCCTCCATCCTGCTCATGTTCCACTTGTGCGGGCGGGGGCGCCTCCGCTTTCGGATTGGAAGTTTCCTGGCCGCAGCCCGTTGCCGCGATGCAAGCGGCCAGCATGATCCAAATTGAGAGTTTGCTCATATCCTCATCTCCATTCAGCCAAATGCGTACCAAGTTTTGTTGGATTCAGCGCTTCCGAACGGTCCGATGCCGCATTTTCGAATGCGCGACCTCTGAATCCGTTCGTGTGAGCAATGGAATTGACGCCCTGCCCGGTTACGCCTTGGGCAGGCGGAGACGAAAATGGCTTATCCGAATTAGAGGAGGGAGGGGGGAGAGCGTCCGGGAGAACTGCCGGCTAATAGGCCTGGATCGTGAAATTTAGCAACGCCGGAAATTTCTGCAATTGTTAAATTGATCCGCGCGAAGGGTATCGAGACGATCCCCAGCGCCAAATGCGTCCCCGAGCTTGGTGTTGCGGCGCGCATGTGGGGGACGCTGGACGCGATCAAGCATCCATTTCGCTTGCCTGACGCCGCATCCATTACCAAGATTTCAGGGTGCAGGTCGTCGGTAAGGGAAATGACCGGGAATAGAAGGGCCAGGACACAAACCATGGCAACCGCTTCCATTCTCCTGCTGTGCCTCGGATTTCGCCGAGACACGGTCCAGCGGAATCGCCACAGCCAAACGGCCGCCACGGTGACTGCCAGCCAGACGAGATTGAGAATCGTTTCCATCGGTTCACGCTGATGCGATTCGCGGCGAGGCTGAAGCTACCGGCCCCGGCCAGCGAGGGAAATCCTTTCAGATCATTGGTAGTTTACAACGGCGCACAATCCGGCGGCAAACATTCCGGCTTTGGATTTACACAGTGGTGCTTGTGCGGCGAAGGCAGCGGTGATAGCCTTCGCGCCATAGTCGGGGCTCTTTCCTTAACGACTTCCAGAAGGGAGAAAAACAATGGCATTTTGCAGCGGGTGTGGCGCTGAAGTGGCGGCAGGCGCGGGGTTCTGCCCTAAGTGCGGTGCGGCTCAAGTAGGAGGAGCGGTGGTGGCGCATACAACGCATAGTGCGCAGCCGGCGATGTCTGAAAACGTCGCCGGATTATTGTGCTATCTGGTTGGATGGGTCACGGGGATCGTTTTTCTGTTGATCGACAAACGGCCATTTGTGCAGTTTCACGCGGCGCAATCGATCGTCGTGTTCGGCGGACTCCACGTCCTCAACATTGTCATCGGGTTTTTTTTCTTTCACGCGGGGTTCATGATGATGGGCGGATACGGCGCTTTCGGGATCGGATCCGCGCTGTTCAGCCTCATTAGCCTGGCTGCGTTCATTCTCTGGATCTTGCTGATGGTAAAAGCGTATCAGCATGAGAAATTCGAAGTACCGATCGCGGCTGGCATAGCAAAAATCTTTGCCGGTAATTGAGACTGGTTCCATTTCATTGCGGCAGCCGGCGCATTGCCAGGGCTTTTCCCTGCGTCGGCTGCCGCTCATTTTTACGACCGGCTGACGCCGTTCGCGCCGCCATTCAGATCCCCTGCCATTTTTCGGTTCGCGGGCCATTTCCTTTTCATCTTGACATTCTTGCCGGTCCCGTCCATGTTTTAGGGCTTTCCAACTGCTTTTACGTTTAGCACGGGGATGGAGCGAGGGCGGAGAGTGGCGAAACCGGTCAAAGTTCGATTGTGCTTTCACGACCGATGCTTCGACGGCGCGGCGTCGGCGGCTGTTTTCTATCGCTTTTTTCGAGAGCGCATCCAGCCGGGCGCGGAGTTCCATTTCACGGGCATGACGCACCAGGCGCGGCATCCCTTCCCGGAAGCCCTGTTTGACGGCGATGAAAACGCCATCGTCGATTTCAAATATTCCAGCTCGCCGCGCGTAACCTGGTGGTTTGACCATCACCAGAGCGCGTTCCTCACTCCCGCCGACGCCGAGCATTTTCGCCAGGACCGCGGCGGCCACAAGTTCTACCGCCCCGAATATAAATCCTGCACCAAGCTGCTGGCCGACGTGACCAGCGCGCAGTTCGGCTTCGATGTCAGGCCGCTGGCCGAACTGATTCACTGGGGCGATATCATCGACGGCGCCCAGTATCCGACGCCGGAGTCCGCGGTGGCCATGGCCGAGCCTGCCACGCAACTGGCCCTCGTGATCGAGGCCGCGCCGGAAGAAGGCTTGGTCGCCAAAATCATCCCGGATTTGTCGGCAAGGCCGCTCGCGGAAATGATTCAACTGCCGATCGTCGCAAAGCACCTCGGGCCGTTGCTCGAAAAGCATCGCCGTTCGATCGATCTGCTGCGGCAGCGCATCGAGGTGCGCGGCGGCGTGATCTATTTCGATATCACCGACCTGGACATCGACGGCTACAACAAATTTATTCCTTACATGCTGTACCCGAACGCGCGCTACACGGTGAGCGTGCTCGCTTCCCCGACGCGCGCGAAAATTTCGATCGGCTCGAATCCCTGGAACCCCGACGCCGCGGAAGACAATCTGGCAAGCCTGGCGGAACAGTACGGCGGAGGAGGCCATCCCCGCGTCGCGGCCATCTCCCTGGAACCTAGCGAAATCGAGCGCGCGAAGCAAGTCGCCAAGGAAATCGCGGAAAAATTGCGGGATTGAGCGAAGAATGTGCGCATCGGCTGTGATTCAGTTTGCCCATAAATATGCCCGTTCCGTCCCGGAAAACGCGGGAGGGAACGAACGCTACAAAACCGTCCCGTCCTGTTCGCGGTGTGCTTTGTAGAGGCCGCCCGTCCGTCCGAAGGGCGGGCAGTCTTTTGTTTCTTCGCGTCGCGTCGCGGGCCGCCTGAAAATTTGTTCAGTCGTGGTAAGATAAAAAGTTCGTGGACCGGTAGCTCAATGGTAGAGCAGCTGACTCTTAATCAGCGGGTTGTAGGTTCGAGTCCTACCCGGTTCACCAAACGCCTTCAGTGACTTGCCGCCTCCGCGATTTCCCCAGTCTCTAACTGCAACCTTACTACACCAGAACGCCAACATTGCGGCGCTGCCTGATGGTAGAATCCCGTCTTAATTCTTTCCTGTTGGAAAGGTTCAACCCATGTTTGAGCAAGCCTTCAAGAATATCGACGACGTTCTGTGGAAAGAAGCTGGCTGTTCGAGCGAGTTGGATTACGTCGAGCAGACCTCGTG
>VFSW01015571.1_pt1 | contig 10437 bp, 9 predicted proteins | sample 5358111 | NCBI WGS metagenome assembly VFSW01 (sample SAMN11554181, study PRJNA540505) | mine drainage metagenome | isolation source: sediment from site ElyBrook_90M | place: USA: Ely Copper Mine, Vershire, VT | collected 2017
CGGCGCTGCTCGAAGCGATGGCCGAGCGCCAGGTGACGGTCGAGCGCGAGACGCTGCCGCTGCCCCACCCCTTTTTGCTGATCGCCACGCAAAATCCCGTCGAGCTTGAGGGCACGTTTCCCTTGCCAGAGGCGCAGCTCGATCGCTTTTTGCTGCGCGCGCGCATCGGGTATCCATCACTCGAAGACGAGCGCGCGATCTTGCGCCGCTTTCGCGCCGGCGAGCCGCTGGCCGATCTGGCGCCGGTGGTCGCCGCCGCCGACATCGAGCGGCTGTCGAGCATGGTGCGCCACGTCAAAATCGCCCCCGTCGTCGAAGAGTATCTGTTGCAGCTCGGGCGCGCCACCCGCTCGCACGGCGCCATCGAGCTGGGTGGCAGCCCGCGCGGCGCGCTGGCGCTGGCCCGCGCCAGCCAGTCGCTCGCGGCGATGCAAGGCCGCGCCTATGTGCTGCCTGACGACGTGAGACGGCTGGCCGTGCCTGTGCTGGCTCATCGTCTCATCACCACGATCGAGACACGAATCCAGGGCAATGCGAACGATCTCGTCATCGAAGAGGTGGTGCAGCGTGCTCCTATCCCCGTTGAGAGCGTGGCGAAGGCTCAATAACACGCGCTTGATCCAGCGGCGCCAGCGCATCTGGGCGCATCAGGGTTATAACAAATCGCTCACCGACGAAGAAATTCGCAACTATATGCGCGCCCGCACCCATCGCATCTGGGTGCCGGCGGTCCTGGCGCTGGTGGCGCTGGGCGTGGTGTTGCAGGCCACGCTGCTCTATCTGTGCGCCTTGCTCGTGCTCTCGACCGGGCTGCTGCCTGAGATCTGGTTTCGCGTCTCACTGGAAAGAATCGCCTTTCGCCGCCTCTTTTCGAAGCAGCGGGTCAGGCTGGGCGACGAGCTGACGCTGACCTATCAGATCGAGAATCGCAAGCGCCTGCCCATCCCCTGGCTCGAGCTGGAAGACGATCTGCCCAACGCGCTCGAGTTGCGGAGCGTCGATCTCCATATGTCGCACCGGCCCTTTCGCTCGATCTTGCTGACGCCGCTGTCGCTCTGGTCCTTTCAGCGGGTGTCGCGCCGCTATCACCTGCGCGCCGTGCAGCGGGGCATCTGGGCGTGCGGCCCGGCCTATGCCCGCAGCAGCGATCCCTTCGGCTTTTTGGATCGCGACCGCAAGCTCGAGAATGAAGGACACAACACCGTCATGGTGCTGCCGGCGATCGTGCCGCTCGAACAATTGGGACTGCCCTCGATGCATCCCTTTGGGCGGCAGCTCAGCCAGCGACGCGCGATCGAGGATCCCTCCCAGATCGTCGGCGTGCGCGACTACATCCCCGGCGACCCGCTGCGCCAGATTCACTGGAAGGCGACGGCGCGCGCGACCAAGCTGCAAACGAAGGTGTTGCCGCCGACCACCGAGCAGACATTGCTCATTCTGCTCGACATCAACACCAAGGCGCACGTCTCGCTGGGCGTGCGGATCGATTTGCTCGAATTAGGCATCGTCGCGGCGGCGTCGGTCGCGTCGTGGGCCACCGAGCGCCGCTATGCTGTGGGGCTGGTGAGCAACGGCATTCCCATGACCGGCGACAACGAGACGTTCGAATCGCTGGCCGAGGCGCGCTCGTTCGTGCGCGTGCCCCCCAGCACACATCCCAATCAGTTTCCGCGCCTGCTCGAAACGCTGGCGCGCCTGCAACCCTATCTCGGCTCGTCGATGGAAGCGCTCGTCGCGCGTGAAAAGCCGCGCCTGCCGGTGGGCACCACGATCGTATATATCAGCGCCGCCGAGGCGATCAGCCTGCGGGTGATCAGCCAGCTCGCCGCTCTGCGCCGGCGCGGGCACGCCGTGACCGTCTTGCTCACGGGCGACGGAGACGCCGAGATGGGCGCGCTGCCCACCTATTATGTGGGCGACGAGGAGGACTGGAATGGCATCGCCGCAAACGCCCTCGAACAAGCCTCCGGAGATTATGATCGGCTCCGAGCTCGACCGTATGCGCAGCATCAACGAGCTGAATCTGCCCGACGCTCCGCTGGCGGGTCCGGACCGCTTTCACCAGCCGAACGCGGTGAGAGTGCCGAAGCTCACTCTCTCGCCGAGCGTGCGGCTCAGGTGGGGTGAGTGGATCGTCGTCGCGCTCATGGGGAGCATCGCGGCGGCGCTGGCGATCGAGGCGATGCTCGCGTCGCTGGCGGCTGCCTGGTTCGGCGATCCGGGTTACGCGCTCGTGCCGCTTGGGCCGCTGTGCGCTGTTATCGTGATCGCCGCTCTCATGACACGCTTGCTCGAAGTGTCGGCTGCACTCGCGCGCCTGGCCCCACTGCTGGCGATCACCGGCGCGGGGGTGACGGCGCTTGCTCTGACGCACTCGCGCGTCTTTCCCACGACCTCGTGGAACGATTCAGGCTGGCTGGCGACGTTTTCACAGGTTTTCAACCTGGATAGCGTCACGGCGCACACGGAACTGGGCATCATCGTGCTCAGCCTCATTCTGTGGATCGTCGGCGAGCGGCTGACCCAGCACGGCGGCGAATACGACGCGCGGCGCAACGCCTTCTGGCTCTTTTTCATCCTGATGATCGTGGCGATCATTCTGGGCACGCTGTCGCCTGGCGGGCGTGACGCGCTGGGCGGCCAGATCGCGCTGATGCTGCCGGCCTATGTCATGGCGAGCTTGCTGATGCTGGCGCAGGTGCGCCTGGCCGAGATGACCGATCGCCTGAATCGCAACGGCAAGCTCACGCGCCGCGTGCGCCTGCAATGGATGTTGACCAGCATGGGCGCGGCGGTGCTGTCGATGGTGCTGGTGCTGGCGCTGACGGCGGTGTTTTTCTCGCAAGCGTATGTCTCTGCGCTCGCCTTCGCGCTCACCGCATGGGGGCAGATCGTCACCATCGTCGGCACGGTGCTCATCTATGCCTTTTTCCCGCTGGCTGCCATCCTGGCGGCCTTTTTTCAATACCTCTACAGCCAGACCCATCAGCATCAGGCCCAGGGACAGCAATCGACCCCCTGCCCGCCTGGCCTTAACTGCCAGCCGGGGCATCTGCCCACAGTGAAAGTAACGCCCCCCTCACCGCATCAAATGCAGCTCATTTATCTGGTGACGCTGCTCATCGTACTGCTGATCGTCGCGCTCATCGCGCTGCTGGTGGTGCGCCGCGTGGTGCGGGGCATCGACGCCAGGAATGAATTCGAAGAAACGCGCGAATCGCTCAATCCACGCCTGTTGCGCCAAGAGCGTCGCGCCCAGCAGTCGGTCGCGGTGGCCGCGCTCGATCTGCCGGCGGCGGGGACGGTGCGGGCGGCCTATCGCAAATTCTTGCAGACGAGCGCGGCGGCGGAGATCCCACGCGAGCCGGATGAGACACCCGCCGATTTCGCGCGCCGCGTGCAATCCGCGCCGGAGATCGCCAGCCTGCCCGAAGCGGTGCTGGCCACCGCGAGCCTCACGCACTCCTATGAGGACGAGCGTTATGGTGACGCACCGCCCACGCCGGGCGTTCTGACGCGAGCGCAGGCGGCCGTGCGCGCCATCGCGGCGGCTCTGCGCATGTTGGGGTGAGGGAGCAAAGGCTCGTCATCCCTACATTCCCACCTCAGCCAAAGCCCGATCGAGCAGATCGCTCACCGTGAGCAGCGGTGCTGTCTGCCGCAGATATGCGAGATCGAGCGTGTCACGCCGCGCGCGCAACATTGTGAGAATGTCACTCCACTGGCGCGTCGAGACGCCACCACCGATGCGATACCAGTCCAGCTTGGCGAGGATGGTGTCTTCGAGTGAGGCAATAAAATAGAGCCGGCTGCCAGGCATGATCTGCGCCTGGCGGATGCGCTGCATCTGTGATTGCATAAAGGGCGTGTTCTTCACCAAAAACACATCGACCTTCATCCCTGTGCCGTGATGAATAATGTTGAAGGACAATTGGCGCGAGATGGCGTTCTGGATCATCTGCGCATCGATGTAATAGTCAGCTTGCAACAGATCGACCAGCGGCTGCACATGCTCGCGCCGCACGTCAGCCACGAGATCGATGTCATACGTCTCGCGCCGGTTTCCATAGGTGCCGCTGGCGACCGATCCACCGACGCAATAGGGAATGCCCAGTCGCTCGAAGGCCTCCGCCACCAGTGTTAGAGCCTCCTCGATGTCTTCCATCATGCCATTATCCCCGCGTCATCGAGTGCCTGCGCCAGCAGAGCATCCTGACCCATTCGCTGGAGCAGAGAGCGCACGTTCAGTGTCGGGGCCTGCACCTTGAGCAAGCCCAGCAGATCATTGTACAGTGCGTCATTGCGGCTGTCCGTCGCGCGGAATCGCTCTAGCAGATCGATCGCGAGATCCTCTGGCGCCACGATGGGAATCGGCGGCGCTGCTTCAACAAGCGTGACCGATCGGGCACGACACAGCAGATCCGGCGCGTGGATCAGATCCACTTTAATGAGGCGAGCGATATCGAGATAGGATGTGCCGGATCGTGTGAAGCCAGGCCGCAACACGAGCGGGCGCGCGTGATCGATGACAAGCTCGATCGCGTGCGTCGTGCTGGGCAGTCCATAAAACGAGCACGCGACGCCACCGGCCAGCGCGAAAGGGATGTTGCGCTGGCGCAAGACATCGCAGACCGTCAGCACAGCGTCGCGCAGCATTGGTCCCACGATCTCAAAGTCCGGGTGCTTCGCGCGATAGCGAGCGAAACGCATTGCCCATTGCTTACCGTAATACATGAGGATTTCTTCATAAGGAGTACGGTTTGTGCTATGCATGCTGATTTTGGTCATCGCGTCTCGATGGCTGCACACCGACCGAAACTTGCGTGCTGGCGAAAACGCGCGGATGATCGCGATCTGCGCCCGCTCGGCTTCGGGGTGCGTATCCATCGATTGCGTGCGCATCGGTGCTCCTCTCACACATCCATTCTTTGTGAGCCATTATAGCACGGCAAGCTTCGGGGTGAGGGATCTGCGCGCGGCAGGCTTCCATGCTCAAAGAGGACCATCATTCTCACTAAGGAATCCGCTTGAATTGTCACATCAGATCGTTCAATTGTCGATAGAGATCGGGATCGATTGGACCGTCGATCGTCACTGGAATCGGCGGGGTCGTCGATTGTTCCGGCTTGTAGCCGTACCTCTCGATGAAAGCCGCGCGTAGCCGTGCGCCAAACACCTCCGTGCTTTGCTCGATGGCAAGCGCGCTCATCCGAATTGGCGCATCAAGGCACTCCGCGAGGTGCCGCGCCATCGCTAGCGCCAACTCCAATTCTTCGCAGGTGCTCAGATCGCGGATGACGCGCTGCTCGGCGGTCTCGTGAAATTCTTTGGCTGGCCTGCCTGCCCAGCGGCAGAAACGCGCGTAATTCGCTTTGTCGGCTTCATACACCAGGATCCGGAGCGTATAGCGCTGCAGCACGTCATCGATCGTGCCCCGAATCATGGTGACATCGCCATCGGCCTGCTCTCGCTCGATCATCAGATCGTACAGTTCCGGCATCTGGGCATACAATTCACGCAAGGACTGGCGCCGCTGCTCGCGAGTCAGCCCACGCGCTTTCATCGCCTCGTGCAGCTTCCTGGTGGATTGGGCACTTTCGATGCGTTGCCTGATCCAGGTTTCGTCGCGCCCCATCTGACGCCAGGCAGGCACGTGTGACTCACACCAGGCTCCGAATCCCAGCTCCATCTCGTCGGCTTCCCGCAAAGACGCCTCGGCCAACAATTCGACATACGCTTCCCGGCTGATCCGCTTTTCATCCGGCGCAGACGGCTCGTTGGGTTCGCCCATCGCGCACTTCGCTCCGATCCGCATCTCATGCTTCCAGATCGCGCACCGCCATCGATCCGCTTCTCGTTCTGCCTTTCACCGCGCGAGGTGCAGGCGGCGGCCGATGCGCCCAAAGACGCGATCGATGGGCAGCGTGTCGTCAATGCCCAAAAAGCGCGCGCCAAGATAATAGACGATGGAGCCAACCACGGCGGCGCACACGAGCTGCACCGCCAAAATGCCCGTCACCGCCAGGCTCGATTGCGGCGTGGGAATCACCACTTCGAGCAGCGTATATGTCAAGAGCGCCGCCAGCGCCGCCACCAGGCTCGCCGAGATGACGCCCGCCGTGAAGTTGATCAGCGGGCGAATGCGGAACCAACCGATGCGCGGGCGCAAGATCAAGAGCAGCGCCGACGCCTCGATGATCGAGCCGACCGCCGTCGCCAGCGCTACGCCGCCCGACTTCATCGGATCCAAGAGGATAATGCTCAGTCCGACGACGAAAAACAGCTCGACAATGCCCACCGTCACCGCCGTGCGCGCGTCTTGCAGCGCGTAATAGGCGCGCACCAGAATCTCGATCAGCGCCAGCCCCGGAATGCCGACGGCGAAAAAGATCATCGGCACGAACACCGTCGCCGCCTGATTGCTCGTGAAGCTGCCGTGCACCAGCAACAGGCGCACGATCGGCTCGGCCAGCACCATCATCCCCAGCGCGGCGGGCACCGACAGATAGATGATCACGCGCACCGACGAGAGCACCGTCTCGCGCAGCCGCACCCAGTCGCGCGTCGCCACCAGCGTCGCCAGCGTCGGGAAGGCCGCCTGTGACAGCGCCATGCCAAAGACGCTGATAGGCAGCATCACCAGCGTGAAAGCCGTCTGATAGCCATAGACCGCGCCAGGAGCCAGCGTCGAGAGCAGCGCCGTTGTCACGAATGCCGTCCCCACGTAGAGCACCAGCGAATTGACGAAGCGCGGCGCCATCAGCTTGAAGACAGTGATCATGCCGGGGTGCCAGAACTTCAGCGTCAGCGAATAGCGCATGCGCTCGGTGAAGAGGCCGGGAATCTGGATGAGCAGCTGCATGGCTGCCGCGGCCACCACCCCATAGGTCGGACCGAGAATGCCTAGATTGCCGCCGAATATGTGCGTGCGATTGTCCACGATGGTGGCGGCGATGCCGCCGATCTGCCCGACGTTATAGAGCACCGAGCCGACGGCGGGCAGCAGGAAGCGCTGGCGCGCCTGCAACACCGACGTGCTGACGACCGAGATGCCTAGCAAGATCGGCTGCAACAGCATGATGCGCGACAGCAAGATGACCTCTGCCGCCTTTTGGGGATCGTTGAAAACGCCAAAGGCATACAGGTGCGCCAACTGGTTCATGAAGATGAAAGCCAGCCCCGCCAGCACGACCAACGCCAGGATGACGAAGTTGAACGCCGCGCTGGTCACGATCCACGCGGTACGCTTGTCGCGCTTATTGACCATGTAATCGATGAAGACAGGGATGAAAGCCGAGCTGAGGGCGCCGCCGGCGACGAGATTATAGACAGCGTTGGGGACGGTGAAGGCCAGATAAAAGGCGTCGGTCGTCGAATTCGAGCCAAACGCATAGCCCAGCAGTGAAGTGCGCAAGATGCCGAGCACGCGGCTGAGAACGAATGAGCCGGTGATGATTCCGGTCGCGATGGCGATCTGCCCGCGCTTGAGGGCGCGCACCTGAATCGACGGCTGATCGTCATATTCCACGGGAACGGGCACCGTCATCGCGACCGCTTTCATCGGCATGCTATCATAGGATGCGCTGAGACTTTGCGACGGCTGGCGCGGACGCCTGACCGCGTGGGGCATCGGCTCAGGCATCGGCGGCACGGTCGGCGGCACGTGATCGCTCGCGGAATAGGGTGGTTCGCGCATCTTCAATCCTCGGATGTAGCGTGGCTGCGCGTGGCAACCGGAAAGCGACCGATCGCCGCGCGCTGCGCCGGCGTCGTGACGCCAGCGGCATTCCTGAACCGACGAGATCCGGCAATGGCGACTGTGACGCACAGCCCCGCGAAAGCGCCCCCATTGTATCATACCTGGTGGGGCGAGCAAGTGGGAATCGGCCACAAAGTCTGGCTGGATGTGACCATATCCACTTGCCTAAGCGTGGATGTCGCGAGTATCATCAAGATAAGGCGCATTCGAAAGGCAGATGTTGGCAAAAATGCTGCGAACACTATTGAGTGGGAAGATTCATCGGGCGACCATCACGCAGGCTGACCTCAATTATGAGGGGAGCATCACCATCGACGAAACCTTACTGGAGTGTGCCGGGTTCTTGCCTTATGAGCTGGTGCAGGTGGTCAACATCAATACGGGCGCGCGATTCGAGACCTATGTCATCGCGGGGCCTCGCGACTCGGGAATCATTGGACTCAACGGCGCGGCGGCGCGCCTGGGGGCTGTGGGCGACCTCGCGATCGTCATGGCCTATCGCCTATGTGACGAAGAAGAAGCGCGTGCCCTCAAACCGGCGGTGGTGCACGTTGATCAACAGAACCGTGTCATCAACTGGCAGCGGGCGTCGTTCCAGGAGCCGCTTGCGTGATGAGGCTCTCTTGATCGATGGAAAGTGGCGAGTGGGTCAGAGAGAAGGATTGACTGCCGATGGCAAGCGACATCAAGCCGATAACGAGCGACGTCACCCGTGAATTCGACTATGCCGAGAAACCAAAGCTTTCGCCCGGCTGGCAGCTCGCGCGCGACATCGGCGAGACCATCATCTTGACGCTGCTGATGTTCCTGGTCATTCGCCTGGCTGTGCAAGATTATCAGGTCGATGGCACCAGCATGCTCCCGACGCTGCAAAACACGCAATTCGTGCTGGTCGATAAGCTGACATATGCGTTCAACTCACCGCAGCGCGGCGACATCATCGTCTTCGAATATCCGCTCGACCACACGCAAAACTACATCAAGCGCATCATCGGCGTGCCCGGCGATGTCATCTCGATCACCGACAAAGTCGCCAACGGGATCAACATCTCGACTGTCAGCGTCAACGGCCAGGTACTCGACGAGCCGTATATCAACGACCAAGACAATCCCTATGGCCCGGAAACGTATGTGCTCAAACCGGGGCAATATTTCGTGCTGGGCGATAATCGCGGCGGCAGCTCCGATTCACGCGATTGGGGTCCGGTCGATCGCAGCCTGATCATCGGCAAGGCCGAGCTGGTCTATTGGCCGCTCAGCGCGCTGCACTTTTTGCCCAACGAGCACAGTGTCTTTGCCGGTGTGCCACAGAGCAACGGCGCGGTGCCCAGCGTGACCCCCGGCGGTCCGGTGAGCGATGGTCGCGCCGTGCCGGCGGGATCGCTCCTCTTTTTGACCATGCTCCCCATCGCCGGCACCGCCGTCCTCGCCAGGCGACGGCTGCGCGACGCGAGGCGCTAATGCAATCTCAAGCAAGATAGCTTGAAATAGTGGACTGCTGATACCACATCTATATGGCCTATAGCAGCGGATTCCACTTTCATGAAATGTCCTTGAAAGCCAAGGATCTCGCTTGAAGATGCTCTAGGTTCACCCCCTCGCGATCATGTCTCGGCGGCAGCACAGAACGGCTCTGTTTTTCGTGCCATGATGAGATGCCTCTCAATCACTCCCGGCGGTGCCGCGTGGCGCGATTATTCACCTTGAGCGAAAGTCCTATAGGTTAAGCTCTATGAGCAATCCTACAACGCTGGGTTGGTCTGCCGCCGTTGTGGCATCTCCCGGCCCACACTACGCAAGTGGTTACGACGCTATGAGCAATTGGGGGAAGCGGGACTTCGCAAGAAGATGACAAACGTGCTGATGGATTACACCGACAAGTTGCTCGCGCGCAAATGAACAATCATCGAGACCATCAACGACCAACTCAAGAACATCAGCCAGATCGAACATTCCCGCCATCGCAGCCCGGCCAATTTCGTGGTTCATCTGCTCTGTGGCTTGATTGCCTACTGTGTCAAGCCCAAGAAACCGTCTCTGCGCATCGATCATGACGTGCTCTGGGCCGCTTAGCTTATCCCGGACTCACGTTATATCATGAATTCAGCAACACAGAGCGAAAGTCCTAACCTATGTTAGCTGAAGTGGTTTCGCTTTTTCCATAACACCATTCTATCATGGAAAGGATGTCTATGAATCACACATCTTGCTGGATCGCAGCCAGGTATCGCAATCAAAACATCTACGAACTCGCCAATTAGACGTGCGGAATGTGGGGTACAAGCCAGCTAGGGCTGGTTTTGATCATGTTTAAGTCCCAGAAAGATTTGCGGTCCAAGTTCCCTTCGCGTGAATGGTGATCGTCCAAAGACCAGTTGTATAAGTGTAAGTGGCCCAATACCAATCATAGGTAAAGGTTCCTTGTATTTGACCAACAGCAGTAACTGTACCAGTAAAATGGATCTGATACGTCACATACTGTTGCCCTGCCGGAGGCGTACCACTTGGCGCAGTAGCTGAAGCGCCCAGATTGACTGTTTGCCCAGCAAGTGTCCCAGTTAATTTACTGGGAAACTCGGACAGCGTAATAGTAGAGGTATTAGGATCTGGAGGAGACACTGGTGTATAATGTCCCCCAAAAACTGGACAGGCTCATTCGTTAAAGAAGCAGGGAGAGA
>VFSW01015572.1_pt1 | contig 10437 bp, 9 predicted proteins | sample 5358111 | NCBI WGS metagenome assembly VFSW01 (sample SAMN11554181, study PRJNA540505) | mine drainage metagenome | isolation source: sediment from site ElyBrook_90M | place: USA: Ely Copper Mine, Vershire, VT | collected 2017
TCTTACGCACGAAACAATACTCACGCCCGGCTCGCTCGGACAGCTTCTCCGCGCGACCGGCTTTCGCGATATTCGTTCCTTCGAGTGTGCGCCGATTGCCAATGGAATGTTGGGATTCTTTCGTGCAATTGCATGGAACGTAATTCGCGCCTTCGCAAATACCATCCGACTCATTGAATCTCATAAGTCCCAGCCGATATGGACCGAAAATTTCATCTGCGTTACTCGTTCCACGTCGTGACCTAAAGGGCACGGCTACACGTTTTCGCACTCCATGACTACTGCAGAGCTTGCCACGCATGTTTCAGAGCGCGATCGCCGCGCGATCGCGCGCGCTATTTCCGTCGTTGAAAACGATTCGGCCGAAGCGGGCGCATTGCTTCGCGCGCTCGGGCCACATTTGGGACACGCCTACCGTATCGGCATCACCGGCCCGCCCGGTGCTGGCAAATCAACGCTTACTTCCGAACTCACCAAACTCCTGCGTTCGCAAGGCAAGCGCGTAGGCATCATTGCCGTCGATCCGACTTCACCCTTCACGGGCGGCGCGCTCCTGGGCGACCGCATTCGAATGCAGGAAATTGCGATGGACGAAGGCGTCTATGTTCGCTCCATGGCCACGCGCGGATCGCTCGGCGGCCTTTCCTCGAAAGCGAAAGATGCCGCCGATGTTCTCGACGCCGCAGGATTCGATTTTATCCTCTTCGAGACGGTCGGCGTGGGACAATCGGAACTCGATATAGCAAAAGCAGCGGATACCACCATCGTCGTGCTCGTCCCTGAATCCGGCGATGCGGTGCAGGCAATGAAATCGGGACTAATGGAAATCGCCGATTTCTTCGTCGTCAATAAAAGCGACCGCGAAGGCGCCGATCAGGCCGTGCGCGCGCTGAAGACGATTCTCAGCTTTCGCATCACCCATGCGGAGCGGGAGTGGATTCCGCCCGTGGTGAAAACGACCGCATACAAAAATATCGGAATCGAGGATGTATTGCGGGAGATCGAAAACCATAGGAACTATCTCGAATCGACCGGTCAACTGGTATCCCGCCGCAAATCTCGCGAGCGGGAGCGGGTGCGCGAGCTCGTCGAGGCGATGCTGCGCTTCGATTTCTGGACACCGGCGCGAGCGGAAATGCTGGAATCGGAACTCGATCGGATTGTCGCGCACGAACGGACGAGTTTCGATCTGGCGCACGAGCTTGTGGGCAAATTGAAAACCTAATTCCCGTTCCTGGAATTCAATCGTTTTTCTTTAACGACCTTCATCGTCCCATCTGCTTGTGGCACAACCCATTGGATAAGATCCGGTTCCGGCGAAATGACCATCGGCTCTCCGGATTTGCGGTGCTCTTCAATGAGTTTCTCAATGGCGCGCTTTGCAGCGCGGACAGATGGAAGGTTCTTAACGTCCATAGGTGTTCAGAATTGAAAGGTACAACGCTTGATCGATAATATTCATCTCCTCGCCGACCTTGGTTGCAAGAAGCCGACACTCGCTTCCCGAATTATCAAATAATTCCCATTCATCCACCAACGGCAAGTAAAACGAAAAGAGGTTTCGAACGCTGCGTTCATATCTTCGAATTACAATATCGCGTTCGACATTATGACCGCCCTTTCGCACACGATCCTCGATACGGTTGATCGAAAGCTCGACCGAGTTCAGATGGATAAAATATAATCGAATGATATATCCCATACCCTTTGCATGTTGAATAAGATCGAGATAGGATTTGCCGCTCAGCGTGGATTCGAGGGCAAAGGAAATTTTATCCTCGATCAGTTGATGCACCCGCTTCAGCAGAAGCCTCCCCGCTTCGATAAGCGCGCCTTCCGGCTCGAAGGGTGAAAGGCCTTTTGCGATTAGATCGGCATTCACGAATTCGCGGACATTTGTAAATTCGGGTAAATACGTATTGATGAACGTCGTGTTACCGGCTCCATTCGGTCCGCCGATGATGAGCAATTCGGGCTTGTTTGTGACCTTTTCCATGAACGGCTCTAATACACAGGATCACCCAGAATAATGCGAGAACTCGCTTCCCAAATTCTCGTCGGCCGCTACACACGCGGCCGAGAGCAATGCCTCGAATCGTGGGTTCCACATCCGCTCGCTAAAATCATTATCGATTCTCTCTCTTGCCCGCAATCCAAACTCTCGGCGAAGGCCAGTGTTGTTCGCAAGTTCGATCATGCTCTGCGCGATTTCCGGCACAGCATCACCAACGAGAAATCCATTTTTTCCATCTTCCAAAAAAGTCTCCGGCCCGCCGCATCGCGTAGAGATCACCGGAAGACCGCAGGCCATCGCTTCCAGCGCGGCAATGCCCAGCCCCTCCTGCTCGCTGGTCACCAGGAGCGCGGTCGAAGTTTGGTAGAGCGCTATCAGTTCGCCCTGCCCGGCGCGGGCGACATGCTGAAGCGTAAACCCGGGATTCGCGCGAATCGGGAGTTCGACGGAAACGACGGTCGCTTCGAACGCCAAATCGGGACGCATTCGCTGAAGCTCTTCGCAAGCAGCAAGGAAAAGCTCCACCCGCTTCCGTGGATCGTTCGCGCGCCCCACGAAAAGAAACCGGCATTCCCGGCCACCCTCACTGGGAACGAATTTCGACGTATCCACCGGATACGGCCAGACTTCCACCTCCTTTTCCGCGACCGCCGCAAGATGCCGCGCGGCGTCCTCGCTCACCGCAAGCAGCCGGGAAGCAGAGTGCAATACCTGCTGCTCCGCGCGAAGGATGGAATTCATTCCGAGCCGCTCGATCGCCGTTTTGAGACCGGCGCTTCCCAGCCGCGAACGCCGGTCGTGCAGGGCGGTCGAGGAGGCCCAGGCCACGAACGGTCTCCCGCTCCCCACCAACGGCAGCCCGGTCTGCGCCGAGCCGGTGACGAGAATCGCAGCGTCGAAGTGTGCGAGCGCCGTGCGCCACTCTTTATTCGAGCGCAGCCGGTTCGGCTCCCACTCAGGGAACCGGGCGCCGATGGCACGGGCGCGCATGCCGCGAAAAACATAATCCCGCGCGCTGGGAGTGAACGTAAGCTCCCCGCGAACCAAGTTCGCGAGCGATACGTGAAGCTCTGCGTGCTCGGTATAGCGCCCATAGTGCACGAGCGTCGGTTCGAGGCCCGCGGCCTCGGCGCGGCGATAAATATATTCCGCAAGCCGAAGCACGCCGCCATAATTGGCGGGGTCCTGCGTGACGATGGCAAGGCGGCCCGGTGATCGGTTCATCCGCCGGGATAACCTTCGGGAAAATGGAAATATCCCGGAATGAGATTTCTGGAATTGCTCCGCATCGCTGCTTTATGGCTTGCTATCAAAATCTTTGAAAACTATTTTTACAAACCACACGCATTTGTGCTTCATGAATAATGCCATTTGCGAGCTACTTTCAAGCTATTTTTAAGGTTGGTAACTAATCAAGTCACTTTTTTGTGGGGTCTTCAGAAAATATTAGAAAGCTATTTTTTTAACAGAAAAGTCCCCGCGAAACCCTCTTTCGAGGGCTTTCCAAGTGAAGGAAATCGCGATAAGCCTTAGGTGCCCGGATTCGAAAATATTTGGTATTAACTTACCGGCAATGAATTACTACTTACATTTTCGCTGCAAAGGCGTTATAGACCCAAGCCGCCTTGTTTTGCCGTTTTCCCCTTCTTCTGAGCCGATTTCAGAACGCCTAAAACGGTAGGTAGATCGAGCAGCGAACCGTTCAGCATTTCTTCCACTGATACCACCTGAATTTTCGGGAAGTCCTTGCCATAGAGATTATTCCGGTATGTCCCGTATTTCTTGGATTCCTTAACCATATTCTCCATAGGATAGAGTGTCAGAAGGTATCCCGCCACGGCTCCATCCCGCTCCATAGTGCCGTTCAAATCCCGAATGACAGCAGGACTGAGTGTCCGGTTTGACTTCACGCTGAACAGCACCTTAGAACGCTCTTGCTTGCCGCTTACCATGTCCAGCACGTAAGCGATTCCATCAATACCTTCATCCCCGCCTTTTTTCTCATTTATGACAGCGCGGTTATTCGAATAGGCGAGCACGAACCATTTTTCAAATTCCTTCCGGGTCTTATCTTCTTTTTTGTTTGCCAGTGCGACGGCTGATTTGAAGTCTTTGGGAACCCCGTTCAGTTCGATGTTTTCGAGAACATTCGCTCCAAACGTATCTTCTAAACGTTTTAGGATTAGACTGATACTCTGATAGGTCACGTCTATGCCAATCCAATTCCGGTTCAGGCGTTGCGCGACGGAGACGGTTGTGCCACAACCGCAATAAGCGTCTAAGATCGTATAGCCCTCATTGCTACTGGCTGTGATTATTCTTTCGAGTAACGCTTCCGGTTTTTGCGTAGGATAGTGAAGACGTTCTTTAGAGGAGGCATTAATAGATGAGATAGTCCACCAATCACCAATCCGAACGCCCTCAGTCCTTAGATAAATTTTATATGGTTCCGCGTCTTTGCGCTTTTGATTTCGATACCACCGGCCATCTTCATCCTGCTTATAGTGAGAATCCATCTTCCCGGACTTTTCTCCGTACTCATCGAAAATGGGATTGAATTCGTGCTCATCGTTCTTCGTATAAAAAAGCAGTGTGTCGTGCAATCGCTGGAAACGATTTGCCACCGCTGTATATCTTTTATAGCACCAAATAATTTCGTTTTGGAATTCGCCTTTTCGTGAACAGAAGATCGTATCAATTACGAGTTTCAAATAGTGCGAAGCCGTTGGGTCACAATGAAAATAAAAGCTCCCGGTAGGTTTGAGCACTCTGTAAATCTCAGCAATTCGAAGAGTCATGCTAACGAGATACGAAAGCAGGGAACCCTTACCTAAAACCTTTTCCAGTCCTATAATCAAATCTATACTTTGGGCGGTGAACACGCCGCCCGCATTCGAAAGAATCTCTTTGAGACCATGCTCCGCCGCTTCGTCCCACGTCCATGTGTCCGTGAACGCCTGAGCTTGCGCAGCGTCCTCGGTTCCTACGTTATTGTAAATTTGGTTATAGTTCCGCTTTGAATTGAACGGCGGGTCTATGTAGCAGAGGTCAACCGATTCATCCCGAATATATTTTCGGAGAACGTCTAAGTTATCGCCGTAGTAGAGTTTGTTCATGGGTACAAAGATACGGAATTTTAGGAAACCGTCGCGCTTATTTGAGCGAATCCTTTATTGAGGAACGTCTGATTAAGTTATTTTTTCTGTCGTTGCGAGGTAAACGAATCGACCGAAGGGAGCCAAAGGTGACCAAGCGATCTCCCCGATCAGCGCGGAGATTGCTTCCCTCGATTCCTCGGGACCGAAGAAAGCTCCATTCGGCCGCTTTCTTCTCCTGGCAATAAGGGAAAAATAACGTAATCAGAGATCCCTATACTTGGTTTCTTCGCAGAAGGCGAAGCAATCCTTTTAGCGGAGAAAGCAAACGATGTTCCCCACTCGCCCCTGCGGGTGGCGGCGCGGCAGCCATGGGTTGCGCCGTGATGTCCGAACTCGGCGCCGCTGCCGCCAGCTTCGCGGGTTTGTTCGCTATCCATTCGAGATAGGCTGGCACAAGCGCGGGACGGCAGCGAAGCGCCACAACGATACTATGACATTGCGGGCAAAGGCCGCTGGATTTTACCAGTCTCTCCTGTATTCGGCAAATCGGACAGGGTCGCAAGGACATGACAACCGGCGGGGCGGGCACGGATTTCGGCCACGACGGTGGCACGGGGGATTCCTGTTTTCGTATCTGGCGAGCCACCGCCATGCGTTCGATGGCAGGAATCAGGGTTGGAGGAAGCGCGGAAGCCACGACCTCATACGCCGTGTCGAAACTCACGGCGATCTTCCGCCCCATCGCCCAAATGACCCACGCTTCGTACCGAGTGTTCCGGCGATAGACACCACCCTGAAACCCCATGCGCAGACGAACGTTCCGGCACATGCTGTCGTAGAAGCTGCGAGAAATCGAAAGCCCATACCGCTCGATCATTCGCTTCTGCGTGTGAAGGAATTCTCGATCAAGGTGCTCCTGGTTACGAAATGGGGGAGCGATAACTTTCATAACTCGTTGCTTATAGAGTTGTAACCATGCCGGGCGAGTAGGAATTCCGTCGCCGCGATCGCAAACTAAAGTTCGCGCTACACGCGCGTCTGGGTTCAAAACAGGAGCTCCGCAGCGAGGTCGCGACCGTAGTCGCGATGGGCGACCGTAGTCGCGATGGGCGACCGTAGTCGCGATGGGCGACCGTAGTCGCGAGAGAGGCACCGTAAAAAAGTGCACCGCCACCGGCCGCCCCCTGTTGCGTGTAGGGAAACGGCCTTGGATGGCCGATCATCGCTGATTGCTCATCAATGATCTAACATCCTGGTGGCGGTGAGGTGAGAGCTTAACGGTTTGGGTCGGTTAGTTGCGTAACTCGGGCCCTTAGAAAAAGATCGGTTGTTATTATTGCAGTTCGTCCGGATCGATCACGGCGATGCTGTTCGTTGAAGTCCATTCCACCACGACCATTTTCCCGGTCGAAAGAGTAACGTTCATCTGAGTGCCCTGCGGCACGACCTGATTATTGATCGTAACCGAAAGCGCAGCACCGGTTATCTGCACCGGAACCGTGCTATTGCCGCCGACGTAGGCAAAATAATTTGACGAGTCCGTAGTGACCGTCACCTGCCCTAAAGCATCGGCCTGCTGGTTCGAAATCTGAAACGTGGTTTGCGCGGCGCTGGCGAAGGCCTTATTCGTCAAACCGAACGCGGCCGCGAGGGTAATTGCGAGTACAAAAGTGATGGTCTTCATTGTGGTTCGTGTGGTGCTTTTTGTAAGAATTTTCGCTTCGTTCAATTTGAAACCACAAAATTAGCTGGTATCGCATTAATTTTTGAGGCACTTTATAAGAATTCCTGTCACCCGGCTATTATGAATAATGGCGTTTTTTGCTTGTTTTTGCGGTATTACTTATGGAATTAACTGTAAAGCCGTGTGGTTTATTTGAATAGTTATGACTAAGTCACAGCAAATCCGCGAAATAATTAGGATTATTAACTCTTTTGGAGACAAAGGCTCAAAAGCTGTCTTAGCTCCTAAAAAAAATCATTCTAAAATTCTTACGCTTGCCCAAAAATTTGCGTCTCAGGGAAATGATGATGAACAGGCATGGGCCAGGGAAATTTCCGGAAGCAGCATCGAGGACAATACCTATCGTCTTATTCGAAGCCGGCTGAGGCGGCTTTTGCTCGGCCGGCTCTTCCATCTCGATATTCGGACCGGCTCACTTCTTCGAAAAGCGACTTACCGGAATGCGAAAGAGGTATTCTGCATCCGAATTCTTCTGATGTTTGGCGCTCGTGGGACCGCAATGTGGCTCATTCCACGTGCGCTGGAACGCGCTAGAAAATTCGAGTTGACGTCCGACAGGATAGAACTGCTTTTGCTCCTTCGCCGAAATGCCATGGTCAATGGCGACAAAACGAAATTCGCGCAATACAACTACGAACTCGAAGAAGCGGAGCAATTTCGAACGGCTGAAATGAAGCTGCACGCGATGAACGAGGCGATCAACGTAGAGTTAGTCGGGAAAGCCGAAATCAGCGAAAAAGTGCATAGCCTGGTGAAGGAATCGAGGCCGGTCGCGGCGAGGCTTTTCGAGGAATGCCCAACCTTCAATGTCGGCCTCGATTATTTCCTAATCGCAACGCTTGCGGCGGAATCCTCGAACGATTACGGGGAGAACGTTCATCTTTGCCAACAGGCCGAGCAGTTTTTGCGTGGCTTCCCCCTCTTGAATAATCCAGTTGCCGAAGGTCAATTCGCTATCAAACGGATGACCTCCGCCATCGCGATTCGTGATTGGGAAAGCGCTCGTTCCGCCCTTCCTATTTGCGAAGCTTCTTTCAGCGCTGTCACGAACACCTGGTACGTTTGGAAAGAGTATGAGTTCCTTCAGCTAATGCATACGGAGCAACTACGCGAAGCGAATGAGCTTCACCAAAACATTGTAACGAGCGCCCGTTTCGCATCGCAGCCGGAGCAGGTGCGGCAGAAGTGGACGCTCTTCGGGCACTATGCCGAGCTGGCTTTCTGGACGCTGGACCAATCGGTCCCGCTCCTTCGCCGAAAAAACTTCGAGAAGATCGCCCGCGAGCTGCCGATTTACAAGCGGGACAAAGCCGGCTACGACGCGGCGCTCCTTATTTTGCAGCAGCTCCTCTTCGCCTCCAGCGGCGACCGGGATGGGATGATCCAAAAAGCCGACTCGCTGAAGCGATATATCACGCGCTACTTGAAAAACCAGCACGACACGCAACTTTATGCATTCCTGAAGATGCTGATCCTGCTGCAGAAATGCGATTTCGATATTGCGCGGACCGAGGCTCGCGGCAAGCGGTACATCGAGCAATTCAGCCGCTACGGCCACGAGATCGTCGATGAAAAGCAGACGCTCCCCTACGACCTGATGTGGCAATGGATCGCGGAATGGACGGTAAAATATGCCCCGATCCACCAGCGCGCTAAACCGAAACCCCGCACTGTGCAAAACCAACAGGAATCGCCATGGCGGACATTAGTGAATGTGTGAGGAAGCAAATCCGATTAAGGAATCCCTGATTAAGTTATTTATTCTGTCATTGCGAGGAGAACGAACGGACCGAAGGGAGATTCATCCCAGCCCCCAACGTCTCTTCGCGCCCCGCTCCGATCGAGATGATTTCGAGCGGGCACAAGACTTCGCGTTCGAGCGCGTCTAAATATCGCTGGACGGCGGCCGGCAACTCCTCGCGGCTCGTGGCGCCTTCGAGCGCATCGGCTGCCCAGCCGTCATAGGATTCGTAGATCGGGCGAATATCGGCAAGCTGGCGCAAGTCATTCGTAAAGTTCTCGATGGCGCGGCCATCGCTGATGCGCTCATACCGGGTGCAGAGTTTTACTTCCGGCAAGCCGGAAAGCACATCGAGCTTCGTAAGCGCAAGGCTCGAAACCCCGTTAATCATATTCGTGTATCGCACGGCAACGGCATCGAACCAACCGCATCGGCGGGGGCGGCCGGTCGTCGCGCCATATTCGTGGCCGACGGCGCGGAGGCGCTCGCCGGTTTCGTCCAAAAGCTCGGTCGGGAACGGCCCATTGCCCACGCGCGTGGCATACGCTTTTGCAACGCCCAGCACGCGGTCGATCGCCATCGGCGGAATGCCCAGACCCGTGCATGCGCCGCCGGCTGTGGGATTGCTCGATGTCACATAAGGATAGGTTCCAAAATCAATATCGAGCAGCGCGGCCTGCGCGCCTTCGAGCAAGAGCGTTTTTCCGGCCGCGATCTCGCGGTTCAGCATCAGCGAAGTGTCGGTAATGTAGGGATCGATCTCGCGGTCGAATACTTCATATTCGGCGATGATCTTATCGACATCGCACAGTTCGTGAACGCCGTAAAATTTTTCGAGCAATTCGTTCTTTTCCGCGATATTTTTTCGGAGCTTTTCGCGCAGCGATTCGCGGTCCAGCAAATCGACAATGCGAATTCCCTTTCGCGCGAATTTATCCTCGTATGCCGGCCCGATTCCGCGTCCGGTCGTGCCGACGGCGCTTCCATCCTTCGCGATCATGCGCTGCTCGGATGCCAGGTCGAGCATTTTGTGATACGGCATGATGAGATGCGCGTTGTGCGAAATGAAAAGCCGACCATGCACGCGCACGCCCTCGTGCTCAACCATTCGAATCTCATCGAGCAAGGCGACGGGATCGATCACCACGCCGTTACCGATGACGCAGGCGACCTCTTCATGGAAAATTCCGCTGGGAATTAAATGGAGGACGAAGGAACGTCCGTCCGGCAACTGAATGGTATGTCCGGCATTGGCGCCGCCCTGGTAGCGGGCCACGATATCGACGTTCGCGGCCAGAAGATCGACGATCTTTCCTTTTCCCTCGTCGCCCCACTGGGCGCCGAGCACAATCGTACAGCGATTAGATTTTGTCATGGGTAAAAAAAAAAGTCCGCCGCGGCGGGCTGCTTTTCTACCCTTCTTGATTCGGGCGGTGAGAAGAACAGCAGAGTAATTTCGAAAAGTTCATGTTTAGGATGACGTCATTGCGAGGAGCGTTCGGCGACCGAAGAGAGCCGGGCGCGACGAAGCAATCCCTTCGTTGAAACACAACGGATTGCTTCGTCTAATCGAACTTCCTTCGGTCGTTCGATTCTCCTCGCAATGACAAAGAAAACAACTTCATTGGCGCTTCTCTGGAATGGTTCTTGTGCGTGTATCCCCGCGGAAGGAGGTGAAGTATTATCATGCCACGGAACTATAGCAGAGGCGCACAAAAAACGGTCGAGAGTGCGATGCGCCGAGAAAAAAAGGAACGCTGAAAAGCGGACGATCCGCCAAAACGGTGACGAGCCGCAAGCAGGCCATTGCGATCGGCCTTTCCGAAGCCCGCAAAAAAGG
>VFSW01015573.1_pt1 | contig 10436 bp, 10 predicted proteins | sample 5358111 | NCBI WGS metagenome assembly VFSW01 (sample SAMN11554181, study PRJNA540505) | mine drainage metagenome | isolation source: sediment from site ElyBrook_90M | place: USA: Ely Copper Mine, Vershire, VT | collected 2017
TCCAGGAATACAAGGATGCCGCCGGCGTCGACGAAGGCATGGACGGCGTCTCGACGCGGTTTGCGTTCAAGGTCCTGGCCGCAACCTACAATCACGACACCACGGAGATTGCCGCCGATCCGGTCCATCTGATGTATGTGCTTGAGCAGGCGATCCGCCGTGAACAGCTCTCCGAGGAAATCGAGAAGCGCTATCTCGAGTTCATCAAGGCCGAGCTCGTGCCGCGCTACGCCGAATTCATCGGCAACGAGATCCAGAAGGCCTATCTCGAATCCTATTCCGACTACGGTCAGAACCTGTTCGACCGCTACGTCGATTACGCCGACGCCTGGATCGAGGACCAGGACTTCAAGGATCCCGACACCGGCCAGATGCTCAATCGCGAGCTTCTCAACCAGGAACTGACCAAGATCGAGAAGCCCGCGGGTATCGCCAACCCCAAGGACTTCCGCAACGAGGTCGTAAAGTTCTCGCTGCGCTCGCGGGCCCAGAACAGCGGCAAGAATCCGTCCTGGACTTCTTACGAAAAAATCCGCGAGGTGATCGAAAAGAGGATATTCTCCCAGGTCGAGGATCTGCTTCCGGTGATCTCGTTCGGTTCCAAGAAGGACGGCGATACCGAAAAGAAGCACGGCGAGTTTGTCTCGCGAATGGTGGAGCGCGGCTATACCGAGCGCCAGGTTCGCAGGCTCGTGGAGTGGTACATGCGTGTGAAACAAGCCGGCTGAGGCGGCTGCAACAGTGGCCATGTTCATCGTCGATCGGCGTCTGAATCCAGGCAGCAAGAGCCTGGAAAACCGCCAGCGTTTCCTGCGCCGTGCCAAGGCGCTGGTTCAGGGCGCCGTCAAGAAGACCTCCGAGGGTCGCGGCATCAAGGATGTCCTGGAGGGTGGCGAGGTCAGCATTCCGCTCGACGGGATGCATGAACCTCGCTTTCGCCGGGAGGGCGGCACGCGCGACAGGGTGCTTCCCGGAAACAAGAAGTTCGTCGAAGGCGACATCCTTCCGCGTTCGGGCGAAGGCCGCGGCAAGGCATCCCGGCCGGGCGAAGGCGACGGCGAGGATGACTTCCGCTTCGTGCTCAGCCGCGACGAGTTCGTCGACCTGTTCCTCGACGATCTCGAATTGCCAGATCTCGCCAAGCGCAAGCTTGCCGATGCGGAAAGCGAAGGACTGCAGCGGGCGGGCTATTCGACCTCCGGTTCGCCGGCGAATATTTCGGTGAGCCGCACGGTGCAGCTCGCGCTGGCGCGCCGCATCGCGCTGCGGCGGCCGCGGCCGGAGACGATCGCGCAGCTTGAGGCGGAATTGGCCGGGTGCGACGACGAGGCGCGCCGCGCGGAGCTTGAGGCCGAGATCGAGGTCATGAAGGCAAAGTCCAAACGGATCCCGTTCATCGATCCGATCGACATCCGCTTCCGCCGGTTTGAGACCGTGCCGAAGCCGGTGGCGCAGGCCGTGATGTTCTGCCTGATGGACGTTTCCGGTTCGATGTCCGAACACATGAAGGATCTCGCCAAGCGCTTCTACATGCTGCTCTACGTGTTCCTGACGCGGCGCTACCGGCATGTCGAGATCGTCTTCATTCGCCATACCGACCGGGCGGAGGAGGTCGACGAAGACACCTTCTTCCACGGGCCGGCATCGGGCGGCACGATGGTATCGAGCGCGCTGCAGGCGATGCACGACATCGTCAGGTCGCGGTTCCGCCCCTCCGACTGGAACATCTACGCCGCCCAGGCTTCCGACGGCGACAATTCGATTTCCGACAGCGCCGTCACCGGCCGGCTGTTGACCGAGATGATCCTCCCCGTCAGCCAGTTCTTCGCCTATCTCGAAGTCGGCGAGGCCGGCGGCAGTAGCTTCGAGATGCCGGATTCGTCGCTGTGGACGCTATACCAGCGGCTGCGTTCGGAGGGCGCGCCCTTGTCGATGCGCAAGGTCAACGACCGCAGTGAAATCTTTCCGGTGTTTCATGACCTGTTTCAGCGTCGCCGGAACCAGGAGAAGGCCGCGCCATGACCGCCGAACGCCTGTTTGAGGGAGCGGACTGGGATTTTCCGAAACTGCAGCGCATCCACGACGCCTGCGAAGAGATCGCGCGAACCGAACTCGGACTGGATGTCTATCCGAACCAGATCGAGATCATCACCGCCGAGCAGATGCTCGATGCCTATTCTTCGGCCGGCATGCCGCTGTTCTACAAGCATTGGTCGTTCGGCAAGCATTTCGCCCATCACGAGGCGTTCTACCGCAAGGGGCTGAAGGGCCTCGCCTATGAGATCGTGATCAACTCTTCGCCGTGCATTTCCTATCTGATGGAAGAAAACACCGCGACCATGCAGACGCTTGTGATCGCGCACGCGGCGTTCGGCCACAATCATTTCTTCAAGAACAACTATCTTTTCCGGCAATGGACCGATGCCGAGGGCATCCTCGACTATCTCGACTTTGCCAAGAGCTATGTGGCGCAGTGCGAGGAGCGTTACGGCCGCCTCGCGGTCGAAGTGACGCTCGATGCGGCGCATGCCCTGATGTCGCACGGGATCGATCGCTACCCCGGCAAGAAGAATCTCGATCTTCGCGTCGAAGAAAAACGCGCCGAGGAACGCCGCGCCCATGAGCAGAGCATGTTCAACGACCTGTGGCGCACCGTTCCGACCGGACCGGTGAAGAGCGCAGAGCTGCTGAGCTCGGAGCGGCGCCGCAAGCTGCTCGGGCTGCCGCAGGAGAATATCCTTTATTTCCTCGAAAAGGTGGCGCCGCGCCTGCAGCCCTGGCAGCGCGAGCTGCTGCGGATCGTGCGGCACATCGCGCAGTACTTCTATCCGCAAAGCCAGACCAAGGTCATGAACGAGGGCACCGCGACCTACGTGCATTACCGCATCATGACCCGGTTGCACGAACAGGGCCGGCTATCCGACGGCAATTTCCTCGAGTTCCTGCAGTCCCACACCAACGTGGTGTTCCAGCCCGAATTCGACGATCCGCGCTTTTCGGATTTCAATCCTTACGCGCTCGGATTTGCGATGATGCAGGATATCGAGCGCATCGTCACCAGCCCCGACGAGGAGGATCGCGAGTGGTTCGCGGACATTGCCGGGAAAGGCGATGTCATGGGGGTGCTGCGTGACGTCTGGGCCAATTACCGCGACGAGAGTTTCATCAGCCAGTTCCTGAGCCCGCGGCTGATCCGGAGCTGGCGGATGTTTCATCTGCACGATGATCCGCAGGAAACCGCCGGCATCAAGGTCGATGCGATCCATGATGCCCGCGGCTACCGCAGGATCCGCCGCGAACTGGCGCGACAATACGACGTCGGATATCTCGATCCCAACATCGAGGTGGTCGACGTCGATCTCGCCGGCGACCGCCGTCTGATGCTGCGCCATGTCGTGGTCAAGGGCGCCCAGCTGAACGAAACCGACGCCAGGCGCGTGCTCCAGCACCTCGCCGATCTCTGGACCTATGACGTATCTTTGGTTGAAGTCGACGCCAGGGACAACGTCCTGAAGGAGTATATCGTGAGCCCGCGCGCGTTCGCCGTGGCCGCCTGAATTGCCAAGCCTGTTGAAAATTCCGGTGCGCCACCAAATGATCGCTTCGGACGCAGAATTTCGCCCCAATCCCTGCGAGATATGATCGCTGGTGTTTTAGTAGGGGATTATACATGGCGTCCAGGCGTACAGAAGTTGCAATCGAGAAAATCATCGCGTCATGCGATGGCAATATGCGTGGCGCGCTTGAGGCGCTGATGCTTGTCAACGAGCACCTGGAGAACGAGCTTCATCGGATTTATGCGGTGATGTCGCGCATGGGCCAGCCGGATGAAGAATGCTTCGAAACGTTGCATTGAGACCCGGCGCGCCATTTTGACGTGCAATCGTTGCGAAGATGTCCACCCCGGCCTTCCGGGCCTTCAGGCTGATCGTGCTCACGGAGCAAGGCGACGGCGCGCGATGAGGCTGCCCGGTTGCATGGAACCGGATGTCCGGAAATGACGGCGCGGCGTTGCGTTGTCCCGGTCAAAAACCGCCTTTCTTGTCATTCCTGCTTCTTGTCATTTTTGGCTGCGACATGGGCGAGGATGCGGTCGGCTTCGCTACGCCAGTCCGGGCTGCGCGCAAAGGTCTTGGTGCCCTTCTGACCGAACAGGCCTTCGTCGGCGAGATCGGCGATCCACGCCTGGCGTTCGGCCGTGCCCTGCGCCGACCACGGCGTGAGGCCGATTTCGCGCACGGTTTCGGCGACCTCGCGGACCTCCTCGCTGCGGCGCCGGCCATGTTCGATCACGCGCTGGAAGAAGTAGGCGCCTTGCTTCTCCCAGTCGATGCCCGGGAATGTCTCCTTGAGCGAGGCCAGCACCGCGTCCTCCACGCCATAGGCGCGCGCGGTGGTGAAGCTTTCGATCACCATGGCTTCAAAGCCCTTGATCATCACGCTGCGGCACATCTTCACCGCCGAGGCGACGCCGAGCTTATTGCTCGCCACCTTGGCGTCGAAACCCAATTCCACGAGCAGCGGCGCAAGTTCGCCTGCGCCGGAGCCGCCGAGCAGCAGGGGCACCTTGATGCGGTAGGGCGGGATCGAGGTCATCACGGCGCCCTCGACGTAACGGCCGCCGCCGCCATCGACCAGCGCCGCCGCGCGCTGCTTGGCGCCGGGCGAAGCCGAATTGAAGTCGAGGAACCAGGCTCCTGGTTTGACTGCCGGCGCGCAAGCCTGCGCCACCGGCACGGCCTGGCTCGCGGTGACGGCGGAGACGATGAAGTCGGCGGCCGCGGCGAGATCGGCGTGGGACGCGGTCAGCGCCACGCCATGCTGACTTGCGTGCTGGCGCAAAGGCAGGCCCGTCTGATCGCTGCGAAGCTTGATGTCGTAGGCTGTAACCCTGACATCCTGCTTGCGCAGGTCCTCGGCGAGGATGCGGCCCACTTCGCCGTAGCCGACGAGGCCTATGTTCCATTGTTTGGGGTTGGCTGCGAGCGCGGTCATTGCAGAGGTCTTTCCAAGCAGAGGTCTTTCCAATTGGGACGCCGGATTTCGCGAAGGAGCTTGGGCAGTTGAAGGCCTGGGCAGTTGAAGGCTTGGGCAGTTGAAGTGCTTTGGCAGTTATTGTTTTGGAATTTTGGCCTTCTCGATCACTTGTCGCCACTTGTCGATGTCGGATTTGAGCCTGACTGCGATTTCCTCCGGCGTGCCGGCCTTGGGCTCGATGCCGAGCGCGATCAGGCGTTTCTTGAGGTCGGCGTCGGCGAGTATATCCTGCAATGCGCCGTTGAGCGTTTTCACGATTTCGGGTGGCGTGCGTGCGGGCGCAAACAGCGCGTTCCAGGAGACCACGTCGTAATTGGCGACGCCGCTTTCCTGCGCGGTGGCGAGCTCGGGCGTGCTTTCCGAGCGCACCGCGCCAGACGAAGCCAGCGCGCGGAATTTGCCGTCGGCAAGATTGCCCTTGATCGCGGAGTAGCTGTCGATCATCAGCGCGATATTGCCCTGCAGCAGCGAGACCTCGACCTCGGGCGTGCCGCGATAGGGAACGATGGTGAAATCGATATTGGCCGCGGTCTTGAACAATTCGGCCGACAGGTTCTGCGTGCTGCCGATATTGATGGTGCCGACATTCAGCGTGCCGGGTTTTGCCCTGGCGGCCGCGATGAAATCCGCAAGCGTCTTGAAGTCGGACGAAGCGCCCGTGCAGAAGATGAAATCAAAAAATCCGAGGCTCGAGACCGGCGCGAAATCCCTGGTAGGATCGAATGGCAGCTTCTCGAACAGCGAGACGCTGATCGCGGTTCCATTGGTCAGCATCGCCAGCGTATAGCCATCGGGCGGCGACGCGATTACCGTCCGCGCAGCGGCAATGCCGCCGGCGCCCGGCTGGTTTTCGATGTAAAAGCGCTGGCCGAGCTTGTCGCCGAGTTTTTCCGCGATGATCCGCGCGGTGGTGTCGGCGACGCCGCCGGCGGCGAAGGGCACGACGATGCGCACGGGCCTGTTCGGATAGCTCGCTTCCGCATGGGCGCGGGTTGTTGCGACGCCGAGAGCCGATAGCGCAACAAGGATGAGGGAGGTTGCGAAGAAAAGTCGATAGATGGCGCGATCACTCAATTTCATGGATAACTCTTAGCTGTCAGCCCGGTCCTGATCCGGTCTATTGAGAGTGCGAAGGCCGGATTCGGGACACTAGCGCAACCGGCTGCCGTCATCCAATCGTTATATCGATTGGCCCTTGTAGGGATATGCCGGGCCCATCGCTTTCGGCATTCAACCCGCCTGCGGATGAAAGCTGCGGATGCTTGATGCGAATATTCACCGGCCCTGCTGCTTGCGCTTCAAGTCGTTGATGAAGGAAATCGTGAAGCTGTCCTTGGGGTCGATGCGAAGTGCTGCTTCGAAGTCGCGCATCGCATCGTCGAACTGGTTGAGCAGGTAATAGGCGCGGCCCCGCAGGCGATAGCTTCCGCGCCCCGAAGCAATGCCGGTGGAAGAGGTGATCGCGGTCGAAGGCAACGCCCACGACCTCGTGATCTCGAGCGATCTGACCAACTTCCGAAAGGTGCCCGACGTTACCGGTGCCGCGGCTTTCGCCGTGAAATGGCAGCCGATGAAGGCCTGCTGAAGCGCGCTATCGCGCCAGACGGGCATCCAGCGACCATTTTCCCGCGCCGACGATCAGAAGATAGATGCAGCCGAGCAGCATCGTGAGGTCGGCACGCGCCTCGTGCATCATGCTCCAGAAGCCCAGCCGTTTGATGTCGCCGAGGTGAAACATCCCGACATCGTGTCCCAGGAGAATTGGGAGCTTTGTCGAAACCAGCGCAACGACCATGATGATGATGAGCGGAACCGCGGCAAGCCGCGTCAACAGCCCGAGGATGATCAGCGCACCGCAGACGGTCTCGACGACGCCGACGAACGGACCCATGACCTCGGGAAACGGAATGCCGATTTTTGCAAACCGCCCGGCGCCGAGAGCATCGGCGAACACCAGTTTCTGAATGCCCTCGGGCAGGAACACGACCAGTCCGACGAGCAGCCGTACCAGGATGGTCCAGCCCGATTCGCCGGTGCGAAGAATGCCGTTCAAGGTCATGGCTCGTGTCCCCCTATTTGTTGCGCGGATCATTTCACCTCAAGCTTCGGCGGCGCGTCTCGCACAGCGGCGATCTTCAAGCCAGCCGCAGCAGGGTGCCGGCGCCGGCCAGCAAACCCACCACGATCCATGGCGGCAGCTTCCAGACGGTCAGGAGCAGGAACCCGCCAAGCGCAAGCGCAAAATCGCGCGGCGTCATGACCGCGCTGGTCCAGACCGGGTTATAAAGCGCGGCCCCGAGAATGCCGACCACCGCTGCATTGGTGCCGCGCATGGCGGCCTGGGCCGCGGGGCGGGTGCGCGTCGCATCCCAGAACGGCAACATGCCGTAGACAAGCAGCATGCCCGGAAGCAGCAGGGCAACGAGCGCTATCGTTGCACCGGCAAGGCCGTTCGGCGGAATTTCCATCACGGCGCCGAGATAGGCGGCGAAGGTAAAGAGCGGGCCGGGCACCGCCTGCGCCAGTCCATAGCCCGCCAGAAATGTCTCGGTGCTGACCCATCCGGGGGGCACGACCTGCGCCTGCAGCAGCGGCAGCACGACATGGCCGCCGCCGAACACCAGCGCGCCCGAGCGGTAGAATGCGTCGAACAAGGCAAGACCATGCGATCCGGTCGCGGCGGTCAGAAGCGGCGATAGCAAGAGGAGCGCCGCGAACAGAGCGAGCGCGATGATGCCGCCGCGCCGGGTGACCGGAAAATTCAGATGTCCGGTGACCGGTGCTGCGTCGCCTCGGCAGAGCCAAAGGCCCGCACCGGCGCCGAGCGCGATCGCTGCGATCTGCGCGAACGAACCGGCGAACGATACCACGATCGCAACCGCGGCCAGTGCGATTGCAGCGCGCGCGCGATCCGGCGTAAGGCTTCGCGCCATGCCCCAGATGGCTTGCGCGACCACCGCGACGGCGACGAGCTTGAGGCCATGCAGGAAACCTTCCGCAACGGGTCCCGTGAACGCGGCCGCGCCCATCGCAAAGGCGAACAGGATCAGGGCTGACGGCATGGTGAAGGCGAACCACGCGGCAAGGCCGCCCAGAAGACCGTTGCCGCGGAGAATGCCGAGGGAAAAGCCGACCTGGCTGGAGGCCGGCCCCGGCAGAAACTGGCAGAGCGCGACCAGGTCCGCATAGGCCGCTTCATCGAGCCATTTGCGCCGAACCACAATCTCATCCCGGTAATAGCCGAGATGCGCGATCGGGCCGCCGAACGAGGTCAGCCCCAGTTTGAGAAAAACCCAAAAAACTTCTGCAACCGAACCACCAGTTTTACGACCGGCATCCCCGGAGTCGAAGTTGCGATTCTTCAGGTCGTTGTCCGAGAGCGCTGCGTCGTTCATCGATTGGTCTTTTGCCGTTGATTTTTCGGATGACGTTGAGTGGATAAAATTTCGCCGAACAGCTCTGCTGCCTTCGCTCTTGCCAACTTCATAGCCCGACGTCCGAGCGGAGTCGCACGATAATATTTGCGGACGGTTTTTCCCTCGGGGCTTTTTCGCGACGCCAGATAGCCCTTTTTCTCCAAGCCGTGGAGCAACGGATACAGCGTGCCCGGACTGAGGCGGTATCCGTGACGCGCCAGCTCTTCGATCATCCACTGGCCGTAAAGTTCGCCTTCGGCGGCGTGGTGCAGGATATGAAGGCGGACGAAACCGCTCAGTAGTTCACGATGGTCCATTCCCGCTGCGATGCCTCGATTGTGACCTCGTCCAATCTAGACTATCGCGTTTCGATAGTGCAATTCAATGACGGATCGATCTGGTCAACAGCATGGGAGACTGCACATGGCAATTGATCGACGCCAACTGCTGCAAGGGGGGGCTGTCACGGCTCTGGCCGGCGCCGTCCCGGGGTCGGCCAAGGCTCAGCGCAAGGCTCAGACAATGGCCCAGATGCAATCCGCGCCTCATGACAGCGCGGTTGCGTTGCCGCAGGATAGCCCCGACCACAGCATTCGCATCGCCAATGGGCTGGTCGAGCTGGCGCCCGACCATATCGTATCCACAAAGCTCTATAACGGGCAGTTTCCCGGCCCGCTGCTCCGCCTGAAAGAAGGCCGGAAGGTGGTTGTCGATATCAGGAACGATACCGATACGCCGGAGCAGTTGCATTGGCACGGGCAGACCTTGCCGGTGGACGTCGACGGCGCCGCGGAGGAGGGAACGCCCTACATCCCCGCTCACGGCACGCGCCGGATCAGCTTCACGCCGGGGCCGGCCGGATTGCGGTTCTATCACACGCATCTGGTGGCCGGTGCCGATCTGTCCGAAGGACAATATAGCGGACAGGTCGGCACGGTTTACATCGAGCCGAAACAGGAACCCGGCCGCTACGACCGCGAAGTGTTCCTGATGCTCAAGGAATTCCAGCCCTCGCTCAGCCGCGGCGGCGACATGGCTTCGGATTTCCTGGCCAACCCCGCCCGCATCAAGTCGCTCGAGGATTTGGGCGAGAGCGCGATGCGCGCGTCGATGGCGAGCGGCAAGCCGCACGGCTACGAGGTCGGCTACAACCTGTTTTCGATCAATGGCCGCATGCTCGGTCATGGCGAGCCCATCCGTGTGAAACAGGGCGAACGCGTGCTGTTTCACGTCGTCAATGGCAGCGCCACGGAAATCCGCAGCCTCGCTTTGCCGGGACATCGCTTTGAGATCGTGGCGCTGGACGGCAATCCCGTTCCCAGGCCGGTGGAGGTTTCGGTGCTGTGGCTCGGCACCGCCGAGCGTGTTTCGGCGATCGTCGAGATGAAAAATCCGGGGGTGTGGGTGATGGGCGATCTCGCCGACGACGATCGCACCAGGGGCATGGGCATGGTGATCGAATATTCGGGGCGCACCGGCAGGCCCAAATGGGTCAGGCCTGCACCCTCGCGCTGGGACTATACGCTGTTCGGCAGACAAGGTGTCGCCTCAGTCGCGCCCGATGAAACGCTCGAGATGACCTTCGAGAAGAACAATGCGGCGCTGGATGGCTTCAACCAATGGACCATCAATGGCGTTGCCTTCTCGATGGACAAAATGGAGCCGATGTTTCGCGTGCACCGGGGCAAGCGCTACCGCCTGCGGATGCGCAATGCCAGCGACGACGTTCACCCGATCCACCTGCATCGCCACAGCTTCGAGCTGACCAGGGTGGCGGGAAAGGCGACCTCCGGCATCACCAAGGATGTCGTGATGCTCGGCGGATACCAGGAAATGGAAGTCGACTTCGTGGCCGACAATCCCGGCAGAACCCTGTTTCACTGCCATCAACAGCTGCATATGGATTTCGGATTCATGGCGCTGTTCGATTACGCGTAGCGGCGGCCAAGGCATTTCACCAAGGCATTTCACCAAGGCATTTCA
>VFSW01015574.1_pt1 | contig 10436 bp, 6 predicted proteins | sample 5358111 | NCBI WGS metagenome assembly VFSW01 (sample SAMN11554181, study PRJNA540505) | mine drainage metagenome | isolation source: sediment from site ElyBrook_90M | place: USA: Ely Copper Mine, Vershire, VT | collected 2017
ACGCCCGCGTATCGTCATTGAACCCAACCGTATTGTAGAAACCAGCCGTCTCCGTCACCCGCTCCCGAAACCGCATCATCCCCTCCGGGCTGTCATGAAACCACCACGGCGGCCCCAGCTTCAAACAAGGATAATGTCCCGCAAGTGGCGCTAATTCACGACTATACGTCGATTCGTCCAGCGTAAAAAGGATGATCGAAAGGCCAGGCTCATTCCCAAACTGATCGAGCAAAGGCCGCAAAGCATCCACATAATTCGTAGCCCGTGGAATATCCGCACCCGTATCGCGCCCATATCGTTCAAAAATAAGGCGGTTATGGTTCCGCACACTCCCCGGATGGATCTGCATCACCAGTCCATCCTCGATACTCATGCGCGCCATCTCCGTGAGCATCTGCGCTCTAAATAGCTCATTCTGTGCTGGTTCCGTGCCACCACTTAGAACGCGCTGGAACAGGTCCCCAGCCTCTGCCGCCGAAAGATTCGCAGTTTGAGCGGTAGGATGACCATGATCCGTCGCCGTGCAACCAAGCTCCTTGAATCGCCGCCGGGCCGCGCGTAAAGCCTTCAAATAACCCAGCCAAGTCGATGAATCTTCGCTGGTCTGCTCGCCTAGTTTCGCAATATTCCCAGTAAATCCGTGAAATTCAGGGTCCACGACGGAGTCCGGACGAAACGTAGGAACAATCCTCGCCTTCCATCCGGAATCGTGAATCGCCTGGTGGTCCGAAAGCGGGTCCAGCGCCGAGTCTGTGGTCGCAAGTACCTCTAGATTGAAGCGTTTATAGAGTGTGCGAGGAAGGAACTCCGGTGTCCTAAGCTTGTCCGAAATGACATCGAAATAGTGGTCGGCATTTTTATCCGAAAGCCGTTCTTCCATTCCAAACAGTTCCTGGAAGGAAAAATCCAGCCAAGTACGTGTCGGAGTACCGCGAAATAGGTAGTAATGGCTCGCAAAGATACGCCAGACTTTGCGTGGATCTTTCATCTCCGCTTGCCCAATTTCGAGGTCCTCCATAGAGACTCCCTGGCTATAGAGCATGCGATAGACATAATGGTCTGGCTGCACAAACAGCTTGGCAGGATCCGGGAAGGGCTCATTTTTAGCAAACCATGAAGCCTGGGTATGCCCGTGTGGGCTGATGATTGGCAACGACCGCACCTGGTCATAAAGCGCCTTGGCGATCTTTCGTGTGCCGGGTTCTGCTGGAAACAGACGGTCCTCATGGATCAGCATGACTTGAGTTGTACACTTTCGATAATTGAAATGTGGTCTGACCACTGTTGAGATCAGGCCATAAGTATACATAGGAACCCGCACGATTTGGATGCGGGGCGGATACTCTGACCCTGATCTCTGGTTCCGCCTGCTTGAGGAAATCGAGCAATACGGTGGCGGGGATTTTAAGATGGTGTGATCGCAGATGCGCAGAATCTCATTCTCGCGTCGGCCTTACTGCGGAACGAATGGGTTTCTGCAAGTGCGGGTTTGGTGTCCATCGAGCGCTCACGGTCCTATCGATTTATCTGGTGCGAGGGAGTGATATTGATTGACGGAGACGCGACATGCACCGCATGATACATACCAAGACACCTCGCAGGCAGACATATTGACGGGAAGGCATCTCCTATGGCGACGAATCGTAATCCGGCAGGCGCTGGCCGACCGAAGTCATCCTGGCCAGGCTACATCCAGTTCATGTTTGTCGTTATGTTGACGGTGATGTTTTTTCTGTTGGCGCTGAGCATGAAGAGTCACCATTTCCTCGACGGCAGCCAGGAAACCCAAACTCACGCCACTAGAGAGTAGCCGTCGTCTGGACCCAATCGTCAGGCTCTCCAGAAAGAGGCTGAACATGGGACAATCTCAACATGGTCTCTGCTTCAGAATTACGCGAAATACCAATCTTTGCGTGTTTGGATGACGCGGAACGGCAGAGGTTTGCCGAGCGTGCCGCCGATGTACGGTTGGAATCGGGAGAGTGGCTCATTCGTGAGGGCGAAGTCCCTTACTTCTTCATCTTGCTGGACGGACGGTTACAGCTGCTTAAGGACATTCTGGGCAAGTCAACCGATCTTCACGAATATAAAGCTGGGGATTTCTTCGGAGAAATTCCTATTTTGCTGGGAGCACCCGCATTCGTCTCAGTCCAGGCTAAGTCCAGTGTTCGCGTCGCGCGGTTCGATGCACAGCTTCTATTCGAATTGGTTCAGACATCAGCGGCCTGCAGTGCTTTAATTCTGCAGACAATGACGGACCGTCTATCGTCTGTTCAACGATTTGCGAACGAGACTCCCCGTTCGCGGGTGCTGTTGATTGGAACCCAGTACGACAGCGACTGCCGGGATATACGCACGTTCCTGTCGGCCAATCGTATTCCGTATGAGTGGGTGGATGCGGAGCGGGAGCCAGGGCGAATTCCGCCCTGCATGGCGGGTGAATACGAGGGGCCGTCGGTGGTCGTCGACCGTGAGTACTGTGTCGAAGTGCCCACGGTCCGGAATGTGGCACAGGCGTTGGGGATCAGGACAACTCCCAGGCATGAAGAGTATGACGTTGTGATCGCGGGCGCTGGTCCGGCAGGGCTGGCGGCGGGTGTGTATGGTGCGTCTGAGGGGCTGAAAGTGCTGATGATCGAACGGTCAGCTGCCGGTGGACAGGCTGGGACATCGTCGCGCATTGAGAATTACCTGGGGTTTCCCAACGGCATCTCGGGGGAGGATCTGAGCGAGCGGGCGTTGAAGCAGGGCGCACGGTTCGGAGCGGAGATTGTCATGACGCGCTGGGTCCAGGCGCTGGAGTCGCTTGCCGATGGGCGCTACTGTGTGGAGTTGGATGGGGGCCAGCGTGTTTCGGCATGCGTCGTGCTGCTGGCGACCGGGGTGGAGTGGAGGATGCTTGGAGCCGAGGGAGTGGATCGCTTGCAGGGACGCGGCGTGCTCTATGGGGCCTCTCGCAATGAAGCCAGTAACGTGATTGGAAAGCGCGTGTTCCTGGTGGGTGGGGGGAACTCCGCAGGACAGGCGGCTGTTTTCTTTGCCAACTACGCTGCCGAAGTCACAATCCTGGTGCGAGGTAAGGGGCTGGAGCTAACGATGTCGCAGTATTTGATCGAGCAGATCGATGCAAAAAAGAATGTCCGGGTTGAGCCGTTTACCGAAGTGTTGAGAGCAGAGGGTGACGATCATCTGGAACGCGTAGTGACTAGAACACTCGCTGTTGATGGAGAGCAAAGGGTACAGACGCGGCTTGCCGATGCGTTGTTTGTGATGATCGGAGCAGATGCGAGTACGACATGGCTGCCCAAACATTTGGAGAGGGACGATGTGGGCTACATCTGCACGGGACGTGATCTGACTACGTGGACCTTGGAGCGCCCTCCGTTTCCACTGGAGACGAATCTGCCAGGCGTATTTTGCGCGGGGGACGTGCGACACGACTCGATCAAGAGGGTGTCGAGCGGGGTGGGTGAGGGAAGTATGGCCATCGCCTTCATTCACCAATATCTAGCGTTACAAAACTTTTAAGGACAGAGCCTCGGCTCACTTGGCGAAGAGTTGGCCCAGGTCGGCGAAGGCTTTGAACTCCAGTGCGTTGCCCGCGGGATCCAGAAAGAACATCGTCGACTGCTCGCCAACCTGGCCTTCGAAACGGGTGTAAGGCTCAATGACGAACCGCACGCCAGCCGTGCGAACGCGCTCAGCAAGTTCCTTCCATTGATCGGGGGTGAGGACGACGCCGAAGTGCGGAATGGGCACTTCATGGCCATCGACAGGGTTGCTGTCAAACTCAGCCTTGTTGCGCGGCGCAGAACCTGGCTTATAGTGCGCGACAATCTGATGACCAAAGAGATCGAAGTCGATCCAGTGCTCCGCGCTGCGGCCCTCGGGACAACCCAGAACTGTACCGTAGAAGTGGCGCGCTGCGTCGAGGTCGTCGACAGGAAAGGCGATGTGAAAAGGTCGCAGGTTCATGCCACGATGATACCTAGCTAGGCAGGATCGTGGCCAGCGCGATCCTGCGCCGGCCACCCTCGTGTTAGCGGCGATAGTATCCCCGGTCATAGCCGCGCAGGTAGGCGGTGCGGAACGCGTTGCGATAGATGGGGAAGGGGCCAAGTCGGGGATCATAGCCCGGTGTGCCATGGTAAGCGCGCGTGCGGCGGGCTTGGAAGGGGGCACCATTTGTAGCGTCGCGAGCACCCTCGGCACGTCCGGTTGCAAAACCATTCCTTTCGGCCAATTGAACCAGTGGCGAAACCTGCACCATGGGAGGCGGCGGTGGGGGAGGCGGCGGTGGGTAGTTGTGAGCGCATCCAACTGCTGCAAGAAGCAGAGTCGAGGTTACTGCAAGCAAAGAGCTGCGACGTTTCATCACTGTCTCCTGGTCGTACGTGGCACAGTCAAATAAAACTCGGCAGTTGAGAAAAAGTTGCTGATGGTGGAGTTGCTTTCTGTGGGCTCATCGTGGCTGCCGCAGGTGCGGTATGCGCTTACGCTGTCCTGATCCAGAACAATCCGTGTATTCCGTTACCGTGCCGATAAAGCTTTCAAGGCACGCTCCAACCAAAACAGTGGAACGCACGGAGGAAAGCTTAGCTATGCAGATCATTCTGGCGGATAACCAGGCGATTTATTGCACGGGTATCGCACGGATACTTATGTCGGAGGCAGTAATTTGTGTGGCTGCGCAGTGTGCTGATCAGGAGCAGTTGCAGGATGCAGTCGCTAGCCTGCCGAAGTCCGTCGTTATATTTCCGTCGAGCATTACCGCTGATTTGCATGGTCTACTTGATCGGATTCAGCAGGCAGAGAGCCGATCGGTGATGATTCTGGAGCATGACGCAACGCTCGATGCGTCCGTCGCAAAAAGGTTGGAGGGTTTGATCCTGCGATCGGTTGCGGCTCCTCAACTGGTCGAGTGTATCTACCGGGTCGCCGCAGGAGAACGGTACATGCAGCGGGCAGTACTCAAGACGTTGCCCTCCGCTGATCATGCCGGTGCGAAGGCGGTCCAGCGACTGACGCCAAAGGAGCTTCAGATCGTTGCGCTCATCTCTGAGGGCTGCAAAAATAAGGAGATCGCCAATCAACTTGGGACTAAAGAGCAGGTCGTGAAGAATTACCTGCGGAGGATCTACGGAAAAACCGGAGTGTCGGACCGCCTGGAGCTTGCACTCTTCACCGTTCACCATCATGCGCTGGCCGAGGTTGTAGAGACGGCTCGGCTAGCGCTCGTGCGTACTGCGTAAAACCATCCTATTCGCCGGATGCGTCCCGAACATAGCCGCGCTTCTCTGCAATGGATTTGGCTTGGGTAAACAACGTCAAGTAGTCTGGACCGCCGGCCTTGGAGTCTGTTCCGCTCATGTTGAATCCTCCGAACGGATGTGCTCCAACCATTGCTCCCGTGCATTTGCGATTGAAGTAGAGATTGCCGACGTGGAACTCATCACACGCTCGATCGAGTTTCTCGCGGGAGCTGGAGTAGATCGCTCCGGTAAGACCGTACTCGGTGTTGTTTGCGATAGCGAGCGCCTCGTCGAAGTTCTCTGACCGAATGACGGCAAGCACTGGCCCAAAAATCTCTTCCTGTGCAAGCCTTGCGGTGGGGGCCACATCGATGAAGACGGTTGGCGCAATATAGTATCCGCTGCCATGCGTCGCAATGGCAGAACCGCCAGTGAGTAGGCGGCCCTCGCTCTTGCCAATCGCGATGTAGTCCAGCACGCGCTTCTTCGCAACCTCATTGATCACAGGCCCGGTCTGAAAGTTCTCTGCGGGCGCCCCGTTGGTGAGTGCCTCTACGCGCTCCTTGAGACGGTCGCAGAAGATGTCGTAGATCGGCGACGCGACAATCACGCGTGAGCACGCCGAACACTTCTGGCCGTTGAAGCCGAAGGCCGCGGCCGTGACCCCCTCGACCGCAGCATTCAGGTCGCAGTCGGCATCCACGAGGATGGTGTCCTTGCCACCCAACTCCAGGATGGTGCGCTTGATGAAGTGTTGGCCGGGCTGCGTGCGTGCGGCACGTTCGTGAATTTCGAGGCCGACCTTCTTTGAGCCGGTGAAGGCGATGAAGCGAACCTGTGGGTGCTCAACGAGGGTGCGCCCAACTTCGGGACCGCCCTGCACGAGGTTGACGACGCCGTCAGGAAGGCCGGCCTCCTCCATCAGCGCGAGAAAGCGTGCTGCAATGGTTGGAGCATCGGGGGAGGGCTTCAGCACAACGGTGTTGCCAGAGACGATGGACGCCGCTGTCATGCCCGCCATAATGGCCAGCGGAAAGTTCCACGGTGGAATGACGGCGCCGACGCCAAGCGGGACATAGCGGAAAATATTACGCTCACCGGGATATTGGATCGGTGTTGTTGCGGCGTCTAGACGCAAGGCTTCGCGGGCATAGAACTCGAGGAAGTCGATGGTCTCGCCGACGTCCGCATCGGCCTCAGCCCAGTTCTTTCCAACCTCGAGCGTAAGCCATGCGCAGAAGTCGAAATGGCGCTGACGAATGAGGTCAGCTGCGCGCACAAGCAGAGCGACGCGCTCGGCCACGGATGTCGTCTTCCATGTTGAGAACGCCGATTGGGCGGCGTCTACAGCTTCATTAGCTTCCTTGGCACCTGCGGCGTAGTGGGTTCCGATGATCTCGGAAGGGTTCGCCGGGTTGACGGAGTGGAACGTCGCGGGGGTCTGCAGATCGCTACCCGCGATGATCAGATCGTAGGTCCGGCCGAGTTCCGCTCGGACGCGATCAAGCGCCTCCCGCATGGCGCGTTTGTTCTCTGCAGTGTTGAAGTCCGTGAATGGCTCGTTACAAAAAGGCGGCAGACTGCTGATCGTGGTCGAACTCATGGAAACCTCTTACATTATTCTAGGCCGGGAAAGCCGGACTCGTAGTTACGACTTATCTTCGGTGAGGCGTTCGGTAGATTCGGACATCTGAGCGGTGCGCTCGAGTTTGTCCCAACTGAAGCTCTTGCCGTCAATGGCGCGCTTCACCGTTCGAATGAGTACCCATGAAAATAGCTGTCGATAGGTGAACCGTTGAACCCAGATGTGGAAGAGCAGCCACGCATCGCCCTTGCTGGCCGGGTGCTTCCGCTCGAGCATGAACGCCAGTGCGGAGGCCGCAAAATCGATCAGCAGGAACGCAAGGAAGAACGTCAACAGCTTGTAGAGGTCGGATGGGCTGGTGGTATCCGGGTGGAAATGCTTGTCGATGAAGTAGTGAATCACGCCTGCGACAAACATGAAGTCGATGAGCGGCGAGACGAGCGGAAGAAGGATCTGGAAGATCAGAATATTGGGTAAAGCAAACAGTCCCATGGCGCGGCGGTTGACGATGGCTCCGCGGTGTTTGAAGATGGCTTGCAAGATGCCAAAGGACCAGCGGAAGCGCTGACGTGCAAGGCCATTGGCATTGACTGGAGCCTCCGTGAAGGCGAGGGCTTGATCTTCGTAGATCACGGCATATCCCTGCTCAAGCAGGTTCATCGTGAGGTCGGCATCCTCGGCAACTGTGTCCGGATGATAGCCACCCCCGGCTTTGACAGCTGCCGTTCGCCATGCTCCGATAGCCCCTGGAACGACCATGACGACATCGAATAAGTCCAGGGCTCTGCGCTCAAAGTTCTGGCTCGTGATGTACTCGAGCGCCTGCCAGCGTGTCCACAGATTAACGCGATTACCCACCTTCGCGTTCCCTGCAACAGCACCGATATGAGGATTTGCGAAGTGGCCGACGAGTCGCGAAATTGCATCGTGAGCGATGACTCCATCGGCATCGATGCCGACGTAGATTTCTTCGTCGGTCTGGCTCAGTGCGAAATTAAGTGCGTCTGCTTTGCCGCCGTTGGGCTGCGTCAGCACCGTCACTCGACCGGAGGCGATCTCCTTTGCGTAGGTCTCCGATGCGATCTGGAAGGTCTTGTCCTTGGAGCCATCATCGATGACGATGATGCGGATGTTCTTGTAGTTGGACATCAGCACCGAGCGGATGGTTCGAGCGATGACCGTCTCTTCGTTATAGGCGGGGATGAGCACTGCAACACGTGGTTGGTAGTCCGGTGTGGCGAAGTTCTTGCGTTTGCGGAAGCGGTCGATCGTTGCAAATAGACCGATGATGATCAGCCGACCGCTCATCAGAATGTCGCCAACGAAGAAGACGCCGATGACGAAGTGGTTGAAGAATGAGATCAAGAAAAACGCGACCGAGTCGATAGCTGCATAGTAGCGCTGGCGTCCCTTGATCGGGGGCATCACTTGGTCCCGCGTCTTACCGATGAGCTCGGATACTGGGACGATCGTATACCCATGTGCGCGGAGTGCCTTGATCAGCTCCGGCAAAGCGGCGACTGTAGCCGAGCGGTCGCCGCCACCGTCGTGCATCAGGATGACAGAGCCTTTCATCCATGTTTTTGTATTCGATAACGCAATCTGATCGAACACACTGTTGACGATTTCCTGCGGCGATTTGCGCGGATGTTCATCCCAGTCATTGGTGTCGATCTTGTCACCGACGATGACATACCCGAGGTGCTGGATATGGTCGATCGGCGCGGCCTGATCATTGGTATCTGGCTCCTGGTCAATGGAGTAAGGCGGCCGGAAGTAGACAGGCTGAACCCCCAGTTCCGCTGCAAACAGCCGCTCGGTCAGGTTCAGCTGCAGGTCAACCTGCCGCTCGGATATTTCAGAGATGTCGGGATGCGTATAGGTGTGATTGCCAATCTCATGGCCCTCACGGTAGACGCGCTTGATGAGACTGATGTTGTCTTGAGCGACCTCCCCGATCATGAAGAACGTGCCCTTGACGTTGTATTGCTTCAGGATGTCGAGGATCTTCGGCGTCCACTCCGGATCTGGGCCGTCATCGAAGCTGATCGCCACTTTCTTTGGGTGATAGCCGTACTGCGAGATGGTGTAGGGAAGTGGATAGGAGTCCATCGACTCGGAGATCACGCTGAGATACTGCGGAGGAATCGTCGTGTCGTCGTCCATCGTCAGCGAGCGATGGCCATTCTGCGGCTGGCTCGTGACGCGAAGAATATCGCCGTCGCCTTCGGTGTCGACATCCTGCCCGGGCGCGACCTCCGCGAGTTCCTTCACCGGATCCGACTTCAGTGGGTTATCCCAGACTTTCCAAAGTGAATCGTCTTCGAGTCCGAGTCGCCACAGGGCGAAGGTCTGGATGCCGAGCGCGCGGGCAACTCGCATCTGGTTTACAGCCGTCACGGCGTCGAGAAACCACACTTGATGACGCACCTTGGCATCGTCATCGTCGTACGCGAAATGCGGATTCAGCGAGTCGCTGTCGAGGCTAATCTTGGCTTCCGCATCCGACGCCTGCTGCCATGCTTCCTGCGTCGACAGCATGGTTGTACTCAGAATTTCTGGCTTGGCTTCTGGCTTCGGATGATGACCTTTGCGTGCGCTCGGCGGAGCAGATGGCAATGCGGTGGTCCAGTCGTAGCCATAGCTGCCAATGGAACAGATGATCTTTTCTCGCGGAACAACCTTCATCACTGTGCGCAGGTTGTTTTCAAACCAGTCCTGGCCGGAGATCGGGCCCGGATCGCTTTCGGTCTGATGTTCCCCGTAGTTCATCAACACAATACCGTCGGAGTGTTCGGCGAGGAACTTGAGGTCGAGGCTGCCGAGTACCACCGGAACATTGATATAGAGCCGCAGATTGCTTGCATGGAAGTCGTCGTACAAGGCTTGTACGAGCTGGCTGTAGGCGACTTGAGCATCCGGTGGGAGAGCCTGAAAGTCGAGCGTCAGCCCTCGATACCGCGTGTTCGCGGCCAGAAACTGATCGACCTGGTGAACAAACTTTGCTCGCGACGTTTCATTGAGTAAGAACTGCTCTACGTTCGGCTCAAAGGCACCGTCAGTGGGGCTGTAGTTGTTCACCATCGGGAAGATTTCCGTATCTTCCTTGGCCGCGGTGATCGTGTGGACGATCTTGTTTTCCCGATCGACGCCGTGTACTCCCGTTGAATCGACGACCGCAAACGGAATGTTGTCCGAGGTGTAGGCGGTCAACGATCCATCCGGCGTCACCACGTGCAACCACTCCGGGAAGAGTAGGTCGATCTGCTTTACATGCGCCTTGAACGAGGCGTAACTGGCCGGATCCAGGTCCGTATAAAACGCCACACGGAGACCTTCGGCCTTATTCAGGACGACGTCGGATGGCTTGATATCAGTCTTGCGATGAGCGGAGCGGTTGAGCTTCTCGCGTGAGTTGAGCTCCGGCGCCGGTGGATTGGAGAGTGCTCGATACCGTCGGGTTGCCGAACGCAGGTCGAGGCTTTGCATAGGCTTCATACGGAGCAGCCCGACGACAAAAAACACGCCTACCAGCGCACCCAGCAGAGCCAGCACGTCGAATATTCGCCGCAGCCGCTTCCAGCGTTTGCGTTGCGGAT
>VFSW01015575.1_pt1 | contig 10436 bp, 8 predicted proteins | sample 5358111 | NCBI WGS metagenome assembly VFSW01 (sample SAMN11554181, study PRJNA540505) | mine drainage metagenome | isolation source: sediment from site ElyBrook_90M | place: USA: Ely Copper Mine, Vershire, VT | collected 2017
CCAGCCACGCTGCTCGCCCTCAGCGCGGCCCGCGGACCGATGCGGGTGCGCGGGCTGAAATCTGGTCGCGGTCGATTTTAAGTTTGTCGGCGGGAGTTCAGTACGAAGCTTGGACTTATCCCGTGCTCGCGCCGAACCGACAGTCAAATATCACGTCGACCCTGCAGTTGACCTTCTGGCCGAAGGCACCGTCGCACAAGAGTGCGGATTACTGAGTTTCAAATGGCCATCAGACGCCCCATCAAGCCGGAAATTCCTTATCGAGTGCCAGAGCTCGATCCGGAACTCATTGTGGGGCTCGAAGCTGGCGATCATGCGCGCCGCAGCAGAATCGCTAAGCTGGCGCTGCTTTGGCAGGAGCGCCAACTGCTTTTACGCTGGGCGCTTGTAGGCCTCGTTGGTTCGACGTTGCTGGCTTTTCTGCTTCCCGTGCGCTACACCTCGACCACGCGCCTCATGCCCCCAGACCAAAGTGGCGGCGGACTTGCCGCTCTAGCAGCTCTCGCCAAAGGTGGCAGCAGCAGCGGTGGCTCGAGTGACCTGGGAATGATGGGCAGCGAACTTCTGGGAATGCGCACCACCAGTGACCTGTTCATTGGTGTACTGGGCAGCCGGACGGTTCAGGATGATCTGATCAACAAGTTTGATCTGCGCAAGATATACGGCGATCGTCATATTGAGGATGCGCGCAAGGAAGTGAAACGGCGCATCACCATCGACGGAGATCGCAAGAGCGGAATCATCACCATCGAAGTGACGGACAAAAGCCCGCAAAGGGCGGCGGCGATGGCGCGAGAGTGCATCGATCAACTGAATCAAATACTGGTCACGCTGAATACCTCATCCGCCCACAAAGAGCGGGTCTTTCTGGAAAGTCGCCTGCAACAAGTGCAGCAGGAACTGGAAGTCGCCGAGCAGGATTTCAGCAAGTTCGCCAGCCAGAATACTGCGCTCGATGTGAAAGAGCAGGGCAAGGCCATGCTCAACGCAGCGGCGGAACTCCAGGGGCAACTGATTGCTGCCCAGACCCAACTCGAGGGCATGCGGCAGATCTACACCAACGGCAACGTCCGCGTGCGGTCGCTCGAGGCGCGAATTGCCGAGTATCGCCGCCAGTTACAGAAACTTACCGGCAACGCGAATGCAGCGCCATCCGATACACAAACGGGCGAGCCTTCCGATTCCGGCAGTGACTTGTACCCCTCTGTTCGGCAACTACCGGCTTTGGGCGTGACCTGGGCCGATCTTTATCGTCGCACCAAAGTCCAGGAAGTGGTTTTCGAAACCCTCACCAAACAGTTTGAACTGGCCAAGGTTGAAGAGGCTCGTGAAGTTCCAAGCGTTAAGGTCCTCGACATGGCTGACGTGCCGGAGAAGAAATCTTTCCCGCCGCGGATGCTGCTGATTTTGTTCGGCGTTCTCCTGATGTTCTGCCTGGGTAGCGCTTGGGTAGTAATGCGGTCGCGGTGGCAAGAGGCTGACGCCCGCGATCCCGCCAAGGTTCTCGCGCTGGAGATCATGCAAACAATGAAGGGGTCTCCATGGATTTCGAAGACCTTGCGGTTCGTAAAGAACGGCACCGCAAACGGTGCGGGCGGCCAGCACCATAGCCGGTCGCGCGACCACGAAGGACAATCGCCGCAAGAATAAGCGATCTCCTCGATTCGTTCGATCGTTCGTCGAAAGGAACCGGCACGTGCAGCATTGGAACATAATTCGGCACAGGCTTTTGGGCAACATGTTCTGGCTTTATTCCCTGCAAGGCCTGAACTACCTTGTTCCGCTAGCGGTACTGCCTTATCTAGTCAGGATTCTGGGCGTCGAGCGTTATGGACTGATCGCATTCGCGCAGGCGTTTGCCCAATACTTCGTGATATTGACCGACAACGGTTTTAATATGTCGGCCACCCGCCGCATCGCGGTCATCCGCGACAATCCTGAAGAAGTTTCGCGCCTGTACTGGAGCGTAATACTCATAAAGTCCGGCCTGATGTTCATTGGCGTCGTCGTCGCGGCTTTGCTGGTTGCGACCGTCCCACGCTTCCGCAGTAATGCCGAGCTTTACGCCATCGCGTACGTCGCGGTTCTGGGCAGCGTCCTTTTCCCCGTGTGGCTTTTCCAGGGGATGGAGCAGATGCGTTACATCTCTGTGGTCAGCGGAGGAGCGAAGGTCCTCTCCGCCCTACTCGTGTTCGTGCTCGTTCACAAGCCCGCCGACTTCGTGATCGCGTTGGCGCTGCAGTCCGCAGGACTTCTCGTGGCTGGCATTGCAGGATTCTGGATCGGCCTGGTTCGCTTTCACCTGTCCTTCCACCTGCCCGCTCGCTCGGAACTGGAGCAAGTCTTGCGCGACGGATGGCACCTGTTCGTTTCCAACGCAGCCACAACTCTCTACGCCACCAGCAATGTTTTTCTGGTCGGCCTGGTCGCGGGAAACGTGCAAGCAGGATATTTCAGCGTCGCGGAGAAGGCGACGCGAGCCGTTCAAGGCATGCTTGGCCCTATCACCGTGGCGATCTATCCGTATGTCAGCGGACTCGCTGCAAAGTCGCGCGAAGCAGCAGTGGACTTCATCCGCAGCATCCTGGGATGGATCGGCCTTCTTTCATTCGTGCCGTCTTTTTTGCTGCTTCTTCTGGCGCACCCGATTGCCGTTATCCTGGCCGGCTCAGCCGCGAGCGGAAGCATCGCCCCGCTTCGTTGGATGGCCATGCTGCCCTTCATCATTGCGATCAGCAGCGTACTTGCCATCCAGACCATGATTCCACTGGGCATGGAAGCGCAACTGAGCCGCATCTACGTCATTGCGGGCCTGCTAAGTCTCGCTGTTTCAATTCCGCTGATTCATCGCTTTGGCGCCGGCGGAGGAGGCGCTGCCGTTCTGGTGATCGAAACGGGTATCGTCCTGGCGATGTGGAGTGCATTAAAGAAAAACGGAATCGATTTGTGGTTTCGCTCCAACGAAGCCTTAACCCTGCAGAAGCGACCCGAGGTGTCTCAGGATGCATCCGCCTGCTAGCGCAAAGCTCGAGAACAATGTCGTTCTGCCAGCGACCAAGCCGTATTCCGTCGCAAGTGTGACCGTCGCCTATAACGGCGCAAGCGTCCTGCGTGAGCATTTGGACAGCCTTAAGAGGCAAAGCAGAAAGCTCGAGGAAATAATCGTCGTCGATAATGCCTCGAGTGACGACACTCTTCGCTTACTCGCACGGGAGTACACCAATGTCACCGTCCTGCCTTTGCCCGAAAACGGTGGCATTGCGGGTGGACTGGCTGCCGGACTTGCCTATGCGATGGCGGAGCGAAAACACGACTGGGTCTGGACTTTCGATCAGGACAGTCTGCCCTCGGTCAACGCGCTAGAGCGCCTTCTCGCTGGCTTTCAGTCTCTCGGAGAATCTCAAGAAAATATCGCAATCCTCGCACCCGTATGCGTCAATCAGGCGACGGGCACCAAGTATCCTGCGCTCTTATGGAAGGGCGACCGGTTCCTTCCTGCGTCCTACTCCCAAAAACAGCTTCTCACTTTTGTTGACATGGTGATTTCATCGGGCAGCTTGATGCGCAGCTCGGCCTTGGCAGAGGCGGGCTTTCCGCGCCGCGATTTCTTTATGGACTTTGTCGACTACGAACACTGTCTCCGTCTCAGGCGTCACGGATTTCGCATTGTGGTCGTTCACGACAGTCTCCTCGACCACGCCATCGGAACGCCGACAACCTTCCATATCTTTGGGCGCAGGAAGTCATGGCCCGAGCACACTCCGTTGCGCGAGTACTACATGACTCGCAACGAGATTTTCACCATCTGGGCGTATCGCCCCACACTGTTAGCGAAATCTTTCATTTTCTGCCGGCTCGCTCGTCACGCTCTCGGCATTCTCTTGTTTGGGAAGCGCCGGCTGGAATGCCTTCGCATGATGTGGCGCGGCATTGTTGACGCTCGGGCCAGGCGACTCGGCCGCCGCGAAGACTTAATGACCGATTTCGTTTCCGTCGCCTCAGTGAAGGAGAAGGCTGTTTGATTTTGAGTATCTCAGTTGCGATGTGCACCTTTAACGGGAGCCGCTTCCTTGACGCGCAGCTCCGCAGTATTCGCGATCAGGAACGGCTTCCCTACGAACTGGTCGTCTGTGATGATGGATCATCGGATGGCTCTGATGACCTGGCCAGGGATTTCGCGCGACAGGCGCCATTCCCAGTTCATGTCATCAGGAACAGTCACAATCTCGGCTCGACTAAGAATTTTGAGAAAGCAATTTCGTTATGTGAGGGCAAGGTTGTCGCCCTGGCAGATCAGGATGACATCTGGTCCCCAAACAAACTCGCGCGGATCGAAAAGGCCGTCCTTGCTCCGAAGCCGCCGGTTGCCGTGTTCAGTGATGCCGATTTGATCGATGACGAGTCCCGAGCGACCGGGCGCCGTCTTTGGCCATCGTTTTTATTCCGAAGGTCGGAGCAAGTTCGCTTCGCGCATGGAAAGGCAGTGAATATCCTGGTCAAACATCCGGTTGTGACCGGAGCGAGCATGGCCTTTCGGAAAGAATTCTTTCCCCTTCTTTCGCCTTTCCCCGAAAACCAAATTCACGACTGCTGGATGGCATTTCTGTTGGCTGCCTGTGGCGACCTGCTTCCTATCTCAGACCCGCTCATGCAATACCGTCAACACCGGGCGCAGCAAATTGGCCCTGGGCACGCTACCTTGCTCGAACGAGTGAGTAACGTTCCAGAAACTGGCCCGGCGTTCTATTCGCAACTGATCGAACCTTTTTGTCAGGTCGCGGAAAGACTGAGGCTCCACCGCTCAGAGATGCCCGGTGCTGAAGTCGCACTTCATCAAATCGAGAAGAAGATTTCGCATCTTGAACTGCGGGCGCGATTGTCTCGCGCCGTCATTGCCCGCATTCCAAAAGTTCTTCGAGAAATGGCCAATGGCGGATATTGGCATTACTCGTTGGGTTGGCAAAGCGTAGCCAAGGACATCGTCGGATACAAGCGGCAATACTGGCATGAGAGCGAGTAACGTTCCATTATCGAAGCCACTCGCGGCGAGCCTGCTGCAAGCTCTGCTGATGGTAGCTGTGTGTCTCCCCTCCGGCTCCATCTTCGGGCTGAATGCAAAGATGATTCTGTTTGCGGTCTTTTCACTATCTTTTCTTGCTTACCTCGTGGTCCCAAGTTCGGAGCGCCCAAGTTCCTCTGATTTTGTTGGCATCGCTGTTTTCTGCGCGGGTCTGTGCTTCTGGGGTGTGGTCGCGATCGTCTACGGACAATCGCAGGAAACTCAGGTCCTTCTGCACTTGAAAGACATCGCTTCTACCGTCGCCCTGGCATGGCTGTGCATCTTCTGCGTCCGCCGTGGATTGTTACGGCCAGAAGGGATCATCATTCCCATCGTTTACGGCACGGTGGCGCTTGCCCTGATGAAGATCGCTCTCATCGTCCTCACCTTTGGACCGAAGATCGATCCTATCCAGCTTCTCGAAACCGTGTTCGGAAAGGATGCACTGGTCGGAGGCAGCATTGGTCTTGGCCTCACACGAGTCGAGTTCCCTTCCGACATCATTGGCAGTTTCGTTCTCTTCATTCTGCTATGCCCCACTGTAAGCGGAATCCGCTTCCGCCGAATCTTCGTCGGCTTTGCCGTCACAATCTTGATAGCGTCCAGCCTGTTGGCGTTCGCCCGCTACATCTGGCTCCTAGAAGCCGTAGCCATCGTTGCGGCAATGGTCATTGAGCGCAAATTCAAGTGGCTATTCGCCGCGGCTTTAGCCATTGTTGTGGTTGCTTACGTCTCCACGGAATCGTTCCAGATGTTGGGTAGCTCAAGATTTGTCTCCGATCATGTCAGCGACTCCGATCAAATTCGCATCGATCAATCCAAAGCTCTCCTCGATGAGATTCAGACGCGCCCGCTCCTGGGTAAGGGTCTCGGTGCTCACGCCGACGGCCTCATACGAAACGACCAGAATCAATACTCCTACGAACTGCAATGGCTGGCTCTTACCATGCAGTTTGGATTCGTAGGAATTGCTGGGATTTTTCTTCTGCTGGCAGCTTCCGCCCGGGATTTGCTCGCATCACAACACCCCGCGAAGGTTTGGCTGCTTCTGCTCTTTGGATTATGGCTGCTGAGTGGCTGGACCAACCCTCATCTCACGTCGTCTTTTGCCGGGGCGCTGTTTGGAATGTTCATGGCGATTTTTTATCGAATACGAGTGAATGCACCGCAGGATGACTATGCACGCCTCACCTGAGATCAGCGTCATCATCGTGAACTGGAATGGTAAGCACCTGCTCGACGATTGCCTTGGCGCCATGCGCCGCCAAACATTTCGCGACTTCGAAACCATCCTGGTCGACAACGGTTCCACCGATGGCTCGACAGATTATGTCCAAACACAATTCCCTGAAGTGAAATTGCTGGTTCTTCCGGAAAATCGTGGCTTCACTGGCGGAAATATCGCCGGACACGAAGCCGCCCGCGGCCAACTCATTGTTCTGCTCAACAACGACACCGAAGCACATGAAGACTGGCTCGCAGCAATTCATGAGGCCAGCCTGCATTACCCGCGCGCTGGAAGCTTTGCCTCGAAGATGATGTACTTCGACAATCGCGCGCGCATCGAAAACTGCGGCTTCGCCCTTGGTCTCGCCGGCACGACCATTGACCTTGGAAGAGGCGAGATGGATGGCCCCACCTGGAGCATGGCTCGTGAAGTGTTTGGCGCCTGCGGAGGCGCCGTGGCTTATCGCCGAAGCATGCTCCAGGACATCGGCTTCCTCGATCCCGATTTCTTCGCGGTCTACGAAGATGTCGATCTAGCCTTCAGAGCGCAGTTGCGCGGATACACGTGCATCTACGTCCCCAAAGCCATCGTTTACCACCGCTACCGCTCGACGCTTGGGCCGCGGTCGCATCGTCAGGTCTTCTATTCACAGCGAAACATAGAATGGGTGTACATCAAGAACATGCCGCTGGCTTTAATCCTGCGATCTATGCCGCAGCGGCTGTTGTATGAACTCGGCTCCGCGGTGCACTTCCTGAAACTTGGCCGTGGAACAGCATTTCTTAGAGGCAAGTTGAGCGCGATAAAGCATCTTCCCACGCTTCTCAAAAAGCGTCGCCAAGTACAACGGCGAAAGACCGTTACGAATTCGCAGGTTTTGGACCAAATGAGTCCGGTTCTCGCGTCAAAGTGGAGGAAATTCAAGCAATCCTTTCAGACCTAGACGGCATCCCAAAAGCGGGCAAATTCACGCGTCATAGTGAGCTGGAGGCTTCTCCGGCATCGCTGTAAGGTAAGCGAATGGTTGCGGTGTCGATATTACTTTTGACCAAAAACGGTGCGTCCGATCTCGAGAAATTGCTGCCGGCCATTCATCGCCAGCGGCAAGTTGATCGCTACGAACTCATCGCCGTTGATTCCGCCTCTACCGACGGCACGGTGCCGCTGTTGCGCCGCTTCGGAGCAAGTGTCCTGGAAATCCCTTCGCAAGAATTCCACCACTCGCGCACACGAAACCTGGCGGCAATGCAGGCTCGAGGAAACATCCTCGTCTTCTTGTCGCAAGACGCCATCCCTACCTCTGACTTCTGGTTGAGCCGATTAATGTCAGGTTTCAGCGATCCGAAAGTTGGCGCCGTCTATGGCCGTCAACTTCCCCGCTCTCACTCTAAGTCGGAGCGCCAAGACACTTTCGATATGGTTTATGGCCCCAAGAGAATCGTGAAAGATCCCGCCCATCGCAACGGTCTGGGATATCGCTTCTACCACTTCTCCGATGTAAACGCGGCCATTCGACGCGACGTATGGGAGTCGACGCGCTTTCCCGAGGATTTGAAAGTGTTTGAGGATCTGGGAATCGCCAAGCTCATTCTCGATCGCGGCTGGAAGATCGTCTACGAGCCTGACGCAGCAGTTATCCACTCTCACCAACACAGCACTGTCAGTCTTTTCAAGCGCTACTTCGACATCGGATACACCTTGAAGAAGCTTCACATCTGGGACACTCCCGGAACCAAGAAAACCATGTTGCGGGATTCGTGGAGGATGCTGAAGCGCAAGATCAACCCCAGCCGCGAGCGTGGACAGCAAGACGTTGGCGCGGGCATTCAGCAACACATGGCCAAATCGTTTGGATTATTTCTGGGCATCAATCAGGCCTTGCTGCCCCTTGCGCTGAAGCGCCATCTCAGCGCGTATCGAGTCTTTGGCTAATCGCCGGAGGTAGACATCACCGCACACTTCGTCAATTCGTCGCAAGTTGTCGTGCATGATTCGAAGTCGCCTTACGTACGTGCGTTTTTATTTGAAGGGTCTTACCCTCATCTTGCCGGCGTGTGCCTATTTCATCGCCGTTAGACTTCGCTTCGGACTCAACCTCTTCTTCCTGCGGCATCGGCCGGTTGGCCTGCCCTCCTACTGGAACATCTTGCTGCTCACCACAATCGTCTGGGCGATTGCTGCGGGCGAATTCGGATTGTGGAATGTGGAGCAACTCTACGCGCCTGAGAAGAAGAGCCGCCGTCTGCTGGAGGCTCTGTTCTTTACCTACATAGTCGTCATGGCCATCTGCTTTCTCTATCGAGGAGCCAGCTATTCCCGCATGGTCATCGATATCAGCGCAGTCGCGCTGTTCTGCCTGGCCACTGCGGCTCGCATCGTCTTTAGGGTGTTCTTGGAGTTCCTCCGCAGGAAAGGCAAAGGCGAGGTCCGCATTCTCATTGTCGGGTCCGACGCGTTCGCCGACCGCGTCGCGCAAACTTTACGCCATGGCGAGGTGTTGCCTTGCCAGGTCATCGGTTTTGTCCGCATGCCCGGTCAAGAGATCGCGGCAACAGGAACTGTGTTCGAAGCAGATCAGATTCCAAGTTTTTCTAACGGGCATTCGATCGATGACGTCATCATTGCGCTGCCGCCGAATCGCCTCGCCGATGTTCAACGGCTTGCGCCTGTTCTCGAGCGGCTTTGCGTGCCCACTCGACTCGTCATCGATTTGGGCAAAGAGATCGGCATCCGCGACCGCCTCACCGAACTGGGCGAAATTCACATGATCGATCTGCGCACGACGCTCGCCGAGACTGACCCGTACTTGTTCCAGAAGCGCATCTTCGATATTGCCGTTTCCCTGATCGTTCTCCTCTTGACGTCACCGCTCGCCCTGCTGTTGGCACTGGCCATAAAGCTGACGAGCCGAGGACCAGTCTTCTTTACTCAGCAGCGCGTGGGACTCAATGGCCGCTTATTCCCCATGCTCAAATTCCGTACCATGCGAATGGGAAGCCGCGAAGAATCCGATACACGTTGGACTTCGGCCAGCGATCCCCGTCGCACAGCCGTTGGTACGTTCTTGCGCCGAACCAATCTCGACGAACTTCCGCAGTTCGTCAATGTCCTGCGAGGGGAGATGAGCATCGTTGGTCCGCGGCCGGAACGCCCGCATTTTGTCGAAAAATTTCTCTCCGAATTCGATCGTTACAACGCGCGTCACATGTTCAAGGTGGGGATTACCGGATGGGCACAGGTGAACGGATGGAGAGGCGACACATCGATCGCGAAGCGCCTCGAATACGATCTTTATTATCTGCGCAACTGGAGTCTCACCTTCGACCTCCAGATCATGACCATGACGCTCATGCGCATTTTCAGCAGCAAGAACGCCTACTAGGCATCCAAGCTCATCTTGGTGTTCGCGACTTTCCGTCTCCGCGCCCTCCGCGGATTTTCTCTGCGTCCTCTGCGGTCAAAAGCTTTGCCGCTCCGATTAGGACACTACCGCTTCAGTGAACAATATTGAAGCTCCAACCCTGCTGATAAAATCTCACCTCTTGTCTTTTAAGGAGACCTCTTTGAAACCCTTCGTCTTCTCATCCTTGCTGCTCACTGTTTTCACGGCGTCCCAACTCATTGCTCAAACCGCCGACAGTTCGAAGAAATTCAGCCCGCCGTCCCGAACCTTTCGCTTCACATACAGCTTCACGGTTAAGGACATTCCCGCGGGCGCGAAGCGTGTACGCGTATGGGTTCCCATGCCCCAGACGGATGAGCATCAGAGTGTCCTAGTACTGTCCGTCAAGGGTCCGGTTAAAACGCAAATGATGAACGAGTCCGAATACGGCGATCGAATGATGTATGCCGAGATCGAAAATCCATCATCGAGCACCGCCGAGTTCACGCTCGAGTACAAAGTCGCGCGCCACGAATACTCGCGCGGCGATTATGCGCGGCTCGAGCATATCGACCTGAAGCCTGCGGTCGTACCCGCATCGATGAATCGCCTGATCGCACCCGACAGCTTGATTCCAACCGACGGCAAGATCAAGGAACTCGCAGTCCAGGTAACGGGATCGCAGAATGGCACGGTCGCCAAAGCCAAAGCTGCTTACGACTATTTTTTTACGACCATGCGCTACGAAAAAACCGGCTCCGGCTGGG
>VFSW01015576.1_pt1 | contig 10435 bp, 9 predicted proteins | sample 5358111 | NCBI WGS metagenome assembly VFSW01 (sample SAMN11554181, study PRJNA540505) | mine drainage metagenome | isolation source: sediment from site ElyBrook_90M | place: USA: Ely Copper Mine, Vershire, VT | collected 2017
AGAGCGCGGGCAGGAAGATCGGCAGCCATTCCAGCGTGTTCATCTGCACGCGAAACATCCGCTCGAAGTCGGGATTTCCGGATATGGCCGGCGCCTTGACGCCGAATGCGGCGCGCGCCTTGCCGACGGTTATCGAGGTGAAGAAGTAGAACAGGATCGTTAGGCAGGTGACAAGTGCAGTAAGATGAAACATCGCGCATCCCTAATGTGAAAACGTCATTCCAGGTCCGGTGCCAACGCACCGTCGCCGAATGACGCGGTACGGCCTCAATAGCCCGTCATCTCCAGATATCCAACACCGCCGTGGCTACCCACAAAACTGATCGGCCCTTCCCAATAGGGAAAACTCGTTCCCATCCAGCTTTTCGCATTCAGAGGCTGACACGAGATCGTCATCGCCAAAGCTGGAATTGCGATATCCCAGCGGGTCGGGATTTTACGCCCTTCGATCCCGGTCAAGGCCTTCGGCGTCATCGCAACATCGGTAGATGCGATCGGTCGTGCCTTGCCGTCCGGCGAAAACCATTTGCCGGAAACGAAATTCTTGCCGTCGGTCTGACGCAGCCGAAACAGCATGAGTTTTTCGCCGGAGTTGAAATGCAGCGACAGCCAGTCCCACCCGGTTTGATCGGAGGCGAGCGGCTGGCTGCTCCACTCGCGGTCCATCCAGGCCTGTCCGGTGACCTCGACGGGCCTGTCGTCGATGGTGAGGCTGCCGGTCGCCTTGAAATAAGGCTGGCTGAAATAATACGAGGCCTGTCCCCGTTCCGATTTCCTGCTGTAGCCGGCCTCTCCCTGCAGCACCAGCGCGTGATCGGCATCGAGCCGCAGCGCGTAGGCGAAATCCGTACCCGAAGCGTTGAGTTCGAGCGGCGCGAGTCTGTCATCGCGCATGTCATCGAGCCCGCGCATTTGCCATGAGTCGATCCAGGCCCGATATGGTCTTGCCTCGACGCCGGCCTGGCCGACGCCGCCGCGGGCGAAGGTTTCGCTGTAGCGGTGGGTGTCGGCGCGCGTGACGGCCGCATGTCCCATCCATATCTGCTGATTGGCCCACCCTTCCTGCTGCGGGCCGGGACGCATGGCCTGACGAAACAGCGTCCATTGCGCGCCATAGGCCGCGCCGGCCGAATCGACGAGATTTGCGGTCACGTACCACCACTCGATCCGATAGTCTGGATGCGGGCCGTGATCGGTCGGGAAGGTAAGGGTCTTTCCCGGGACGACCGCTGCGAAACCGTCGCCGCTCACGCCAAGTCCGGCAAAGCCCTGCGCAAGACTGCACCTGTGGTCGAGGGCGAGAAGCAGCGTGCTCCCTGCGAAGGCGCGACGGGATATTCGAAGCCTATCTTTCATCGGCAAAGATCTTGATGAGGGAGGCCGGCTGCATCCGCGCCAGCTTGAGGACGGGAACCAGGGCGGCAACCAGCGAAGCGGCCATGGCCACGCCGAGAAGCTGAAGCAATTGCAGCGGGAAGACGTGAAATGGCAGCCGCCAGCCGAACGCCTTCACATTGACCACCGCGATCAGGCACCAGGCGACCAACAGGCCGAGCGGCAGCGCGAGCAGGGCCGTGATCAGCGCGACCGACACGGTCTTCAGAAGTTCGATCGCCGCAAGACGCCGTCGCGTGATACCGATGGCCCAAAGGGGTGCAAGCTGTGGCAGCCGGGAATTGCCCAGGGTGAGCAGGCTCGTCAGCAAAGCGACGCCGGCGACCCCGAGCGTGAAGGCGTTTAGCGCCGCTGTCACAGCAAAAGTCCGGTTGAATATCCGCGTCGACTCTGCCTTCAACGTCGCCTGATCCACGAGGTTGCGGCTTTCAAGTCCGAACTTGTCCTGCAGCGCCGACATCAGCGCGGGAACCGCGGCGGGGTCGACGCGCAGGCCCAATCGGGTCAGCGGGATATCAGGGAAATGCCGGGTCAATGCGGCGAAATTGACGGCAACCTGTCCCTTCGGATTGCCATAGTCCGCGTAAATGCCGATCACCTCAAGCCTCCAGTTTCCTCCCGGTGCGGGCAGTTCGACCTGATCGCCGATGGCGAGCTTCATGCGCCGAGCCAATTGTTCGCTGACGAAACCGGCATTGCCGGGGCGAAGTCTGGTCCAGGGATTTTGGGCTGATTGCAGTAACGGCCAGCGTTCGCGATAGGTAGCGTGATCGGCAAGCCCGAGAACTTCGACCGGCGCGCCTCCGATCCGGGTATCGGCCCGACCACCGGGCAGGATCGCCGCGACGTCGGCGCGGTTACGGAGCCACGCCGTGATGGCTGCCGCCTGCGCATCGTCGGAGGCGTTGATGTAAACATCTGCCGCCAACCGCCCGTCGAGCCAACTGATGAAGGTTCGGCTGAAGGTTTCGACCATGGTGCCGACGCCAACATTGACCGAGAGCGCAAGCAGCAGCGCCATCAACGCCAGCGACAACCCCGAAAGCTGTTGACGGCTGTCGGCCCAGAACCAGACCGCAAGTGCGCCACGCGCACGCCGCTGCCCCTGGGCAAGGATCAGCTCGAGGAGCGCAGGCAACCCGAGTGCCGCGCCAAGCAGGATCGCGGCGAGGACCGCAAAACCTGAAACAAGGGAATCGCCGAGCCAAAGGCAGCCGGCAGCAGCGGCGAACACAACGAGGGCAACCGCGCTTTGCAAGACCAGCCATCTGTGCTGCGCCTGGTGCCACGCATAGGGTTGGGCCGCAGCCAGCACCGAAAGGCGAATTGCCTTCAACAGGCTCGCGCTCGCGGCCAGCAGCGCGCCGAGCACGCTGATGGCGAGCCCCGCGATCCACCACTCCGGTTTGAGCGTGAGTTGACCCGGGATCTGCGCGCCATAAAGCCCGCGCAACGATGCCGCGACGTCGGGCAGCAGCAATGCCGCAATCAGGTAGCCGCACACGAGGCCCGCAATGCCCGCAACCAGCGCCAGCGATATCAGCTCAAACATCAGCACCGCGTTCAGCATGCGTGCGGATACCCCGCAGGCGCGCAAGGTTCGCAACATCGGCAGGCGTTGCTCGAATGCAAGGCCGATCGCGGAGTTGACGATGAACAATCCGACGAAGAACGACAGCAGCCCAAATGCCGTCAGGTTCAGGTGAAAACTGTCGGTGAGGCGTTCGAGATCGCTTTCCGCGTCGGGCTCGAGCAGGCGCAACTTGTCGCCCGTGACATTTTCGAGCGGGATCCGACTGCCTTTGGTCCTGCCGATCAGGAGCCGGGAAACCTGATCGGGCATTTTGAGCAGCCGCTGGGCAATGCCGATATCGACCACCATGACGCCGGGAACAAGTTGCGCCGCCACGCGAAGCGGCGGCAGCAAGGTACTGCCGCTCGCCAGCGGCGAGGCGCCTTCCGGCAGGCCAAGCTCGGAAAGCGTCTCGGACGCCACCAGAGTTTCTCCCGGCGGCGTGACGAAGGATTGCAGGCCCGCTCTTCCAATCGCCGGTGCATTGCCGACTTCCGCCGGCAGCGTGACGGGCTCGATACCGAGCAGCCGAAAGGCCCGTCCGCCGACCAGGATGCGGCCTTCGAGAATGGGAGACACCGGCCAGCCGGCGCGGCGCAGGTCGACGAAGAGTTGCTGGGCGAAGGTGGCGCCGTTGCGGCTGACCAAAGCCGCTGTTCTGGCGCCGCCGAAAGTGGCGGCCGCGCGGTCGTAACTGTTTCGAGCCTGCTGGTTCAGCGCCTGCACGCCGCTCCACAGCGCTGTCGCCGAAATCAGGCCGATCAGCAACGTGGCGAGCTGCATCGGATGCCGCCGCCAGTGACTCAACAGGACCTTTAGAATCCACAGGATGCTGTTCACGCGATCAGCCCCGCACTGAGGTTGACGTGACGGTCGAGCGTGGCCGCCAGCCGCGCCGAATGCGTCACCATCAGAAAGCTGCAGCCGGTTTGCGCGACCAGATCGCGGGTGAGGGCGAGAACGTCATCCGCGGTCGCCTCGTCGAGATTGCCGGTGGGTTCGTCGGCGAGCAGAAGCAGCGGTCTCACCGCCAGCGCGCGGCCGATCGCGACCCGCTGCTGCTGGCCGCCGGACAATTGCTCAGGATAGCGATCCAGAAGGCCACCGAGCCCCAATCGCTGCACAAGCTCGGCATGCCAGGCCGCATCGTGGCGGCCGGCAATGCGAGACTGAAACGCAAGGTTATCCCTCACATTGAGACTCGGGATCAGGTTGAATTGTTGAAATACGAGACCGAGCCGATCGCGCCGCAATGCCGCCCGGCCGGCATCGGTGAGACCGGAAATGGATGTGTCGGCAAGCCGGATCTCGCCGCCATCAGCGTGATCGAGGCCCGCGATCAGATGCAAAAGCGTGCTCTTGCCGCTGCCGGATTCCCCGGTCAGCGCAACGCGCTCGCCTGCCGCGACGTCCAGGTGCACCCCGCGCAGCACGGCGATTTGCTCTCCGGCGGAACGATAGGCCTTGGTCAGATTGCGAACGCTCAGCACGATCTGGTTGCTATTTTTCATGCGAAGCGTGTCACCATGATGGCCCCTCCGATGATTGCTCAACATACCAAGACCAAGACCAAGACCAAGGCCGGAGATCACGGTCTCCGACATGACGGCGGCGCGATCGTGATCTCCCCGAGACAGGTCGGGCGGCCGGAGAGCAGGGCGCGTTGCAGCAAAAAATGCCCGGTTGTGTTACCGGATCGGGCTTGGATAGCATCAGGTCGGCCGATCCAACAGAGCCAGCAAAGCGATAAAACGACAATGAGGGAGCGACCATGACCACGCCACCGACACCCAAAGGTGCCTGGAGGATCACGTTCCTCCTGTTTCTCTTCATGCTGGTGAATTTCGCGGACAAGATCGTGGTCGGCCTTGCCGGCGTGCCGATCATGACCGAGCTGAAGCTCGAGCCGGAGCAGTTCGGCCTGCTTGGTTCTGCGTTCTTCTTCCTGTTTTCGATCGCGGCTATCGCGGTCGGATTCCTGGTCAATCGCGCCGAGACGCGCTGGGTGCTGTTGGCGCTGGCGGTCATTTGGGCGCTGGCGCAGTTCCCGATGGTGGGTACGGTCAGTTTCTCCACGCTGTTGATCTGCCGCGTGATCCTCGGCGCCGGCGAGGGACCGGCAGGTTCGGTGGCGGTGCATGCGATCTACAAATGGTTTCCCGACGAGAAGCGGACCCTGCCCACGGCGGTCCTCTTGCAGGGATCGGCGTTCGGCGTCATCCTCGCAGTGCCGGCGCTAAACTGGTTGATCGTCGATTACAACTGGCACTATGCGTTTGGCGCGCTCGGCGCCGTTGGTCTGATGTGGGGGGTGGCGTGGTGGCTCCTGGGCAAGGAAGGCCCGCTGGCCGAAACCGCGGTAACGGCGGATGCGGAGTCCCGCATTCCCTATTTCCAGCTGCTGACCTCGCGGACCTTTGTCGGCTGCTGCGCTGCGACCTTCGGCGCCTACTGGGCGCTGTCGCTGGGGCTGATCTGGTTCACACCCTTCATCATCAAGGGGCTCGGCTTCTCGCAAAAGGACGCGGGCTGGATTTCGATCCTGCCATGGGTGTTCGGCGCCGTTGTCGTGCTTCTCACCGGGTGGACTTCGCAGATGCTGATGGCACGCGGCTTTTCAACCCGTGGCGCGCGCGGGGTGCTCGGCGCGGTCCCACTGATCGTCGGCGGATCAATCCTTGCCATTCTCCCGCATGTCGAGGGCGCGGGCCTGCAGATCGCCTTGCTGGTGACAGGGTCCGGGCTTTGCGGATCGATCTATGTGGTCTGCGCGCCGATGATTGGAGAGTTCACGCCGGTGTCCCAGCGCGGCGCCGTGATCGCGATCTATGGGGCGATCTACACGCTTGCCGGTATTTTAGCCCCGTCGGTAATGGGCGGCGTGATCCAGCGCGCATCAGGGATGCTCGACGGCTACATGACCGGCTTCACAATCAACGCAGCCATTATGATTGCGTCCGGCTTGCTCGGCCTGCTGCTGCTGTGGCCCAATACCGAGCGCGCACGTTTGATCGGCGGAGCGCACCAACCGAAATTCGCCTGACCGATTTGGTCCGGATAATCTTCAGGGGCGTATCGCCCCGGCATCAGGCGCCGCTTGTTTCTCGTGCGGGCCTCGCTCGGTGACAAGGGCGAGCAGTACCGTGAGGACCATGAACACGACCGAAGCGCCGAACACCCAATGCGGCAGGTTCTGGTCCATGATCCAGCCGAACAGCAGCGGACTGATAATGCCGCCGATGTTGAAGCCGGTAGAGACGATGCCGAAAGCCCGTCCCGCCGCGCCCGGTGGCGCCGCGTTGCGGACCAGCATATCGCGCGACGGAGCGATCACGCCACCGAGGAATCCCGCTGCCGCCATTGCCGCCAGCAACAGCGGCGGTGGCAAGCTGATGGCCGCGATCATCAACACGATGACGGCATTGACCGCAAAGCAAGCGGCGGCCACCTGGCCGTGGCGCCTCGTGTGGTCGGCGAGAAAGCCGCCCGCCAGCACGCCGATCGCGCTGGCACCCAAAAATGCGGTCAGCGCAATATTGGCGGCCGGGAACGTCACGCCGTAGCCGCTCATCAGCGCAACAACGCCGAAATTGCCGATGCCGGCATTGGACAGGCTCAGCAGCATGAAAAAAATCGTCAGTACGATGAGGGTGGGCGTGATCACGCTTTGTCGCGGCGCGTCCGTGCCAGCTTTCCGGCGGTCCGCGGCGCTCGCGTCGGGAATGCCGACGACGAGCAGAAGCAGCGCGACGAACGGTCCCACCGCGCCGGTCACGACCAGCGCGCCATGACCTCCGATCGTTGCGACCAGCGTCGCTACGATGGCGGGCGCCACCGCGCCGCCAACGTAACCGGCGAAAGTGTGAATCGAAAAGGCGCGGCCCATCCGCGCCTCATTCATCTGGGCCGAGAGGATCGCATAATCGGCCGGATGATAGACACTGTTGGCGAGCCCCAGCAGTATGGCGCTGGCGATCAGCCAGGGGTAGCTGAGATGCAGGCCGAGCATGATCAGCGCAAGGCCGCCCAAAGTGAGGCCCATCAGCAGGATTTTGCGGGCGCCGATATGATCGGCGAGATAGCCGACCGGCGCCTGCGTCAAGCCGGATGTGACGGCGAAAACGGTCAGCGCAAGGCCCAGCTCGATGTAGCCGACGCCGAGCTGCGCCTTGAGAAAGGGGAACAGCATCGGCAGTACGAACATCTGGAAATGACTGACCCAATGGGCCGTCGAAATCGCGACCAGCGTGCGCAGCTGTTCGTCCGTCTTTGCTTGTTGCGGTGCGGCCAGAATGTCGGCCATGTCCGATTTGCCCTCCGTTTGCGGGCGAAACTAGCGGCTCGGTTGGTTATTTGTCCATGAATACAGCTGCATGGCAGCCCTTAAAACGCCGCTGGCGGATGCTTATGTAAGTCAAACTGCGACGCGTTTTCAAAATCTCAAAGTGGCTGGTCGTTCCGTCAGGTGTACGACCTCAATCCCAGCGTCTTTGAGGCGGAATATTAGCCGCGACCGAACAATCTTTCCCGGCTTTTTCCGACATTCAATGTAAAGGGAGCCGCAACCAGGGCATGATCCGGAAAGGTGGGAACCGGCTTTCCGAGGAGATCATGCTCAAGACCAACAGATATGATCGTAATCCGGTTTCACCGGATCACGATCTGGGAGCTACACATGAAGAAGCCGAAGATCGAAGCGGAAGAACAACAGCCACGCAAAATCATTCGCGCCGACAAAGCACCGACATCGGGCTACTCGCTTGTCGTGGATGGACATTTCAAATCGCACCACGATACGATCGAGGCCGCCGAAGCAACCGGCATGGCTTTGAAGAATCAATTCCAGATGCTTCAGGTGCAGATCTACGACGCCGGGACCAGGACGCGATCACTGATCCAATGGCCGCCCCGCGCAGAGCATGATCCCGACCCGAAGGCCGCATGAGCGAAAATTGGTAACCGCTTTCCCTCCGGACATAACGTCTCTGCCCGGAAAGATTGGTCAACCAGGAAGGTTCAAGTCCGCCGCCCGCCGCTTTGTTGCCCTGCCAGCCACTCGGACAGCGCCGGAACTCTTTCTCCTGATTTCTTCGCCTTGGCGCGCGCCTTCTTGGGAGCGACCGGGCGCGGAGGTTCAGCGGCTTCGCGGGCAAGCCGCAATGCTTTCAGCTTCGCCATGTTGTCGGTTACCGCCTTCAGCGCGGCGTCGCGTTCGGCCATGCCGGTTTTGTCTCCACTTGCCATGCGCGCGATCTTGTTGAAACGCGCGTCGGCGCGGCTGCGATCTTCCTTTGTCATTTAGCTTGTTTTCTTCTTCCTGGGTTTGGTCTTGGCCTTGGGTTCCGCCGGCTTGCCGCGCTCGGCGGCTTCCCTCGCCAATCGCATCGCGCGGAGGTTCGCCGTTCGCTTCCGTATGGCGATGTCGGCCGCCGCGATCTCGGCCATGGCTTTGATGCCGTCGGCGTCCTGCGCGAGCTTCCGGCTTAACCTGATCTCCTTCAGCTCAGCAGGGCTTTTCGGTTCGTCACTCATCGGATGCCTCAAAATTCACGGCGCGCAATCATCGTGCGACGGTTTTTCTATCCTACCATATATTGGCTCGCCGAAGGGGCATATTTCGGCCGATTCCGCCCGGAAAAGGGCTCCCATCCGTGCGGAATCGGCAATCGCGGTGAAAGATACTGTCCCTGCGTGACCATGTTGGATCATGATCTCCTGTACCTTCCGGGCCGGCGAGCGGCCGACACCTTCCGCAGTGATCACGGTCGACGAAGCCCTGACGTTGGACGTGCTGGTTCGGAACTGAAGCGGGTGGAGCGATAGAAGGGACCCTCACCCCGTGAGCACCGGTCCGCCGGCCTTCTTCCAGGCATCCAGGCCGCCGGCGATATGCGCGGTGTTTGCAAGGCCGGCTTCCCTGGCGGCGGCCACGGCCATCGCCGAGCGTTCGCCGAAGGCACAGAAAAACAGGATACGCCGTCCGGTCGCCGCGGCGACTTCGCGCAGCATCCCGCCGGGCTGCAGGCTTTCGTCGATGCCGGGATAGGGCGCGTGCAGGGCGCCGGGCAACATGCCGTGCTTGGCTCGTTCGCTGTTCTCTCGGAGGTCGACGAGCAGAATATCGGGGCAGCCGAGGCTCTCGATGGCCTCGCGGGCGGTGAACGAAAGCCCCTGTTTGGCGAGATCATCCTGATGCAGGCCGACATGCATGTTGGCCGGCACCGCGACATCCATCATCTTGGGATCTGGCAGCTTGAGATTTCCCATCAGCTCGACATATTCGTCGACCGAGCGAACCTGCAGCCGCGGATTGAAGCGCCTTTCCTCGCCGATGGTGGAGACGGTATCGCCCTTGTAGTCGTGGGCGGGGAACACCATGGTCTCATCGGGCAGCTTCAACAGCCGGTTGAAAATGGAATCATATTGCGCCCGCGCGCTGCCGTTCTGGAAATCGGTGCGGCCGGTGCCCCGGATCAAGAGCGTGTCGCCGGTGAAAACCCGATCGCCCATCAGGAAGCTGTAGGAATCGTCGGTGTGGCCGGGCGTGTACATCACATCCAGCGTGATGCCCTCGATCGTTACCTTGTCGCCCTCGGCGACCCGCATCGCCACCACGTCGGCCTTGCTCTGCTCGCCCATGATGGTGACGCAATGGGTGCGGTCGCGCAGCTCGCCCAAACCCGTGACGTGGTCGGCATGCAGGTGGGTGTCGACGGCCTTGACCAGCTTGAGATCGAGCTCTCGCAGCAACTGGCAATAGCGATCGACCTTCTCCAGTACGGGATCAAGGATCAGCGCTTCTCCGCCCGCGCGGCTGGCCAGGATGTAGCTGTAGGTTCCCGATACGCTGTCGAACAGCTGACGAAAGATCATGAAGGGCTGGCCCGCGTTTTGATTGCCGATACTATCACGCAAACCGGTCGGGTGTAGCTCCGGCCCCGCCCGATAGCGGCGTCCGGCAGGATCGGGATCGCATGGGCTTCCTCCTTCTGCGTCGCAACAAAGGTCTCATCCGGCTCCCGTGATGCCGGGATTGCCGCCGCCGCCCCTTAACGTGACGCCGGCGCCGCGCGTATCGAGCGGGTTGCCGAAGCCAAGATACCTGGCAAAGACGTCCCACACCGGTGCTCCCCGCTGCTCGTTGGCCGATGCCCAGCTGGCCACCCTGTAGCTCTTGCCGGCCTCGATCAAGCGGCCATTATCGAGCTTCAGGTCGGAAATCCTGCGCCCAATGATTTCCGCCGGCGTACAGGCATAGGTAAAGCCACCGACCCGGACCATATCGCCGCTCTGCTGATAATAGGGATCGGCATTGAACAGATTGTCGCAGACGTCTTCGGGGGCGTCCTTGATCTGACTGCCGGTCATGCTCTGGAAGTAAATTTCGCCGTAGCTGATCGCAGTCTCGGACAACGAGGCGGCGGATGGGGTGGTGGCACCGTCCTGCGTCACCCCCCGAGAAACGCC
>VFSW01015577.1_pt1 | contig 10435 bp, 8 predicted proteins | sample 5358111 | NCBI WGS metagenome assembly VFSW01 (sample SAMN11554181, study PRJNA540505) | mine drainage metagenome | isolation source: sediment from site ElyBrook_90M | place: USA: Ely Copper Mine, Vershire, VT | collected 2017
GTGCGGGGACATGCTTATTTTGAGGATAGCGCGGGAGAACGGCGAAGAGGGAGCGAAAGATCAGCGATCAGGGAACGGCGGACTTGGCTGGATTGGCTCGTGCGATCACGTCCGATTTTGTGGCGGTGGGAAGGGCGAAGGACAACCGCGGGTCCTTCGACTCCGCTGCGCTCGGGCTGACGGCTTTGTAGGGAGACAAAGAGCAAGTTATAGATACGCCAAGCGCAAGCGATCGATATCCGAATATAGAGGCAAGGCGATGTTGCGCCAAAATTGACCACTTCGCGCTGGTAGCATGAGGGTGCATGCGAGACCATCTGGCTACGCTGCTGTATGACTTTCGGCGGTTTGATCGCGGGATTGCGGTCGTTCGCTACCAGGGGAACCGGCGACGGGTAACCACCTACGGAGAAATTGCGCGGCTGGCGGGAAGGTTTGCGGCTCTGCTGGTGGAGCGGGGCATTGGGTCGGGCGACCGGGTTGTGCTGTGGGCGGAGAACAGCGCGGAGTGGGTGGCCGCGTTCTATGGCTGCATGCTGCGCGGGGCGCTGGTGGTTCCGCTGGACGCGTTTGGCAGCGCGGACTTTGCGGCACGGGTGGCGGCGGACGTTCGGCCGAAGCTGGTGGTGGGCGATGCGGCACTGCTGAGGCAACTGGTGTCTGCGCTATCCCACCCTGGCGACACAAACGAAGACGTCGCGAGGATGGGGCACCCAGCACCCACATCCTCAGAGGCGGGTGAGACTTCCTTTCCCCGATCCAAGTATGGGGCCCCTTCGACAAGCACAGGGCAGGCTCCGGGGCACCCGGAACCAGGCTTTCTGACACTGGCTTTCGAGGATTGGCCCACGACATTGCCCGCGCGGGAGGCCGAGCCGGTTGCCGGCCTGAACCGCGATACACCCTTGCAGATCCTGTTTACATCGGGCACGACGGGCGAGCCCAAGGGCATTGTGCATACGCACGGAAACGTGCTGGCCAGCGTGGGGCCGGTTGTGCAGGGGGCGCAACCTTATTTGCGCTATGAGCGGCTGGTGCATCCGTTGCGCTTTTTGCACACGCTGCCGCTGAGCCACGTTTTTGGGCAGACGATGGGGCTGTGGGTTCCGGCGATTTTTGCGGCGGAGGTGCACTTTGAGAACCGGCTGGTGGCGCCGCGGCTGATTGAGACGATCCGGCGCGAACGCATCTCAGCGCTGGCTGCTGTGCCGCGGGTAATGGCGCTGCTCAAGACGCATCTGGAAGCGACCAGGCCGGGGCTGGCGGAGCGGGTGGCCGCGTCGCAGGAGATGCGGGCTTGGCGGCGATGGTGGCGGTTCAGGGACGTGCACCGGGCGTTCGGGCTGAAGTTCTGGGCGCTGATTTCGGGCGGAGGGGCGCTAGCGGGCCCCCTGGAGCAGTTCTGGAACGCGCTGGGTTTTGTGGTGGTGCAGGGCTATGGGATGACGGAGACCACGGCGCTGGTGACGCTGAACCATCCTTTCCACGTGGCACGGGGGACGATTGGCAAGCCGCTGCCAGGGCGCGAGGTGAAGCTGGGCGAAGACGGCGAGGTGCTGGTGCGGGGTCCGATGATTTCGCGCGCGACGTGGTCGGGCGGCGAACTGAGGCAACGCGAGGACGAGTGGCTGGCGACGGGCGACCTGGCCGAACGTCAGGCAACGGGCGAGTTGAAGTTTCTGGGGCGCAAGAGCGAGACGATTGTGACGGCGGCGGGAGTGAATGTACATCCCGAGGACCTGGAGGCGGCAATCGACCAGGAGCCGGGCATTGCGGCGTGCGCGGTGGTGGCGATGGAGACGGCGGCCGGGCCGGAGCCCTGCGCGGTGCTGGCGGTGCGGGGCGCGGAGGCGCACGCGGCCAAAGCCATTGAGCACGCCAACACGCGGCTGGCGGAGTTCCAGCGGGTGCGGCGGTGGGTGCTGTGGCCGGAGCCGGATTTGCCGCGAACCTCGACAGGCAAGGTGCGACGCAAGGTGGTGTCGGCCTGGCTGACGGAGATTCAGGCAGCGGCGGCGGGGGGCGTGGGCGGCACGACGGCGAATTTCTCAGTAAGTGGGGATTGGCTGCTGGCGCTGATTGCCGAGACTGCGGGTGAGACTCCGCCGGGAGTTGGTGATGAGCTGCGGCTGGCGGAAGACCTGCACCTGGACAGCCTGGGGCGGGTGCAACTGGCGGCGGCGATTGAAGAGAAGTTGGGAATGTCGCCGGAGAGCGGGCTGCTGGAAGAGGTGGAAACGCTGGGAGAGCTGCGGCGGCTGATTGGGGGAGAAGAGAGAGCGATCCCGCCCTTTCCGCGAAAAAGCGCAGGACGGATGGGGCACCCGGCTCCCACGGCTGGCTCAGAAACTACAGGTCCTTCGACTCCGTTGCGCTCCGCCCAGGATGTGAGCCTGATTCGAGCCTCGGCGGAGGAGGCTGAGTGGGAGAAGTTTATCTATCCGCATTGGCCATGGCTGAAGCCGGTGGAGTGGGTGAGGACGGCGTTTCAGGAGGCGGTGGCACGGCCGCTGGTGTGGCTGCTGGCGAATCCGCGGCTGGTGGCGCCACGCGAGCCGGTGGGTGGGGAGCCGATGCTGATTGTGTGCAACCACGTGACGGCGTACGACGGGCCGCTGGTGGAGTACGCGCTGCCGGGGCCGGTACGGCGGCGGATGGCGGTGGCCATGTTGGGCGAGATGCTGGAGGACTTCAGGCATTTTCGCAATCCTGAATGGGTGCCGGGAAAGCGACGGTTTATGTTGCTGGGACCGCTGGCTTATGTGCTGGTGACGGCGCTGTTCAATGTGTTTCCGCTGGCACGCAAGCGGGATTTTCAGCGCAGTTTTGCGCACGCGGGCGAGGCGCTTGACCGGGGGTTCAATGTGCTGATATTTCCTGAGGGGACCCGGTCGGCGGCGGGAGAGCTGGCGCGGTTCCGGCCGGGGATTGGGCTGCTGGTGAAGCAGTCGGGGGCGGCTGTGCTGCCGATGGCGATTCGCGGGCTGGGCGAGTTGAAGACGGGGCAGCGGGGCTGGTTCCGCTCGGGAACGATTGAGGTACGGGTGGGTGAGCCGATGCGGTTTGCGCTCGAAGAGAGCGAGGCGGCGATTACGGCGCAGTTGCAGGCGGCTGTGGAAGAACTTTTGAAGACACAGGAATCAGCATGACGTTCCCTATCCGCGCCCCATGCCCGACAGTGAGAACTTTTCCGATACAACACGTCACAGCTACGTCACAAGGGCAGGCGTACAAAGGGAGACCAGATTGTAAAAATCCTGCGGCGTGCCTCGATGGCCGTTGCAGCGCGCGTATAGCTCCAGACCGAGGCTGGTGGGAGTAATCGAGGTGTCGTCGATCGGCGAGAAGAAAGAGGACCTGACTCTTCTCGCAAGCAATCCAAGATCGGACAGATGCTCGATATCCCGGTCAATCCTCACCAGATCGTGCGAGCCTGTGATTTTGATCATTTCGTTTGCGGTACAGATCAGCGGGCGCGAAGACACCCGATCGGGCCCCGAGATGACCTTGATTGCTCTTTTGCATGCTGCTTCGAGAATGCGGGCATGCATCATTGCAAGCTGGCTGAACAGGTCAATGAATATCTGATTCGACTCGTCATTTCCTTCAACCGTGCACGACGTGGCCAGGAGGCCCGCCCAAAATATCTGCATCCACTCCGCATCGGCCCATGACCCGTTTTCAAGAATGCGCAGGACGAAGTGCGAAGGAATCTGCATTTTGTCCGCATCGGGTTCGGACTGAAGCATTTTCTTCGCCTTGAGCGCAATCTCGACTGCGCTCTCAACCCGGTAGTTACTGAGTCCTTCGTGCAGCAGGAGCGCGAGGTCATCCGTTGCAGAAGGGCAGATTCGACAGAGAAATGCGAGGGCCTCGGCCATGCGGAACTCGCGCAGAATGTCTTCTGGCTCCGCCTGATCCGCAGCATTCTTGAGTGGACTCCCCCATAGGCGCACATCCATTCCTGCGGGCAGAATGAAGGATAGACCGACGCCATCTTCACCCCAACGAACAGTCCTTGCCTGCACCGTAATCCGGCGCCTGGGGTTTCTTTCGAGCGGGCCTTCCCGTTGCAGTGTAAGGGAGATCAACTGATCAGGTGTCCAGCGCTCTTCAGTCAGCAGATACATTCCACCTGCACTGATATCCCTGATGCTGTGTTGCCTGGGAAACAAGCCGGCACAATGGTAGGCCGCAAGTCCGGGAGAGGTTCGCCGTTCAGCCTTTCGCCGATTCGGCGGCGATGGTTTCTGAAACCAGCTATTCATACAATCCCCGCCTGAGAGCCCCTGATTTTGAGCTGCCGAGCGTGTCGTGAGACGTTCGCCCTTGCCATTGCTCGAGCTTTCAAATCAGGCCCTTCTTTTTGCAGCCCGGGGAGATTTTATCCGCGAAGATCGGCAAACTACGTGACCGGCATCACGGTTGGGAAGCATCTGTCGTCCGTCCCGACAAAGGCGTCAAAAGGATTGTTTCTGTGTGCGGGTGCCGTCTTAACCGGGTTGGCGAGAAAGAAAGTAGCAGGTGCCGCCGGCGATCACCGGGACCCAGAGGGAGGGGTCGGCAGGCTGCTCGGCGGAGCCCAGGAAAAGAATGCCGTCGGGAGCCAGAAGGCGATGGATGTTGACCAGCAGGGCCTTGCGCGTCTCCTGGGAGAAGTAGAGCATCACGTTGCGCAGGAAGATGACATCGAAGCGGTCATCGGCACGGCTGAAGGGGAACGCCGGAGCGCAGAGATTGGCCTGGCGGAAGTTGCAGAGCTGGCGGACTTCACGCTTGGCCACCCAGTGCTCGCCGATGTGGTCGAAGTAACGCACTACATAGCGAGCGGGCAGACCACGGTTCATCTCGATGCGGTAATAGACGCCGGCCTGCGCGCGCTCAACCACTTCGGCGGAGATGTCGGTGCCTTCAATGCGGATGTTCCAGCCAGCCAGCATGGCGAAGTGTTCGCGGAGAAGCATGGCGAGCGAGTAGGCTTCCTGGCCGGTGGAGCAGGCTGCGCTCCAAAAACGCAGTGTGCGGTTGACGCGGCGAGCCTCGACGAGTTTAGGCAGCAGGTCTGTGCGCAGCTGCTCGAAGGGGCGGCTATCGCGGAAGAAGCTGGTTTCGTTGATGGTCATGGCCTCGGCGATAGCGTGTTCGAGGGATGGGTCTTTCCGGTGCCGGAGGTGCTGGACCAACTCTGCAAGGTGAGTCATGCCGTAGTTGCGGAGCAGGCGGGAGAGGCGCGCGTCAAAGAGGTAGTCGCGCGAGGGATCAAGGACGTTTTGCGAGCGGTTGAAGACGAGTTGACGCAGATAGCCGTAGTCCACGTCGAGGGCTGTTGGCATCGTTAAATCACCGATTCCCGAAGCTCGCGGGCCTCGATGCAGGTGCGGGTTGCGAGCCGGAGAATTTCAGGGGCGATGGCGTTAAGCGGGAGGACGCGGTGCGCCAGCCCGGCGTGGGTGACGGCGCCGGGCATTCCCCAGACGGCACTGGTTGGTTGATCCTGTGCCAGAACGGCGCCGCCCTGGGAGCGAACGATGCGGCTGCCAGCCAGTCCATCGGAGCCCATACCGGTGAGTACGACGGCGAGCACACCGGAACCGTAGGCCGTGGCCGCGGTGCGAAACAGCACATCGACGGCGGGACGGCAGTGGTTTTCCGGCGGGGCCTGGGTGAGGTGGAGCGTGAAAGGCAGACCGGTGCGCGCGGCCGCCAGCACCTCCATGTGCCAGTTGCCGCGGGCGATGTGGATGGTTCCGGGGCGCACCGTGTCGCCATCGGAAGCCTCGCTGACGCGCAGGCGGCAGCGCTGGTTGAGGCGCTCGGCCAAAAGCTGGGTGAACAGTTCAGGCATGTGCTGTACGACGAGGACAGGGAGCGGAAAGCTTGTGGGCAACGCGGGCAACAGAACGTCAAGAGCCGCGGGGCCACCGGTGGAGACGCCGATGACGACGGCGGACAAGGAAGAGACGGTCTGGGCCTTGGACGGAGGGGCGAAAAGCGGCGGGACCTGAAACAGGGGAGGCTGGAGCGGCAGCGGTCGCGGGCGCAGCGCAGCAGTGAAAGCCGGAGGCGCCTGGGCGGCGCCGGCGAGCGCGTGAATCTTGGGGATGAGGTCCTGTGACAGCGTCTGAAGCGCGGCCGTGAGACTGGTCTGGCCAGCGGGCTTGGTCACGTAGTCCGTGGCACCGCTGGCGAGTGCTTCGATGGTGACTCGCGCGCCGCGCTGGGTGAGCGAGCTGCACATGATGACCGGCATTTTGTGGCCGCGCGCACGCAGTCTTTTGAGTGTGACCAGACCATCCATTACGGGCATTTCAACATCCATCAGGACCAGGTCGGGGCGGAGGTCTTCAAGGGTGGATAACGCCGACTCGCCGTCGGCCGCGGCACCGGCCACCTCAAGACCGGGGTCGGAGGCGACGACGGAGCGCAGCAGGCTGCGCATCACGGCGGAGTCATCGACAATCAAAATCCGGGTCCGGCGGCTGGGCGCCATGGATCAGATCTCCACCAGACCGAGCATGGCCAGTTTTTCGTTGAGGGCCTCGTCGTCAAAGGGCTTCATGAGGTACTCGTCGGCTCCGGCGTCGAGGGCGCGAAGGATGAATTCGTTTTCGGCTTCGGTGGTGACCATGAGGACCTTGAGACTGGTGAAGCCCTCGGCGCGCAGGCGCGTGAGCATGTCGAGGCCGTTCATCACGGGCATGTTCCAATCCACCATGGCAAAGTGAAAGGAGCGGCCGGAGTGAAGGAGGTCAAGGCCGGTCTGGCCGTCAGCGGCCTCTTCGCACTCGACTCCCATCTCTTCGAGCAGGCCGCGCAGATAGCCGCGCACGAAGCGGGAGTCGTCGACTATGAGTGCTCGCATCGTTGTCTCCAGTGAGCTAGGCCAGGTGGGCCGCGCCCAGCCGCATGGGGTCAAGCCTCTCGGGATCAAGCATCACGAGGAGGCTGCCCTTGAGCTTGTAAGCGCCGGCAAAGAGGGCTTTGCGGCGCTCGTCGAGGGTTGAGGGGTTGGGTTCGTGATCGGCGGATGAGACGGTGAGCACTTCGCCTACCGAATCCACCAGCAAGCCGAAGCAGCCGCCGGGGCTTTCGAGGATGAGGATGTCCTGAGGACGGTCGAGGGGTGGCAGGCCGAGCAGTTGGCGAAGGCTTACGGTGGTAAGCACATCGCCGCGGTAGTGGACCAGTCCGCCGACGAAGGCTGGGGCAAGCGGCACGGGCTGGGGGCGGGCCGAGCCGACAATCTCAAGGATATGCCGAATGGGCACGCCGAAGAGGACGTCGCCGAGGCGCACGGAGCAGATTTCGACCAGCGCCGACGCTGATTTTTCTTTGCGGTGGGGTGCAGTTTGAGTGCTCATCGGATCGTCTCCGCAATCTCGTTCCATGATTCGTTGGACGCCTGGTCGTTGGCGGGAAGCGGAGCTACTCCGCGGGGGGGGGTGGGCCCGCCCGCTACGTGGGCGCCGCCCGCGGCCACATCGAGGACGTGCGAGACGGCGATGCCGACGTGACGGTCACCCTCGCGGCAGACTACGACAACGATCTGGGCTTCGGGGTTGCCTTGCACAGCGGCGAGTACGCCGCCGGTGTCTTCAACGGGCAGCAACTGGCCCTCGAAGTTGAGCACCGGGCGGTAGCCGATGTACTCGATGCGTGAGACGGGGAGCTGCTCGATGCGCAGCACCTCTGCCAGCGGCACAGCGGCATGGCGCCCGGCAGCCTCGACCAGCAGGTACTCCATGGCCTTGGCGGCGCCGGAAGAGATTTCGTCGGCGGAGGTGCGCGCGGTTTCTTCTTCGGCGCTCATGGCGATGCCGGCCTTGATGGCGATGGCTCCGGGGTCGAGGATGAGCGCCAGATCTCCGTTGCCCAAAACGGTGGCGCCGGAATAGAGGCCGATGCCTTTGAGCGCGGCGTTGAGCGGCTTGACGACGATCTCCTCGGGGTCGGCAAGACCATCGACGACCAGGCCGAAGCGGCGGCCGTCGGCGTCGAGGACGGCGATGAAGTTGTCGCGCTCGGCATTTTTTTTGCGTCCGGTGCCCGGGACCAGGAGACTGTCAAGGAAGACCAGAGGCAGCAGCTTGCCGCGCAGGCGGTAGAGCGGCGCGTCCTCGATCCACTCGATGGCGCTGGCGGCCCGCTCGGGGGGAACGTGAACCAGTTCAGAAAGTGCGCCCTGGGGCAGCGCAAAACTCTGCTGAACGCTGCGGACGATGAGCGCCGGAATGATGGCCAGAGTGAGCGGAATGCGCAGGCGGAGCGTGGTTCCCTTGCCGACGCGGGAGTCGATTTCAACCTTGCCGCCAATCTTCTCCACGTTGGGGCGGACCACGTCCATGCCCACGCCGCGACCGCTGACATTGGTGATGGCCGCGGCGGTGGAGAAGCCGGGCAAGAAGATGAGTTGCAGCAGTTCGCGCTCTGACTGTTGTGCGGCGCGCTCGGCGGTGATGAGTCCGCGCTCGATGGCTTTGCTGCGAATTTTGTCGACGGAGATGCCGGCGCCGTCGTCGGAGACTTCGACGATGACGTGGCTGCCCTCCTGCATGGCACGCAGCTTGAGGGTTCCTTCGGGATCCTTGCCCGCAGCCTGGCGCGCATCGGGCGGCTCGATGCCGTGATCGAGCGCGTTGCGCACGGCGTGCGTAAGGGGGTCTTTGATGGCTTCAAGCAGGCTCTTGTCGAGCTCTGTGTCCTGGCCCTCCATCTGCAAGCGGACGCGTCGATGGAGCGTCTGCGTGAGGTCGCGCACGATGCGAGGCATCTTGGAGAAGACGTTGGAGACGGGCTGCATGCGGGCCTTCATTACCGACTCACGCAGGTCGGCAGTGACCATGTCGAGGCGGCGTGAAAGCAGCGTCATGTTGGGGTCGGACGAGGTGGCTTGCAAGACCTGATTGCGGGTGAGAACGAGTTCGCCGACGAGGTTCATCATGCGATTGAGCAGGGTGACGTCGACGCGCAGGCTGCTTTCGGCGGCGGAGCTGACGGGAGTGCGCGCGAGAGCGGCTTCGGCTTCGGGCTCCTCGGGCTTGGACACGGCGGCAGGGGATGGCGTGGGCTGAGGCGGCGTGGGCGCTGCGGGTGGAGCAGCATGCGGCGCGGCGACGGGAACGGACTGTGCGGCGACATGCTGCGCAACGTGAACCGGGCATTGCAACTCCTCCAGGCGGCCGATGAGCTCGGCATCTTCGCCTTCGCCCTCCCGATCTTCTGCCTCGATGGTCTTGAGGATGGAGCGCAGGCCGTCAAGAAGCTGGAGCAGGCCGGTGATGATGAGGGCGTTGGCGGCCAGCTTGCCCTCGCGCAGCAGACCGAGGAGATTTTCACCGGCGTGGGCCAGCTTCTCAAGCCGCTTGAAGCCGAGGAAGCCGGTGGTTCCCTTGATGGTGTGCACGGAGCGAAAGATCTCCGCCAGCAGCGCGGTGTCGTTGGGCCGCTCCTCCAGGTCGGTGAGGCAGCGCTCCATGCGGTCAAGCCCTTCCTGGCTCTCGATCAGGAATTCCCTTGTCAATTCATCCATCGCGTTTAACCATCGCCCGGCCGGGGTGAGGAATCGGCGCGGGAAGCACACAAGGGGTTTATCGGATGGCGGGGGAGCAACTTGAGGAAGACAGTGGTCAGTGGTCAGTGGTCAGTGGTCAGAGGTCAGAGATCAGAGGTCAGAGGTCAGAGATCAGACGTCAGGCGCCTGGCCGCTCGTGAGGGTAATGTACAGGGGAGCGGAAATGCTTTAGCCTCTAGGTTCATGCTGCGTGAAGAAGACAACACGAAGCGGTCTGGGGCGGCGCTGGAACCGGCGCTCGAAGGGCTGCTCGCGCTGGCGCATGAGGCGGCGCAGCACTCGTATTCGCCCTATTCACACTTCAAGGTGGGTGCTGCACTGCGGCTGACCAACGGTGAGACAGTGACCGGAACGAATGTGGAGAACGTGAGCTACGGGCTGACGATTTGCGCCGAGCGCGCGGCGCTGGTGCGAGCCGTGACCCAGTTCGGGCCGGAGATTCAGGTTGATGCCGTGGCCATCGCCAATTTGAACGGCTCGGCCAGCCCGCCCTGCGGAGCTTGCCGGCAGGTGCTGGCCGAGTTCATTCTGCCCGAGGCGCCGGTGGTGTTTCCGGGGGCGGACGGGGTGCGCGTAATGCCCTTCTCCGCCGTGCTGCCGCTGGCGTTTGAGATGAAGCTGAAGTGAGGCACTACCATCGATGACGCATCTTGACGCGAGCAGGCATCACGCGAGCGGCTCCGCTCCGCTGCACACCATTGATCTGATTCGCAAAAAGCGCGACGGCGGGGCGCTGGACGCACGGGAGATTGGATTTCTGGTGGCGGGGGCGGCCGATGGGTCGATTCCTGCGGAGCAGCTTGCGGCGTGGCTGATGGCGGCGTATTTGCGGGGCATGTCGCCGGACGAGACGCGGGCGCTGAC
>VFSW01015578.1_pt1 | contig 10434 bp, 6 predicted proteins | sample 5358111 | NCBI WGS metagenome assembly VFSW01 (sample SAMN11554181, study PRJNA540505) | mine drainage metagenome | isolation source: sediment from site ElyBrook_90M | place: USA: Ely Copper Mine, Vershire, VT | collected 2017
TAAAGCTCGATGGCTGGACCTTCCCGCTCGCTCCGCGCGAGGAATGGCGGCAGATCTTTGTCGAGTCCTGGCGCCTGATCCGGGACTACTTTTACGACCGCAAGATGAACGGGGTGGACTGGCCGGCCATCCGCCAAAAGTACCGGCCGCTGGTGGATCGCGTGAGCGACCGGGCCGAGTTGAACGACCTGATCTCCGACATGGTCGGCGAATTGTCGGCACTGCACACGTTCGTCCGATACGGCGACCAGCGTGAAGGCCCGGACCAGATCCAACCGGCGGCGCTCGGCGCTCGGCTCCTCCGCGACGAGCCGGCCGGCGGCTGGCGCGTCGAGCACATCTATCGGAGCGACCCGGACTATCCCGATGCCCTTTCCCCGCTGGCCAGGCCCGGTGTGGAGATAAGGGAGGGCGAGGTGATTCTGAGCATCAACGGCGTGTCCACGCTGAGCGTCAGCCATCCGCGAAGCCTGCTCCGTGCCCAGGCGGGCAAGCAGGTGTTGCTGGAGGTGAAACCAGCGAAGACCCAGAAGCCGCGGTTGGTCATCGCCAAACCGATCACCACCGATCAGGAAGCGGACCTGCGCTATGGCGAATGGGAGTACACCCGGCGACTCGCGGTGGAGAGGCTCAGCACCAACCAGATCGGCTACGTCCACCTCCGGGCGATGGGCGCGGGCAACATCGCCGAGTGGGCGCGCGAGTTTTATCCCGTCTTCCAGCGACCGGGCTTGATCATCGACGTGCGCCACAACCGGGGCGGGAACATCGACAGTTGGATCCTCGGCCGGCTGCTGCGCAAGGCCTGGTTCTATTGGCAACCGCGCCTCGGCGAGCCGACTTGGAACATGCAGTACGCCTTCCGCGGCCACGTGGTCGTCCTATGCAACGAGCGCACCGCCAGCGATGGCGAGGCGTTCACCGAGGGCTTTCGCCGCCTCGGTCTGGGGCAAGTGATCGGCACGCGCACTTGGGGCGGGGAAATCTGGCTCTCGGCGCAGCGCTGGCTCGTGGACGGCGGCATGGCGACACCCGCGGAAACCGGCGTCTATGGTCCGGAAGGCGTGTGGCTGATCGAAGGTCGCGGCGTCGATCCCGACCTCGTGGTGGACAACCTGCCGCACGCCACGTTTGAGGGCCAGGACGCGCAACTCGAAACAGCCGTCAAGCACCTCCAGCAACTCATCGCACAAGACCCGCGCCCCGTGCCGTCGGCGCCAAAGTATCCCGACAAGTCGTTCAAGTGATGCCATTACAAGTGGTCTCTGGTGGAACGGCTGCCGGGATTTCAACTTCATCAGGCTCAGCTTCCGCGGCCATTTCTGGCCGCCCTCGCAGTCCCGGCTCAGGGTCAAGGGAGGGTTCCGCGCAGTGGCATTTTTCCATCGTGAAGAGACTTGGGGACAGTCCATCGTCTGACAGTTTTTCCTTTTCTCCACGGCCCTGTGCCGATTGATTGGCGGCGATGAACGCCGCACCGCCCGCCGCCACTCTGACGCCGCCAGCACGCGTCCTCTCCATCGACGCCTACCGCGGCTTCGTCATGTTCCTCATGGTCGCGGAAGTGCCGTCGCGCAGTCACGACTCCCGCGCCTTGGCCGACAGCCGGTTTTGGGCCGTCCTCGCCCATCACCAGAGCCATGCCGAATGGGTGGGCTGCTTGCTGCATGATCTCATCCAGCCGGGATTCTCGTTTCTGGTCGGCGTGGCGCTGCCCTTCTCGATCGCCGCGCGGCGGGCGCGCGGCCAGTCGCGAACGAAGCTGCGCCTGCACGCCTTCGGGCGGGCATTGCTGCTGGTCGCCCTGGGGATCTTCCTGCGCTCGGTGGGCCGGCCGCACACCTACTTCACCTTCGAGGACACGCTCTCGCAGATCGGGTTGGGCTACGGTTTCCTGTTCCTGCTGGGCGAGCGGTCGCCGCGAATGCAGTGGACGGCGCTGGCGATCATCCTAGTCGGTTACTGGGCCGCGTTCGCGCTGTATCCGCTGCCAGAGCCGGGCTTCGACTGGGTCAAGGCGGGCGTGGCGCCGGACTGGGACTACAATCTGCGCGGCTTCGCGGCCCACTGGAACAAAAACACCAACCCGGCCTGGGCCTTTGACACCTGGTTTCTCAACCTGTTTCCGTCACCCAACTCCGTGCCGGGCGCATCGGCCGCGACCGCCTGGTTCCAAAACAACGGCGGCGGCTATGCCACGCTGAGTTTCATTCCCACGCTCGGCACGATGATCCTCGGTCTCCTCGCCGGCGGCTGGCTGCGCGCGGACCTCCCGCAGCAAAGGAAAATCCAGCGGCTCGCGCTGGCCGGCGCGGCAGGTCTCGCCCTCGGTGTGCTGCTGAATGCGACCGGCGTGTGCCCGATCGTGAAGCGCATCTGGACGCCGGCGTGGGTACTGTTCAGCGGCGGCTGGTGCTTCCTCTTCCTGGCGGCGTTTCATTTTCTGATCGCGGTGCGGGGCCGGCGGGCATGGGCATTTCCGCTCCTGGTCATCGGCGCCAACTCGATCTTCATCTACTGCGCGGCACATCTCTGGGAAGGCTTCATCGAGAGTTCGCTGAAGACGCATCTGGGGCCGGCTTATCTCGATCTGTTCGGCGTGCCGTACGCCCCGCTCGTGCAGGGCGCGGGCGTGATCCTGGTGTTGTGGCTGATCCTGTTCTGGATGTACCGGCGCCGAATCTTCATCAAGATCTGACGCGGCCCGCGCCGGTATCGCTCGGCTCTGACTCCGGGGGGATAGCTTCAGGGAACTGCTCCGGTCGGTGTTTCCACGGGAGAAGGTGATCGCCATCGGCGTCATCAACGGACGGCGCGGTTGATTGGCCATGTGGCGCAACTCCGGGGCGGGGTGGCAACTTTCGGCGCGCGCGGCCGGCGATAGACTTCCCGATGTGCGGCTGCGATCAGGAGACCCCATCCGCGCCGGATAACTCGGAAACACGCGAATGGTTCTCAAGCTTTGAGAGATTGTGCCGATGGCCTAGTGACGACAACACCGCGCCGGCAACGGCACACAACTCAAGACAACAGCAATGAACGTAAACAACGCAACAGCCGTCCAGAGTATGGCCCAAGAGGCCATGGAGACAGCCGCCCAAACCAAAGCCGAAGCCGCGAAGGGCGACCAGCAAGCCGTACGCAAACTGGCCAGCCAAACGGCTGCGGCCAGCTCCCAGAGTGCGCCGCCGCCGGCGGACGTTGTGGACAGCGCCCGAGGCAGGCTTAATGTCAAAGCTTGAAGTCTGATTTCCATTACGTCTGAACTCTGGCTAAACCAGCGCCTCCTCACTCCGCCCTCCCCCCGCAGGGCGGGTGAGGGGGAAATCCCGGCAGTCGTGGCGCCAGAAACCACTCGTAACGGGTACGAGATCCCGATGGTCTCTTGCGGGTTCCAGCCCTACCCCACCTTGGTCCTCTCTCGATGTCAGCCTTGATCTGTTACTCGAACCGGAACTCACCCGCAGGCCCGCCGCCGGGGCGTCAGTTTAAGGGCAACACGCGGTAGAACCTCGTGGCGCCGCCGCGGGTGCTGTCCCAAAGGCTGTTCGTCCCCCCATTCCCGCGGATCGGACTGCCGAGGTTGAACCAGCGGTTCGTGTCGAGCGCCGCCGCCCACTGCACCTGGTAGAGTTGGTTGCTGAGCGTGGGCCAACCGATTTCCACGGCGGGCCAGATCGTCAGGCCGGCCACCGGCGGGGCAGCAGCGGCGGTGTTCAGGACCACGTTGTCCAGCGCGTCCACTTCCGGCCCTTCCACGTACTCTCCGCAAAGGCGCAGCGCGGTCAACGAAGCCAGCGTCGCCTGAAACTCGGCCGGTGTCGGCGCGACCCCGGCCAGACTGTCCTTCCTCCAGCCGACGCGTTCGTCCAGGGTCACGCGGAAATGCGTCCAGACATCCGGCGGCGGAGCCGGCCCGGCGTCGATCACCAGCGTCAACCCCGCACCGACCAGCACCACTTCCGGCGAGGCATCAATCATCTTGCCGGCGATGGGCGCGACGCGCACGTCCCACTCCAGCGTCAGGCCGTAACTGGAGGAACGGTCGCCCAGAAAACGGGCGGGCGCCTGCCAGAAGGAGGTCACCGTGGTCGGGTCCTCGCTCTGCACGTAGCCGCAGGCGCTGAAGGTCGCGGCATTGGTCGCCAGAGGCGTCGTGAAGGGCCCGAAGGCCGGGATGCTGACCACGACCCAGCCGTCCGGGTCCGTGTCGAAGGAACTCCTGATCTCGGCGGGCGCGGGCGACGCCGCAGCGGTGAGCATCAGAATGGGAACGAACGTCTTGAATGCGCTCATAACAACCTCTGCGTCATTATAGCGGCAGCGCTTCCCGTGGCAATGACCCACCGGTGGAAAAATCGCGATGCGGTCAAGCGCCCGCCGGCGGCCACGCCGTACGCGCCTCAGAACCCCAACCGCCGCGCCGCCGCGAGGGGATTGGCGGCGCTCACCACGTAGCTGGGCAACTGGCGGTAGCCGTCGTTGACGCATTCGCAGACGCCGCCCTGCTGGAAGTCCGCGATGAGATCGTTCCAGATTCGCCGGGCCAGCTTCGGATCTTTCTGCGCCAGCGCCCAGATCACCCAACCGGAGGCCGTGGCCCAATACGCGCCGTTCTGATACCGCTCTGGCGGGACGGGCGCGAGCAGGCGCCCCCAATGCTCACCTTGGAGGAGGTGGCGAATCTGCCCGCGCCAAACAAAGCGGTCGTGCCGCGCCACCAGGAATCCCAGCACGCGGTCGCGTTTCCGCCCCAGGGGGAAATCCAGCCACACGGCGTAGGCGTTGCCCCAAACGTCAAGTTGCCGGCAATCCTCCGTCGCGGCCAGGAAGGCGCCGGCCTCATCGTCCCACAAGTTGCGGACCTTGGTTTCGATGAGCCGGGCGCGGCGGCGGTATTCCCTGGCCCGGCCGCGGTCGCCGACGCGGCCATGCCACGCCGCCATCCGCCGGCTCGCGGTCCAATAAAGCAGCGACTCGAACAACAACTCGCCGGTCTTGCCGACAGTGTCGGTGAAACCGTAGGGCGAATGGGGCTTCCGCGGGTCGTTCCACACCAGGCCGCTGGGGGCCCGCGGGATGTAATCCATCGCTTGGTCCAACGCCGGCGCCCAGTCGCGGAAGATTTTCCGGGCGCCCGCTTGCGGCAGCCGTTTCAGGTGCTCGTCCACGGCGATGACGAGGAACTGCGCGTTGTCGATGTTCGGTTCGCCGATCGGGTGTTCCTCGCCGCCGGCGGCGTACACCGGCACGCCGTCCGGACGCACGCGATCCGGAGCGGCGCCGTCGGCGCGGATGCCGCGAATCAGGTAGCGCAGGCAGGCTTCGGTCTCGTCCGGCGGCAGCAGGTCGCCGGCGTTCTCAACCATGTAGGCAAAATCGCGCGTCCACAGGGCGCGGTAGTTGCCTTTGCCATCGGGCGTGTAGAGCCAGGTGCCGTCACTGGCGCGCACCCGGCAGCCGGAGAGGAGTTGCCGGGCCGTGCGGATCAGCCACTGCGTCGAAGGGTCGCGGGAAAGCGCGTTGACCGGGACTTCAGCGCCACGTGCTGGCGCCCCGCCGACCGGTACCAGCAGGCCCAAAAGCGCAACCCAGCGGAAACAGCCCGCGCGCACAGAAACCCATCCGGCCGGCCGCCGCACCCTACTTCTTCGCGCCGTATCCGCGGACGAAGCCAATGCACTGCGCCACCTCGGGCAGGGAGTTTTCCCAGTGGTACTCGTACTCGATGGAGATATTCCCGACAAAACCCTGGCTCTTCAACTCGTCCAGGATGCCGGGAATGTCCGACACGCCGGTGCCGTAGGGCACGTCGTGCGCGCCGGGGCCCATCTCGTCAAGGTCTTTGAGGTGGCTGCTCATGATCCGGCCCTTGAGGATGCGCAGACATTCGACGGGTTTCAGGCCGGACCGCACCCAATGCCCGGTGTCGGCGCAGGAGCCGATGCGCGGGTCGCGGTCCTTCACCACGGAGAGCACGTAGTTCGGGTCCCACATCCGGTAGTTCGGGTCGTTGGAGCGGCGCGGGTGATCGTGGAAGCCGACGCGGATGTCGTATTCCTTCACCAGCTTCTCGATGGTGTCCAGCGCGTCCACGGACTCGGTGGTCACGCCATAGAGGCCCATCTTCTTGGCGAACTCGAAAATCTTCCGCGCCGCGTCTTCGTCCTTGGGAATGCTGACCACGCCGTAATTGGCGGCGTGGAGATGATATTGGGCCAGCTTGGCCTTCACTTTGTCGAGCACCTCGTCGGCGGCGTTGTGGTCGAAGCTCACGGTCGGTTCCTCCTTGCTCAGTTTCTGGCCGGGGAAGAACTCGATCACCTTGCCGCCCGCCGCCGCCGTTTTCTCGATGGCCTCGAAGACGGTGAACCGGTTGAAGGTGTAGGCCTGGCAGCCGATGGCGAAACCGCCTGTCTGGCAGTCCTCCGGGATGGGAGCGCTGACGACGCGGGCCGGCGCGAGCAACAGCGCCGCGGCACCGGCGACGGAGCAACAAAGAGTGCGTATTGGGATCATAGATTTTTCCTGTCGATGTGTTTCAAAACAGAGGGCGCAACCGTTGCGCTTGCCTCGCATGGCACCCGGAAATTCCCGGTCTGTCAAAGGAAATTTCTGCGGTGTTGGAATGCCGGCGGAGCCGGGCAAGACCCGCGCGGCGGCGCGGGTCTGCCGCCCACGATCCTCCAAACGCCGCCACCGATCACTCCGCCGGCAGTTTCAGGAGCCGCTTCAGTCGGCCGCGACGCAGAAAGAGCGGATCAAACAGCAGGACGTGGACGTTGGCGGCCAGCCAGCCGAGGACGGCCAGGCCGAACTTCAAGGCCCAGCTTTGCATCGCTTTCTCCGGATTGAGCCACTGGAGGGCGGGAACCACCAACCCGGCCAGCAGCAAGCCCAGCGCAACGACCACCTCGCCGAGCGTCCAGCTTCCCCAACCGAGGTCGTGGTTCCAGTGCGAGAAAAGCAGCCACAGCAGGCCCACCCCCGCCGCGCCGCCCAGCGCCAGAGCGGTGGCGCGCAAGGCGGGAACCAGCCGCCACACTTTGAAGGCGCACGCGGCGCCGACCTCCAGTTGCCGGCCCAGGTCCCGCCGACGCAGGTCCGAACTGTCCTCGGGTTTGCCCATGATCCGCTCCAATTCCGGGTCCAGAAAGGCCCAGTTGCTCCGCCCAGCGTTCACGTCGAAACCGCCCCAGGTGTCGGGCGCTTCCGCCGCGGGAGCACTGGCGTTGACTGGGCGGCTCGCCTGGTCGAGGCGCCGGGTCTCCTGCTCGGTCATCAGGTAGCCGCTGAGCATGAGGGCGAAGGCCTCGACCTCGGTGAACGAATCCAGGTCGGTGCGGAGGGCGGCGAGCCGGCGCTGGAGGTCGCGGTCCACGCCGTAGGGGGTGGTGTTGAGGCGGGGCGGTTCCCGGCTGGGATCCTGGCACGCCACCCAGTCCAACGCCGCCGGCACCAGGTCTTTCTTGAGATGGATGAAGAACAGGCCTTGCAAGGCGCGGTCTTCTTCCCGGGCGCGCAAATCCTGATACTCGGCCTCGCGCACCCGGTCCATGAGGATGGAGTTGGCGCGCAGCGGCACCCCCAGCAGACCGTTCGAGGGCGAAGGATTGTCCGCCATCTGGCCGGAGGCGTCGCTGCACAGGAGGAACGAGCAGGACTCGTCGAGCAGGCTCTCGACCCCTTGGTTGTCATGCACGCCGCCATCCACGAGCCGCACGGTGCGGCCCGGGTAGAGGCCGGCGATCTCCAGCGGCGCGAACAACGCCGGCACGCACGCCGACGCCGCGACCGCGTAGCCGAGGCGAAAATTCCGCAACTCCTCCGTCGGCGCCTGCTCGTACCAGAGCCGGCGGTAGCGCACGTTGACATCGATTTCCTCGCCGACCAGGCCGGGCGGCTCGCCCATCCACGTGGCGGTGAAGTGCCAGTTGTGGCCGGAATTGAGGGACGTGGTGTTGAGCAGGAGCACGGGCACCTTGGCGCGGCGACGCCAGTTGGCGAACTTGGGTTTGAAGCGCCCGGCGTCCGGCTCGCCGGCGGGCGTGATGCGCAGGCCCGGCATGGGCCGGGGGGCGTCGTTCCGATGCTCGTCGTCCACGGCCGCATAGAGCCGCTCCTCGTACAGTTCGCCCAGGCGGTGGCTGCGGGTGTAGGCGGCCGCCCCGAAGAGGCGCGGCCGGAGCATCTTGAAATTGCAGGCCAGGTTCGTGAGGGCGCGGGTGCGAAGGTTCTGCTGCACGCCGAGCAGAAAGCGCTTCTGCACGCGGCGCACGATCTCGATGTAGTCTTCGCGGGTGATCTGCTCATCGGGGTGGGTGTTCAGGAGGTGGCGGACCTCCAGGTAGTAATGCGCGCCCACGATGCTTCCGCCTGAAACGGTGGAGAGAACTTCGACGCTGCGCAGCGCGTCCATGTCCGCCAGCCGCGCCAGCACGCCCAGATGAAACAGCGAGGCGCGGAACCCGCCGCCCGAGAGCGCCAGCCCCACCTTGCCGCGTCCGCAGGAGAAGGCGTAGTCGGCGCCGCGCTCGAAGAATTGCGCCAGCGCCCGCCACGGGGCGCTCCAGGCCTCGGGCGGCGTCCCCTCCTGCGGCGTGACGTGGCCTTGCAGGCGCGCGATCGCCACGAGTTGGCGGAAGGTGGTTTGCCGTTCCCACTCGGTGCTTTCGAGCGCGCGGGCCTGGGCCAGCCAGCGGCCCGCCTCCTCGTAGGCACCCAGGCCGAAATGGATCTGCGCGAGGGTGACGACGTACCAATACTGCTGCTCGTGCGGCGTCAGTGCCGGACCTTCCCTCGCGGGAGCGCCCTCCTTCTCTTGCGCGAACTCGGGGAGCTGCCGCGCCATCAACTCCCGCAAGGCACGGGCTTCGTCGCGCATCCGCCCGGCCTCCGCGGACACGGTGCCGGTGCGCCGGCCCGCCGATTCCAACCGAAAGGCCAGCAGATCCAGCGCGTAGGCGGCGTTCACGCCGCCGAAGCCCATGTCCAGTTTCGGATTCCGGTCCCAAGCCGCGCGAAAGAGCGCCAGCGCGCGGTGCAGATGGTCGAGTTGGCCGGTGCTCTCGAACAGGCGCTTGTACACCGCGCCGCCCAAGGCGAGCGTGCGGGGCAGGGTTTCCGGCGGCACCCGGGCCGGATCGGCCTGGTCCGGCTCCCGCAGGCCGATCTTTTCGAGCAGCACCAGGGCTTCCGCGTAGCGCCGGGCCGGAATGAGTTCCTCGTCCTTGTAGGTACACAGCGCGAGTTGTTGAATCAGGCCGGCATCGTCGGGGTGGTGCTCGAGCGCGCGGGTGATCAACTTTCGGGCCAGGCCGAATTCAAGGCCGCGTTGCAGAGCGCGGCCCAACTCGGCCACATCGCCGGACGCCGGACAGGATCCTTGTCCGGAGACAATCCGTGTGGCCTCTTCCCGGGCCGCCTGCAAACGCTCTTCGGTTTTGGTGTCCATGCTGACTCTTTCCTGTATCGCGGGCGGGAGCGCGGGGCCGCGCCCATTCCGGTTTCATTGAAAACACCGCAGCCGCACCGACTTGCCGCGCGGCGGAGGAGCCGACGGTTCCCGGTCGGGCGCGTTGGAAACAGGCCCGCCAATCACCCGTGGAACCAGGACAACTCCGGTTTTGATCCGTGCCATTTTCCACCGGAACGCAGGCCGGTTCAAGCGAAAGCTGGTGAAGGCCGCGGCGGCGCGCGGACTTCAGCCCGCTTCCAGCGACAGAGAAGCGGGAGAAGCTCCTACGCCAGCGTGACGGCCAATGACGCTCCAGCTTTCAAAACCACCGCCGCCTCCGGTCTGATCTCGGCCCGCCCGTCCGTGACCGCGAGCCGGGCCGGCACGTTCCGGCCGGCGATGGCAAGCGCCACGTTCGCCGGACTCACCTCCGGGGCCAGCGCCAAGTCCAGCACCGTCACCTCCAGTTTGCCGGACTTCACAGCGATTTCCGCCTGCTGGCGTTTTCCCTCCACCTTCTGCCCAAAGCTGCCCCAGCCTTCGGGTCCGCAGAACAGACACCGGAAATCTTCCGGCGTGTGGCGCGGCCCGAAGCGGAGCCTCTGGCGCGGCCCGTCGTATTCGTAACCGGAGAGCGCCAGCAGCAGCGACCACGACGACATGGCGCGGGCGTAATGGCCGCCGCACTCGATCTCGTTCCACGGGTTGCGCGGGATCGGCGCGCGGGGCACGCCGTCGTAACGGTCGCGCGCCGCCTTCACGATGGCGAAACCTTCTTCGATCAGGCCTTCGTAAATCAGGTGCGCGGCGACCTGGTATTCGATGCCGGTCCAGACTTCGTCCGAGTAAAGCATCACGTGGCCCGGCCGGCCGCCTTTGGGCCAGGTGCAGATGATGAGGCCCTTGTCCTTCGCGCCGGCGAAGGCGCGCGGCTCGTGCCGCCAACCGGTGAGGTCGGTCTTGAAATTGTATTTGAA
>VFSW01015579.1_pt1 | contig 10434 bp, 3 predicted proteins | sample 5358111 | NCBI WGS metagenome assembly VFSW01 (sample SAMN11554181, study PRJNA540505) | mine drainage metagenome | isolation source: sediment from site ElyBrook_90M | place: USA: Ely Copper Mine, Vershire, VT | collected 2017
GTTGCAGCACGTCAATCTGGTCGAGGATCGCGCTCGAATTTGCAAACGTAAGCCGCGCGCGAATTTTGTCGCCCGAATGCAGCTCGGAAGCCTCCATCGGATTGGCCAACGTATAGGCCATCGTCATCGGCTCCATCACGCCGGGAATATTCTCATTCGTCAGTGTGATCTGTCCATTCGCCGCATCGACGGAGACGATCAAGCCGCGCAGGTCATACACGTTGCTGGATACGCCACTTCCGTTCACGGAAGATTTCTGCGGTAAAGATGAATGGCCGCATCCACTACAGAACGTAGCGGCGGTCAAAGCCAGGAATAAAAAAACTGTCTTCATGTTCGTAACATTTCGGTTTACGATTTGCTGCCTCTATGGAACAGCCTATCGTACTGGAAGCGATAACGAAGCTCGCCATAGATTTCGCGTGGAGCGTTGTAGTGAAATCCGCCAAAGGTCAAGCTGTTATCCAGCAAAACTCGGTGGTTGGTGACATTGGTTGCGTCCACGGAAACGGTAACGCGCTTGTGAAAGGTCTTTCCCATCGACACACTAAGGTTGGTATCATGCGGAAGATATTGCCCTGGATACTCCGCGTTTCGATCGCCATTATCAAAGCCTGATCCATAGTAAAGATTGGCCGAGGCATAGAACTGCGAGGGCAGTGTAGCATCGAAGCCAACATTGAGCGTGTTGCGCTGGTCGTGATCCAGCGGTGTGTAGTTGAAACCGGCATTACATTGCGGCGCGGTGAAGGGATAACAAACCAATCCTCCGGTAATTGCGCCGCGCTGCTCAGCCAGTTGATTGGAGTAGGCAAGATGGGCCTTGCCAAAACGCCATAAGGTCGGCGAATTGATCGTCAGTTCCCATCCCTGGATCAAAGCGCCATCAATCGAGATGGGAAAGAAAATGTTCGACTCGCCAACATTCGAGTGATCCAGAAAATTGTTGGCGCGCGTTTCAAAATTATCCACGTCAAGGAGCCATCCACGAAATGGAATCTGCACGCCGAACTGATGCTCTTCATCCCGTTCACCGTGCAGAGGTAAAAATGTAGTGTTGGCGCTGTTTGCATACCCAAGCAGCGGGCCAGAGGCAGTAGCCAGTGGTGGCGGCTGATAGTAGCGCCCATAAAAGGCGCGGAAGACCCAGTTGATTTTCGGCACCTGCACGGCCATTCCAAATCTTGGATCATTTTCGATTTCAGTAAAGCTGGAAATAAATTGCGAGGCGCGTAGCCCCGCTATCAATGTCAACCAGCGCGTGGCTTTGTAATTATCCGAAACATATTCTTCCGTAAGCCCTGCTGCCTCTCCATCCCGGATCAAAAAATTCTGAAAACTACCATCCTTAAAAACCGACCCAAAAACATTTTTGTCGTGCTGACCAAAGGAATAGAACCCGGCCTGTACTGTGTTCTTTGCTATTTGCGTCGTCAGAGATGCCTGGATTCCCGCATAGTTCGATGCACGATCTGAAGTGGTCGTGATGGGAAGATCATGCGGGCTTGGCACGTAATTCGCGCTGTTGTAGTGGTAGAAGGGCGACACCTGCAGCAGCGTGGAAGGATTCAGTGTAAGCACCCAGGAGAAGGCTGAAAATCCATCTACCTCATGCTGCCCATCCCGCAGACCACTGGAGTTGTACTGCTGATTCTCGTAATCATTCGGATTGGGATCGTACGGTATCTGAAAATAATCGGTACGCAATTGCGAGACAAGACGGAACTGGTCTTTCGGAGTTTTGTTGTAAACCAGAGAATTGAACCCACCATAGCCATTGGCCGCATCGTGATAGGGCTGCGCGATGGGTGGCATCAATCCGTAGTTCGTGCGGTTTCCATTCACGCTGGCATAGTAGGCGAATTTCTCTGTGTGGCTGCCAAAGTTGAGCTGGTCGTTGGTCTGATAAAAATCGCCTGCGCTCAAAATCAGCTCAGCCTCGTTGTTGCGCTCAAATCCTGTACGCGGGGATACATCAAAAACTCCATAGGTGCGATCGCCAACATCGGCGTTGTTGCTGCCGCGCTGCACCTCCAGATAGTCAATATCTTTGGGATCAATCTGTGGGCCAAGATTGCTCGCGATATTTGTGTTGGGAATCTCTACGCCATCAATCTCCCAGCTCACCTGGTGCCCGCCGCGCACATGCAACATGTCATGCACCATATACGCTCCGGGAACATAATCTGTAATCATCGCCATGCTGTCGGTGCGGTCCGCACCTGGCGTCTGGGCAATATCCTTGCGATTCACCAGCGTCGTAGGCGTCACAGAATTTACATTCGCACTATCTATCTGGGAAGTGACCTGAACCGATTGCTGCACTGTACCCACTTGCAAAGGAAAATGCAGGATAGGAGAGTTGTTGGAAAATACCGTAATCGTCTGCTGTATGACATCAAAACCGCGGCTGCGAAGGGTGATCGTGTACTCGCCGAGTGGAAGCGCAAGAAAGGTAAAGTATCCATCTTGATTGGAGCGCGTGGTCTGTGCCAAGGCAGAGGAGGCCGCATGGATGGTGATTTTTACATTTGGGACGGGCCGATGCCGTGGATCATGCACAATGCCCTGCACCTCTCCAAAGACCGTGGCACGGGCCATGCCGGTACAAAACAATGACACCACCGCAATGCTAAACAAAATCTTCAACAACACGCGCACAGCTATCTCCAGGTCACACGTATGACCAGCAAAGGCTTGGATTACAAGAGTCGGCACGCGGGCCAACACGGAGTCACCTACACGAAACTACTCAGGTGAAAAGAATTTTTAGAGGAGTGTTGGTGGGCCACGAGGAGCGTGCAGCGAAGAAGGCTGCGTTTCTGAAACTGAAAACGCCGCACCATTCTGTAACCACGCGGCAGTTCTGCGCGTGGCAATATCCACGGAAGGATGCAGATACACCGATGCCGTCGTCACAGCATGATGGAGATGCACATAGGGACAGAGCTGTGCCGTCCAGGAGCGCGGCGCGTCCATCCCCTGAGATGCCTGCATCATCATGCCCATCTGCCTCATCACGCAATGATGCGCACCGTGGGCGCGACAGCAGATTGGAATGTTGGCCTGCGCCTGGGCCTGCGCGACGATCGGCTGCAACGGCAGAATGGCTGCCAGAAGCAACAGAAGCGTAGCTGCAACTCGTCTCATAGTTGCAGTGTAACAGGGAGATTCCAGCGTAGATTCGTTTCCCACTGCAAGTTCGCGTATAAAGTTTCCATGCCCCCCAATGTGCAGATGACGGAGGTGGAACTCTTCGCCCGTCTGGACAACCCGACGCAAACGCCTCTGGTCATCACCAGCAATACACGAGCTGCTCGGATGTTGCGGAGTCATTATGGCCAGTGGCAGCAAGGGAAAAATGTTTCAGCCTGGCGCACTCCGCGCATTCAATCATGGGAAGCGTGGCTGGCGGAGATGTGGGATGAGTTAATCCTGGCGGGCGCGGCACAACATGTTCTACTCACTGCAGCACAAGAGCGCCACGTGTGGCGCAGCATTCTGCGCTCAACGGATAGCGTGGAGGGCAGCCCTGTTCTTTACTCTAATTCTTTAGCAGAACTGGCACAGGATTCTCAGCGTCTCCTTGAGGAATTTTGCATCTCTTCAGTGCAGTTGATGTCCTATGCCGAGGGCAAAGACACGCAGGCATTTCTGCAATGGCAACGCGCTTTTTTTGCGCAATGTAAACGACGCGACCTGCTTGCGCCCTCTGCGCTGGCGCGTATCCTCGCGCAACAGGTTGCGCACAGCACTCTATCGCAATCCCGCGAGATTTTCTTGCTTGGCTTTGATCGTGTCACTTCACAGCAACAGCAACTCTTGCAGGCCTTGCAGCAGCAGGGATGCAGCCACGCATTTGTGTGGCTGACACCAGAAATGCCTTCCCAAGTTGCCCCCGTCGTGGTTGCAGCCAAAACCGTGGATGAAGAATTGCGCGCTGCGGCCTGCTGGATTCGTCAGCGGCTTTTACTGAATCCTCAAGAGCGCATCGGCGTGCTCGCGCCTTCCATCTCTGAATTGCGCGATGCGATGGATCGCACATTTCGCAGTGTCCTGGCTCCTTCAACGCTGGATGTTCATCATCCAGCACAACGCCTTCCCTATGAATTTACTCTGGGCGTTCCTTTGGCTACGCTGCCGCAAATACGAGCAGCCTTACTACTGCTGCGCTGGCTCGCTCTACCCATTGCCTTTGACGATGCCTCATTCCTGCTGGTAACAAACCATGTCGGTGGAGCTTCGTCAGACGCGCGCGCACGCCTGGATGCTGCGCTTCGCATCCACCCACAAATGCTGAACGGGGAACCTGAGTTTGCATGGCTACTGCAGCGACTACAAGAAAATCAATCACCCGCCATCGCTCCCTTACAGCAAAGCATGAGTCGTGTTGCAGCCCTGGCGCGGGACGCGGCTATCCTTGCTGACTCATCATCGAAAAATTCATTCCGTACACACACGGCCTGGCGCGAACTTGTGGATGAAATTCTGGCAGCAGCGCAGTGGACACTGCTGCAGGCAAAGACCAGCGCAGAGTTTCAACTACTGGAAAAATGGAATCGCCTGATGGATGAGATTGTCACGCTGGATACCATCGAAGATTCCGTTTCTTTTCTTGCGATGCTGGAAACGCTGGAGAGCACTGCGGCTCACACTCTGCACGCGCTGGAAACGCAGGAGGCTCCCGTGCAGATTCTGGGCATTGCTGAATCCGCCGGCATGACCTTTGATGCCATCTGGTTTTTGCAAGCATCGGCGCGCGCCTGGCCGCAGCGTGGTCAGGCACAGCCGTGGATTCCCTGGCCACTCCAGCGACAAGCTGCCATGCCCTATGTCAACCCGCAAGCGGACTATGACCACGCCTGTCAGGTCACCCAGCGCGTTCTTGCCTCCTGTAAAGATGCCGTATTTAGTTTTGCCATGGAGGACGAAGCGGAAGAATCCAGTGCCACACATCCCGCTGAGATTGGGGCGCGCATCTCTCCCATCCTCCAAAATGTCGTACCCAATAGCGTGCCTGTTATAGCGCAGCACTGGCTGCCTGACCTTGCGATACAAACCCGCGAACAAATAATAGATGCGACCCTTCCCGTAGATCGAGAGTTTTCTGTTCCCTTTACGAACGCCAAAGTTCGACATGGAGTTCGTTTTCTCAAACAGCAGGCAGCCTGTCCCTTTCAGGCATTTGCGGAGTTACGTCTGGGTGCGGCAAGCATCGAAGATCCTCTGCTCGGCCTTACTGCCCTCGCACAAGGTAACGTCGTGCATGAAGTGCTACGACTTTTCTGGACGCAAGTACAGACACAGACAGCCTTGCGCGCACTTGCGACAAAAGAACGCCGAGCCATTCTCGACTTGTGCATTCAGCAGACGCTGAGCAAGATACCTGCGAACAACACGATGGAGCAATCCTTACTTTCCACAGAGGCCGAACGGCTCTGCGAACGATTGCTGGCATGGCTGGAAGTGGAAGCGGCACGTCCTGAATTTTCCGTTGAGGCCCGCGAACAAAGCATCGTGGCTGCTGTCATGGGCGACGTCCAATTCGATTGCCGAATCGACCGCATCGACAAGGTTGGCAACGGCCTTGCGCTGCTGGATTATAAGACTGGCCAGATCAGCGCATCGGCCTGCGATGGCGAGCGTCCCGACGAGCCACAGCTTCCGGCCTATGCTGTGCTGTTGCGTAATACGCACGCGCAGAATGCGCCCCTGCATGGAGTGGCTTTTGCCAGCCTCCAGGCAAGAAAGCCAGGTTTTAAAGTCATTCACTCTCTGCCTCAGATATTTTCAACTGTAAATCCGAAGAACTCGAAATCGCGCACAACCATCCTTAACACTGAACAGGAATTTCTAGCGCAGGTAGATCAGTGGGGGAACGCGCTTACACAGCTTGCCGAGCATTTTCGAGCAGGATATGCCGCTGTGGATCCGAAAATTCCTGGAGTTACTTGTACCCACTGTGCCCAGAAAATTCTCTGTCGAATCCAGGAGGCACAGCTTATGGAGAATCCAACAGCCGAAGACAACGAAGAGGTCGAGGATTCTGCAGAAACAGAATCCAGATTCGAATAACAATGCCCCCTATATTTGACGCTGAAAAATTTCGACCATCATCCTCCAACGATCCGCTGGATGACGCGCCTGCGCGTGCGGCTGCACTGGATACGACGCGGTCTTTTCTGGTCGAAGCCTCTGCCGGTTCAGGCAAAACGGAGTTGTTGATTCAGCGATATCTAAAGCTGTTGGCGCAGGTGGACGAGCCAGAAGAGATTCTTGCCATCACCTTTACACGCAAAGCTGCTGCGGAGATGCGCGACCGAATTCTGCACGAGTTGCGTTCTGCAGAAACAGAAAATCCTGACACGGAGTGTTCCCCGCACAAACAGCAAACTCGCGCTCTTGCACTGGCAGCCTTGGAGAACGGACACAGACGGAATTGGAATCTGACACGCCAGCCACAGCGCATGTACTTGCGCACAATTGACTCCTTTTGCCGCGACATTACCGCACGCCTCCCAATTTTGACGCAGATGGAAGCTGGCGCAGAACCTGTCACAGATGCATCCGAACTCTATGCCACGGCTGCTCGCGATGTATTGAAGCAGTTGGGAGGAGCGGACAAGAATCTGAATCACGCAATACGAACTCTGCTGCTCCACCTGGACAATCGCTTCGAGAATATCGTGCGACTGCTGGCTGGCCTTTTGAGCACGCGCGACCAGTGGGGCCATGTACTTCCCATTACGCAAGAGATTTCTGATGCAGAGTTCGACCAGGTTCTCTGCGATCAATTCGAGCATCCCTTACGAGAGATTCACGCGGATGCCAGCCGAGCGCTCGAACAATCTTTAAATCCTGCGACGGCTGCGCAGATATTTTCGCTGATGCAACACGCGGCTCGTTTTCTGGAAAAAGAAAATAGGAGCAATCCTTATGCAGCCTGCCTGGCATGGACAGATATTCCATCCTACCTAGCAGAAGATGCAGCACGCTGGTCAACGGTCGCAGCGTTGCTGCTAACAATTGAAGGAACGTTTCGAAAACAGGTCAGCGTAACGATTGGATTTCCACCGAACAGTCCGCGCAAGCGCGAGATGCAGGAACTGCTCGCCTCCATTGCAGATCAGGATGACCTGCTCCGCGCATTACGCCAGATTCAGGCATTGCCCCCGATGCAAAACACTGAACAGCAGCGCAGAGTTTTGCGCGCCAGTTTTCTACTACTGCGACATGCACTGGCGCAATTGAAGCTGACCTTTGCACGCACCGCAAAGACAGACTTCACCGAGTTGCTGCTAGCGGCGCAACAGACATTACAGGATGACACCCAGAACATTGCGTTGGCGCTGGGAACCAAAATTCAGCATCTGCTTGTGGACGAGATGCAGGACACCTCCGTAACGCAATTCCACCTGCTTTGCCATCTGGTAACAAGCTGGGATGGGTACAGCCAGACGGTTTTCCTGGTCGGCGATCCAAAGCAATCCATATACAGTTTTCGTCACGCAGAGGTGGCGCTCTTTGCGCGTGCTCGCCAGACAGGCCTGGGCGAAGTTCCGCTGGAGACAATTTCTCTGACCAGAAACTTTCGCTCCCAGCAAAGTCTAGTGGAAACCACCAATACTTACTTTTCGCAAATATTCGCTACGACCGGGGATGCTCGCGAAATCCTCTTTCAACCTTCTCTGTCGGTACATACGGAAAACTTTGAAGAGCGCGTGCATTGGCATCCGCAGATTCTCCCAAAAAAAAATGTGAGTGTAGATGAATCCGCCCCGGATATAGCCCCGGAGGTTGACCCCACATTGGTTGAGGCCGAGGCTCTTTGCGATGTCATCGAAGGCTATCGAGTTGAGGATCGCGCTAACAATCGCGTCACGCGCATTGCAATTCTTGTCAGCAACAAGCGTCACGCCTGGCCCATTCTGAAATCCATGCAGAGGCGCAGCCTCGCATATCGCGCGATTGAAATGGACACGCTGGCGGATCGGCAGCCTCTGCTTGATTTGCTGGCCATTACGCGGTGCCTGCTGCACGCTGCCGATCGAACAGCATGGCTGGCAGTACTGCGCGCGCCGTGGTGTGGGCTAACGCTAGCCGATCTGCACACACTCTGTGGAGCAGAAAATGCACAGGCGATGGAGTCCCGGACGCTTCCGGAATTGCTGCGCGAACGCATTCCACTGCTGTCAGAAGATGGCTCAACCCGCACGCAGCGTGTATGGAAGACACTGGAGCAAGCGTGCTCACAGTTGCCGCACGAGCGTCTGGCTTCATTGGTCGAACGCACCTGGCACACACTGGGAGGGCCGTCGTGCATCTCGAATAAAGAATATCCCACAGTCGAGCAGTTTTTCAAAATGCTGGGTGCGCTGGAAAAAGAAGGCGGCACAATCACGGCGGCGCTTATTGAAGAGCGGATGCAAAAACTCTACGCGCCAACACCCGTGCAAGGAGAAGACTCCGTGGAAGTTTTGACGATTCACAAAGCCAAGGGGTTGGAATGGGATGTGGTTTTGCTTCCCGGCCTGCACAGAACGCCAGCACGAGACGGATCGAAATTGCTTCTCTGGTCAGAGGAGATACGCGCCACGCAAGAAGATGATGACGATTCAGCCGATACACCGCAATCGAAAATTTTTCTGGCGCCCATTCAACATGCCTCGGAGACAACGGAACCCATCGGCCAGTGGATTCGCCAGAGAATTGCACAGCGCAACGAGGCGGAGCGGCGACGATTGTTCTATGTAGCCTGCACGCGCGCACGTCGAGAGCTACACCTATTTGGCACGGCTGTAAAAAATGAGGAGGGTGAACTCGCGCGCCCCAATGCGCGCTCTGTGCTTTCTGTCGCGTGGCCGTTTGCAGAAGAGATATTTACGAACGCCGCTGCCTTGCCAGATGCAGACGACAACCTCCTGACCATGCCTCCGTCGCAGCCAACCCCATTGCCGGGCATTGCGGCCCGCCTGGCAGCGGAAACGGAAATCTCAGACGCAAGCGTCGGAATAGCAATTCCACTTTCTAATTTTCACCGCTTACCTTCGGGATGGAGACCCACTCCCCCGCCCCCGGATGTATGGCCAACCGCAGCTCCAGAAACCATCGAAACCGTGGACGAAGAAACAGGTCGTACTGCCAAGCATCCAGAAGGCTCCTGGAAGGCGCGTACCTTTGGCACAGTGCTCCATGCGCTGATGCAGCCGTTAGCAGAGATTTTGCGCACACGCAGCGGCAAAGAAGACATCGACGCTGCAATCCAACGCCTGCGCCAGCCTACTGTCCTTCGGATGATGCAGGGCGGTTACGCGCCACGCGACGCGCAGACTGCGGCAGATCGCATGATGCGTGTGTTGCTGGAGGTCTCCACAGATTCCACCGCGCAATGGCTGCTGGCGACCCATCCTACGATCGACCCACTGCTGCCGGAGTTTGAGATTCCTTTGACGGCGATCCTGCACAAGACAATTCGCTCCGTGCGTCTGGATCGAATGTTTTTGGCTGGCGCGGAGCCTCTATCGAAATCAGAGGACAAGCAGCAGCTCTGGATTGTGGACTTTAAAACCTCAACACATGGGGAACGCAATCTGGAGGCGTTTCTTGCCGAGCAGAAAGAGTATTACCTGGAACAGATGCAGCGGTATGTTTCCGTGATCCAGGCAGCCTACCCGCACATCGCAACCATCCATGTCGGCCTGTACTTCCCGCTGCTCCAGAAATTTCTCTGGTGGGCCGAAGGTGCATCCTAACTACCCGTTCGCAGGTGGTGGCGAACATCGGCACCGCGCACCCAGAAGATGACATCCTCGGCGATGTTGGTGGCATGGTCGCCGACGCGCTCCAGATTGCGCGCAATCAGCAGAACGTTCAGGGCTTGCTGCGTCTGGCTCGGATCGTCGTGGATCAGCTTGCTGAGCGTGCGATAGGCGGCAGAGTTCATTGCATCCACCTGGTCATCCATCGTCAAAACGGATTCAGCAAGATTTGCGTCCGCATCAATAAACGATTGCAGCGCACACCGCACCATCGAAGCCGCCATCGAAGCCAGCTTGGGGATATCCACGGGAAGATCGACCGGCGGCATGGATTGCAGATCGCGCACGCGCTCCGCAATGTTCACGGCTTGATCGCCCACGCGCTCTACGTCTGCGTTGATCTTGATGACGGCAAGAATAAAACGCAGGTCAATGGCCATCGGCTGCTCCATCGCCAACAGATCCAGCGCCATCTGGTCAATCTCGCGCTCCTGGCGATTGATGGCAGGCTCCGAGCGCTGCACCAGATCGCAGATGGAAAGATCGCGGACGCGATAGGCTTCAATGGAGCGCTGGATGGCCTGTTCGGCCATGCCTGCCATCACCAGCAGCTTTTCCTTTAGATCGTCGAGGTTTTGGTGGAACCGTATCCGTGTCATCCAAACCTGCCTGTGAT
>VFSW01015580.1_pt1 | contig 10433 bp, 9 predicted proteins | sample 5358111 | NCBI WGS metagenome assembly VFSW01 (sample SAMN11554181, study PRJNA540505) | mine drainage metagenome | isolation source: sediment from site ElyBrook_90M | place: USA: Ely Copper Mine, Vershire, VT | collected 2017
CCCACCCAAAACCGCAAGAGCATCTACCGGGAGACACCGCATGGCCAAGCAGAGCAGTCAGAAATTCATTGCGCGCAATCGTGCGCCCCGCGTGCAGATCGAATATGACGTCGAAGTTTATGGCGCCCAGAAAAAAGTGCAGGTGCCTTTCGTGATGGGTGTCATGTCGGATCTGTCGGGTGCGAACGCCGGCGAGTTGCCGTCCATCGAGGAGCGCAAGGCGCTCGAAATCGACGTCGACAATTTCGACAACCGCATGCAGGCCATGAAGCCGCGCGTCACTTTCGCGGTACCCAATACGCTGACCGGCGAAGGCAGTCTGGCAGTCGATATCACCTTCGAGAGCATGGATGATTTTTCCCCCGCCGCTGTGGCCAGGAAAGTGGATGCGGTAGCCAAACTGCTCGAGGCGCGCACCCAGTTGGCCAACCTCGATACCTACATGGACGGCAAGGCGGGCGCTGAAAGCCTCATTGCACAGGCGATCAAGGATCCAGCCTTGCTGCAATCACTGGTTTCGGCGCCCAAACCTGCCGATGCCAACAACAAAGACGGGGAGTGACCACGCATGGCAACCGAAAAATTGGCCGAACAGGGCGGCGCGGTACAGACTCTGGATGCCGGTGACTTTGCTGCCTTGCTGAGCAAGGAATTCAAGCCCAAGAGCGATCGTGCCAAGGAGGAAGTGGAGTCCGCCGTGCGCACGCTGGCCGAACAGGTCTTGAACAAGTCCGACATCGTTTCCGATGATGTCACCCAGACCATCAACGCCTACATCGCCGAGCTGGATCGCAAGCTCAGCGAGCAGATCAACCTGATCATGCACCACGCCGATTTCCAGAAGCTGGAAAGTGCCTGGCGTGGCCTGCATCACCTGGTCAACAACACCGAGACGGATCAGCAGCTGAAGATCCGTGTGATGAACATTTCCAAGAAAGAACTGGGCAAGACCCTCAAGCGCTACAAGGGTGCGGCCTGGGATCAAAGCCCGATCTTCAAGAAAATGTACGAGGAGGAGTACGGTCAGCTCGGTGGTGAGCCCTACGGTTGCCTGGTAGGCGACTACTATTTTGATCACAGCCCGCCCGATGTTGAGCTGCTGGCGGGTATTGCACAGGTTGCCGCTGCTGCGCATGCTCCGTTCATCGCAGCCGCAAATTCGACCCTGATGGGTATGGACAGCTGGAACGAGCTGGCCAATCCGCGCGATCTGGCCAAGGTCTTCTCGACCCCGGACTACGCTTCCTGGCGCTCGCTGCGCGAGTCGGACGATGCCAAATACATCGGTCTGACCATGCCACGCACGCTCGCCCGACTACCCTACGGGGCGGCTACGGACCCGGTCGAGGAATTCAATTTCGAGGAAGACACTTCCGGCGCGGATTCGGCCAAGTACACCTGGCAGAACGCGGCCTACTCCATGGCCGTGAATATCAACCGTTCGTTCAAGGAATATGGCTGGTGCTCGCGTATCCGCGGTATCGAGTCCGGTGGCGCGGTGGAAGGCCTGCCGTCGCACACATTCCCCACCGACGATGGTGGCGTGGACATGAAATGTCCCACTGAAATCGCCATCACGGATCGTCGCTCCGCCGAGCTCGACAAAATGGGCATGATGCCGCTGGTGCATCGCAAGAACTCGGACATGGCCGCCTTCATCAGCGCCCAATCGCTGAGCAAACCGGAGGAATACGATGACCCCGACGCCACTGCCAACGCGGCGCTCGGCGCACGTCTGCCGTACATGTTTGCGTGCTGCCGGTTCGCGCACTATCTGAAATGCATCGTGCGCGACAAGATCGGCTCGTTCAAGGATCGCGAGGCCATGGAGCGCTGGCTGACCTCGTGGATCATGCAATACGTGGACGGCGATCCGGCCAATTCCAGCGAGGCGACCAAGGCGCGCAAGCCGTTGTCAGCCGCCGAGGTGGTCGTCGAGGAGGTGGAGGGTGCGCCCGGGTACTACACCTCGAAGTTCTTCCTCAAGCCGCATTACCAGCTCGAAGGCTTGACCGTTTCTTTGAGGCTCGTGTCTCGTTTGCCGTCAGCGGCCAAGAGCTGATGGAGTGTGGATGTCACTTGGTGCCATGCGTTTGACGAAGGTAACAGCAGCGTAACGACCACCAGACATGCCCGCCAGGTTCGAGCGGAAAGCTGGTTCAACTGACATAAACAGTCAAGGAGAATTCTGATGGCATTAGATATGCATTTGAAGCTTGAAGGTGGCGATGTCAAGTTTGCTGGCGAATCGAAGCATGTGAAGCACAAGGACCAAATCCAGCTGCTTGCCTGGTCATGGGGACTGTCTCAGAGCGGTTCGTTTGGCCATGGCAGTGGCGGTGGTGCCGGCAAGGCGAATGTGCAGGACATCAGCTTCACCAAGTACGTCGACAAGAGCACCACCTCATTCATCAAGGCGCTGGTCACCGGTGCCCACATGGACACGGTGACCTTGGCGGTGTCCAAGGCGGGTGGCAAGCAGGAGGACTACCTGACGATCAAGCTCACCAGCGCCATGATCACCAGCTATTCGACGGGAGGGTCCGGCGGCGAAGACATGCTCACGGAGAACATCTCGATCAGTTTCGCGAAGTTCGACATCGAGTACTTCGCACAGAACGACAAGGGCGCGGTCGCCTCGGCGGGTACGGTCGGCTACAGCGTCGAGGAAGTCAACGCAACCTGATCCAGCGCGTCACCCGTTCTGAACCGGGGCCGGGATTCCAGGCGGCCTCTGCACAAGTTTGGTCGTGCCAGCGCATGCCGCGCCGCGGTTTGGATCGCGCGACAGCATTGGCAGGACGCTTGTTCAGGGGCGGCCGATACCCACGCGTGCGCTCAATCCGAGCAGGGGGATGATCAATGATCGGCTTGCGAGAGATGAAATGACACCCGAAAGCAGGCTCAAGGAAGGTCGGCTCGACGAAGCGCTGCAATTGCTTACCGTCGAGGTGCGCAACAACCCGGCGGATGCCAAGCGCAGGGTTTTCCTGTTTCAGCTGCTTGCCCTGCTCGGGCAGTGGGATCGCGCACAGAATCAATTGAATGTCAGCGGTGAACTGGACCCGCTCAACGCGATGTTGGTGGGTGCCTACACCGAAGCGCTGAAAGGGGAGCGGGTGCGCGCCGCGGTGTTCGCGGGAACGCGCCTGCCGGTGGTGATCGGCGAACCGGAGCAGTGGCTTGCCCTGCTGCTGCAGGCGCTCAAGCTCACGGCGGAAGGTCGCCACGATGAAGCCGGATCGCTGCGCGAGCAGGCGTTTGAGCAGGCTGCCGCGGTGGGCGGCGATATCGACGGCACACCGTTCGAGTGGATGGCGGACGCCGATCCCCGACTGGGTCCGTGTCTGGAGATCATCGTCAACGGGGGGTATTCGTGGGTGCCGTTCGCCCGGCTGAAAGAACTGAAATTCGAGCCGCCCACGGATCTGCGCGACAAGATCTGGACGCCGGTGCAGGTGACTTGGGCCAATGGCGGAAGGGTCATCGGATTCATCCCGGCCAGGTATCCGGGCTCCGAGCGGGCTGCGGACAGCGAACTCGTGATGGCGCGCAAGACCGACTGGGTTGATGTGGGAGGAGATCTCCAGCTGGGCTGTGGTCAGCGGATGCTGGCCACCGATGCGGGGGAGTATCCATTGCTCGATGCCCGATTGATCACGTTTCACGCCCACTGAGTACAACACGAGCATGCCATGGCTGAATTGACCACCCAGGAAAGGCTGCAGCCCTCATTGCTCGATCGGCTCACCGACGACGAACCCGGCAAGGCCGAGGAAAGCCGCGAGAAGCGGGTGATATCGGCCAGCCGACTGCGCGACTGCGTCACGCGCGACATGTCATGGTTGTTGAATTGCGTGAATCTGGAGGCCAGCGTGGATCTGGCCAATTACCCCGAAGTATCCCGTTCGGTGCTCAACCTGGGTATTCCCGACCTCACCGGAGTGGCGCTGTCGGGCATTGACGCGGATTCGCTGCAGCGCCAGGTCAGGGACGCCATCATCGCGTTCGAGCCGCGGCTTACGGCCAGCACGCTGCGCGTCAGCGTGAATACCAACACGGCCCGCATGGATCGGCAGGCGCTGCGCTTCAACATCGAGTCGGAGATGTGGGCGCAGCCGATTCCGCTGAATCTGTATCTGAAGACCGAGGTGGATCTGGAGACGGGCAAGTTCAAGGTTGCGGAGGGCTACGGCTGATCGCCCATGGACCCTCGCCTGCTGCGCTATTACAACCGCGAGTTGCAACACGTCCGCGAAATGGGCGGCGAGTTTGCGCGCGAGTATCCGAAGATCGCCGGGCGCCTGGGGCTGGAAGGTTTCGAGTGCGCTGATCCGTACGTCGAGCGGCTGCTGGAGGGGTTCGCGTTTCTGGCCGCACGGGTGCAGCTCAAGCTCGATGCGCAATTCCCCGTATTCACCCAGCACCTGCTGGAAATGATCTACCCCCACTATCTGGCGCCGGTGCCTTCGATGGCGGTGGTGCAGCTGCAGCCGGATCTGAAGGAAAGTGGGCTGCTTGCCGGTCATACCGTGGCCCGCCACACCGCACTGCGCAGTCTGACCGCCAAGGACGATCGCACCGCCTGCGAGTATCGCACCGCGCACGACGTCACCTTGTGGCCGCTGCAGCTCAGCGACGCCAAGTATTTCGAGACCCCTGCTGCCATCGCGGCGGCTGGCGTGGCACTACCTGCGGGCAAGCCGGTGCGGGCCGGCCTGCGACTCAAGTTCCAGGTGGCGGCCGGCGCGCAGGTGAACATGCTGGCGCTGGATAATCTGCCGGTGTTAATCGCCGGTGCCGACGAACTTCCCAAGCGGCTGTACGAACAGCTGCTGGGCAATGCGGTGGGTTTCGTGGTGCGGGCGCAGGGCGCCAGCGGCGCGATCAGTCGTCATTTCGACGCCGCAAATATCCACCGCAAGGGCTTCGAGGATGACGAGGCGCTGATCCCCTACAGCGGCCGTTCGTTCAGCGGCTACCGCCTATTGCAGGAATACTTTGCCTGCCCGGCACGCTTCCTGTTTGCCGAGTTCACCGGACTCCGCTCGGCGCTGGCCTACGCCCAGGGCAGCGAGTTCGAGATCGTGGTGTTGTTCGATCGCAGCGTCGCCAGCCTGCACAACGCGGTCGATGCGAGCAACTTCCGGCTGTTCTGCACGCCGGCGATCAACCTGTTTCCCCGGCGTGCCGATCGCATTCATCTGCAGCAGGGGCTGACCGAGTACCACATCCTGGCCGATCGCACCCGGCCGATGGACTTCGAAATCCACAGCATCGGCCACGTCGAGGGTTTCGGCGACAAGCAGGAACCCGAGCAGCGTTTCCTGCCGTTCTACGGTTGCGACGAGCGCACCTGGCACAGCCGCCATTCGGCCTACTACACCATTCGCCGCGAGCCGCGGCTGATCTCCTCCCGGCAGCAGCGGCAAGGAGCGCGCTCCAGCTACATCGGCAACGAGATGTTCATCGCCCTGGTGGATTCCAGCGAGGCGCCTTATTCCACCGAGTTGCGCCAGATCGGCATGCAGCTGATGTGCACCAATCGGGATCTGCCACTGCAGATGCCGGTGGGCAAGTCGCATACCGATTTCACGCTGGAGACCGGTGCGCCGGTGGAGGCCATTCGCTGCGTCGCCGGCCCCACCAAGCCGCGCGCGCCGACCGCCACCGGCGAGACGGCATGGCGCTTGCTCAGCCACCTGCAACTCAACTACGTGTCGCTGCTCGAGAACGGCGGCAGCGAAGGTGCTGCGGCCTTGCGCGAGATGCTCACCCTGTATTGCGATGAATTCGATTCGGGCGCCCTGCGTCAGGTCGAGGGCGTCAAATCGGTCAGCTCGCAGCCTATCGTGCGGCGTATTCCGGTGCCGGGGCCGATCACCTTCGGCCGTGGTCTGGAGATCACGCTGACTTGCGATGACGGTGCCTTCGAGGGTACCGGGGCGTTCCTGCTGGGCTCAGTGATGCAGCAGTTCTTCGCGCGCTACGTCTCCGTCAATTCCTTCACTGAAACCGTTCTGCGCACGCTGGAACGCAACGAGGTGGCTCGATGGCCCGCCCGGCTCGGCACACGACAGACGCTGTAGCGCTGGAAAACGCGCTGCGCGAGCACCCGGAGGCCTTTGATTTCTTCGAAGCGGCCCGCCGGCTGGAGTGCGCGTTTCCGGATGCGCCCCGGCTGGGCCAGTCGACCAAGGCGGCCGATGACATGGTGCGGTTCTGTCAGACGCCCTCGCTGTCGTTTGCCCCGCGGGCGATCGACAGCTATCAACCGGGTGGCGGCGGCAAGCCCGCGCGCCTGCACGGATTGTTTTTCGGCCTGTTCGGGCCGAACGCACCGCTGCCGCTGCACCTGACCGAATATGCGATGGATCGCGAGCTGAATGCCAAGGACACGACCTTCCGGGCGTTTGCAAACATTTTCCACCACCGCATGATGAGCCTGTTTTACCGGGCCTGGGCCGACGCGCAGCCGACCGTCCAGCTGGATCGCCCGGCCGAAGATCGCTTCCGGCTGTATCTGGGCGCGCTGATCGGGTTGGCCACTCCCAACCTGGCTGACCGCGACGCGTTGCCCGATCAGTTCAAGCGCTTCTTTGCCGGGCGGCTGTTGCAGCAGACGCGTAACGCCGAGGGCCTGAAGGGGCTGCTCGAACGCTTTTTCCGCATTCCGGTGGCCATCGTCGAATTCGTGGCCGAATGGATGCGCCTGCCGCCGACGTCTCATCTGCGGTTGGGCGCCTCCGCTGAAGTGGCCGCACTCGGCCTCACTGCGGTTACCGGCGAATACGTGTGGGGCAGCCAGCAGCGCTTCCGATTGCGGCTGGGCCCGCTCGATCGCGTCGAATTCAACAATTTTCTGCCCGGGGGCGATGCACTCAGGCAACTGGTGGCTGCAGTCAAGACTTACGTGGGCGAGGAAAAGGCCTGGGATGTGCAGCTGGTGTTGAAAAATGCCGATGTGCCGGCGACGCGATTGGGGCAGTCCGGCCGGATCGGCCTGACCACCTGGATGGGCCGGTTGCAGCATGACACCGATGCGGATGAGGTGGTGCTCAAGCCGGTCGGTTAGGCAAGGGCGCAAAGGCAGGCATCCGAACGGCCGCTGCGCACAGGGGGCGCGAAGTGATTTAGCTGCAGAACATCCGGTTCGACAACCACTGCTAAAGGATCAACCACCATGGCCGAAATCAGTCGCGGCGCCCTGTTCGGAAAGCTCAACAAGCTGGCTTTCCGGGGCATCGAAAGTGCCACCGTGTTCTGCAAGCTGCGCGGGAATCCGTACGTGGAACTGGTGCACTGGATCCATCAGATCCTGCAGCTGCAGGACTCGGATCTGCACCGCATCATCAAGCAGTTCAACCTCAATCCGTCCCATCTGGCGCGCGACATCACGGACGCGCTGGATCGCCTGCCGCGCGGCTCCTCGTCCATTTCCGATCTTTCCAGCAATGTCGAGGAGGCCGTCGAGCGCGGTTGGGTGTTCGCGACCCTGATGTTTGGCGAGGCGCAGGTACGCACGGGTTACCTGCTTGTCGGCTGCATGCGCACGCGCAACCTGCGCCATGCGCTGGTGAGCATCTCGGCGGAGTTCGACAAGATCAAGCCCGAGGCGCTGATCGAGAAATTCGCTGAGGTGGTGGCCGGCTCGCCGGAAGACGGTCAGAGCGCCAACGATGGCTTCAGGATGGGCGGCGGCTCTGCCCCCGGCGAAGCCAGCGGCGCGATGTCGCCCGCGCAGATGGGCAAGCAGGAAGCACTCAAGCAGTTCACCGTCGACCTGACCGAACAGGCGCGCAGCGGCAAGATGGATCCGATCGTGGGTCGCGACGACGAGATCCGCCAGCTGGTGGATATCCTCATGCGCCGGCGGCAGAACAACCCGATGCTGGTCGGTGAGGCCGGGGTGGGCAAGACCGCAGTGATCGAGGGGTTTGCGCTGCGCATCGTCGCCGGTGACGTGCCGCCGCCGCTGAAAGACGTGCAGCTGCGCGTGCTCGACGTCGGCCTGCTGCAGGCCGGCGCCAGCATGAAGGGCGAGTTCGAGAACCGGCTCAAACAGGTGATTGAGGAAGTGCAGTCCTCGACCAAGCCGATCATCCTGTTCATCGACGAGGCACACACTCTGGTCGGTGCCGGTGGCGCAGCCGGTACCGGCGATGCGGCGAACCTGCTCAAGCCAGCGCTGGCGCGCGGCAACCTGCGCACGATCGGCGCCACCACCTGGGCCGAGTACAAGAAGCACATCGAAAAGGACCCGGCGCTGACTCGCCGCTTCCAGACCGTGCAGATCGACGAGCCCAGCGAGGAGAAGGCGATCCTGATGATGCGCGGCGTCGCCAGCGTGATGGAAAAACACCACAAGGTGCAGATCCTCGACGAGGCGCTGGAAGCCGCGGTCAAGCTCTCGCACCGCTACATCCCGGCGCGCCAGCTGCCGGACAAGGCGGTGAGCCTGCTCGATACCTCCTGCGCCCGCGTCGCCATCAGCCAGTACGCGGTGCCGGCGGAAGTGGACGACACGCGCAAGCGCATCCAGGCGCTGGAGACCGAGCTGGCCATCATCGGCCGCGAGAAGAGCGTCGGCGTGGAGGTGACCGCGCGCGAGGGTGCGGCCAATGAAAAGCTGGCGACGCAGCAGGCGCGCCTGCAAACGCTGGAGGCGAACTGGACGGCCGAGAAGGAGCTGGTCGAGCGGATCCTTGCCATCCGCGCCCGCTTGCGCGGCACCGGCGGCCCGGTGGAGGGCACCGGCAGCCCACTGGAGGAGTCCGCCAACCGGGAAGCTGCCGACGTGGGCGTGACCGCGCTCGACGGCACCGAGCGCGCCGCGGCACTGGAGGAGTTGAAGGGCCTGCAGACGCAGCTGGCCGAACTGCAGGGCGAGACGCCGCTGATCCTGGCGTCGGTCGACTATCAGGCGGTCGGCTCGGTGGTATCGGACTGGACCGGTATCCCGGTCGGTCGCATGGTCAAGAGCGAAATCGAGACCGTGATGAATCTGTCCCGGCTGATGGCGCAGCGCGTGATCGGCCAGGATCACGCGATGGAGATGATCGCCAAGCGCATCCAGACCTCGCGCGCGGGGCTGGTTGATCCGAACAAGCCGATCGGCGTATTCATGCTGGCCGGCACCTCCGGTGTGGGCAAGACCGAGACCGCGCTTGCGCTGGCCGAGGCGCTGTACGGCGGCGAGCAGAACATCATCACGATCAACATGAGCGAGTTCCAGGAAGCGCACACGGTGTCCACCTTGAAGGGCGCCCCCCCCGGCTATGTCGGTTATGGCGAAGGCGGCGTGCTGACCGAGGCGGTGCGCCGCAAGCCGTATTCGGTGGTGCTGCTGGATGAGGTGGAGAAGGCCCATCCCGATGTCCACGAGATCTTTTTCCAGGTGTTCGACAAGGGCGTGATGGAGGATGGCGAGGGCCGCTCGATCGACTTCAAGAACTGCCTGATCCTGCTGACGACCAACGCCGGTACCGACCTGATCGCCAGCCTGTGCAAGGATCCGGAACTGATGCCCGACCACGAGGGCATGGCCAAGGCGCTGCGCGAACCGCTGTTGAAAATCTTCCCGGCCGCGCTGCTCGGGCGGCTGGTGACGATTCCGTACTACCCGCTGAGCCCGGAGATGCTGGGCAAGATCGTCGTTCTGCAGCTCAATCGCATCAAGAAGCGCGTCGAGTCGCGCTACAAGATCCCGTTCGAGTACGACGAAGACGTGGTGAAGCTGGTGGTCGAGCGCTGCACCGAGACCGAGTCGGGCGGCCGCATGATCGACGCGATCCTGACCAACTCGATGCTGCCGGATATCTCGCGTGCGTTCCTGACCAAGATGATGGAAGGGGAACAGATCGCGAAGGTGCAAGTGGGTGTGACAGGCGGTGAGTTTTCGTATGGATTCGGCTGAGTTCGAGGGGTGGCACACTAATCCTGGTGCTGTTTTCCAATTCCAATTTTCAAGAAGGTCGGAGGGCTAAGTCCATGGTGATGCTCCGCGGCAGTCTGAACAATTATCAATTGTCGGCGCACGATGAGGACCTGCAGGACAATCCACCTTGCAGCGCGCAGATGGCAAGGTTGGCAGGGAAGGAGGCGACTGCCAGGCAGCGCGCGATCGTCCGCTTGAATACCGCATCCGGATTGAATGTGACCTTGCAGGATTTCGAAGTGACCCAGACGGCGGCGGGGGACACCAGTCGATTCACTCCGGTGGAATGGAGACATACCGTCACGGCCGGCCACGGCAACCACGCGCGCACATGGACCATGATCGTGGACATGGACAGCGTGGCTCCGGGTCAACCCGGGAACGGGCCTGACCGGTCGCACGTCGGCTATTCGTATTGGTGTGTGGGCTACAACCCGATTGCCCGCGTCAACGGCCACATATTTGTCGAATACGTGTCGGCGTCGCGATAGATAAC
>VFSW01015581.1_pt1 | contig 10433 bp, 10 predicted proteins | sample 5358111 | NCBI WGS metagenome assembly VFSW01 (sample SAMN11554181, study PRJNA540505) | mine drainage metagenome | isolation source: sediment from site ElyBrook_90M | place: USA: Ely Copper Mine, Vershire, VT | collected 2017
CATCATGATCGGCCCGACGTCGCGGTCGTCTTTGCGGCGCGTGAAATCAAACACCGTGAAGGGATTCCGCGCGGTGACCATGCTGTTGCCGTCAAAGAGATTGCCGTAACTGCCCCCCTTGCACCAGATGCGCAGCCGGTTGCCGAGCGACTTGGCATTGGCGGAGTTCTGGTTGGCCAGAATCTTCTGCACGTCGCTGAGGATGACTTCCTCGCCGCGGCCGACTTTGGCCTGATAGGCCTGGCGGATGCACTCGGTCAGCAGCATCCGGTCCTCCTTGGCTAGCTGATCGCGGTCGTTTTCGATCACCATGCGCTCGACCAGCAGCGCGTTCTGGATGATCTCCTCCTCGCCTGGGACGGTGCCCGGCGGCGCGTAGAGGAAGTTCATGCGGTTGCGGTCGCTGTCAAGGTCCATCGTGAGATAGTTGCCGCCCAGAACGTGGCAGAGCTTGTAGTAGGATCCGCCGATGTCGATGCCCACGCAACGCGCGCCGCTGGCCATTTTCTGCAAAAGAATCAGGTTGGTGGCGACGGATTTTCCCGAACCAGACGAGCCCGCTATCATCATGTTGTAGTTATTCAAGTTCACCTGGTCATGGGGATCGAAATTATAAAGCGTGCCGTAGCGCGTGCTGAACAGGCACGCGGGCTTTGCTTCCGACCCATCCGGCAAATACAGCGCCGGCATTAGTGTGGCCAGTTGGCTCGATGAATAGGCGTGGTCCCGGTAGCGGTCCTTGTCGCTCAGGTAGCCGGGCGTGGTCTTGAGGAAGTAGGGGAAGATGGGCGTGGTCTCGTGGATCCAGGTCATCCCTTCGTTCTGCTGGCCGAACTGGCGCTGTTCCAACACCAGATTATTAAGGATGTCCAGATCGGTTGCCCAGAGGTGGATGGAGTGTGACGCTACCCAGGGCCGGTCCCGGCCGGTGGCCAGTTCGTCAATCTCGGCTTCGATTTCCTCAAGGGTCCGGCGCAGTTCCGGTTGCTTGCCAACGCGTCCCAGCACCTGGAGGCGGCGGTTCTTGAGCTTGCGCAGGCGCTTGGCGGTGTCGCTGCTGCGCGCTTCGAGACAGAACGCTCCGGAGACAAAGCCCGGCGCCAGCATTTGGGGCAACAGCATGCCGAATTGCAGCTGGGTGGGCGGTTCGTGCAGGAAAACGATTCGCCGGTAGAGCCCGTCCATCTGGATCCAGCCCTGTTTGGGATTCACCTCCAACTGGCTGTGAACGAAATACGAGGTCGCCGGTTTGGGTTCGACCGGATCGTAAGGGGGCGGCCGCGTGCCCAGCGCGTAGGACTTGGGATTGTACCACCAATAAAGCGTCTCAAGGATTTCGTCCGAAGGCATGAGCGCGGCCTGGATGCCGGCCGCTTTCAAAATGGCCTGGGCCTGCTGCACCTGCTTGGACAGCACGTTGACGGCGGTGTTCCACTCCTCCTCCGTCATATTCGCGGCCTCGTCCAACGACAGCTCGAGCGTGTCTCGAAGGAAATTCGACACGCGCCCGGCCCAGTGTTCCCGGGGGCTCAGCGTGCGATGCCGCTTGATTCTTGCCGAGTACTCGACGATCGGCTCGATGCCGATAAAGAGGTAACAGGAGTAGCGGCGGAGCTGATTCGAGGCGGCTTTATCCCGATAATGCTGGCCGAGGTCCCGCTTGAACAGCGCGAGCAGCGGGTTGCCTTGGGGCATCGTCAGCAGGTAATCGTCCAGCAGTTGGTCGTACTGGTTATGGCAGATGGTCAGAAACTGCAGGCGCGCTTCGCCGTCGCCCATGACTGCCATCTGGTTGAGCATGCTGCTGAAGGCATTGTGCAACTCGTCGGCCTGCTCGCTCGAGACAAACAGGGTGTCGGGGTACTGCACCCGCAAACCGACGGCCAGCGACAGGTCCTGCGCGACGATGACGTGGTTGTCGACCCACGTAATGGGGATCTCTTCATCGAGGCACACTCCCGACAGGCGGTTCATCCGTTCAAATTGCAGCATATCCAACCCATTATATGACTGCGCCTCCCGCTTTTGCCCCCCTGGACGCGGAATCCCTGAATCTCCTTTTCGCTAGCCTTCCGAGACGCAACGCTTCAGTCGCGGGTCCTCCGCGGGGTCGCCCGTGAAGAGGGTCTCGCCCGCCACACTGATCGTAAAGTGCCCCTGATCGACATTGATGTAAGCCTCGTTCCCCTGGCGGTGCCCATAGTAGTAATCAATCCCGCAACGCGAATCAGGCCCGTCTTGAGCTTTCCAATCGCGGGCGCGTGTTCCGGTTAAGACGGCCAGCATCCCCGGCAGGTTGAGGGTCACCGCTTTGACCGCTTGCTTGCGACTCATGTTTTTCATGGTTTGGCGGCCAACTCCCGGCGTTCCATGTTCCGCTTGCTGGATGGTGGTTCATGGAACTCGCGCAACGCATCCCGCGTCTCTCGTCATGCGCCACGCGCTGCCCTGCCAGGAACTGCCGGATCGAGTGGTTTAAATGTAGAACCCAAAAGCCCCAGACCACCGGGGCTTTCTCCGATGCGCACACCAACGCGGTCAGGCTACTTGGCCGCCCAGGTGATGATCACCTCCACTATCTTTGGGACCATGAACAGCATGACGTGCGGGGGCGACGCTGGCATTCGAGCCGGGAGTTGACGGAGTTGGGCGTTGGCCGGCTGTGGGTGAAGCTGCGGCTGAACAGCCTGGAGGAGGTCGAGCGTTGGGTGTTGGGGTTCGGGAAACATGCGACGGTGGTTGGACCGGAGGAACTGAAGCGGCGGCTGTTCGAAACGACCGAGGAACTTTGGCAGCGCCATGGCGGGTCGATGGTGTTGCGTGATCCGCCTTCGCCTGGCTACGGCGCGACGAGTGTGTGGCGCGCTGGGGATCGTGGTGGGTCTGTATCGCCAGAGGCACCCGTGGGAATGGACAAGCAAGACCCGCGCCGTGGTTTTGATTTGAGAACGAGTCTCACTATTGGTAAGTCTTTGCGGAGCATGACGCCCAGTTTGGCAGAACCACCGGTTAAGCGCCGTGGAGTATTCACGGAGGCTGTTGCCTGGAACTCGGTGCGTCCCGGGTGGCGTCAGTTGTCCGGCAATTTCCGGGATTTGGGATATAGCGTGGAATGGCACGATTTCGTGGCTGACGGAGACCTCGACTGGTCGAGAAGCTTCCACCCCGGAGGGTTGGAGATTTGCCTTAACCTTGCCGGACGTGCCGAGGTGCGCCGCGGGGCATCGGCCTTGGAATCCGGAACATGCCCTGCCGGCTTTTATGCGCAAAAGGAGCCGCGTCTGAAGGCGGTCCGGCGCGGCGGAGAGCGGCATCAGTTCATCACGGTGGAGCTCTCCTTGGGGTTCGTCAAGGCGCGTGCGCCGGGGCCGGCAAAAGGATTGCACCCGAGCCTGGCGGACTGGCTGGGGGAAAAGCCCGGCAGTCCGGTTGCGGCGGTGTCGGAGGTGGTACGACTGAGCAGCGAGCAGCAGCAGGTGGCGGCGAGCCTGCGGCATCCGCCGGTATATGCGGCAGCGCAGCCGATGTGGTATGAGGCCAAGGCGCTCGAAATCGCGGCGAACTTGCTGTATCGGGCTTTGCCGGGAGAGGAGTTCTTCTGCCTGCGGGTGAAGCGGCTTAATCGTGAGCGGGTACAAAAGGTCAGGGCGATCTTGAAAGAGAACCTGTCCGAACCGCCTCCCCTGGAAGAGATTGGGCGGCGGGTTGGCTGCAGCCACTTCCATCTCAGCCGCATTTTCGCGCAGGAGACGGGCCATACGATTACGGGCTGTTTGCGTGAGCTGCGGCTGGAACGCGCGGCCCAACTGCTGCGGGGCGGCGAGTGCAACGTGACCGAAGCGGCGCTGGAAGTGGGCTACAACAGCCTCAGCCATTTCACGGCAGCTTTCCGGGAGACTTTCGGCTGCTGTCCGGGACTGTATCCGCTAAAAGCGCCAGCAGGGCCATGCGGTCAAGGCCAACGGGAGTCCTGCTGAAAGGAAAAGAGAGGAGGGTGGCGGGCGGCAATACCGCAAGGCACCGCTAATAAAGAGCAAGCAGCCAGAAGCGGCAGCCTCCACGCCCGGTATTCTTGCCGCCATGAAATTACGAACGATAAGCCTCCGTTGCAGTTTGCGGGTCCTGGCGGCAGTCGCTTTTGTCCACCTCAGGGCGCTGGGAGATGAGCCGGGGGCGGGGGCAACGACAGCCCCAGGCGCACCTGCGTCTGCAAGCAGCCGTTACGGGCTTTTCAACGGGCTGGATCGTCGCAGTTGGTATAGTCAGGGAAACTTCCCGGAGCCGTTTCTGGTGGATGATTCGGGCTTGGAAATCAACGAGACCCGGCTTGATTGGCTGCATACGAGGGCAAACGGCCAACAGAGCGACGTGGCCTCGGCAGAAGTCGAAAAGGGCTTTGGCCTGCTCACTGTGGAGCTGAAGATTCCGTATGAGCGGGACGAATCGTCCGGTCAAGTTTCGCAGGGTATCGGCAACATCGAGGCCGGCGCGCGCCAACCATTTTATCAATTCGTCTCGGGCAGAGGGTTCTTTGACACGACACTGGGCGCTGCGATGGAAGTCGGGATTCCCGTCAACTCAACGGTGAGCAAAAACACCGAGCTGGTTCCCAAGATCTTCAACGATCTGGGGGTGGGCGAGAGTTTTACCGTTCAAACCCTCATCGGTTATTCGACTTTTCTTGGCGGTGGCACTGACGGCGGGCTACAAACGTTTGAGTATGGTTTCGTCTTTGGCTACAGTATTGAGCACCGCCAACTGCCCCTGCCAGGGGTGCAACAGCTCATACCGATGCTGGAAATAAGGGGCGAAACGGAAATGAATCATGATGATGCTGGACGAAGCAGCCTGCTCGGAAATGCGGCGGTGCGGGTGAATCTAAACACCATCGGGCGGGTCCAGCCGCGGCTGGGGCTCGGATTTGTCTTCCCGATGAACAGCAACGCGCGGGCTGATGTTCACTGGGGAATTTTCACCAGCCTGGTGTTTGAATATTAAGGGCGAAGCGAAATCCTCGTGAAAATAAGCCGCAGAGAATTTCTGATTGTGACCGCCGGCCTTGCCGGGGGCTGCAAGACCGCGAACGAGGATGGCCCTCGGGCGGCAAAGCAAGGACGAGTAGTGGATGCCGGGCCGGCCAGCGGTTTTGCAAGCGATGGGATTTACGCTGGTTTTCGCGACCAGGGATTTTTCGTGATTCGCCGGGGTGACAAACTCCTCGCGCTGGCCGCCATTTGCACGCATCGGAAATGCAAACTTACGGCCGAACCGGATCGTTCCTTTTTCTGCAAGTGCCACGGCTCGACCTTCGATCCTGATGGTCGGGTGACCAAGGGACCGGCAAAGCGCGACTTGCCGGTTCTGGCCGCATACAAAGACGACAGAGGCCGGTTGCTGGTATCTATACCGGCAGACTGAACGGGCGGTTTATGATTTGGGCGGGCGAAATAGAAAAGCCGGAGGGCCCGAGGCTCTCCGGCTTGGAGGGGGACTGCGGGGAGATTAGTTCATGGCGCAGCAGGTGGCGGGGTTCGGGACGTCCGCGGCGCATTTGTGGGTCTCGACGGTGTGCTTGGCTTTGCCTTCACCAACGACGGTCAGGTTGGTCTCGCAAGCGGTGCAGGTGTGCTTCGCCACTTTTTGGGTGGCGGTTCCGGCGAGGACCTGGCCGCCTTTGGCCTGGCGGTTCACTTCTGTGACCAGCACGTCGGCGCATTTGGGACAGGCCATGGCGGGCACGACGGCGACGGTCAGTGTGGTTGCAATCCAATCCGCACTTCGGGCAATCCTCGGACTAGACTAGACTAGATCGTGTAGTCCTCAGGGGCCTCAGCGCGGCCAAGAGGGATCTTATTCCAAACGCGCTCATGCACATAGAAGAGAGCGATTTTGGTGAACAATTCGACGAAGCCGATGAATAAAGCAAGTTTGATTTTGCCCGTCACGAGAAAGGAAATGAGGATTGTGTCCAGTGAGCCGGTGGCGCGCCAGGAGATGGCCTTCAGCAGGCTGCGGTAGTGCTTCTCCGCTACCGCAACCGGGCGGCTAACACAGTTGCTTCTGGGCTCCGGGAGCCGGGCCGGGCTTTCAGTTGCTTGAGACATGAGGGATTAAAAGGACAGTTTGCATGGATTCGATCGCCGGGCCAAAGCCGAAGCGGCGGTCGCGACGGGCGCTCGGGAGAGGAGTTCATGAAGCAGTTTTATCTCGATCAACTCTGTCTCAGTCCTCGGCAACGCCCTCCGGGTGCGAAGGGCGAAGCTGTAACCCGAATTTGCCTGCGGACTCCACGCGGCAGGGTTGGTGCTGATGGTTTGCCGGGTAAAGCCGGACGGCCAAGCATGCCAGCACTCGTGGAGGTCCGCCTGTATCAAGGCATCATCACGGCTCGATAGAATCGCGCGTTGGAACCTTGCGGAGGCGTGTCGCTCATCTGGGTCATGGAGCCCATCATGGTGAAGTTTGTCATTATCTGCCAATTCATGCCGGCTCCTAACATTTCGGAGTAATCGATCCTGAAATGGCTGCCGGCAGGTGCCGCAACCGTCAGGTGAGGCGTTCCGTTCGTGAACTGCATACTGAACATGCTGACGGGGGTTGAAGAGCTTGCCACCGTCCCCACCGAGTTGCGGGCTGTGACAGTGTACTGGCCGGCATTTGTCATGCTCATGCCCGGAAGAGCGAGCGTCGCGTTGGTCGCGCCCGGGATTGGCATCCCGTTGTGCAACCATTGATAGGTCAACGGCTCGCTGGCACTCATCTGCATCTGCAGGGTGACCATCATTCCCGGCCCCACAATTTGCGGCGCAGGGCCCGACATCATCATCACGGGCGCGGAAACCGGTGTGAGGAGGAACGCATTGGTGTGCCCGCCATGCATCCCCCAGCCGACGATCTGGCCGGAGGTATTGATGCCGCGAGCCTCCATCAACTCCCACCCGCTATTGGTCGGGATGAGTGTGTTGAGGTCCGCCATTCGGACCATGCCGCCCAGAACGTTAGTCGCCATGAATGCATGTGGCATTCCAGCGGCCATCCCCGACATGCCGACCGCGGTGCCCGCTTCGTTGAGGCAGTAGGCAACGCTGTTGGTCCCGCCCAGAGTTCCCAGGTCCACAGTCGTTGGACCCATCATGCCGCCGCCCCCCGACACGAACGCCTGATAGTTTCCCCCGGGCTTCTGAGCCTGACCAACGGTGTCTCCCAGGTCGTTGATTAACCAGGATTGCCCGCCCGAAGCGCCCATGCCGCCAATGCCCATGGTCATCATGCTCGAACTTCCATATAGGGCATTAGTGGACATAATCGGTTGTTCGCTGCCGTTGGACATCATCGCGTAGCCCACGACCATCCGGTTGCTGTTGATACAATAAGCTTCGGAATTTGTGCCCCCAGCGGTGCCCAGGTCCATCATGCCGCCGGACATAAAATTGGTCATGAAGAAACCATGGTGGCTGCCGTTGGTCATCGCCGTCCACCCAACCACGTTGCCTTGCATGTTAATCATCCAGGCGCCGCTGTTGCTGCCGCCGAGGGTGCCCAGATCCGTCATCGTCGGATTCATCAAGGCATTCGTGCACAGAAAGGCATGCATGTTGGTCATCGGCATGCCGGACGCGCCAACCATCCAGCCGCTGTCGTTGATCCCGTAAGCCCAACTGTTGCTCCCGCCCATGGTCCCGAGATCTGCCATCTGGCCGCCGTCGAACATGAAAGCGTGATAATTTCCCATCGCGGTCTGCATCGCTCCCACAATCTGTTCGTGGTTGTTGATGCCGTAAGCCATGCCGTTGGTGCCCCCAAGGGTGCCGAGGTCGGTGACGGCGTAGAACTGGGCGCGGGCCGTGCACGCCAGCGCGAGAAACGCCAGGCTCGACCACAAGGACCGGCAGGTTGAGCGATTCGCTGTGATGGTTTTAACGCTATTCATAAACATGTGTTTTTAGCTTTGCGCAGACAGTTCAGACTCTTCTTCACTGCCCGCTTATCGTTTGCATTAAAGACGCATCGCTCTCCAGTTGACTCTCCATATATTGGCGCACGCTTCGCAAATATTGGCCGCCAAGAAGTTGGCGCGTGGAAGGCGCAGTGTGCGAGCGTGTGGTCGTGTCCCAACATCGCGGGGCTCTCACCCATTTGTTGGCCAGCATTTGACAAACTGTCCCCGGGTGGCAGTTTTAGGTCGTAATTTGTGAAGCGTTCTCGAAAAGGTGACCTGACGCCGGTTACCCGCATTTGCGCGGCGATGGTGCTAGTGGTTTGGCTTGCGGCTCTTGGGCTTTGCTCTTTCGAGTGTGCGGGCAAGGATTCCCATTGCGAGCTGGCCCACCACGCATCGGCGGCTTCCTCGCACCATACGAACGGTCAACCGGCCGACTCAGACAAGAAAGGTAACGATTCTTTTTGCGATTCACTCAAGTCCGTTTTCCACGCTGCGGCCGGCAACCACGTCCCCAAGGCCGACTTCGGACTTGCTTTCACGCTGAGCATCCGCCCTTTCCAGGTGCCGGTCGATGCCGACGCTGAAATCCCGGTTTCCCGCCAACCCAAACCGTGCGATTGGGTCTTCGTGCCCGGGGTGTGCCTTGGTCCGGCGTTCCGCAGCCACGCTCCCCCGGTTTGTTCCCTGACTTGAGTCCGGCGCAAAGTCCACGCCTGACCCAAGCTTTCCGATTCGTCCGTGCCTGACCTCAGCCACGGAGTCTATTCATCGATTTACGTTAAACCCGGTTGATTAATGCCCGAATATGAAAAAGTCAGTCACAATAATTGTCGCAGTTCTGCGGCGAAGCCTTTGAACACGGGAAACCCTATGTATTCGTTCACAACGGTCAGGAGGTGAAGCTCTGCTGTAAGGACTGCCTGGCCGACTTCAACAAAGACCCTGAAAAGTATATGGCGAAGATCAGCGCCGCGAAGTGAGCGTGATTTATTGGAATGTCAGCCCGGTATTTTTCAAAACTGGTCCGCTGACCCTGCGGCGGTATGGACTGGCCCCGAGTTGGCATTTCTCTGTTCGTCTTTCATCGTCGGCACGCCATTTCGGCTGAGGGCAAAGGCGAATGGCGCCCAGAAAGCCTCCTTGGCCTGATTCTCCCGCAGACGGGCAGCTTTGGGGGCCGCTGCGAAGGGACGAGCCTACTCCCGCAAAGGTTTTGCCCCTCGGCTCTGGATTGGGACGCGCTGTTTGGGCGGTCGTGGCATGTGACTGGCCACGCGCCGCCCAAGCAGATGATACCTGGTCACTTTTTCTCTTCGCTCATGCCTTCGGTTGGATTGCTGCCGGGTTTCGTGGCGCAACAGAAGACCGAGTTGTCGCCACATTTCTCGCAGACGTGTTTGACTTCGTTCTTCTTGCCCTTTCCCACGCCCACCACGGTGATCGTGCTGTTGCACCCTGGGCAGAGATGCTTCTCGCCCACAGTCATGACCTGGATATGGCCCTTGTCGGTGGTGACGTTATGCACCATGACCGATTTGCACTTGGTGCATACCATCGCGATCGTGTCGCCCGGCTTGAGTTCTTCAGCCTGGGTAGTCGTGTTGATATGAGTGAGCATAACCAAGTGCTCCCCGCCTTTCATTGGTTTCATTGGCTCTTGCGCGTGGGCTGTCCCAGGAAGCCAAGCCGCTAGTGCCAGGGCGAACGCCATGGGCAGGATGTTTTTTCGAACGGTGTTATTTTTTTTCATGCGTATTTCCTATCGTCTCGTTCTATTGCGTTTGTTGTTTGTTGTTTGTTGTTGCATCGGAGCAAACCGAGGTGTTTGCCCGAAAGGATCAGGGGCTTATTTCATATTTGCCAACGGACAGCAATAAAGGTTTGGTTTTCAACAAGAAATGGCCAAGGGATGCAAAGACTCCGGTGCGTAACAAAGGCAACGACGCCGGCGGGTCGTGCCTATCAGGGCCATCGTTCTCACCTCCCTGAGGACCCGCCGGCGCGTTCATTTCACCTGGACGAACCGTGGATTTGCACCGCGGGTTGAATATGCCATTCATCTGTTAAAGCCAGGTTGCATTTTAGCCCAGGAGAATGCCTGCTCAAAACCTGTAAACAACGTCAAGCGTTAGCGACACTGCATTGTGCTGGCTGCCATCGCTGAACATTCCCTGCCCCGTAAGACTATGGTCCCAGCGCAACTCGCCGCGGGTGACAACGTTTTTCCAAAGCGAATAATCCGCGGTAAAGGTCTCGCCCAGCAGTTCAACATTGTGCAATCCATCCACGGGAACATTCCAGGCGCCAGCCGAGCCGGTTGCATATTCAGTGCGGCCCGCGAGCTTCAATTTATCCGTCGCCTGATAAAGTAGATAAACGTCAGCGGCATTTTCGTGTGACCCGTCAAACTGTCCGTTGGCCCGGTAGTCATCAGAGAGGCCGATGCTGACGTTCTTGATGGGTGCGGGCATCGTGACGCCCGCATACCAGT
>VFSW01015582.1_pt1 | contig 10432 bp, 10 predicted proteins | sample 5358111 | NCBI WGS metagenome assembly VFSW01 (sample SAMN11554181, study PRJNA540505) | mine drainage metagenome | isolation source: sediment from site ElyBrook_90M | place: USA: Ely Copper Mine, Vershire, VT | collected 2017
CTCTTCGTACTCCAGTGCGTTCAGCACGTCTTTTTTCTCGGCCCATCCCCGTCTCGCAAGCGACACGCCGTAGGTCATGTAATCGAACTGGCTCGTCACATGCATGTCCGTGCTGATCACGAGCTGCACGCCGAACTCCTTCGCCATCTTGATGTGCAGATCGTTCAGGTCGAGCCTCATCGGCTGGGCATTGATCTCCATGGCAACGCCCTGTCTCGCCGCCTCCCTGAGCACCGCCTCCATATCAACGGCATAGGCATCGCGCACGCCGATAAGCCTGCCCGTGGGATGGGCGAAGACGCTGACGCAGGTGTTCCGGAGGGCTGTAAGGATCCGCTTCGTCATCTGTTCCTTCGACTGCCCGAAGCCCGAGTGGATCGAGGCCACGACGAGGTCGAGCCCGCTAAGCGCTTCATCGGAGAGGTCCAGCCTGCCGTCAACGCGGATATCGATCTCCGTGCCTTTCAGGATCTTGAATCCCGTGTGCCGTTTGTTCGTCTCGTCGATCAGCCGGATCTCGTCTGCAAGCCTTTTTTCATCGAGCCCGTGCGCCACGCCGAGTCCTTTTGTATGGTCGGTGATCGCGATGTAACGGTAGCCCTTTTGCTTTGCCGCCGCTACGATCTCTTCGAGGTCGTGGCTTCCGTCGGACCAGTTGGTGTGAACGTGGAGGTCGCCTTTGATGTCCTCGAGCGTTACGAGCTTCGGGAGCCGGCCCTTCAGGGCCGCATCGATCTCGCCAGTGTCTTCCCGCAGTTCGGGCGGGATAAACGGAAGGTCGAGCGCCTTGTACACGTCCTCTTCCTTTTTCCCGCCGAGCTGGATATCTCCCGGCTCCTTGAACACGCCGTATTCGTTGATCTTGAGCCCGGCCCGCATTGCCATCTCCCGGAGCTTGATGTTGTGCTGCCTGCTTCCCGTGAAATACGCAAGCGCCGCGCCGAAGGAACGTTCCTCCACGACCCGCAGGTCCACCTGGATTCCGTCATCGGTGACGATCGAGGATTTCGTCGGTCCCTGCATCAGCACGCGGCCCGCATGAGACAGGCCCACGAACGCGTCCATGACTTTTTCAGGCTCTTTCGACGTCGTAAGGATGTCGATGTCCTTCACCGTTTCCTTCCTTCGCCGTATGCTTCCTGCGATCTCGATCCTGTCCACGGGCGCGTTGTCCTTCATTCTTCTGACGATGTCCTCGGCAAGCGGCAGCACCCTGCCGAGCGGTTTGCGCTCTGAACCCCGCTTGATGAGCTCGATGCCCCGCAGGATGTTTTCTTCCGTCTTCTTCTGGATGCCGGGAAGGCCGGCCAGTTTCCCCATCCTGATCGCCGTTTCCAGATCGTCAACGCCCTTGACGTGAAGTTTGTCGTACAGCAGCTTTGTCTTCTTCGGCCCCAGTCCGGGTATATGCAGGAGTTCCAGAACGCCTTCGGGAATCTCCTTTTTCAATGCTTCATGCCTGGAGACCTTTCCTGTTTCGAGAAACTCATGAATTTTAGCGGCAAGGTCCTTGCCGATCCCGGGAATGGCCTCCAGTTCTTCCCGGGATAAGGTAGTCACGTCCTTTGGCAGGCTGTCCATGTTCTGCGCAGCCCGGCGGTAAGCCCGGATGCGGAACACGTTCTCTCCCTTGAGTTCGAGGAGATCGGCTATTTCGTCGAATATATTTGCGATCTGCTGGTTTTTCATGGTCAACCTCGAAAACCTCGAATTACGCGCTTCTGTTTTGATTGTAGCACCGGGGTCTGCAAACTGGTTGTAAATTCCCAGGGAAACCTGCCCCTGACTCCGGTAAAGCTATCCCTCATCCCTGCGAATTTCCCAGGGGGATCAGTTCATAAGATAATCACAAATATCTGATTGTATCGCGTATTTTATGATATAGTTTCTAATAAGGTCTGAACCCTGCTGCAGTTGCATTTATCGGTTGCATTTATCGAAGGAAACTACTGAGTCCTGTTTTGATTTTTGATATAGTAGACATCATTTCCCGGAACGAGTATTCCCGGAGGGCTCAATTCAATAAGGAGGCGAAATGGCACTGAAAGGGACAAAGACGGAAAAGAACCTGCTCGCGGCATTTGCAGGGGAATCTCAGGCGAGGAATAGGTATACCTATTTTGCAAGTGCTGCAAAGAAAGAAGGCTATGAACAGATCGCGGCGATCTTCCTTGAGACTGCGGAGAACGAGAAGGAACATGCCAAACGGTTTTTCAAACTGCTCGAAGGCGGGATGGTCGAGTTCACCGCGGCCTTTCCCGCGGGCGTGATCGGGACGACAGCTCAGAACCTGAGCGCCGCCGCAGACGGCGAGCATGAAGAGTGGACGCGGCTCTATCCGGGGTTCGGCGACATTGCCAAACAAGAGGGGTTGAAGGAAGCAGAGCTCGTGTTTCGTTTTATTGCGCAGGTCGAAGTCGAACATGAAAAGCGTTTTCGGAAGTTGCTCGCCAATATCGAGCACAACGAGGTGTTTCGCAAGTCCGGGCCGGCCACGTGGATATGCCGGAACTGCGGTTATCACCATGAAGGCTTGGAGCCCCCCGAAAAATGCCCGACCTGTCTGCATCCCCGGAGTTACTTCGAGTTGTGGCAGGAGAATTACTGACAGGGGCTGCTTAATCGGTCCATATTCCAAACGAAAATTAACTATTTCGGCATTCCAAGCCGGGCCTCATGCGAAGAGGGGAAGGTTTGATGAATGATCGATTGAAGTCTGCCTTGAAGTATATCGGATTATTATTTCTGGGGATTCTTCTTGGCGCAATTCTTATGAAAACCCTGGAGATCTTTCTTCATGCGCTCTAGCAAAAACGAATCGCGGCAATCGAGACCATTGGAATGGTCTTTCTACCCTACCCTGGCAGACCTGGTCGTTCTCCTGCTTGGCTATCAGACCTGATATATTGGTACATAAGGTTCTTGCAAAGAAGGAGGGTTTCCGATGGCACAAAACAGAAAGATACGAAAAGTATTCAAAAGCAGGCCCACGCTGGAAGGGGCGGGCGTGCATCTGAGGCGGGTTTTCGGCAACGCTGAAGTTCCGCTTTTCGACCCGTTCCTGCTGCTCGATGATTTTCGCAATACCGACCCCTATCAATATATCAAAGGCTTTCCCTGGCACCCCCATCGCGGGATTGAGACGATCACCTATGTGCTGAAGGGAGATGTGGAGCATGGAGACAGCATGGGAAACAAGGGCGTCATCTCCTCTGGCGATACTCAGTGGATGACCGCTGGAAACGGCATCATCCACCAGGAAATGCCCCAGGGGGACGACAACGGCGTGATGGAGGGTTTTCAGCTCTGGGCAAATCTGCCGAAGTCGCACAAGATGATGGACCCCCGGTACCGGGATATTAAAAGCTCCCAGGTCCCGGAGCTGGTGACGAAGAACGGAGCCAGAATCAAAGTGATCTGCGGAACGGTGGAGGGGAAGCAGGGGCCTGTCAGGGACGTTATCATTGACCCGGAATATCTCGACATCACCGTGCCCGCCCTCTCCGAGTTTGTGCATGCAACCAGGCGCGGCCACACGGTCTTTGCCTACGTGATCAAGGGCAAAGGCGTCTTCTGCAATGAGAAGAACCCCTTTGCCTACGACGCCGCGGGGGAGAACTATTTCGATATGGAGCGCGATTCTTTCATTCACAATGGAACGGCAGTGCTCTTTGATGACGGCGATCAGGTGACGGTTGCGGCACAGGGTGAACCGGTCCGTTTCCTGCTCATATCAGGCAAACCCATCAACGAACCCGTTGCCTGGTACGGCCCTATCGTGATGAATACGGAAGAGGAGCTTCAGACGGCATTCGACGAGTACCGGAACGGGACGTTCATAAAGCATCAAAAGCCGCAACGCACGTAGCTCCGGTCCCGACGGCAGGGGAAGTCGTAATTCAGCCGCTCCTGCCGCTCACGTTTTATGCGAGCTCGCGAAGCACGTCGCCGTCAGTGAGCGTCTTGAAGTCCTTGTAATAGGCTGCGAGCGAGAAGAACGGTTCTGCGTCATTTACGAGGGTGACGATGGAGGCAACATCCCTGCCCGCGGCAAGCATGCGAATAGCGCTGTCCGATGCGATCGGAGCGGCCACGATGACGGCGCGGGGCCTGCGTTTTTTTACAAAGTTGACGGCGGCAAGCATGCTGTAGCCCGAGGCAAGCCAGTCATCAACCAGGATCACGCTCCTGTTCTCCAGCTCCGGATAGGGCTTCCCCTGCCGGTATAACTGCTCCCGCCTTTCGGCTTCGTGCCTCACCAGCGACGTGGCGATTTCCAGCTCCCGCTCCGACAGCTCCAGCCGGTGTACCAGCGGCATGTTCAGCGCCAGCGTGCCGTCCATGGCCACGACGCCGTAGCTCGCTTCGGGACTCCAGGGGATCGGGATCTTCATGAGCGGAATAACGTCGAGGGCGCAGGCGAGGACGTGCGACACGGCACGGCCTACTGGCACGCCTCCCCGGGGAAGCGCGAGTACCAGCGGGTCGATGAGGCCCAGGCTCTTCAACTCCTGCGCCAGCTTTCTGCCGGCCTGCGTGCGGTCCTGGAAGATCATTGTACGAACCCTGCCTTCCCCATCCCCGGCCTTTTTCACAAATCCCATACATTATAGCATGTCCGAAAAGTCCGTTATACAATAATCCTAAAAAGAGCAGTTGGACACTGAAGAATCGGATTAACATATGATAAAGGCGGATAAATCCTGAACCAAAGCCTTCGCCTTTTGGGTGAACTGATTATTAAAGGAAAATCCGCTGTTATCAGGCTTTTATCCGCTTTTATCAGTGTCAAATGCCGTTTTTAGGATAATCGAACAGGAATCTTTTGAATGCGCATCAACGTAGTGGTATAATGCGACCGCTGGCAGGAAATGACATCTTGGGAAAGAGGAAGGATCACTCATGAAAACAAAAGAACGACGGGATTTCAACAAAGAAGCGGCGCAGTGGGACGCAAACCCGGGGCGGGTCAAGCTTGCGAATGACGTGGCGGACTCGATCATCAGGGAAATGGCGCCCGCGCAGGACATGGACGTGCTCGACTTCGGCTGCGGCACCGGCCTGGTAACGCTCAGACTCCAGCCGCTGGTACGCACCATCACGGGCGCGGACAGCTCCGAGGGCATGCTCGGGGTGCTGGAGGGGAAAGTGGCGTCCCAGGGCCTCACGAACGTGCGGACCCAGCACGTTGATTTTGAAAAGGGCGGTCGCGTCCATGGCGCCTTTCATCTTATCGTGAGCAGCATGACGCTCCACCACGTGCCGGACCCGGCGGCGCTGTTCCGGCAATGGCAGGAGCTTCTCGTTCCCGGGGGCCGGGTGTGCTTCGCTGATCTCGATGCCGAGGACGGCTCGTTCCACGGCGACAACACCGGGGTCTTTCATCTCGGTTTCGACCGGGACCGGCTGAAGACGCTGCTCCAGGAAGCCGGTTTTCACGACATCCGCGATACCACGGCAGCGACGATGACGAAGGACATCGAGGGGAAAGGGAAGCGCGCTTTCCCGGTGTTTTTGATCACGGCGAGGAAGTAGGGTTTGCTTTTATCCGGTTATTCTCAGGTTTGTCGATTTCCCGTTCGTCCTGAGCGCTCTGCTGAGCCTGCCGAAGCACTGTCGAAGGATGAACGGGGTGTGCAGGAGAGGCCTGTCGAAGGAGAAACCTTTTAGAATTAATGCTTAACTCCATCATCTCGCAATTTTCCGTACCTGGAACGCTCCTGAAAGCCGGGCGCTTCGGCTCCGGCCTGATCAACGACACCTATTTGTGCGAGTTCAGCGACGGCGGAGCTCTGCGCAAATACATTCTTCAGCGCATCAACACGTCGGTGTTCACCCACCCCGGCCAGGTGATGGAAAACGTGGAGCTCGTTACGGCGCATATCGCGAAAAAGCTGCGCGCCGAAGGCATTGCGGACCCCTACACGGTCACGCCGGCGCTCGTCCACACGCGGCATCACCGGTCCTCCTTTCGCGACAAATCGGGGGCCTACTGGCGGATGTTCCACTTCATCGAGTCCGGCCTGGTGCTGGATACGGTCGCCGGCGCAAAGCACGCTTATGAAGTGGGCCGCGGGCTCGGAAGGTTCCAGGCCCTGGTTTCCGATTTGCCTGCGGAAAGACTCCATGACACGCTTCCGGGGTTCCATGTTACGCCGCGATATCTTGCCGAGTTCGATGCTGCGCTTGCGGCGGATATAAAAAATCGGGCCTCCGGGATCGTTGTTGAACGCGAATTCGTCGGGGAGAGAAGGTCCCTGGCGCCGATGCTGACGGACCGCATCGCGTCAAAAGAAATTCCGCTGCGGGTCGTGCACAACGATCCCAAGGTGAACAACGTCATGATCCGCGCCGCAACCGGCGAAGCGCTGTGCATGCTCGACCTGGACACGGTAAAGCCGGGGATCGTGCACTTCGATTTCGGCGACTGCGTGCGGTCCACGGCAAACCCCGCGGGAGAGGACGCGCAGGACCTCGAAGCTGTCGGGCTCGACCTGGCCCTTTTCGAGGCAATAACGGCCGGCTATCTGCAGGAAGCCGGGGGGTTCCTTACGCGGGCCGAGATCGTCTTATTGCCTTTGTCGGTAAAGGTCATCACTTTCGAGCTCGGCATCCGCTTCCTGGCCGATTACCTCCAGGGTGACACCTATTTCAAGATCAAGAACCCTCTCCACAATCTTCACCGCGCTCAGGTGCAGTTCAAACTGCTCCAAAGCATCGAGGCAAAAGAAGAGCGCATGGCCGACCTTGTCGGGCAACATCCTATCTCTCGCTGACCTTTCCTTGTTCCGCCTTGTGCTGTAATTCCCGCCATCGGCGATATCGCGAAGAAGAACGACTGCATGAACTCTATTTCGCGGACCTTGAGTACTTCAGCGTTCTGCGCACCGGGAACCAGTACACGGTCCACGTCTACGGGAAGTAAGGGCGGGCTCTACAAGATGGGGAATTTCTCAAGGGGACGGCTGCATGCCCCCTTTTTATTGTTTACAGTTTGGACTGATGGGCTACAAGCCCCGCTCTCTCAACCACGCCACAATCCGTTCAGCCACCTTCTGCCAGCCGGTATCGAGCATCATGTCGTGGGCCATGTCCGGGAAAATTTCCGCTTGCGTGTTGTAAGCCTGTGCCGTGGCTTTTATTTCACGCGGGGTAAAAAGTGCGTCATCTGCAGCGCCCAGAACGAGCATGGGCAGAGCGAGCGCGCGGATCTTATCCGGCCGGGGCAGATTAAAGAGGGCCGTATCCAGGCCTGCGCTGTAGGATTCGTCCTGAAGCCGCATGAAGTGCCGGTCGAGCGTCGCCGGCGGCAGGTTGGGAGAAAACAAGGCCTCGCGCGCGAGCGTCGGCGTTTGAACGAGGGTGTAAGCGCTCCGGGTCGCCTGAAATTTGAGCATACGCCAGGGATGGCGGATGGTGAGACGCAGGAGCATCTTGAGGGACCCGCTCGCAGGAACAGAGGCCAGCAAGACAGCGGCCCGCGCAACGCGCGTTTCAAGGTACTTCTGGATTACGTAGCCGCCCAGCGAATGCCCGATGAGGACCGGCAGCGCCGACATCCCGTTGACGGCCGCGGCAAGATCCTCCACGTACTCGTTCGTCGGAATACTGAGGATGCGCTCGCGCCCCTCGCTTAAACCGTGGCCCCGGAGGCTTAATGCGCGGGCCTCGTAGCCGCGCTCGGCAAAGAAGGGCAGGAAATTCTCCCAGCACCAGGCTGCGTGGCAGGCGCCGTGCACAAAGAGGAGCGGCGTCAGCCCCCTGTTCGTTGCCGGTTGTTGCGTGATGATTTCGAGTTCCATAGTCAACGACGTGAACGCACGCCACGTTAGTAATGAGATTTCGGGTCCAGCTCTGCTCTCCCCGGCCCGAGAAACCATCAGCTATCGATTGGGTTCCTTGTCGATTTTCCTGATCAGCAGTCCTGTCGTGGAAACCAATACCCTGAATTCCTCCGCGCTGTTCGAGTTGATAAACGTAGCGGACCCGTACTCCGCATCCAGCAGGGGATTGAGCGCGGCAAACCTCTGCCGGAGAACGAACATATCCAGGGGCTTGTCCCTGGACAGCGAATACACCGTATGGACCTTTGTCGTCTCATCGTTCAGGTTTGCATAGCGCCCCGCCACACGATCGAGCTCATAGGAGGTATGCAGCCCGAAGATGTTTGCCAGCGGTTTCCACTTAAGAATGTGGGCGTCAACATACAGCTGATCGCCTGCAAGAGAGAATGTTTCCACGCTGCCGTCGGGCATCAAGAACCGGGCATTGAACTTCTGCTCGCCAATCGGTTCAACTTTTACGGTTGCCGCAAGTTCCTCCCTTGTCAACGCGTGGTACCCCTGGATGGCAATGCTTATGGTGCCGAACAGGGCGGACAAGGAAAGCATCAGCAGCGCGGTCACGAAGCTCGCGGCCGGAGCGAATAATTTCCTCTTCTTGACCCCGACAACGGTAATGATAAGAAAGATCAGGCCGAGAAGGGCAAAAAGCATTGCGAGGATGATCTGAGGGTTCGATAGAAGCATGTTTTCTCCCTTTCTAAAAGGTGGGTCGGTTTGAACCACCGTGCGACGCGCGGCTGACCTGCCCGGGGTGAAGCCCGGTCGGTTGTCGCTGGTCGGGACCTTTGCACGAAAAGAGACGGTTTAGATGTGGGCTAAGGCAGGTAATCTTTTTATTTTCTTTATCTCCTTTGCTGTTGATGAGTGGGCTGCATGATATAAATCCCACGCCAACTGTAAATTAAGCCAAAACTGCGCCTCCATGCCAAATAGTTTCTCCAGGCGAAGTGCTGTGTCAGGGGTGATTCCCCGTTTCGCATGGATCAGTTCATTAATGCGAGGGTATGAAACTCCGAGCTTTTCCGCCAACTCGCTCTGCGTTATTTTCAGAGGCTTGAGAAACTCCTCCAACAGCATTTCGCCGGGGTGCGTCGGCGGACCATATTTAGGTATGCGTACCATCTTTTTCTCCTTCATTCTTCAGTGGTAATCGGCAATTTCCATGTTTTCCACGCCATCATCCGTCCACACAAAACAAACGTGGAACTGTTCGTTAATCCGTATGCTATGTTGACCCTTCCGGTCATGCTTAAGGGCCTCCAGTAAATTCCCCGGTGGAACTTTCAAGGATTCCAGGGAAACAACTCCATTTAGCTGATCAAGCTTACGCTGTGCTATACGCCAGATTTGCTGCGGACAGGTTTCTCTAGCTTCTTTGGTGTTTCTTCTGTCAAAGATGTCCTCAGTGCCCTTGTTGCGAAACGATTTTATCATTAGGCGGCCCCATCGGCTTAATTTATCACTACAATAGATTATAACGGATACCGTTATATATGGCAACAGCTATTTGACTTTTATAACTGGTATCTTTAGCGTTTTCTTTTGAAGAGACTTGCTACTGCACCAAAGATAATGCCGAAACCGCCGTAAAACAAACAGGTTAGTAATGGCGGTGGACCGGCATAAGGATTCGATGCAACCTTCATGGCGCCAACCTGAATTAGTCGCATGACCAATCATTACCACCTGCTTATCGAAACACCGGATGGAAATCTGTCCATCGGCATGCGGCAACTCAACGGTGTGTACACACAGCTCTTTAATAAGTATCACGACAGGACCGGTCACTTGTTCCAGGGCCGCTACAAGGCGATCCTGATACAGAAGGACAGCCACCTGCTGGAAGTATGCAGATACGTGGTGCTGAATCCGGTGCGGGCGAATATGGTGGAAGCGCCGGAAGCATGGAAATGGTCCAGCTATCTTGCCACGGCGGGAAGGGCGCCCCGCCGCTTGCCTTTAACCGGCACTTTTGTTAGTATCCATCATGTTTTCCGTGTTGATGCTCTTCCTAATTCCTGTCGGGGGCGGAATCCCGGCAGGAGTATTGCTCGCCCAGTCCAAGGGTCTGGCCTGGCCCGTGACCGCCGGGCTCTACCTGCTTTCCGATATGATGCTGGCCCTCGCATTCGAGCCGGTCCTTCAACTTCTCGCATGGTTGGGAGGAAGAGTCCCGTTTCTCGCCCGTTTCAGCGCAAGGATGAGGGCTGCAATGGCCCGCAGCGCGGCCCGTTTCAGCGGCACCGGTGCAGGTCCCATAGCGCTCGTTATGTTCTCCTTCGGCGCGGACCCGATGTCCGGGCGGGCCGCAGCGCTGGCTGCGGGCCATGGATTCCTGATGGGCTGGGTCTTCGCTATCGCGGGCGACATGCTCTATTACGTAGTCATTGCAATCACGACCCTGCGCCTGAGCAGGTATTTTAGCGATCCCGACACGGCGATGTGGATAGTTCTTGGCGCGATGATCGTCGTCCCCCTGATCGTCCGCTCGTTCCGGCGGCTTCAGGGGATGCAGGGTCGCCCGAAAATCCGATGAGGTCGTCCATGATAAAGCAAATCGATCACCTTGCGATTGTCGTTACTGATCT
>VFSW01015583.1_pt1 | contig 10432 bp, 1 predicted proteins | sample 5358111 | NCBI WGS metagenome assembly VFSW01 (sample SAMN11554181, study PRJNA540505) | mine drainage metagenome | isolation source: sediment from site ElyBrook_90M | place: USA: Ely Copper Mine, Vershire, VT | collected 2017
CCGAGCATCTGCTGCGCGCCGCCGACCAGGCCTTGTATGCGGCCAAGCACGCAGGTCGCAACCGTACCGAACTCGCCGCCGCGGCGCGGCCGAGCGTACCGCTTTCGTGACTCTTCGATGTTCGCGTAATTGGGCCACGCCCAGAGCGGTGACGTACATCGGTCCGTAAAGCGAATCGCCCGTGGCGGGACGTGCGGGGCCGATGGCCGCCTGTCATGCCAGTAGAAATTGTGCTATCAGGCCACCCGGATCGGCGATTCCGTCGGAGCGTGATAAGTGTCTTCGATCGTCGCCCTCAGGCGCTTGCACTTTGCGGCCGAGAGTTGTTTGGCGTTGGATATTGCGTGCCGGGCCGATGAGCGCCGCCTCGCCCACGACGGGACAGTTTGCGCTGCCCCTCCCAGACGCGGTTGAACTTGGCAATCAGGATGAGAATGCAACGAATTCCTCGAACGCCCGGGCGCTCCTGCACCATCGGGGGAGCGCAACAGGCGTGATGCCGCACGGGTCACTGAGATGAAGCACCCTATCGTCCCGGAGGAATCCGCACCGCCGGAGGGCGGGGGATGGATGCCGGTGCTGCGATCCATCATTCGTGGCGCGCTCGGGCGCGCCTCGCGCACGTCGCCCTGGGACAGCCGCAAGCCGGTTCGCGAGGAGTTGTTCAGTGTTGAACGCCTGGAAGGGCACGCGCGAACGCTGGCGGTTGCGCAGACGGTCACGCGCAGGCCTGCCCGCGGCCATCCGCTGTCCAGGCGGTTGGCGGATAATGGTGCTGTGCTTCTCCACGCCTATCGCAAGGTTGCCCGATCTGTCGATGAAGGTCGCACCATCACGCCGGCGGCCGACTGGCTGGTGGATAACTACTACCTGGTTGAGCGGCAGGTTCGCGAAATCCGTTCTGCGCTGCCTGCAGGGTATTATCGACAGCTACCGAAGCTGGCGCTTGGTCCTTTCGCGGGATACCCCAGGGTGTTCGGCGTGGCGTGGGCGTTCGTTGCGCATACAGATAGCCACTTTGACGCCGAGATGTTGTGCCGGTTCGTCCGTACCTATCAGGAAGTGCAGCCGCTGACGATTGGCGAACTCTGGGCGTTGGCGATCACCTTGAGATTTGTGCTGGTCGAAAATCTACGACGCATCGCTGCCCTGATCATACAAAGCAGCGATGCGCGCCAGCAGGCGGATGACCTTGCCGATCGCTTGCTGGAGGCCGGCTCGGACGGCGCCGATCTGGCGCAGGCTGTCCTCATCGAACGCTTTGGCGCGACACCTCCCGATGCGTTCGTCGTGCAGCTTGTGCATCGCCTGCGCGATCTGGATCCGCGGATCACCCCGGCGCTGTCTTTGCTCGATCACCATTTGACCGCGCTGGGATCGACAGCGGATATGATCGTGCATGAGGAGCATCAACGGCAGGGCGCCGATGTGGTGACGGTACGCAACGTCATCACCAGCATGCGTCTGATCGCCGATATTGATTGGCAGGAATTGTTCGAGCGCGTGAGCCTGGTGGACGAAGCGCTTGCCGTAGATGGCCGGTTTCGTGACATGGATTTCGTAACGCGCAACCTCTATCGCAGCGCTGTGGAGGAACTGGCACGCGGCGCCGATCGCGCCGAGCTTGATATCGCGCATGCCGCGGTCCTGGCCGCGGAGCCGGCCGCGCGCGCGCCCCCCAGCGCCGAGGAGGAGCGACGCGGAGATCCCGGCTACTACCTTATTGGCGACGGGCGCCGCCTGTTCGAGACGGGCATCGGCTTTCGGGCGCCGCCCCGGGCCTGGCCTGAGCGCGTGTTCCGAAAGCTGGGCATCGGCGGCTACATCGCTGGCTGTTGCGGTGTTGGCGTCGCGCTTCTTGCGCTGCCCCTGGCCATCCTGCGCACCCTGTCCGTGGGGGCCGGGTGGCTGACTCTGCTGGGCATCCTGGGTGCCGTGCCTGCGATCGGCGCGGCGGTGGCGTTGCTGAACCACTGGATCACGCGTGGCGTTCGCGCGACACCGCTGCCGGCACTGGCACTGCGCGGTGGCGTGCCTGCGTCATTACGGACGCTCGTTGCGGTTCCGACCATGCTCACAACACCCGACGTGATCCACGAGCAGATCGAGCGCCTCGAAATCCATCATCTGGCAAGTCCGGATGGCGATTTGCATTTTGCCCTGCTGTCGGACTGGGCGGATGCCGCGACGGAGCATGTGAACGGCGATGAGGCGCTGTGGAAGGAAGCGGTTGCTGGTATCGCGCGCCTCAACCAGCGCTATGGGCCCGCGCCGGGGGGAGACCGGTTCCTTCTGCTGCATCGCGCGCGGGTTTGGAACGATAGCGAGTCGCAATGGATTGGATGGGAACGCAAGCGCGGCAAGCTGCACGAGCTGAACCGTCTGCTGCGGGGCGCAACCGATACCAGCTTCCTGTACTTCGATGGACAGAAGCCGAGTTTGCCGGCTGATGTCCGCTATGTCATCACACTTGACGCGGATACCATGCTGCCGCGCGATACGGTCCGTCGGTTGATTGGCAAGATGGCCCATCCCCTCAACCGGCCGTGTATCGACACACTCACTGGCCGGGTGGTGGCGGGCTATGCCGTGCTTCAGCCGCGGATCACGGCGTCATTGCCGGTGGGTCGTGACGGATCGCTCTTTCAACGCATCTTCTCCAGCATGAACGGCATCGACCCCTATGCCGCCGCCAGCTCCGATGTGTACCAGGACCTGCTCGGGGAAGGGTCTTATGCAGGCAAGGGAATCTACGACATCGATGCGTTCGAGGCGGCGCTTGCCGATCGGGTGCCGGTCTCGACCTTGCTCAGTCATGATCTGTTCGAAGGGATATTCGCCCGCGCTGGCCTCGCTTCCGACATCGAGGTCGTTGAAGATTTTCCGGCCCGCTATGATGTCGCGGCAAGCCGCTACCATCGCTGGGCGCGTGGGGATTGGCAGTTGCTGCCATGGCTTTTGGGTCGCCGGCGGGAGGCAGGCATCGCCGGGGCACGTGGTGCCATACCGGCGATCGGTCGCTGGAAGATGCTTGATAATCTGCGGCGAACCCTTGCCGCGCCAACCTGCATGCTGTCATTGCTCGCGGGTTTGGCACTGCCGTTCGGCGCGGCGAGCGTGTGGGTCGGCTTCATCGTGCTGACAATCGTTCTGCCGACGCTCATCCCCGTGCTGCATGCCCTGCTGCCGCGGCGCACGGGGGTTACGCTGCGCAGCCATTTCGTTGCTCTTGGCGATGAGTTGCGCATCGCGCTGGCCCAGTCGGTACTGCTTGTCACGTTGCTTGCCCACCAGGCATGGCTGATGGGCGATGCCATTACGCGCACGCTGGTCCGGGTGTTCGTCACGCATAAACATCTTCTCGAATGGGTTCCGGCGGCGCAGGCGAACAGACGCCCGCGGCTTGATCTGCTGGGGTTCTATCGCGCCATGGCCGGTGGTGTCGGCTTCGGTGTTCTGGCGACCGTGCCCTGCCTGCTGTACGGACACGGCACCTGGCCACTGGCGCTGCCGCTTGCGGCGCTGTGGATCGCCTCGCCCGCCGTCGCGCTCTGGACCAGCCGATCACCCACGGACGCCGCGCCGATGGCGGCATCGGCGACGGAGGCCAAGGCATTGCGGCTGATCGCACGCCGAACCTGGAGGTATTTCGAGACGTTTGTGACGGATGCCGACCACATGCTGCCGCCCGACAACTTCCAGGAAGACCCGGCGCCGGTACTGGCGCCGCGAACCTCGCCGACCAATCTCGGCCTCTATCTGCTGTCGGTGGCGAGCGCGCGTGATTTCGGCTGGCTGGGGACCGCCGATGCGGCAGACCTGCTGGATGCGACGCTGGCGACGATGGATCGACTGTCGCGGTTCCGCGGTCATTTCTACAATTGGTATGATACGCACGACCTGCGGCCACTCGATCCGCCGTATGTCTCCACGGTCGATAGCGGAAACCTGGCCGGGCACCTGATCACCCTTGCCAATGCGTGCCGGGAATGGGCGGACCGCCCCCTCGCGACCGCGCAACGCCTGCAAGGAATTGCCGACGCGGTCTATCTCGCGCGCGAAGCGACAAGCGCGCTCCGTGACGGGCGGCGCACGCTGACGGTGACGTGGCATCAGCTCAACGAGACGCTCGCCGCCGTTTCAACCGACCTGGCGACGGTAAGTGAAGAAAACGAAAATATCGTCCAGCGTCTGTCCGATCTCGCCGGACAGATCGAGACCATTGCGGACATCGCAGCGGTGTTTGCGAGCGAACGAGGCGATAATAACGGCAAGGACCTGCTGTTCTGGGCCGCCGCGATGCGGCGGTCGGTCCAGAGCCATCAGCGGGACAATGCCGGGGGTACGGAGGCCGCCATTATCCGCGCGCGCCTGCTGTCTCTGGAGGTGACAGCGCGGGCGATGGCGATGGCGATGGAGTACGGCTTTCTGCTGGATCCAGTCCGCAAGCTTCTGGCGATCGGCTATCGGGTGGCCGACGGCACGCTGGACCCCAGCTGTTATGATCTTCTTGCCTCCGAGGCGCGGCTCGCGAGCTTCATCGCGATCGCCAAGGGCGATGCTCCGGCGCGCCATTGGTTCCATCTCGGGCGTGCGGTCACGCCGATCGGGAACGGCGCGGCGCTGATCTCGTGGTCGGGGTCGATGTTCGAATATCTGATGCCGTCGCTGGTGATGCGCGCGCCCGCCCGAAGCCTGCTGGAGCAGACCAACCGGCTGATCGTGCGGCGCCAGATCGCCTATGGCAATTCGCGCGGCCTGCCCTGGGGCGTTTCGGAATCTGCCTATAACATCCGTGACCTGGAGCTGACCTACCAGTACTCCAATTTCGGTGTCCCTGGCCTGGGGCTGAAGCGCGGCCTGGGGGACAGTGCCGTCGTCGCACCCTACGCCACGGGGCTTGCGGCCATGGTCGATCCGGCGGCGGCGGCACGCAATTTCAAGCGTCTCGCCCAGGTCGGTGCGTCTGGCCGTTACGGGTTCTATGAGGCGCTGGACTATACGCCGAGCCGGCTGCCGGAGAATGCGACGCTGGCGATTGTTCGCGCCTTCATGGCCCATCATCAGGGCATGACGATCGTGGCCATCGCCAATACCCTGATGGATGGGGTGATGCGCACCCGTTTTCATACCGAGCCGATGGTCCAGGCCACCGAACTGCTTCTGCAGGAGGCCACGCCGCGCGACGTGGCTGTGGTGCGCCCCTGGGCGGCGGATGCAAGCTCCGACGCCAGGGTGGAGCCGATCGGGCCGCAAGACGGGCGCCGGGTGGCGACGGCGCATAGCGCGATTGTGACCACCCATCTGCTGTCCAACGGACGCTATACCGTGATGCTGACGGGTGCGGGTTCGGGCTATAGCCGGTGGCAGGGGCTGGCCGTTACGCGTTGGCGCGAGGATGCCACATGTGATGACTGGGGCTCCTATATTTTTCTCAGAGACGTGCGCGACGGATATCTGTGGTCGGCCGGCTTCCAGCCCAGTGGCGCCGAACCCAGGAGCTACATGGCGGCGTTCCATGAAGGTCGTGCCGAATTCACCAGGCAGGATCGCGATATAACAACGACGCTGGAGGTGCTCGTCTCCGCTGAGGACGATGCGGAAGTGCGCCGTGTGTCGATCACGAATGCCGGCAGCCGGGCGCACGAGATCGACGTGACGTCCTATGCCGAACTGGTTCTGGCCCGCCAGGCCGATGATGTGGCGCATCCGGCTTTCATGAAGCTGTTCGTTGCCACGGAGTTTCTGGCTGCGCAGGGCACTCTTCTGGCGACGCGGCGGCGACGCTCACCCTCTGAGCCGGCAATCTGGGCGGCCCATCTGGCCATTGTGGATGGCGAGACGGTCGGGGCGATGGAGGTGGAAACGGACCGGGCGCGTTTTGTCGGCCGAGGTCATAATGGTCGTCGGCCGGTCGCGGTGGCCGATGGCCGCCCCTTGTCCAATACGGTTGGCACGGTGCTCGACCCGATCTTCGCGCTGCGTCGGCGGGTGCGGGTGGCCCCTGGTGGTACTGTGCGCATCGCGTTCTGGACGGTGGTTGCGACGTCCCGTACGGGCGTGCTCGACCTCGTGGACAGGCATCGGGATACCACCGCCTTCGAGCGGGCGGCCACGCGGGCATGGACCCAGGCGCAGGTGGAGCTTTATCATCTCGGCATCAATCCGGGCCGAGCGGGTTTGTTCCAGAGATTGGCTGGTCATTTGCTGGATGCCGGGTCGGCGTTGCGCCCCTTCTCCGACACCATTCTGCGCGGCGCCGGTGCCCAGCCGGGCCTGTGGCCCATGGGCATCTCCGGCGATCTGCCGATCGTGCTTCTGCGCATCTCCGACATCGAGAATCTCGACCTTGTGCGCCAATTGTTGCAGGCGCATGAGTATTGGCGGATGAAGCGGTTCGCGGTGGATCTGGTGATCCTGAACGAACGGGCATCCTCCTACGTGCAGGACCTGCAGATCGCTCTCGAGACCCAGGTGCGGGCGCGCCAGGCGCGCCCATTGGTGGACGCGTCGCAACAGCAGGGGCGTGTTTTCGTACTGCGGGCGGATTTGATATTGCCCGAGGCGCGCGCGCTGCTGATCGCGGTGGCGCGGGTGGTCCTGGTGGGCCGGCGCGGGTCTCTCAGCGATCAACTCGACCACCTGCCTGGCACCGAGGAGGCGGTCCGAACGGTGCGCAGATGGACCACACCATATCCGGAACAATCAACGCCACCGCCGCACCCGACATTGGAGTTTTTCAACGGGCTTGGCGGGTTCAGCGAGGATGGACGTGAATACGTGGTCGTGCTTGGCCCGGGCCAGGCTACGCCGGCGCCATGGATCAATGTGGTCGCCAACCCCGTTTTCGGCTTTCAGGTGGCGGCCGAGGGCAGCGGATTCACTTGGTCGATCAACAGCCGCGAACACCAGTTGACGCCATGGTCGAACGATCCTGTCAGTGATCGCCCCGGCGAGGTTTTCTATCTGCGCGACGATGAGACCGGCGAAATATGGTGCCCGACCGCACAGCCGATTCGCGACAATGCCGCCACCTACGTGGCGCGACATGGCTGGGGCTACAGCCGGTTCGAACATGTCGCGCACGACATCGCCACCCGGCTTCTGCAGTACGTTCCGCTATCGGATTCAATCAAGATTTCACGTCTCACGGTCCACAACACATCGCGCCGGACGCGCCACCTCTCCCTGACCGCCTATGTGGAGTGGGTGCTCGGCCCGTCACGCTCCGTCTGCGCGCCGTTCGTGACAAGTGAGATAGATCCGGTGACCGGCGCCATGTTCGCGCGCAATCCCTGGAGCGCGGAATTCGGATCGCGCGTGGCATTCATCGATCTTGCCGGTTGCCAGACCGACTGGACCGGCGACCGGCGCGAGTTCATCGGCCGGAACGGAACCCTGGACAGCCCGGTGGCGCTTGCCGGGATGGCGCCGCTGTCGCGGCGGGTGGGTGCGGGGCTCGATCCCTGCGCGGCGCTGCGCACCACCCTTACCTTGCCGCCGGGCGGCCAGATGGAACTGGTCTGCTTCCTTGGCGAAGCTGCCAGCGCGGCGGACGCACAAGCGCTGATCGCGCAGTATCGGGCCACCGATCTCGACGAATGTCTGGCTGCGGTCGGTCGCCATTGGGCGGCAACGCTGGGCACGGTGCGCGTGAAGACCCCCGACCGTGCGATGGACATCATGCTGAATGGCTGGTTGCTGTACCAGACGCTGGCATGTCGCATCTGGGCACGCTCGGGGTTCTACCAGGCGAGCGGCGCCTATGGATTTCGCGACCAGTTGCAGGATGGCATGGCGTTGGTCGGCACGGTTCCCGCGATGGCGCGCCAGCACCTGCTCCGTGCGGCGGGTCGCCAGTTCGTCGAGGGCGACGTTCAGCATTGGTGGTTGCCGCATTCCGGCCAGGGTGTGCGCACGCGCATCTCCGACGACCGGGCGTGGCTGGCCTATGTGGTGGCGCATTATGTCGTCGCGGCGGCCGATACCGCCGTGCTGGACGAGACGATTCCCTTCCTGGAAGGCCAGTTGCTGCAGGCCGGCGAGGATGACAGTTTCTTTTTCCCAACTATTTCCGATGAAGGCGGGACGCTGTTCGAGCACTGCGCGCGCGCGCTTGATGCCAGCCTGAAGGTCGGTACTCACGGGCTGCCGCTCATCGGCAGCGGCGACTGGAACGATGGCATGAACCGCGTCGGCGAACATGGTCTGGGTGAGAGCGTCTGGCTCGGCTGGCTGCTCTATGCGGCCCTCATCGCCTTTGCCCCCCTCGCGGAGGCCCGCGGCGATGCGGCTCATGCGGGCGCGTGGCGGGCGCATGCGGCGGCACTGCAAGCGGCCATCGAGAGCGAGGCCTGGGACGGTGAATGGTATCGGCGCGCCTGGTTCGATGATGGTACGCCGCTGGGTACGGCGGCAGGGCAATGGTGCCGTATCGATTCGATATCGCAATCCTGGGCCGTGCTGTCGGGTGCGGCCGACCCTGGGCGCGAGCGGCGCGCCATGGCGGCGGTGGAGCGCGAACTGATCCGGCCGGCGGACGGGGTGGCGCTGCTGTTCACCCCGCCCTTCGACGAAACCCATCTCGATCCGGGCTATATCAAGGGCTACCCGCCAGGCATTCGCGAGAATGGCGGCCAGTACACGCATGCCGCGCTGTGGTCGGTGATCGCCTTGGCCGCCCTCGGTGAGGGGGACCGCGCGGTTAGGCTGTTCTCCCTGCTCAATCCCATCAACCACGCCCGCACGCGGTCCGAGGTGCATCGCTACAAGGTGGAGCCCTATGTCGTGGCGGCCGATGTCTATTCCGCCGCGCCACATGTCGGGCGCGGGGGCTGGACATGGTACACCGGGTCCGGCGGCTGGATGCAGCGAGCGGGCATGGAGAGCATCCTTGGGCTGCGCGTGGAAGGCGATGTTCTGCGGCTCAACCCGTGCATCCCACGGGCCTGGCCTGGCTTCAGCATCACGCTGCGGTTCCGCTCCGCACGCTATGAGATCGTGGTTGAAAACCCGCAGGGGGTCTGCCAGGGCATTGTTGCCGCCTCGATCGACGGCACCGAGATCGCGGACCTGCCGGGAGGTCTGGCCATGCGCGACGACGGCGCCACCCATCATCTGCTGGTTCGGCTGGGTTGATACCATAAGAAGGGCGGGTCGTCCGCTCGGCGTGGCGTGCGCGGCGCGCCGCCGGGCGCTACAGCGTGACGAACATGATGACCACGGCCACGCCCATCACCGCGGTGCTCAGCCAGCCCAGGGCGCGCAGGACCGGCGGCAGGGTGAAGCGTCCCATCACCTTGGGCTGCATCGCCATCACCATGATCATCACCATCAGCGGCACCGCAACGATGCCGTTCAGCACCGCGCACCAGAACAGCGCGCGGATCGGGTCCACATGGGAGAAATTGATGCCGATCCCCATCAGCGTGGCGGCGGCGATGGTGGCATAGAAGGCGCGCGCATCGAGCGGGCGGCGCGCCAGCCCCACCGGCCAGTGCAATGCCTCCCCCAGCGCATAGGCGGCCGAGCCCGCCAGCACCGGCACCGCCAGCAGGCCGATCCCGATGATGCCGAGCGCGAACAGCCCGAAGGTGAACGGCCCGGCGATCGGGCGCAGCGCCTCGGCCGCCTGGGTCGAGGTCTGGATATCCGTGATACCGTGGGCGTGCAGGGTGGCGGCCGTGGCGATGATGATGAACAGGCTGACGATGTTCGAATACCCCATGCCCAGGATGGTATCGAGGCGGATGCGTCCGATCTCGCGCGCGGCCTGCTCGGGCGCATCCAGCAGCGCGTGCGCCTCCGGGTCCACCCGTTCGTCCTCCGCCTCCTGCGAGGATTGCCAGAAGAAGCAGTAGGGCGTGATGGTGGTGCCCAGCACGGCGACGATCGTCACCACATAGCCGCGCGCGAAGGAGAAGCGGGGCACGAGGGTGGCCAGCAGCACCGTCCCCCACGGCACATTCACCACCAGCGCGGTCGCGACATAGGCCATCAGCGACAGCGAGGCCCATTTCATGATCTTTACATAACGATCATAACGCGAAAAAATCTGCAACAGCACGCAGCCGACCGCGAAGCCCACCACGTACAGCCGTACCGATCCACCCATCAGCAGCTGCAGCGCCGCCGCCATGGCGCCGAGATCGGCGCCGAGATTGAGGGTGTTGGCAAGTACCAGCAGCGCCACCATCCCCACCAGCACCGGGCGCGGATAATGGGTGCGCAGATTGCCCGCGATGCCCTCTCCGGTCACCCGGCCGATGCGCCCGCTGATCTCCTGGATGGCCGCCATCAGCGGGAAGGTGAACAGCATCACCCAGCACATGGCATAGCCGAACTGCGCCCCGGCCTGGGAGTAGGTGGCGATGCCGCTGGGGTCGTCGTCGGAGGCGCCGGTGATCAGTCCCGGTCCTAGCACCCGAAAGAA